>PVMK01123059.1_pt1 | contig 46323 bp, 41 predicted proteins | sample 1853481 | NCBI WGS metagenome assembly PVMK01 (sample SAMN08533507, study PRJNA380276) | Marine sediment metagenome, whole genome shotgun sequencing project.
TCCTGGCGGGCCAGGCCACTTCACGGTTGACGCCCCTCCGGGAGCGAGCTTCTGTGCACCTGGAAACGCCGGGGTTGCTCAGGCCCTCCCAAATCTCTCAGGAGGTCCCCCCGGCTAGACATCGATAGATAGCCCAATAGGAGAAGGTCCCCGGAAACCACCGGGGGCCTTTCCTTCCCCCAACCAACCCCTGAGCACCTAGCCACCGCTCCGAATTACGACTCGAGGCTGCAAACACCTGAACCAATAACCCGGCGATATGGGGCGGCTCTGCAACTGGTCCCCACTAACGCATTTGTGCCGATATGGCGCGAGTCACGCGGCCCTCGATTGTGTATGCGAACCGGGTTTCAGGTCTGGGCCCGAGCCCAGCTGTTGATGATGTCGTGGATCGCGTCGAGACCATCGGTGAGTGCCGCGGGTCCTGGCTGCAGGATGATCGCTGAGTTGATCTCGTATACCTGGCGGTCCATGAGGGCCGGAACCTCCTCCCACCCTTTGCGCTGGTAGATCTGGCCCATTTGCACCTTCTTGCCGCACCACGAGGCGAGGACGATGTCGGGCTTCTCGATCGCGACCTCTAGGGGTTCTTCGATGATTCGGTCCTTGGCGAGTGATGCCGCAGATCGGTCCGGGAATATGTCATCACCACCGGCGATACGGATGATCTCCGCTACCCATTGGATGCCGGTGATCAGGGGATCGTTCCATTCCTCGAAGTACACCCGAGGCCGCCCCAGCAGCGAGTCAGCCCGCTCACTTACCGTGCCGAGATGACCTTCGAGACTGACCGCATACGCCTCTGCCCTGTCAGCCGCACCAACCATCGCTCCGAGTCTCCTCACATAGGACAGGATGCCTGCGACGCTTCGATGGTTGCTGATCCACACCTCGACACCTTCTCTGATGAGGTCGCGGGCGATGTCCGCCTGGATGTCGGAAAAGCCCACCACCAGATCCGGTTTGAGGGCCACAATCTCATCGATGTGTGCCGAGGTGAAGGCCGAAACCCGTGGCTTCTCTGCGCGAGCACGCTCTGGGCGCACCGTGAAGTTGGAGATGCCCACGATACGATCCTCCTCCCCAAGCGCATAGAGCACCTCGGTCGGCTCCTCCGTAAGACAGACAATTCTCTTTGGGCCCCTTGCCACGTTCCGAGTATCACAGCTCGTGGTGCCCTTCAGATGCTCCGCCGGATCGCGGCGCTCAAATGTCTGGTTCGCAAAATCCATCTCTTGGGACCCGGGTGACGTGCCGGGAGCGGCAGCCGATACGAGCGGTAGAGCGGAGTCAGAACTAGTCCTTGCGCCCAGGCCGCTTTGTGCATTCCCCCACCCCCCGTCGATTGATACGTTGTCGACGAAGGGGGGTTTCTAGGAAGGGACTTCGCGGGCGCAAGCCCTTATCTGTCCGCCTGGCCGCGGACCCTAGGACCTCAGACCGGATCCCGGGACGTACGCATCCAGCACATGGGAGCGACGTACCGGGGTCCGGGGGTTTCCCCACCGCACCAACGGCTATCTGTTCGCGTCAGTTGACCTCGGGCTCTCTCGTGTGCTGGAGCTATTCGGAACAGCCTGCGCTGGCCTCAACGACCTCTACAGCGGACCTTCGAGATACCACGTCGGCATGGTGCCCTTGCCTTTGACGTCGATTTCGCCCCGAGACTCGAGGCGATACCCGCCTCGCAGTTTCTCCCAGGCGCCCTCGGCTACGTGAATCCGCCCTGGCTCGCCGAGGCTTTCCATGCGGGCGGCTACGTTGATTGCGTCTCCCCAGAGGTCGTAGTGAAACTTTGATGTACCAACGATGGCTCCAACGGCGCTTCCCGAGTTGATCCCGATCCGGACCTGAATGGGGAGGGTGTCGCTTCGGCGCCGATCGGTCATCCAATCCCGCATGTCGAGTGCCATGCGGGCGATGGCGTCGCAGTGATCGTCGCGCTGGACGGGAGCACCGGCGGCGACCATGTAGCCGTCGCCGATGGTTCTGATCTTCTCCACTCCGTATCGATCGGCGAAGCGGTCGAATGCAGTGAACACCTCGTTGAGCAGCTCGACCGCCTCATGCGGACTCAGACGCTCCGACAACCCCGTGAAGCCGACGACATCGGCGAACAGCGCGGTCACTTCGTCGAAATGCTCGGCGATTGTTTTGCCAGGGTGGGCCTTGAGCCGTTCAGCGATCGTAGGCGGGAGAACGTTCAGCAAAAGCCGCTCGGCGCGAGCGTGCTCCTGCCGGAGCTTGGTCTCGATCTGCCGGCGTTCGGTGATGTCGACGAAGGTGAGTACCGAGCCGGTCGATTCGCCGTCGCGATCCATTGGATACGACCAGTATTCCGTGGGGAAGCTGGTCCCATCGGCCCGCCATATCACCTCGTCGTCGACGTGTACTCCCTCGCCAACTCTGAATGCCTCGTAGATCTTGCACTCGACCATTGGATATGGCTCCCCGTTGGGACGCGTGTGATGTACCAGCTCGTGCATGTTGCGGCCAAGCAAATCCTGGTCTGACTCGAAGCCGAGCAACCGCACACAGGCTGGGTTGGCAAAGGTGCAGTTTCCTTGCAGATCGACGCCGTAGATCCCCTCGCCGGTCGAGTTCAGCAGCAGCCTGACCTGCTCTTCGCTGTCGCGCAGGCGCTTTTCAATTCGGCGCCGCTCGGTGATATCAACGAAGGTCAGCACAGAGCCGATGAGCTCTCCGTCCTGCTCGACCGGGTAAGACCAGTACTCGGCGGGAAAGCTGGAGCCGTCTTCGCACCACATCAACTCATCATCGACATGCACACCCTCGCCAACTCTGAATGCCTGGTAGATCTTGCACTCGACCATTGGATATGGCTCCCCGTTGGGACGCGTGTGATGCACCAACTCGTGCATGTTGTGGCCAAGCAAATCCTGGTCTGACTCGAAGCCGAGCAGCGTGATGCAGGCTGGGTTGGCGAAGGTGCAGTTGCCGTCGAGATCGACGCCGTAGATCCCCTCGCCGGTCGAGTTCAGCAGCTGGCGCTCGATACCGCCGGCTCCATCGAGGGCATTGACAGGCTCGGTCACGATCGAAGGAGTTCTGTTCCGTACCGCATGATCAGCCTCTTTCCGCGCCGACAGCAACGCTACTCGACGATGGTCGCTGTCATCGCGGTCAGTGTCGGACGCTTCGTGTGTTGGCTCAGGCTCACGTCGAGCCCGGCAAACCACGTTGTGCCAGCGCCGATATGGGGCGGGTGCTCAGAGACGAGATCAGCCAGCCGGTGGGTCGTCCCACAACACTTGCGATACTGGGACTGGCTGGTCGAAGCCCTTGAGGTCAACCTGTACCGGGGCCCCGAAGGCGAACTGCTTGCCTGCTGCCAATTCTCTCACCGCGTTCGAGACAAAAACCGAGTCGGGTTCTGCGTAGTCGCATATGCGCGCAGCCAGGTTCACCGTCACCCCGTACAGGTCGTTGGACTCGGCCACAGGCTCGCCAGCACTGATCCCAATCCGCACCTTGATGGTCGTCTCCGGGTGTTCCTCGTTATGCATGCCGAACGCGTTCTGGATCGCGATCGACCCTCCAATCCCAGAGGTGACCGTGTCAAATGAAGCCATGATCCCGTCGCCGGTGTGCTTCACCTCCCGGCCCTGGTGACCGTCAAGAGCTGTGCGGATGATGAAATTGTGGGTGCGCAGCAGGCGCATCGCCTCATCGTCTCCGAGACGCTGCGTCATCTTGGTCGAATCCACCATGTCGGTGAACATGATTGTGCGAAACGCCGGACGCAGATCCCCCGGTCCAGTGGGATCCACAATGCGTCCGAGGAATCGGGCTGCAGTGTCCCGATCCACCGGGATGATCTCGGCCGCGACCGAGCCGTGCGAGTTTCGATGCACTTCGACCGCAAGCTTCTCACTCGGTGCATCCACCAAGCAGAAGACAGAGTTGCGATCGGAGTCGAACCAATACGAGACGTAATGGACATCGTATTCGTGCTGAATCTCGATGTCCTTGAAGTGGTTCGCCACCACTTCCTCAGGAGAGGTGCCATCTATTAGGTCGTGGCGGTCCATGAAGTACGGCAACCTGCGCCTCCTGATCCAAATCATCATATACGGCCCCTAACGAGCACTTACGGGCCGATACTGAGCACTCCGCGACACGGAATACGCCCACGCGGTGTGAGAAGGGTGGTGAGTGTGCGGCGCCATGTGGACATGTTTGGGTGGCGCCGAAGGCGGGAGAAGTATTGTCGCAGCCGTTGCGCCCTCGGCTGCGCAGGTGTGTACGACGCTGCCCTTTCCTTCAGGAAGGTGCGCCGATCGACCGAAACAAACCCCATGGAGCCGAAACGTCTCGACGAGCGGTTGGGACCAAACCGCATCGAGGACACCAGCACTGCATCGGTACAAGCGATGTTTCGCGACCGAGCCAATTTTGCCCGGTTCGTCGAACCGATCTCTCGCTCCGGCGGTCCTCTGCTGATCGCGCTGGTCGCGATTGCGGTGGTCGTGGTGTGGGCGATGGGTTTCGCCATTGGAGGGGGCTTCTCGTCAAGCGAGACGGAAGCTGGCATCACATCTGGACAGGTCTTCGCCGATGCGCAGGCGGAGCAGGTTCGCCTGCAGTCCCTCGACTTGCAGGAAACACGTACCGAGTTGGCCGTTGCCGATGGCGAGGCCGCATTCTTCAGATCCCAGGTGGCGGCGATTTCCGAGGACGTCGAGCGGCTGCAGGGCTCGTTGAATGAAGCCCGGATCGAGATGACCATCATCATCGGCATCTACGAAGAATGCCTGGATCGCCTGTACCCGGTGGAGTGCATCGAGTTGGCCCGCCCGGCAGCCGAGACCTTCCTAGCCGAGCTATACGCCGAGAGCCCCTGATCGCTTCAACGCCGCACCACACGGCACCGTGTGGGTGGATCCGTTGGCGAGCATCGGTGACGAACCCTTCGCCGCACAAGGCCGCTACGGGTAGCAACCGTTCGGTCTCAAAGACGTCGTCTGTTTCTGCGTATGACGGAATGGCCGACCGCGGCTGGATGTGACACGGTCCGGCGCGAACTAGTGCGAAACGGCGAATCCAGGCGATGGGCAGAACCCGTGTTCACAACTGGTTGGCGCCGCTTCGGATCAGGGGGCGCCGAACCAGACCGCCGAGGTTGGGCACAGTTCGGTGATGATGGTTGGAATCTGGTCTGGTGTGGCCCCCTCGTCGACGCTGATGCCCCCGCCGCCGATGAGGAGCGCAGGGCTTTCGCCTGCCTTGGCCGCCGCAATCGCCTCAGCGGCAACATCGATGCGATCGAAATGCCACACCACAATGGTGTTGTCGACGACGAGACAACCATTCACGATCTCGGGTGTTCCGCTGTGCAGCGCATCCATTGCCACTTCTGGTTGGTGTTGGAATACCCAGACTCCGTCGATTTCAAATGCTTCGATACCGGTACGATCGCCATCCGCATCGGAGAGCTCAGCCGCGTTGGGGGCGAGAGAGGCGGACTCCTCGGTGTCCGAACCGTCGCTACAGGCCGCCGCAATAAGCACCAAGGCGACAAGGACAACCCCGATGCGCATCGACGAGTTTTTCATTCCTCGGCCTTCCTACGAAAGACTGTTGTGTGATGGTCAACCGCACCTATGACGTTCAAGCCGAATACGAGAGTTCCCCTGGGTTTCGGAGAAGACGTCAGCAGGTTGCAGACTCGAGCGGCGCGAGAGATTTTCTTGCTCGGTGTTGGTATGGCCCGGCAGAGATCGGCCTCATGGGTCGGCGGTCACAACCTCAGGCTGTGACCCCTCCCGTCGTGCCTTCGAGTCCGAGATCCGCGATGGCCATCTCCCTCAGCTTGAACTTTTGAATCTTGCCGGTGACGGTCATCGGGTATTCGTCGATGAACGCAACATGGGCCGGCACCTTGAAATGGGCGATCTGTCCGCGACAGAACTCCTTCACGTCTTCTTCGGTCATGGTTTTCCCCGGCTTCGTCGTGACCCACGCCATCACCTGCTCCCCATATTTCTCATCAGGTACACCGATGACCTGGGCGGCGACGATGTCGGGGTGGGTATAGAGGTACTCCTCGATCTCGCGCGGATACACGTTCTCACCCCCACGGATGATCATGTCCTTGATGCGCCCGACGATGTTGACGTAGCCCTCCTCGTCCATGGTGGCGAGGTCGCCGGTGTGCATCCAGGCGTCGGCGTCGATCGCCTCGCTCGTACGGTCGGGATCGCTCCAGTATCCGACCATCACCGAGTAGCCGCGCGTGTGTAACTCGCCGCTTTCCCCCTGCTCGACCGTCTCGCCGGTGTCCGGATCCGCGATCTTGACCTCGACGTGGGGGTGCACCCGGCCCACGGTGGACACCTTGCGATCGATGTCGTCGCCGATCCCCGTCTGCGTAGAGACGGGAGAGGTCTCGGTCATGCCGTATGCAATCGTCACCTGGTCCATATGCATGTCCGAGATCACCCGCTTCATCACCTCGACCGGGCATGGAGACCCGGCCATGATCCCGGTGCGCAACGTCGTCAGGTCATAGTCGTCGAAGTTCTCGTAACCCAGCTCGGCGATGAACATCGTCGGCACCCCGTAGAGCGAGGTGCAGCCCTCGGCCTGGATGGTTTCCAGCACGGTCTGGGGATCGAACGACGCCCCAGGGACGACGATGGCGGACCCATGGGTGGTACAAGCCAGGTTGCCGAGCACCATGCCGAAGCAGTGATAGAACGGGACCGGGATACAAACGCGGTCGGTCTCGTCGTAGCCGCACGCTTCGCCAACGAAAAAGCCGTTGTTGAGGATGTTGTGGTGGCTGAGCGTGGCACCCTTGGGGAACCCGGTGGTGCCACTGGTGTACTGGATGTTGATGGGCTGGTCCGCAGAGAGACCGCGTGCAACCTCGGCGAGCGCATCTGCGGAAACGGTATCCGCCACCTCGATCAGGCGTTCCCAGTCTGTTGAGTCGAGGTAGATGACCTGTTCGAGCGCCGGGACACGCGGCCGGACTTCGTCGATCATCGCGACATAGTCCGACGTGAGGTGGCTGCGAGCCGAGACTAGGAAACGACACCCGGACTGGTTGAGGGTGTACTCGAGCTCCGACGTGCGGTATGCCGGATTGATGTTCACCAGAATCGCACCGATCTTGGCGGTGGCGTACTGAACCAGTACCCACTCGGCGTTGTTGGGACTCCAGATGCCAATGCGATCGCCCACGCTCAAGCCGTTGGCGAGCAGGCCGCGCGCAACGGAGTCCACGGCGTCGTTGAACTCGGCGTACGTGTAACGGAGGCCCTGGTGGGGGACGACGAGGGCCTCCCGGGCACCGAAGCGGTCCACCGTCGCCTCGAGGTTCTCGCCGATCGTCTGGTTGATCAGCGGAACGTCCGTCGGCCCCCGAGCGGTCGCCAGCGCCATGCTGCCCTCCTTCGTCGCAGTCCCTTCCAATCCTACGCAGCTCCGGGTGCACCGGTTATGGCCAGCTTCTGGGATGTCTGGTCTATCGGTGGGGGCGGCGGTCGATTGCCGCCGATTCACGTGAGTCTGCTGTAGGTGGTGCCGTCGGGGACGATGAGAGCGAGAGCCGCACCCGACTCCGACCCCCACCCTCGATCCACATCGGAAAGTTGGTCCCCCAAACGTTGTTGGCGACATTGATATGAATGCCGCCGGTCGGGTCGGGGCGGACCCCGTCGAAGCGCAGCAGGCTCGGTTCACCCAGGGCCACTAACGGGCTATCGAGAGGTTGGATGACCAGCCTTGCCTTCTGGTCGTGCCTCTCCACAGCATCCCCCACCGCGTGGAGGCGACGATTACCGCCGGCGACGACGTCCAACGGGTCGATTGCGCTGCCTAGCTTGTGGAATACCCAACGACCTTCCCCTGCGGGCGCCAGGTGCAACCACAGCGCCTCGGGCAATCGATTCGCCGGCTTGTCGAACCAGCGCCAGTCCGCCAACAACGCTCCGTCGTTTTCGATGCTGAGCACCAGCCACGCCTCGGGCGGCGCGCCTGCGGAGGTGGTGGCCTCCTCTGGGAAGGTCAACCGAGCCATCAGGACCTCATCTTCGTGCCAGCAGCCATCCAGCAAGGGCCGCCAGCTAGCCGCGGCAAGGCCGGTGACCTCGATCCCCGGCTTGGAAAAGTCGGCGAGGCCCCACCGGGCAATTCCGTTGAAGTCGCAGCGGAGGTAGGCGTCGAGGAAACGGTCGTAATCGACGTTGTCGAACCGCTGATAACTCGCAGCAAACAACCGGTGCTCGTGGTCGGCCAGCTCGACCCCGGTCGGCTGGTGCCGACAGGCGACCAGCCCCCCGTCCTCGCCAATCTCGACAGTCCAGTCCCCGAGCGTCACCGGTCCGGCCACCGGCCGCGCCCCGCCGACAGTCGGGCGGGTAGGAGTGGCCTCGGCCAATGCCTCGCGACCCTCGGCCTGAAGGGCGCGAGGCAAGGCGGCGACGGCTTCATCCAAATATTCGCGTTGCTCGACCCACGACCTCTCGAAGAACCGGTACGACCGGCCCCCACCCTCAACACCATCTCCACCAACGTCGACAACGAACTCGCTGAGATCGGCGAACCGCTCCGGCAGGGCATCCCGACCAACCCTGTCCCTCGCCCTTGCAGTTTCAAAGTCCGGTCGGGAGTAGTTGACGTAGTCGGCCAGGTAGGCCTTTTCGTCGAGTCCCCACGTGTGCTCCGCAACCAGAAGCAGGCGACGATCGGCGGCTGCGAGATCCACCGCCTGGGCCCGACCCTCGGCGATCCACGCCCGTCGCCGTCGCATCAACGAACGGAAAGCTGCCACCTTCGGGGGATCGCTTCCGACACCGTGGATCCACGTGTCGCCAATTTCCGACTCCATCACGGGCAACCGATCAGCCTGGATCAACAGTTCCTCGGCGAAGGCGTCGAGCGTGCTTGCCCGCACCACGGCGTCGGGATGCTCCCGCTCGAGCCGTGAAAAGACGCGCGTGCACTTCATCGGCAGACGGCGGCCCACTGTTGTCGACGCCGTGGACGATGTGGAGTTCGGCTTCGCCATCGGGCGTGACGACGGGCCCCGCCATAGTCGTCGCTGTAGGCCACCACGAGCTCACTGCCGTCCGGGGCGCGCCAGCGGAAACATGGAGGCACTTCGGGCACCGTCGAACACGGATTCACCCCGACATGGAGAAACCGCACGCCGGCAGAGGCGAGCACTGGCACCAGCCCGACGGTATGGCCGGGCACGTCGGACAACTTGGCGGCGATGGTGCGATGGCCGAACCGTCGATCCAGGTCGGCCGCGATCGCGAGGCCGGCTTCGAGCAGCGAGGCATCGAGTAACTCGGTGTGGGTGTTGAACGGAAGGGCGTGCCAGGTGATGTCGCCGTCGGCCACGGCTTGCTCGAGCGCCCTTCGCGCGGAGGTATCCGCCTGCTCGAGGTGATCGGCGATGATCCACGAACCGGTGGTCCAGACGAAACGCTCGGGGCCGGCCGACGCGCGCAGCTCGCGGGCCAGGGCGACCGCGCGGGGAATGTGCACCTCGTGATAACGCTGGACCACTCTCTCGGCGAGGTCCGTGAACCCGACGTCGAGATGGGTCTTGAAGACAACGTGCACGGATGACGCCACGACGCCTCCAATAACGGGAACCTCGCTTCGAACCTAGTCGAAGCTCCACCAACCGGTCACACCCGCGTCTTCCACCGTCGCGCCGGGCGAGGGCTCTGTGGCGGCGACAATATGGGCGACCTGAGGAGAAGTTTCAGTCGCCGAAACGCGGCGAGGCCAGGACGAGCTGAGGGCGCGAGACGACCAGCAGGTTTGGTCGAGCCTCGCCGCAGCGCCTATTCAGTCGACGGCATAACCGCTTCCTTCCCAGCGTTCCCAAGCCATGAGCAGGATCGTTTCGGTCAACGTCGGCGAGCTACGGACCGTCGAGTTCCGGGGTCGCATCGTGTCCACCGGGATCTACAAGTTTCCCGTCGAAGGCGCGGTACGGGTCGAAGGCGTCAACGTTGGCGGCGACGACCAGGCTGACCGCCGCGTCCATGGCGGGGTCGACAAGGCGGTATACGCCTATGCCTGGGAGGACTACGAGTGGTGGAGCGGGCAGCTCGGCCGCACCCTTGCTCCTGGCACATTCGGAGACAATCTCACCACCCACGGGATCGACGTCGGTGGAGCGGTGGTCGGTCAGCACTGGCGGATCGGGGACGTGGCTCTCGAAGTGAGCGAGCCGCGGGTGCCTTGTTACAAGCTGGGCATCCGCATGGAGAACTCGCGGTTTCCCGAGGTGTTCTCGGCCGCCCACCGGCCCGGGGCTTACCTGCGGATCATCGAGGAGGGATCACTCGCCGCCGGCGATCGGATCGAGATCGGCACCCCTCCCGAACACGGTCTCACCGTCGGCGATATCGCCCGCATCTACGATCGAGACCAGCACGAGTCGGGTCGGCTCCTTGAAGCCGCTGAGCTTTCGGATCCCTGGCGGCGTTGGGCCCGGAGCCTCGCTCAGGTCTGATCCGCTGCTGCCGCCAATCGACGATTGTCGTTGCACTGCACCGACCCGTCAGCGTCGGTGTTTCGTGGTCATGGCCGTGACGGTCAACGGTGGTCTCCCGGATAGCCCGGACAGCCCAGATAGTCCGGATAGCCCGGACAGCCCGGACAGCCCGGACAGCCCGGACAGCGTGGACAGTCCCGATTCGGCTGACTCCGACTGAAAACACTCGACCAAGCAATGGCTGTCCCTCTGCGGCACTTACCCGGCAGAGGGACAGCCAGCAACGGTCGCTCCCTGGTCGACAACCAGGGGCTGATCGACGTATATCCCACGACATCGTCCTCAGCCACAGCACAGAACACGGGGGCGGAAGCCACCGTCAACCCATTCAGGTCGCGTCGGATGGAGGTCCCGAGCATCGCCACGGAAGTCGGAAGCTACGCCCTCGGTCTAATGGCTGAAACCGCTCCTGGCGGCTGACTCCATCGGCGGGTTGGTTTGGAGATCGTCACAGGCTTCCCGCAGGTTTTTGATCAATTCGCCTGCGAGGTCCAGCGTGAAACCTTCCCGCACGACGATCCGCAGCACGGCGACGTCGGTGGCGTTGTCCGGCATGGTGTATGCCGGGACCTGCCAACCGTTGTAGCGCAGTCTGTCCGAAACGTCGTACACGGTGTACGGCACGTCATGTGTGATCTCGAATGTCAGGACCGGGATGTCGGTTCCGTCGCTGATGATCGAGAACGGCCCGATCTCGGCAATGCGGGAGGACAGGGTGGTCGCCGTCTGCTGCAAGGCCTTCATCACCCTGGTGTATCCCGACCTTCCCAGGCGGATGAAGTTGTAGTACTGGCCGACGATCTGATTGCCCGGGCGCGAGAAGTTCAGCGTGAACGTCGGCATGTCTCCGCCCAGGTAGTTCACGTGGAAGATGAGCTCCTCAGGCAGGTCGGCCTCGTTTTGCCACACCACGAACCCAACTCCTGGATACACCAGGCCGTATTTGTGTCCTGACACGTTGATCGATCTGATATTGGGCAGCCGGAAGTCCCACTCCAGATCCGGTTGGAGGAAGGGCGCGACGAACCCACCGGACGCGGCATCGACGTGGACCGGCACGTCTAGCCCCTCCGTCTCGTTGTTGGCGACGACGGCGTCGTGGATCTCCTTGATCGGCTCGTACTCCCCGGTATAGGTGGTGCCCAGGATGGCAACGACGCCGATCGTGTTTTCATCGATTCGATCGACGGCTTCATCGGCGGTGATGACGTATCTGCCATTCTCGACGGGGACGTAGCGGGGCTCGACATCCCAGTACCGGCAGAACTTCTCCCACACCACCTGCACGTTGGAACCGAGCACCATGTTTGGTTTGGAGCCATCTTGGCCGGCAGCTTGGCGACGTTTCCGCCAGGTCCACTTCATCGCGAGTCCCCCGAGCATGACCGCCTCAGACGAACCGGTCGTCGACACGCCAATCGCGTCTCCTTCTCCTGGCGCATTGAACAGGTCGGCGACGATGTTGACGCAGCGGGTCTCGATCTCCGCCGTCATCGGGTACTCGTCCTTGTCGATCATGTTCTTGTCGAACGCCTCGGACATCAGCCGCTCCGCCTCCGGCTCCATCCAAGTCGTCACGAACGTCGCCAGGTTCAGCCGCGCATTGCCGTCGAGCATCAGCTCGTCGTGGATCAACCGCTCCGTGACCTGAGCAACGGCCCCGTTCTCGGGCATGCGGTACTTCGGCATCGGCCCGACGTCCATCCGGTGGGTGTAGGCCGGGGCAATCAGCTCATCGGCGATCTCGGTTGTTGTCATCTTCTTGGTGACCACGGGCCCCGCCTCCCTCGCTCATAGATGCCGCCAAACCCAGGAAGTATGGTCGGACCGTGGACATTCCTCCTAACTGGGAAACACTCGAACGCCGCCACGTCGGCCCCTACACCACATCGATGCGGTTTCGGCGTCCAGACGGCATCGAAGTCGAGTGGTCAGCCTGGCGCCACCGCAAGGGGCTCGGGCTGATCCAGCCATCAGACGAGCGTTCCCGTGGCGGCGGGTGGTGGTGGGCCCCCCACCGGATCGGTTGGTGGATCGCCGGGCTCTTCATGGCGGGCTCGGCCTGTTTTGCGGCCGGGTCGTTCCCGCCTACAGCATCGCTTCTCGGATCGGCCGCAGGTTGGGTGTTCTTCGTCGGATCTATCTTCTTCACCACCGCTGCCTACCTGCAATACCACGAAGCAACCAACGAGGGAGACGATCCCACAGGGGAGGGCCGTACCAAGCGGTTGCTCGGAATGCGGTCGCAGTCGGTCGGCTGGTGGGCGGCGACGGTGCAGCTGGTGGGAACACTCTGGTTCAACGTCAGCACATTCAACGCGCTGCGTGACCTGTCGACGCTTCAGGAAGAGGCCCTGGTCTGGGCACCGGACGCATTCGGCTCCATCGCCTTCCTGGTCGCCAGTAGCTTGGCAATCGTCGAGATATGCGACCGCTTGTTGTGTTGGAACGGCGAGAGTCTGGTGTGGAGAATCGCCGCCATCAACATGGTCGGCTCCATCGCCTTCGGCATCTCGGCGGTAGCAGCCCGCATCGTTCCCGCAACCGGTGAGGTAGCAAACGCCACCGTCGCCAACTCGTTCACCTTCATCGGCGCCGTCATGTTCTTCGTCGGTGCGTTGCTTCTGTTGCCGGCGATGTCCGAATCTCAGGCGAACAAGACCTGACCCTGCTCGGACGACGCGAGGGGCGGGCGGCATTAGGCTCGCCGGACCTTTTCCTACGAGCACGTACTCGGGGGCAGCAACGTGGCGACCACTGACTCGGATCCGCAACCGGAGAGCCCCACGAAACGAGGTTTTGGCAAGCGGCAGGTGATCGCGACCTTCCTCACACTCGCCGTTCTGGTGATCGTGTTTGCCGTCGTATTTCCGCAGTTCGCCGATTACCGACAGGCATGGGACGCCATCCAGACGATGTCGGCAGGCTGGATCATCGCCCTCATCATTGCCACCATCGTTGTGATCATCGTCTACGTATGGCCCTACCAGGCAGCCCTGCCCGGGCTGAAGTACCGGCCGGGATTTGTGGTCAGACAGACATCATTCATGATCAGCAACGTCATCCCCGCCGGGGGCGCAATCGGGCTCGGCGTCCAGTTTGGGATGCTGAGCAGCTACGGGTTCGGTGCCGCGCCATCCACCGCCGCGATCGGCATCACCGGTGTCTGGAACACATTCATCACGTTGGCGCTCCCGGTGCTGGCCTTGATCGGACTGCTCATCATCGGTGAGGCCAATGCGACGGCGACGCTCGTCACGGTGCTCGGCGCCGTGGCCATCGGCGTCGGCATCGGCTTGTTCGTTCTCATCTTGCGCAACGAGGACAGTGCAAGGCGCGTCGGGCGATGGGCAGACCGGGTCGTTGGCTGGGCGGCCGGCCTCATCGGTAAGGATGGGGACTTCCGACTCGATCAGGCACTCGTCGACTTCCGTGCCTCCATCGTCGGGGTCGTCGCCGACCGGTGGGCCCTGATCACCGGCACCAACCTGTTACAACAGCTCACCCAATTTTCTGTCCTGTTCGTCGCGATCCTGGCCATCCAGGGCGGGACCGGGGATGTCAACCTCGCCGAGGCGTTCGCCGCCTTCGCTTTCGCTCGCTTGGCCACCTTTATCCCGATCCCACCGGGCGGGCTTGGCACGACCGACGCCATCCTCACCGGTGCCCTCACAACGTTCGGTATGGCCAACGGCGACGCACTGGCCGCAGTGCTCATCTGGCGGGCCGCGACCTACTTTCCCCAGGTTTTCATCGGTATCGGGACGTTCTTGTATTGGCGTCGCCAGCCCGTAGCCAAGACTGGGAAGATATGAGACAACCAGTCACCTATCGCGCTCTCAGGCCCCCTGCAAAGCCATCGGCACCTAGAGGGCTCCGTCGCTCGATCGCAGCCCGAGCTGCCCTGCTCTGATCACCCAGCTTGCGGAGTCTGGTTGGGCGGCGAAGAACGCATCCTCTTGCTCCTTGACGCAGGAATCACTGTTTTCGCCTGGCGACCGAATCGACGGCTGCGATATCGGGAAGTCCTTGTGCACAACAGGCACCCGGCGGGCGTGGTGTTGCACCCTCGATGTGGTCTGCGGCATCGTGGTGCGCACGGAGGGCACGGAGCGGGGCGAGAGCTATCAGCGACACGAATCCGGCAACGACAAATCCCGCGCTGAAGCTACCGGCGTCGGCTACGCGACCCAATCCGACCTGGGTGGCGACGGCGCCGATGCTTCCGCTCATCGAGTCGATAGAGAGCACGGTGGCACGCTCCTGCGCTGGGATGCGTTGGTTGAGGTAGGACTGTTTCACCGGGCTGATCACGCCCATCGTCCCCGTGGCAACGAGCAGTGCCGGCATCGCCACCCAGAACGAATCGGCGAACCCGGTGAGCAGAATGGCCACACCCTGGACCGCAGACGCCCACAGCAGGACGGTGGTGCGGCGGCGAACGAACCGGGTCAGCGCCTCGACGAGGGCGTTTCCTGCGATCATCGACACCGCGACGCCGCCGGCTACGAACCCGGCAATCCACACCGCATCAGACGCAAGGAGATCAAGGAAGTAGGGAGGCCATGCATAGAAGACCCAGGTGAAGATGCCCATCTGAATCATGGTGACCGTCAGGATGAGCCTGATCGAAGGATCGCCCCACCCGACACCGATACCGGCTCTGGCCAGCCTCCGCATTTCCGCCGGGTACTCGCCGGCGCGTACCCGACGTGGCTGGAAACCGATGTCGTGCATGGCAACTGCGGCGATGACCAGAACCACAGCGAGCAGACCGGAGCGAACGAGGTACGGGATGATGAGGTCGATCGTGCCAAGCAACCCTCCGCCGATGGTTCCGACCAGCATGGCGGCCCCGGTGACGATCCCACCGCGAGTGAACACCCGATCCAGCGGTGCCGAGTAGTCGGTCTGCGACAGGGCGTCAACGACCCATGCTTCCACCGCCCCCGTATAGAAGGTGTACCCCAAACCCAGGAGAATCGAAACCGCGCTGAAGCCAATCACCCCGGCGCCGACGACCGAGAGCCACATGTAGGCAAGGGTGGCAGCGAGCAGCACCGCAACGCTCCACAGGAACGAGATCCGGCGCCCTGCCGTATCCGCCACCACCCCGGTCGGGATCTCGAATAGCACCATGCCGGCGGTGAAGGCGGCGTTGGCGACGAAAACCTCGAAAACCGACAGCCCGGCATCGAGCAGGAACAGTGTGTTGACGCCCCAGATTACCGAGGCCGCCAGCGTGTACAGACCGGCGATGGCGAGGTACGTCCTGATGACCCGCTGCGCAGACACCGAAGGAGCCTACAAAAAGTCGTGAGTCACGAGTCGCGAGTCAGAAGTGGGAAAGAAGGACTGAGGACCTGGGATCTCGCAAACTGACAACTTGCGACTTGTGACCTGCGACTTGCGACTCGTTAATTGTCGTCCGGGGCGAGGAGTCTGCGGCGCCCGAAGACCCATGGTCGCTCTGGCTGGGTGAGTAGAAGCTGGTAGATGGAGAGGTCTGCGGTCTCGAACAAGAGCGCGGATCCCGCCATGTAGGTGCGCCAGACCCGATAGGTACCCTCGTTTGCTGCGCCGACGGCCCTGGCGTGGTTGGCTTCGAGGTTGGCCACCCAGTGGCGCAGGGTGAGGGCGTAGCTGGTCCGCAGCGATTCGACATCACGTAGCTCGAACCCGGCGTCCTCCGCGGTTGCGATGACATTGTCCACCGGTACCAGCTCGCCGTCTGGGAACACATAGGTATTTACGAATGTCGTCTTGGTGGGCAGGCTCCGCCGACCCTGTACGCGATCCCTGCTGACGATGCCATGGTTGAGCAGGGCACCATCGGGAGCTAGCAGGCTCTTGAGGTGATCGAAGTAGCCGGCGAGTTGCCCTGCTCCGACGTGCTCGAACATCCCGACGGAGGAGATCGCATCGAATGAGCCTTCGACCTCGCGATAGTCGCGGTGCAGTATCGTGACCAGGTCGTCGACGCGTTCCTCCTTGGCCAGCCTTTTGGCATATTCTGCCTGCTCACCGCTGAGGGTGACCCCGACCGCGGTCACCCCGTACTTGACGGCGGCACCGACGACGAGTGCACCCCACCCGCACCCCACGTCGAGCAATCGCTTGCCCGGCGCAAGCTCGAGCTTCCTGCAGATCAGATCCAGCTTGCGGCGTTGCGCCTGTTCGAGCGTGTCGGACGGGGACAGGTACGCTCCCGAGGAATACACCAGCTGTGGATCGAGAAACTGGGCGAAGAACTCGTTCCCTGTGTCGTAGTGGAACGAAACTGCCTTCCGGTCCCTGCCGATGGAGTGACGCAGGCCGGTCACTCGCGGCCGGTCCGCCGTTGGACGCCGAGTCTCCTTGGGTAGTTGGCGGAGCAGGCGGTACAGCTTGATCGATCGGGATACGTTGCGCGGGGCATTGAACACCGCCATTCCGAACTCGAGCAGGGAGAACATGTCACCCTCGATGTCGACATCGTCGTACACGTACGCTTCGCCTGCGGCCAGATCGGACGGCGGCAGCAACATCGCTCGCAACGCACCTGGGTGTTGCAGCACGAGAGTGGAGCGAGCGTCGGCCGGACCCCAGGTGTCGCCGGCCCAGGTCCGGATGCGCGGAGGCGTGACGACACTGCTGGCGACAAGGTCGTCATAGATCTGGCGCGAGATCTCCGTGGGGTCCATCGCGCTTCCCATTTTAGTAAACCGACGGGTTCTCGATGACGCCTGCCGACGTTTGCCCGCGTCATCGCCACCGCGGGTCTTCACATCAGCAAAACCGGCTCACAGCAGAATCGGCAGCTGGATCAGGATCACAGCACCGGCGACGACGACGATGATGCCAACGACATTGACGAATCTGCGGTTCCACCGGTTCTCCAGCCTGGAGGAAACCCCAGCGAAAAAGAGCACCGCGGCAAACAGAACTGCGGTCAGCACGTAGTTGTCACCGGTCTGATTGGCGGCGCGGGCATCCACCGCCGCTTCATCGGCAACCATCGTCAGACGATCGGCCTCGGCGGCATCGGCGATCGCGTATTCGGACATACCGAACGGCGTTGGTGGAGCGTTGGGGTTATTGACCGGGTTGGTTGCCAGCCAGGCCTCCAGCGCGGGAACGAACTCGTCGCGCATCCGCAGGTACAGGAAACCGGAAACCGTTCCTTGCGTCGGCTCGTAAGGCTGGGCGGAGAAGTCGGGGACGAGCCCGTCGCGCGCATCACTGCTGAGCGCCGTCACCCAGTCGATGTACATGGCGACGTCGATCTGGGCAAGCTGCCCGGCTCGAGTGTCGGAACGGGTGGATTCGGTCCTGGACGCTCCGGCTTCGGAGAACTTGATCGACTGTTCTCCACTCCACTTTCCGGCCTGAAACGCGGCCCATGCGATGAACACCACGGCGAGGGCGAGCACGATCGCGGCGACCTGCTCGAGCCGGTCCGTTGGCTTGTCTTGCGGGGCGACCGGCGACTCATCCGCCTCTGTCGGGTCTTCGGTCGTGCTGGCATCGTCGTTCGGCATAGCGAGGGAGTCTAGGCGGCGCGTGACCGGCGGATTCTGGGCTGGTTCGGGGTCTACTTCCCTTCTCCCGGCGCCGGTTCTCCTCTGGTGGTTGTGCTCAACCCACAAACTGCGAGTTTGCTTGAAGTCAAGGGCCAGAGAGTCGCCAGTCGCAAGTCGCAAGTCGGTGTCGGCAGTCGAGGTCGTGTGAAACGGCCTCGGCCCGATGGTTCTTTACGAGGCGCGGCGTGGGTACCGTTCTCGCCATGCCCAATCGCCTTGCCGACTCGACATCCCCGTACTTGCTGCAGCACCAGGACAACCCCGTCGATTGGTACGAGTGGAGTGAGGAGGCCTTCGTCGAAGCTGAGGCTACCCGCCGGCCGATCCTGCTGTCGGTGGGCTACTCGGCGTGTCATTGGTGCCACGTGATGGCTCACGAGTCCTTCGAAGATGCGGAGACCGCGACCTACATGAACGAGCATTTCGTCAATATCAAGGTCGACCGCGAGGAGCGGCCCGATGTCGACTCCATCTACATGGAGGCGGTGCAGGCCATGACCGGGCGCGGTGGGTGGCCAATGACGGTTTGGCTCACACCAGATCGGAAACCGTTCTACGCCGGCACCTACTTTCCCGATACTGCGCGGCACGGCATGCCGTCATTCCGCCAGGTGATGGAGTCGATCAGCGATGCCTGGCAGAACCGCACCGACGAGTTGATCGCGCAGGCCGACCAGCTGACTGGCGCCGTCAACCAAAAGCTCCCTGCTGCAGATGACGCGCCTGGTAGGGAGGTGCTCGAGGCCGCCTACGACAGGCTCGCCGCCGAGTTCGATCCCGCCTTCGGAGGGGTTCGGAGCAGCACCGAAGTTCCCGCAACAACCGGTTCTCGAGTACCTGCTCAGAATCCACCGCGAGGAGTGGGCGCCGCGGGCCGGCGACATGTTGCGGTCGACCCTGTTGGCAATGGCCGATGGCGGTATCCACGACCAGCTTTCCGGAGGTTTCGCCCGGTACTCGGTGGATGCCCGCTGGCTGGTGCCGCATTTCGAGAAGATGCTCTACGACAACGCCCAGTTGGCGCGTCTCTACCTATGGGGAGGGATCGAGTTCGAAGAGCCACGATTTGTCGAGGTAGCTCGCAGCACTTTCGACTACATGGTTGGCGACCTACGGCACCCAGATGGCGGTTTCTTTTCCGCGGAGGATGCAGATTCCGAGGGGGTCGAGGGCAAGTTTTACATGTGGACCCGCAACGAGTTCGACGCCGTGCTGGGTGACGACGCAGACGAAGCCGCCACATTCTTCGGTGTCACGGTCGAGGGCAATTTCGAGGGAACGAACGTGTTGCACCGTCCCACCGACGCCGGATGGGACGCCACGATCGAATCCGCACGATCCCGCCTTCTCAACCACCGTGCGACCAGGGTGCGCCCCGCCCTCGACGACAAGATCGTCGCGTCCTGGAACGGCCTCGCCCTCCGGGCCTTCGCCGAGGCCGGGGCGGCACTCCGAGATGACGGGTATCTGAACGCCGCTCGATCCTGTGCCCGCTTCATCGCCGAACACCTCATCATCGACGGGACACTGATGCGATCGTGGCGCGAGGGCAGGGCAGCCGTCCCTGGATTCCTCGAAGACTACGCGGCGGTGGCCGTGGGTATGTTCGCCCTGTTCGCCGCCACGAGTGAATTCGAGTGGTACGAGATCGGGCGCGATCTCACCGTCAGCATCGGAGACCGCTTTGCCGACCCGAACGGTGGGTTTTTCGACACCGCTTCGGATGCGGAGCGCCTCATCAAACGTCCGAAGAGCCAAGCCGACAATCCGCTGCCGTCGGGCAACGGCCTGGGCGCCGAGGCCACACTGATGCTCGCCGGTTATACCGCGGACGACGATCTGTATCGAATTGGCTTGGAGGCGCTGCGTTCGGCCGGCCTCCTCATGGAGCGATACCCGTCCATGGTGGGCCACCACCTCTCGGTCTTGTTTTCTTCATCCCGGATGAGGGAACTGGCGGTAGTCGGACCGGGCTGGGCCGAGCTCTCGTTGCCATACTGGGAGCTGTTCCGCCCGGAGATCGTGGTCGCTGCGTCACCGACCGGCGAGGAGCCGATACCGCTGTTCACCGACAGGGCCAGCAGCGGTGACACGCTGGCCCATTTGTGTGAGCGGCACCTTTGCAATCTCCCGACCGGCGATCCCGCCGCGTTGAGAGCACAGCTGGCGGAATCCGGCTAGACGGCCGGCGGGCTGCGCCGCGGCCGATGACGGAAGACAGACCCCGCAATGGCGCGCGATTCGGTCTCTGTTGGCGTGGCAATTCGCGGAGCGGGGCCCGATTTCTTCGTCGCGACCAGCCAATCGATGCCAGCCGCCCAGATCCGTCGTACCGTTGGCGCATGAGGATCGCAACAATCGGGGGCGTCGCCGCAGTGCTGGCCGTCTTGGCGCTCATCGCCTGGAGCCAGCAGCGGCGGCTCCTCTACTTCCCAGAACCAAACCCCGGCTCACCGCCCATCGGGTGGAGCGAAGTGACGCTGGTGACAAACGACCGACTGGAGCTAACCGCGTGGCAGACCGTAGACGGGCCGGAGGCGCCGTTGGTGATCATCTTTCCCGGCAACGCAGGAAACCGAGCGGGCCGGGTACCGCTCGGTGAGGCGCTGGCGGCGCGGGGGTTCGGCGTGCTGCTCGTCGAGTATCGCGGCTACGGCGACAACCCGGGTCACCCAAGCGAATCCGGCTTGGCCGAGGACGCAGCGACCGCGGCTCGGTTCGCTCGTTCGGCGGCACCTGGGAGGCCCATCATCTACTACGGCGAGTCGCTCGGCGCTGCCGTCGCCATCGGCCTTGCGGTGGAGGCTCCCCCTGCGGCGCTCATCCTCGGCTCCCCATTCACCTCAGTGGTAGATGTCGGCCGACATCACTATCCGTGGGCTCCCGGCTTTCTGTTTCGCGACTCGTATCCATCGCTTACCAGGATCGAGGCGGGTGGTCTCGACGGTGTGCCCGTTCTGGTAACCGCCGGCAGCGCAGACACCGTCGTCCCGTTCGAGCAAAGCCGCGCGGTGGCCGACGCCAGCGGAGCCGAGTGGTACGAGGTTCCCGGCGTTGATCACAACGATCCGGCAATCCGGTCGGCGCCGACACTGGTTGACCGGTTTGTTGAGTTCATCGACCGAGCCCTTGGCGGTGGTGCGTAGAAGCGCGCACCGATAGGTAACCCGTCGTTTCTCGACACAAGTGCAGCTTTTCCCGCTCACGCCGCTTCGGCCCGCTCGGGCCACCGTTCCGCGAATAGTGCGCGGTGCGCCCTCTGAGCCTGCTCAGACGATGTGATCCTCGAGCACGCTCCACACCGACGGATGGGCCAGTTCGTCGCGCATCGACCGGAGCGTTGCCAGAAACGCGGGGATAGCGCCATCGGCCGCCATCAGATTCGGGCGGGAAACGGCGAGAACACGATCGTCCGGCCGGAGTACGAGCACCTCGGTATTCGGCCATGTCCTGCGGACGAGGTCGAGCTCGATGGCAAGGGATCCCCGGCCGGCGCGGTCCATGATGTCTTCGTAGAAGCGCCCGCCCGGACGTGCCGTCGTGGGAGCCATCGGGGCGATGACGATGATGAGGTCGAGCGGTTCCGGGTTGCACAGGACGAGGTCGACGCTCGTTCCCGATGCCACCCCGCCATCTACGTACCAACGGCCGTCGATCGCCACCGGCTCGTAGACGAAGGGCACCGCACTCGACGCAGCAACCGCAGTCTTGAGCGGGACCTCGGGCGCGGCATCGGTCCCAAACGGAACCCTGGCGCGAGCTTCGAGATCGTAGGAGACGACGACAGTTGGCTTCGAGGGCCAACCGTCTGCGAGCGCTCCAACCGATCCCTCGAGCCACTCGACGAGCGCCTCTGTCGAATACACGGCAGGGGTGCCGAGAGCCATTCCCACACCGGGCTTCGTCATGCCGGGCACGAGCCCTTTCGTCACCCAGCGCACCAGGCCCCTGGGCCGGATGCGCCTGTACAGGCGGCTGTGCAGCCAGTCTGCGAGATCCATTCCAGCGAGGGAGGCGTCTGCCAACGATTGGAAGTCCATCGCCTTGCCGCGCACCATCGCCGCCACGAACGCCCCGGAGGATGTGCCGACGATGACCTCGGCGTCGTCCGGGTCCCAGCCGGTCGCCATCTCGAGCGCCGTCAGGGTTCCGAAGTGGTAGGCGCCGCCGGCCACGCCGCCTCCGCCGAGAACCAGACCTACCGTGCTCACGACCGCGGAGGATACGGTGACGGGTTCGACACTCGTGTGATTGCATGAAACTGAAACGGATCCCCTGGGACGAGGCTGTCGTCGAGTCCTTTCTGTCCAAGATGGCAGCAACCGAGGGGATACCGCCGTTGAGCGAGCACAAGATGGTTCGCCTCGGTGGTGCGATGGATGCCCGAACCGCGGCGTGGGCCGAGCTAGGTCGTCTCGTCGTAGTGTCGGTAGCGGCGTTTTACGAAGGGGACGCGCCGCATTGGGCTCTCGAGGTGGCTACAGCCGGCGACTACCGCCAGTCGTCGGCCGAGCAGGCAGCGTTGTCCGCAGCCGAATCGACGATCCCGGCCGGTGCGCAAACCTCACTGTGGGTTCAGCGCGCCGACCAGCAGGAGGCTGCCGAGGCTCTTGGATACAGAGAGCGTCGCCGCGTTCTGCGCATGGATGGTGCGTTGCCCCCGGATCCCGAGGCGGCTCCCAACGTGGCGCTGGGAACGATCGCCGGCACCGATGACGAGGCGATGATCACAGTGCACAACAGGGCGTTCGCCGGGCATCGGGAAGCGTCGGGGATGACCAGGGCGCGGCTCGCCGAGTTGCGCTCGATGCCGTGGTACGACTCAAACGGCGTGATCACCGCCCAGATCGATGGACATCTCGCCGGATTCTGCTGGACGAAGCTGCACGCCGACGGGACCGGCGAGGTCTATCTCCTCGCCGTAGACCCCGATCACAGAGGGAGTGGTCTTGGGGAGCTGCTGGCCGCAACCGGATTCGGCTCGCTACGGAGGAGCGGGGCGCGCCAAGCGATGCTTTGGGTCGATGCAGACAACGAGCCGGCGATCGCGCTCTACCGCCGACTCGGGTTGGAGCCGACCCACGCCAATGTAGAGATGGCGAAGCAACGTATCCCGTAGCTAGGTATTACGTATTTCGTAATACGAAACACGGACAGCGAAAGCTTGATGACAGGACGGGCAGGCCCTGTCTGTCTCTCTTGTCTGCGCCTCGCACCATGGACACGGCAGGTCGACGAGCTCGTCGTCGAAGTCAGCGTCATCATTCGCTCGGGCGCGCAGTGTCCCTACGACGAGTGTTGCTCCAACGAAGAGTGCCACCAACAGACCGATCTCGAACATGTGCTCTCCCAACTGGCTTGAGGTGAGCCTATGCCGAGGTCGCGAAAAGCTCGGGTATTTGGGCGAAGTAAGTCTCCGGACCTCAACAAGCCTTTCTAGCCGGTGGTCGGGAATCGGCAACTGGCAACTGGCAACTGGCAACTCGTGACTCGTGACTCGTGACTTGCGACTTGTGACTTGCGACTCTGCTCAGCTCGCCTTCTCCACCGCCCGCTGCAGTTGGTCCACCGTGTCTTCGAACGAGTCCGAACCCGAGGCGACCATGCGTTGCTCCGCCTCGTACACCAGCCGCATCGCACCGTGATACACCGTCCAGCGGGCAAGCTGTTCTTCGTCAACGAATACGCCGTATCCCTCCTGGAGTGCCTCAGCAACCACCGGTCCGGCGTGAATCGATGCGAGCCACACGGCTTTGGAGAGATCCCACTCCGGGGGAGCAAGCGTTGCCCACTGCCAGTTGGTCAGAGTCACGTCGCCGTACTCGTTGACTGCGAAGTTCTCAGGTGATGGGTTGGTGTGCGATCCCCTCGGTTCCGTCGCGTATGGAGCAGGCACCGCTTGTGCTGCCTCGTAGAGGTCGGCGTCGAGGCCGATTCTTCCCCGATACCGGTTGAGCCGCCGCATGGTGGACACGAAGTCGAGCGCTACCCAATCGCCGTCGATGCCCCGCGACAGGTTGGAAAGGGCGCCGGGATCCGAATCGTGCACCGCACGCAGGATCCTTCCTGCCGACAGCCCATGTCGAGAGTTTTCTGGTAGCTGGGCCAGGCTCCATTCTCCAGGATCTGCAAACAAGCTCCAAGCGACCTCCGCATTCACGTCCCCACCCAGCCGTACCACAACCCCTTCGATGCCGGCCAGGGCCTCCAGCGCATGGTTTTCTCTGCGTGCGCGAGCCGGCGTCCCGTACACCTTGAGCACAACGGGTTCCGGCTTCCGCCAGATCCGAAATAGCTGGTCCTGAGCGAGGGCCTTGGTCGGTCGCGTCAAGTCCTGAAAACGATCACCGTCGGCGATCTGCCTGACGAGAGCGAGGCTGTCCATCAATCTCTCCATTCCCGTGGCGGCAATTGTCGCACGTGGACAGGGCAACGAGCGAGAGCAGGTAGCCTTACCGGCTTCACATGGCGATCCACCTCACCCTTCCAGACGGCTCGGTCCGGGAGTACCCCGACGGCACAACCGGGCTCGAGGTTGCCGCCGCCATCGGTCCCGGCCTGGCCCGAGCTGCCGTCGCCGTCACCATCGACGGCGAGGAATTCGATGCCGGCCAGCCGATCTCGATCGACGGTGCCTTCTCCGTGATCACAGACGACACGGACGAAGGCCACGTCGTTCTTCGCCACTCGACGGCCCACGTCATGGCGCAGGCAGTACTCGACCTGTTCCAGGGAGCGACTTTCGCCATCGGCCCTGCGATCGCCGATGGTTTCTACTACGACTTCGACGTTGGCCGGCCCTTCACTCCCGAGGATCTGGAGCGGATCGAGGCTCGGATGCACGAGATCGTGGATGCCGATCAGCCGTTCGAGCGCGATGAGTTGTCCGTTGAGCAAGCACTCGAGCTGTTCTCCGACCAGCCATTCAAGACCGAGATCATCAAGGGCATAGACGAGACGGAGGGAGCGGGGTCCGACGCGGTGAGCGTGTACCGAAACAATGGATTCGTCGACCTCTGCCGGGGACCGCACGTCCCTTCCACAGGTCGGCTCGGTGCGTTCAAGCTGATGCGATCCTCAGGCGCCTATTGGCGCGGCGATGAGTCCAACCCGCAGCTGCAACGCATATATGGAACCGCCTGGGAAAGCCAGAAAGAGTTGACCGCCTACCTGGATCGGCTCGAGCAAGCCGAACAGCGGGACCACCGGCGCCTCGGGGCCGAGCTGGATCTGTACTCGTTCCCTCCCCGCCTGGGGAGCGGCCTGGCGCTGTGGCATCCGAAGGGAGCCGTGCTCCGCTCCGTGATCGAGGACTACTCGCGCCGGACACATGCCGCCTCCGGCTATAGCTACGTGTTTTCGCCACATGTGGCAAAGGCGGACCTGTGGAAGACCAGCGGTCACCTCGACTTCTTCTCCGAAAGCCTGTACCCGGCGATGGAGCTGGACGGGGGCCAGAGCTACATCCTCAAGCCGATGAATTGTCCGTTCCACATCCTGATCTACAAGTCGAGTAGTCGCAGCTACCGCGAGCTCCCGCTGCGTTTCTTCGAGCTTGGGACCGTCTACCGCTACGAGCGGTCAGGGGTGGTGCATGGTTTGCTGCGGAGCCGTGGCTTCACCCAGGACGACGCCCACATCTTCGTGAGCGCGGGAGGGGTGGCCGTCGAGCTGGAGCGGCTCCTCGACTTCGTGCTCATGGTGCTGCGCGACTTCGGCTTCGAGGAATTCGAAGCCGACCTATCGACTCAGGATCCGGAGCACTCGATCGGCGACCCGGACCTGTGGGACATCGCAGAGGCCGCATTGACCACCGCGCTACAAAAGGCTGAGCTGCCCTACGAGGTCGCCGATGGCGAGGCTGCGTTCTACGGCCCCAAGATCGACATCCATGTTCGTGATGCCATCGGGCGGCGCTGGCAGCTCTCCACCTTGCAGCTCGACTTTGCCCAACCGGACAACTTCGACCTCTCATTCGCCACCGCGGAAAACGTCAAAGAGCGCCCGGTGATGATCCACCGCGCCCTGCTCGGTTCGATCGAGCGGTTCGTTGGTGTGCTCGTCGAGCACTACGCAGGAGCATTCCCCTGCTGGCTGGCTCCCGTGCAAGCGACGGTGATTCCTGTCGCCGACCGCCACCACGACTATGCAACCGAGGTCGCCGCCGCGCTCGAGGGCGGGGGGTTGCGGGTCGAGGTCGACGCCGCCGACGAGACCGTCGGCGAGAAACTGCGTAGGGCGATCACGCACAAGCATCCCGCGGTCCTCGTCGTCGGCGACGACGACCAGCGCGACGGCACAGTTGGTTTACGGATGCGCGAGGATGCAGGCGAACATAGGGGGGTTGCGCTCGCCGACGCGGTCGCTGACCTGACCACAGCCTGCGCCCCGCCGCGCTGATGCATCCTATTGGCTGTACTCGAAAGGTAACTCCGTGAAAGCACTCATCAAGACCCTGGCCACCCTCGTTCGCCGCTTCCCGTGGGTGGTCATCATCGCCGTTGTGGTGATCTCGCTCATCATGGGTGGGTTCGCCGGGCAGTTCCAGCCGGCGGACAACGACAACGAGTCGTTTGCACCCGATGCCGCCGAGCTCGAGGCCATCAACACCATCGGCGACCTCTTTGGGGAGGATTCCTCGCAGAGCGTCGGGCAGGTGATCATCTCGTCGGACACGGGCGACGTGATGACCCTCGACGGGCTTGACGCCGTGGATGCGGTCAGGGCGACGGTGCTCGGCGGCTCTCTCGCCCCCTACCTGATCGACCAGCCGGGCGCGGGCCCGGTCGTCCACTACCTGTCGCCGGTCGAGTTCGGCGTTGAAAACGATGAGCCTCAGCCGACCACCGACGCCGAGGTCAAGGCGCTGTATACGGCGGTTGTTTCCGATCCCGAAACCCCGCCGGAGCTTGTCGGCCTGGCTGCAGGTTTGCTGCCCGGATCGGCGGATCAGGAAAGCGTGACATCACCCTCCGGCTTGATGCTTACGTTCTCCGTCGGGGTGGCAACGTCGGCGGGCGAGGAGTATGACGCGTTCATTGCAGCTACCAGCGACGCAGCCGCGGAAATCGCCGCCACCGACCTCCCCGAGGGTATGACCGCCGAGCCGTTCTCGTTCGAGCTCCTCTTCGCCGACAACTCGGAGTTCGAGGCGGAGATCTCACGGCTATTCGCCACCGCAGGATTCATCATCTTGCTGGTCCTGTCCATCATCTTCCTGGTGCGCCCCAAGACGGGACGCGACCGCTGGCTGGCGATCATCGGCCTCATTGCCATGCTCGGTGCCGTCACCGTCTTGGTTATTCCCAGCCTGGCGACGCTGTTCCCGGACGCCTTCCCACAGTCGATCCGTGATCTGGAGGTCGCTCCGGTGTTGATCGCCGCCGCCGCTACGTACGCGTTCGTGTATTTGGTGTGGACGTTCAGCTCGCGCGGGCTGCGGCGAACGTCCGCGGACACGCTCGTCACCATTCTTGCCATCGTGCTGGCGATCACATGGATGAACGGCTACGGCTACCTCCGGTTCGGGGACGCCAGCGGGTTGGTGCAGATCCTTCCCATCCTGCTGATCGGCCTCGGTGTCGACTACTCGATCCACATGAGCTCGCGTTACCGGGAGGAGGTATACGGCGGGGCTACGGTCGATCACGCGATCGGGACGGCGATTCGCACCGTCGGCGTGGCACTCGTTCTGGCCACAGTGACCACAGCCGTCGGGTTCCTCACCAACATCTTCAACGATCTCGGGGCGCTGCGCGAATTCGGTGAGCTCGCCGCCTTCGGAATCCTTGTCTCGTTCCTGCTCATGCTCACCTTCGTCCCCGCCGTCCGCGAGCTGCTCGATCGCCGGGGTGAGAGGCGAGAGACTCTGGACAGTGAATCCCTCCGAGGCGGCGAGTCCCGCAGGCTGCCCAGGCTGATCGGGAGAGCCTCCTGGTTGCCGAAGCACGCCGCCATAGCCACGCTGATCGTCTCGGTCATCCTCGGGGGATTCGGGGTATGGGGGACGTTGAACCTCTCCGCCGACTTCAGTTTCCTCGACTTCATCCCGACGACGTCGCCATTGCGCAACACCTTTGCCACGCTGCTTGACGAATACGGTGGAGGGTTCGGCGAGGCCACTCAGGTATTGGTGTGCGCCGAGGGCGAGCAGCTCGGTGAGTGCAACGTGGTCGGCGACGTTGCCACACCCGAGGCGTGGAACGGAATGGTCGAGGCAACGGGGTCGTTCACCGAGATCGACGACGTCGTCAAGTTCGGAGATTTCGCCGCCGCCGAGTCGCCGGTTGTGCTGCTCGTCTCATTGACGACGCCGGACTCTGAGCAGTTCGATGCTGCCGTTGACGAAGCTGCCCAAGCTGCCGGGATCGTCGCGGGGAGCCAAAGCGTGTCTCCAGACGCTGACGTCGGTGCCCTGTATGACACCATGTTCACAGCCGCCCCCGCCGATGCCGCCAGAGTGTTGGCCATCGACGGTGACGGATACATCGCGGCGCTGTTCACCATCCAGACCCAGGGAGGAGAGCAGGGTGCGGCCCAGCTCCAGGATGACATCGAAGAATCGTTCAGCCCGGTTCAGGAGGTCGGACTCGCCGTCGTGGTGACGTCAGACGAGATCATCTCCAATGTCATCATCACATCGCTGCGGGATTCTCAAGTGTCGTCGCTGCTGCTGACGCTGGCAGCCGCTCTCATCCTATTGACGATCAACTTCTGGGTGACCGCCCGTCGGCCGATGCTCGGGGTCATCACCACCGTGCCGGTTGTGCTCGTCGTTCTGTTGTCGTTTGCGCTGATGACCTTGTTCGGCATTCCCTTCGGGCCGGTCACGGCCACGATCTCGGCGCTGGCCATCGGGATCGGGATCCCATACATGATCCACATCACCCACCGCTACGAAGAGGATCGCGGCAAAAGCACATCGGAGAACGATGCGATCGAGCACACCTTGGTGCACACTGGTGGCGCCCTTGCGGGTTCGGCGATCACCACCATCGCAGGCTTTGGGATCCTGGTCACCTCCACAACGATCCCGTTCCGTCAGTTCGGGTTTGTGACCGCCTACACAATCCTGCTGGCGTTGCTGGCGGCGGTGCTGATCCTGCCGAGCTATTTGGTGATATGGGATCGCTGGCACCGCAATCGGGGCGAGGAGCCGTTGGACAGCAAAGCAGAGGCGGCCGCGATGCAGATGGGGATGGACTGAGCGATGCCCGAGGACGAGAAGGCAGACCGGCGGGGGATTTACATCCCTGACGACGTCGCCGAGGCCGTCGCCGTCCCAGACGATCTGGACTCCGACGTAGACGACACCGACTACGGAGTTCCAGACACCAATCGGCGGCGTCGAGCCGGGACGGTGTATCTCGTCGGCGCCATCGGGGTTGGGCTGCTGATTGCCGGAGGGTTCCTGCCGCAACCAATGTGGTGGACGGCGACGGCTGTTCTCGTCGCCGTCGGTGTCTATCACTTCATTGCGGGCTGGAGCCTGACCATTCGTGAGGGCCGGGCGTTGGAAGTCGCCAACCGGGCCGTCGCCTTTCCCGTCGGGCATGCCTCCGCCTCGCTCGGGTTCACCGGCTGGCGGGCCCGTCCGGTGTGGAACGTCCTTGTGTTCAGCGCAGACGAACCACCCTCGGAGCGAGGTTTGGTCCGTATCGACGGCATCGATGGACACGTTGTGGATTCATACGTCGAAGAGATACCTGAGGCGTAGAGACACGAGTCGCAAGACGGAAGACGGAGTCCTGCTTGGGACTTGCGACCTGCGACTTACGACTCGTTGCTACCGATCCGCTAGCCGCACGAAATCGCGCTCGACTTCGCCGACGTAGATCTGGCGTGGCCGCATGATCCGGGTTTCCGGATCCTCGGTCATCTCCTTCCACTGCGCGATCCAGCCGGGCACTCGCCCGATCGAGAACAGCACCGTGAACATGCGCGAGGGGAATCCGAGGGCCCTGAAGATGATGCCGGAGTAGAAATCGACGTTGGGGAACAGCTTCCGCTCGATGAAGTAGTCATCCTGCAGCGCCGCCTGTTCGAGCTCCTTGGCGACCTCGAGCAGGGGGTCGGAGACCCCGACCGTGGCCAGGACGTCGTCGGCGTAGGTCCGCAGCACGATCGCCCGCGGGTCGTGGTTCCTGTAGACGCGATGGCCGAAGCCCATGAGCTTGAAGGGATCGTCCGGATCCTTTGCCCGAGCGATCATGCTTTGGGCGTCCTCTTCCGGATCCTCCACGATGGTCTTGAGCATCTCGATCACCTGCTGGTTGGCGCCACCATGCAGCGGTCCCCACAGCGCGCTGATCCCTGCCGCCACAGAAGTGAACAGGTTGGCTCGGCTCGACCCGACGCCCCTGACCATGGCAGTGGAGCAGTTCTGCTCGTGGTCGGCGTGCAGGATGAACAGGACGTTGAGCGCCCTGGCGATCACCGGGTCGACCTTGGTCTCCTCGGTTGGGAGGTGAAACATCATGTGTAGGAAGTTCTCTACGTAGTCGAGCTCGCTGCGCGGGTAGTTGTAGGGCATGCCCATCGACTTCTTGTACGACCAGGCTGCAATCGTTGGCATCTTGGCGATGAGGCGGATGGCGCTCTCGATCACGGCGTCTTCATCGGATGGATCGTGGTACTCCTCGTAGAAGGTGGAAATCGCATTCGTCGCCGACGCCATGATCGCCATCGGGTGCGCATGGGTGGGAAATGCGTCGAAGAACCGCTTCATCTCCTCCTTGACCAGGGCGTGGCCGGCGATGTCGGTGTTCCATTGGGTGAGTTGCTGCTGATTGGGCAACTCGCCGAAGAGCAGGAGATAGGCGACCTCGAGGAACTCGGCGTTGAGGGCGAGGTCTTCGATTGAATACCCACGATGACGGAGAATCCCCTCGGCCCCGTTGATATATGTGATGGATGAACGGGTACCGGCGGTGTTGGCGAATCCCGGGTCGAAGGTGACGTCGCCCGTCGTGTTGCGCAGGGTCGAGATCCCCAGGCCATCATTTCCGATCGTTGGCTCGATAATCGGGAGCTCGAGCTGCTGGTCCCCGATGGTGAGCTCGGCGGAGCGATCGGTCATGTGATGCCACATCCTTCCAAAACCTTGGGGTCAAAGGGGGCCAGACAGGTCCATTGTACCGACATCGCTGCCGATGGATGGGGTGTGGTACCTTCGCGCACGATGAAGGTGATGCGAAACGCAAATATCTCCGGAAGTTTTCGGGGTAGCGGATGATCGATCTCAAGGCGCGGAAGAAGATCGCGCCCATCCTGGAACCGATGGCGCGGGGTCTCGACAAGATCCGCGCCACCCCGTCCATGGTGACCATCGTTGGTCTGCTGTTGACCATCGCCGGCTCGGTGTTGATCGCAACCGGCTTTTTGTGGCAAGGCGCCCTGGTAGCGACGGTCGGGGTCGTTCTCGATGCGCTCGACGGCCCGCTGGCTCGAATTCAAGGCACCGCCACCCTCAAGGGGGCGTTTCTCGACGCGATGTCGGATCGCATCGGTGAGATCGCCATCTGGGTAGGTCTCGCCGTCTTTCTCAGGGAGGATCCGGTAGGGCTGATCCTGTGCATTCTGGCGTTGGCCTTCTCCCTGCTCACCCCCTATGTGAGGTCCAAGGCCGAGTCATGGGGAGCAGAGGGCCGTGGTGGGTGGATGGGTCGGGCCGAGCGCATGATCTTGGCCCTGGCTGGTGTCTTTTTCGCAGGCTTTTGGGACCAAGTGTTGCTACCGATGCTGTGGATCATGGTCATCCTCACCGGGCTCACCGTAGCCCAGAGGATCCGGCGCACCTGGCAGCAGCTCCCCGGGTGAAGGGCCTCTCGGGCTACCTTCTCTACCGTTTCCTAGCCGGAGTCCTCGGCTGGCTCCCTCCGGCGGTGGTGAGCCGTGGTGGACGCTGGATCGGGCGCCTTTTGTCGTATGCCGCAGCCGAGCGACTGGCGTTGGCGCGGCGGCATATGCGGAGAGTGCTCGGGTCGGAGCCGTCGGAGGGCGAGATTACCGAGGCGGCCCGGCAGATGTTCGGGTGGTATGGGCGGTATTGGGCCGAGGTCTTCTGGTTTCGGGCATCGAGAACCGATTGGATCCTGGAGCATGTGGACGTCGAAGGGGAGGTTCCGGTGTTCGCCGCTAGGGATGCCGGGCGCGGGATCATCTTTGCGGTGGCCCACCTCGGGAACTGGGAGGTAGCGGCACCGTTCTCCAATTCGCTTGGTCTCCCCATCATGTCTGTGGCCGAGGAACTGCCCAACCGCCGCATCACGGAATGGTTCGTCCAGACCCGAGCCGAATATGGGATCGAGATCTTCATTGCGGGCCGCGGATCACCGTTGACTTCGCTGGCCAGGGGGCTCAAGGAGGGAAAGGTCGCTGCGCTCGTGGCCGATCGGGATGTAACGGGAACCGGGGTCGAGGTCGAGTTCTTTGGTGAGCGAACGACGATGCCGATGGGTCCGGCCGCCCTTGCCGAGATGACGGGCGCCGCGCTGTTTCCGATCGGGACCTTCTTCGATGGCGACCGGTACCGCCTCGTCGCCTATCCCGAGATCGAGCCGGCGGACCATGAAAATCGAGCGGAGCGCGTCGCTCTTCGCACCCAGGTCCTTGCCCACGCCTTCGAGCGCATCATCGGCGAGGCGCCGACACAGTGGCATCTGTTCCAGCCCAACTGGCCCTCCGATCGGACCTGGGTAGAGGAGCGACAATGAGGGTGGCGGTGGTCTGCCCCTATGACCTGGATATCCCCGGTGGTGTCCAGGATCAGACAATCCGCCTCGTGCGATGGCTCGGGACAGCGGGCATCGAAGCCAGCCTGATCGGCCCGGGAGGAGACGGGCCTCGGGGCGAGGTGTTACCCGGTCAGACGACGATGCTCGCAATCAATCGCTCGACGGCACCAGTGCGGCTCGATCCACGTGTGATCAGCGCCGTGCGGCGGGCGCTGGCCGGCTTCGACGTCGTCCATGTGCACGAGCCGTTGGTGCCGATGGTCTCGGTTGCGGCGCTCACAGTGTCGGGTCCTGCCAAGGTGGCGACCTTCCACGCCGATCCGCCCGTCTGGGTTCGACGCCTGTACCAATACGGGCGCCCGGCGATACGGCAGGCGCTCCGCGGGGTCCACGTCTTTACTGCCGTGAGCCCGGTCGCCGGCTCGGCGATCGACGGGATGGTCGAGTACCGCATTATCCCAAACGGCGTCGATGTCGATGACTACCCCACCGGCCCGACGGTTCGGCACCGGGTGACCTTTCTCGGCCGCGACGACCCCCGCAAAGGCCTTTCGGTGATACTTGAAGCGTGGCCACGGATCCGGGCCGCGGTGCCGGAGGCGGAACTCCATGTGATCGGCGCCGATCGGGCCGAGATGGCCGGTGTGACCTTTCTGGACCGGGTGGCGGAGGAGGAGAAACGTCGCGAGTTGGCGGCATCAGAGATCCATGTCGCACCCAACCCCGGCGCCGAGAGCTTCGGGGTCGTCGTTCTTGAGGCAATGGCCGCCGGTTCTGCCGTCGTCGCATCGGCGATCCCCGCCTTCGAGTACGTATCCGGCGGCGTAGCGACGATGGTGACCCCGGGTGATGCGATGGGGCTCGGTTCAGCCGTTATCGAGCTTCTCCAGGACCCGGCCAGAGCAAGATCGATGGGGGAGGCGGCGCGGCATCGCTCCATGGACTTCGACGGCGCCGGGGTGGCTGCGCGGTATATCGAGGCATATGAGCACGCCCTCGCCTTGCGAGGACACGCTGCTGGTTCGTAGCCGGTACTGAGTGCGAACCACCAATCGCCAAGGACGTCCTCTCGCTACATCCACCCCCATCGGTACAATCGATCGCATGGAACCCACAGCTGAACACGGCACCGACCGGGTCAAGCGCGGTCTGGCGCAGCAACTCAAGGGCGGCGTCATCATGGATGTCGTCAGCGCCGACCAAGCCAAGATCGCCGAGGAAGCAGGCGCCGTCGCCGTCATGGCCCTCGAACGTGTACCCGCTGATATCCGCGCCCATGGAGGCGTGGCCCGTATGGCCGATCCGGCCAAGGTGGAACAGATCATCGCAATGGTGTCGATTCCGGTGATGGCGAAGGCTCGCATCGGCCACACCGTCGAGGCTCAGGTGCTGCAATCGCTCGGCGTCGACTATGTCGACGAGTCGGAGGTCCTCACCCCAGTCGCCGACACCCACATCGACAAGCGGGCGTTCACCGTTCCGTTTGTGAACGGGGCCAGGGATCTCGGTGAAGCGCTTCGTCGTATCGGCGAGGGGGCGGCAATGATCAGGACAAAGGGTGAACCGGGCACGGGGAACGTGGTCGAAGCCGTCAAGCACATGCGGCAGATGACGGCGCAGATCCGCTGGCTCACCACACTCGACGCCGACGAGGTGATGAACGCCGCCAAAGAGCTGCGAGCGCCGCACGACCTCGTGGCCGAGGTTGCCGAAACCGGTGTGCTGCCCGTTGTCAACTTTGCAGCCGGGGGGATCGCCACCCCATCCGATGCTGCGCTGATGATGCATCTCGGGTGCGACGGGGTTTTTGTCGGCTCCGGGATTTTCAAGTCGGGCGACCCCGATGTGCGAGCTCGCGCCATCGTCGAGGCGACGACCTTCTACCAGGACCCGGAGAAGATCGCCAAGGTGTCGAAGAATCTCGGCGAAGCGATGGTCGGCATCGACATAGACACCATGCCGGCCGAGGAGCGGATGCAGGATCGGAGCGACTGAGGTGCGGGTCGGGGTCCTCGCACTCCAGGGTGATTTCCGAGAGCATCTGGCGATCGTGGACGGCATTGGGCACATCGGCGTCGAGGTACGCACCCCCGAAGAGCTCGACGACGTCGATGCGCTGATCATCCCCGGTGGCGAATCGACCACAATCGGGCGGCTCGCCACGATTTACGGCCTGATCGAACCGGTGCGCCGGCGAATCGCCGAGGGAATGCCGGTGCTTGGGACCTGTGCGGGAATGATTTTCCTTGCGACCTCGACGACCGGTCCCGACCAGCCTCAGCTCGGCGTGCTCGACGCCGTCGTCGAGCGGAACGCCTTTGGCCGCCAGGTTGATTCCTTCGAGATGGCGCTCGACGTCACCGGGCTCGACGGCCCGATCCATGCCGTGTTCATCCGAGCACCGTGGATCGACAAGGTTGGCGGATCGGTGGAGGTGCTGGCAACCGTCGCCGATCCCGAGACCGGACGCGATCGGCCGGTCGTCGTTCGACAGGACAACATCGTCGCCACCTCATTCCACCCAGAGTTGACTGGAGACGGCCGCCTGCACGAGCTGTTCCTCGGGGAGGACTGATGTCGGGCCACTCCAAATGGGCAAACATCAAGCACCGCAAGGGCCGACAGGACGCCAAGCGGGGCAAGGTCTTCGCCAAGCTGATCAAGGCCATAGAAGCCGCCGCCCGCGCCGGGGGCGGTGACCCGGCCGCCAGCCCGGCATTGGCTGCGGCGATCCAGAAGGCGAAGGACGCCTCGGTGCCGAAGGACAACATCGAACGTGCCATCGCGCGTGGCACGGGCGAGGCCGACGGAGTCTCATACGAGGAGGCCTGGTACGAGGGGTACGCCCCGGGCGGCGTCGCTCTCTACGTCCAGGTGCTCACCGACAATCGGAACCGGGCGGCGGCGGATGTGCGCTCTGCGTTCACCAGGCACAACGGGAGCCTTGGCGAGCCGGGTTCGGTGGGTTACCTGTTCGAGCAGAAGGGCTACCTGCTTGTCTCAGGCGAAGAGGAGATCGTGATGCTCTCCGCAATCGATGGTGGTGCCGAAGATGTCATGCCATCCGGCGATCAATGGGAGATCATCAGCCCGCCGTCCGAGCTCGGTGCGGTGCGCTCCGCTCTCGAGGACGCCGGCGTGCAGATCGACCGCGGTGAGGTGACCCATATGCCTAGCACCACAGTGGCGGTGAACGAGGAAACCGCACCCAGGGTGCTCCGCCTCGTTGACGCGCTCGAGGACCTCGACGACGTACAGGCGGTTTACGCCAACTTCGACATCCCGGACGATGTGCTGGTGAGTCTTGAGTCATGACGCTCGCTGCGCTCGCTCCGAGTTACCAGTTGCCAGTACGCTCGCTGCGCTCGCTTCCAGTTCCCAGTTCCGAATCGCGCCTACCAACTGGTAACTGGTAACTGGTAACTATCAATCCTTGGCTCGTCACAACCGCGCGCTACCCTCTAGAACATATGTTCGTGCTAGGAATCGACCCCGGCCTGACCACCACCGGGTACGGGATCATCGCATCGTCGGGGTCTTCGGATCGCGCCGTGGCCGCAGGCGTAATCCGCACCGAGCCTTCGCAGCCGATGACTCGACGGCTCGCCGAGCTTGCGCGTGATTTGCGCGAGGTAGTCGCCGAGCACGAGCCAGTGGCTGCCGCGATCGAGCAGGTGTTCGTCAACAAGAATCGGCAGACCGCGATGGCTGTGGCCAGGGCCTCCGGGGTGGCCCTGCTCGTGCTCGCCGAGGCGGGCATCGAAGTGGGGGAGTACTCCCCATCTGCCGTCAAGATGGCGCTGACCGGTTCGGGCACCGCGGACAAGACACAGATGCAGCGTGTGATCGCGATGCGCCTCGGGTTGCGCACCCCTCCCGACCCTGCGGATGCCGCCGACGCCCTGGCGGTTGCGCTCTGTCACGTTCAGCACGGGGCCGTAGCGGGGGAGGCACTGTGATCGGCCGCCTCCGAGGAACGCTGGTTCGGCTCGACGGTGAGTCGGTTGTTATCGACGTTGGGGGGGTCGGCTACGACGTCGCGGTTCCGGTCAGGACTCTGGTCGACCTGCCAGGGGTCGGCGAGGATGCCGTCGTCCACACTCATCTCCATGTCAGGGAAGACCAACTGGCCCTCTTTGGTTTCGCCTCCACGGACGATCGAGACCTATTCCGGTTGCTCCTCGGCATCTCCGGCATCGGGCCGAAGGTCGCCATCGCCATCCTGTCCACGATGGATGCCAACGAGCTGAGGGGCGTGGTCGCCGCGGACGACGTAGCTGCCCTCACCGCCGTACCCGGCATCGGGAAGCGGTCGGCGCAAAAGCTGCTGCTGGAGCTGCGACCGAAGCTGGAGCTTCCGGATGCTGAGATCGATCCGTCCGGAGCGCGAGCGCAGGTCAGAGCCGCCCTCGAGGGGCTTGGTTACCAGGCAGACGAAATAGGGGGTGCGCTCCGCGACCTCCCCCCAGACCTGCCGGTGGAGGACTTGCTGCGCCGGTCACTGCAGACCCTGGGAAAGGGTGCTGACTCTTGAGAGACGAAGGCTTGCTCACGCCAGCCGCTACCCCCGAGGATGAGGGGATGGACTCCGGTCTTCGGCCCCGGCGTATGGAGGACTTCATCGGCCAGGCCGCTCTCAAGGAACGGCTGGCGATCCTGATCGAGGCCGCAAGGGGGAGAGGTGAGGCCGTCGACCACGTGCTGTTCTCGGGACCGCCAGGCCTTGGCAAGACTTCGCTCGGCGCCATCCTTGCTAGCGCGATGGGCGCCCAGTTCCGTGGAACGTCTGGACCGGCACTCGAGCGACCCGGCGACCTCGCCGCCGTGATCACCAATCTCGAAGCGGGAGACGTGCTGTTCATCGACGAGATCCATCGGTTGCCCCGCCAGGTCGAGGAGGTGCTTTATCCGGCGATGGAGGACTTCCAGCTCGACATCGTCGTTGGCAAGGGCCCGGCTGCGCGATCCATCAAGATCGACCTGCCGCCGTTCACCCTCATCGGGGCGACCACACGGGTGGGGAGGGTTGCGCCGCCGCTCCGCGACCGGTTCGGCTATGTGGCCAGGATCGACTATTACGGCGCCGAGGACCTCGGTGCCATCGTGAACCGGTCGGCAGTCATCCTGGAAGTCGACATCACCACCGCCGGCGCGGAAACCATCGCCGGTCGCAGCCGCGGCACGCCGCGGGTCGCCAATCGACTGCTGCGCCGGGTGCGTGACTACGCCGCGGTTCGCGCCGACGGGCGCATCGACGAGGTCGTTGCCGACCAGGCGCTGGCTGTGTTCGAGGTCGATACGAACGGTTTGGACAAGGTGGATCGGGCAATTCTCGAGGCCGTTGTAAGCAAGTTCGGGGGCGGACCGGTGGGCCTTTCAACGCTCGCCATCGCCGTAGGGGAGGATCCGGAGACGGTGGAAGACGCCTATGAGCCCTTCCTCCTCCAAGAAGGCTATCTCCAGCGCACCCCGCGTGGGCGGGTGGCGACCGAAAGGGCGTACGTCCATTTGGGGGTCGAGCGCGACGAGTCGTCGCAAGGAACGCTGTTGGACTGAGTCCTCGGTCCACAGTCTTCAGGCATCAGCCAGAATCGGGTTCGAACTGTCTTCTAGAGATTGAAGGCTGAGGGCTGACGACTGATGACTCTGCTCGCCTCTGACTTCGACTACAACCTGCCCAAAATCGCAATTGCGCAGCAGGCCATCGAACCCCGGGACGCGGCGCGCCTCCTGGTCTCATCCACCCTCGAGGACCTGACCTTCAGCGACCTGCCCTCCCTACTCGATCCCGGTGACGTGATCGTCGTCAACGAGACCCGAGTCCGGGCCGCCCGGCTGCGTGCCACCAAGCCGACAGGCGGCGTGGTCGAGGTTCTGCTCACGAAACGCCGCGACGAAACGACTTGGGACGCCATGGTCAGGCCGGCGAGAAGGATCCGGGTTGGCCAGACCATGGTGGCTGGCCCGCTGTCGGTCACCGTGCTCACCGACCCCGATCGCGGGGTGGTGGTAGTGGGGATCACCGGGGACGGTGACACCGACGATCTCTTGCCGACGATAGGAGAGGTTCCCCTTCCTCCCTACTTCCACGGCCGGCTCGATGACGACGAGCGCTATCAGACGATGTTTTCCAAGACCATGGGTTCGGCGGCAGCCCCCACCGCGGCGTTGCATTTCACGGCAAAGGTCGTCGCTGCCCTCGCTGATCGGGGAGTTCAGGTTGCCCGCGTTGACCTCGAGGTTGGACTCGACACCTTCCGCCCCATGGACAACGGGCCGATCGAGGGGCATCGGATGCATCGAGAGCGCTATCGGGTCCCCGAGGCGACGGCGACGACCATCGCCGCCGCCCGGGATCGAGGCAATCGTGTGGTCGCGATCGGCACAACCGTTATCAGGACCCTGGAGACGGCAGCAAGCGAGGATGGGGAGCTCCACCCTGGTTCGGGCGAGTCAGACCTGTTTATCAAACCCGGCTACGCCTTTCGCGCCTTTGACGCTGCGGTGACCAATTTCCACGCCCCGCGAACGACCCTGCTGGTGTTGATCGCTGCCATCCTCGGTGAGCGGTGGAGGGCCGTCTACGACCATGCGTTGGCCTCGGAGTACCGGTTCCTGTCGTTCGGAGATGCGATGTTCGTCGAAGTGCCGAGATGAGCGCAGTGACCTGGCATCTTGCTGCGGCCGATGGGTCTGCTCGCAGCGGTGTGATGTCGACTCCCCACGGCAAGGTCGAGACTCCGAATTTCATGCCGGTCGGCACCCGGGCCGCAGTAAAAACCGTCGATGTTGAAGATCTCCGGTCGGTAGGTGCCCAGATCGTGCTGGCGAACACCTACCACCTCATGCTGCGACCTGGCGAGCGCGTGGTCGCCGACCTCGGCGAGCTCCATGGGTTCATGGCGTGGGATGGTCCGATTCTCACCGACAGTGGCGGGTTTCAAGTGCTGTCGCTCGACCCCGAGATCACCGAGCACGGTCTCATGTTCCGCAGCGTCTACGACGGGTCGCCGGTGGAGCTCACCCCGGAACGGGCAGTAGCCGTCCAGGAGGCGCTGGGGGCCGACATCACGATGGTGCTCGACGTCCCGGTCCCCATCCCGTCGCCACGACGTGTGGTCGAGGAAGCCATGGCACGTACGTTGCGGTGGGCGGAGCGTTCGCTCGCCGCCATGCAGCGGCACGATCGCGCCCTGTTCGGCATCATCCAGGGCGGCATCGATACCGACCTCAGGGAACAGGCGGCCAAGGAGATCGCACGGCTCGGGTTTCCGGGCTTCGGGATCGGAGGGCTGGCGGTGGGCGAAGAGCCCGCCGAGCGAGACCGGGCGCTGCAGGCCACGATCCCGCACCTGCCTGATGACGGTGTTCGCTATGTGATGGGCCTTGGCGATACCGATGGCCTGCTTGCCGCGATCGCCCGTGGTGTCGACTTGTTCGATTGTGTGATCCCAACGCGACTCGCCAGACATGGCAAGGCTCTCACCAGGCGGGGTGACGTGTCGATCCAGCGCGAGGAATGGCGAAGCGACGGGCGTCCGCTCGACCCCGAATGCGCCTGCCTCACCTGCCGTCGGTATACCCGCGGCTACCTCCGTCACCTGCACATGACGAAGGAGCCGCTTGGCGACCGGTTGCTCACGCTGCACAACCTCACCTACACGTTTGATCTGATTCGCGGGGCGCGAGAAGCGATTACCGATGGAACATTCGGCGAATACCGGGCAAGCGTGCTAGCCGCCAGAGCAAAAACCAAGTAGCAAGTACCAAGTAAGACGGGGGTTGGCCGTCGGCCGTGATGTGATCCGAGACCGCGAAAGCCGAACCAATCGTAATCCGGTTCTCAGACGCTGCGACCTGAGTTGGTGAGCCGGCAGGTGCTTTGTTCCATGGTCTCCTCAGACGGTGGAAACCGGTGATCTTGACAGAGGTCGGGGAGCGCATATTGCCGGTATGCGCTAGCGGTATCTGCTCGGTGGCCGTGGTTTCGAAGGGTTCTTCGGTGTCGTTGTGGTACGACTTGGTGTCTAGTTGCTTTCATCGGGTAGAGGAACGACAGGGAGTCTGGTGCTTCGTAGCGAAACCGACATCGACGCTTTCCGGAGTTTCGTGGTTGAGAGCGAGCCGCGTCTGCGCCAGGCGTTGTCGGCAACTCTGGGGACTCAGGCGGGTAGGGATGCCACCGCGGATGCGATCGGGTATGCCTGGGAGAACTGGGAACGTATCCGGCCAATGGACAACCCCGTCGGCTACCTGTTCGTCGTCGGTCGGGACCGGGCAAGGAAATCCCTCCGGAAACGGCGTCCGGTGTTCTATCCGGTTGATTCATCGCGTTTGCCGTGGGTCGAGCCGTCGCTACCAAAGGCCCTCGAGGGTCTCCCGAGCCGGCAACGTGAAGTGGTGGTGCTGACGTATTGCTACCGGAGGTGACAGGAGCGAGAACATGCGTGGCATCCTGCGACCGGGGAGCGTTGAGAGCCGGGACCTGTTGGTCGTCCTTGTTGAGTCGGGAACTTGGGGAATGGACTGTTTCACGCTGCTGACCGGCACAATCCAACCTGGTGAGGACTATCCCGTAGTCGTGGTTGAAGTCCGATGAGGCGAGACCGCCCATATCGATGCCTCTTTGTGTCAAGGGGGGAGTTCCGGGCGCGGTTGGTTGACCCGTGCCGGGTGGCTGGGTTGGGCGTAGGGTTGGTGGTGGGTTCGGGAGTGACCGATCCGAAGTGCCGGTGTATCAGGGTTGAAGCCGGCCACGCTGGAATCAAGAGACGTCCCTGGTTGTCCTCCCGGACCCACCTCTTTGTTCAGTTGATGCTGGGTTTGGTGTCGGCGACCAGATGCCGGTAGACGACGTCTGAGATGCGTCGTTTCAGCGCCCGGATCGATTCTTTGCTGGTTTTGCCTTCGGCGAGTTTCTTGTCGTAGTAGTCGCGGCCCTCTCCGGGGTAGCGGAGCTGGGAGACCGCTGCGATGTGGAGGGCGTGGTTGAGTTTGCGGTTGCCTCTCGGGTTGAGTCGGTGCCGTTTCCTCTCTCCGGAGGAGGCATCGATGGGGGCGGTGGCGTTGTATGAGGCGAAATGCCCTGGGGTAGGGAACCGCGCAATGTCACCAACGGAGCCGAGGATGATCGCTGCCCCGATCGGTCCGACCCCGCGGATGTTCGTCAGGCTGGTCCCGGAAGCGGCAACGGCGGCCCGGATCCGCTTTTTGGATGCTCGCATCTGGGCCTCGAACCGCCCAATGTCGTCGACCAGCTCGGTGGCGATCACCACCCGCTGCCGGGTCACCTCATCGGTGACATCGACACTGGCGAGGAGCGTATTTGCTTTGTTGACGGTCATTTCCGAAGCCAACCCGCCAGGGGTGAGCTCCAGCAACAACGCATGGAGACGACACGCTGCCTTGTTCTTGAGCCGGGCCACATCGCGGTGCCGTTTCGCTAACAACCCCAACACCCGGGTGTGATCATCCACAGCGACCACCACGGCACATATGCGCTACCTGCAGGTCGGCTGACGATCCGCCAATTATGCCGGTTGTGGGCGCGGCCGCTTACTCACAGTCCGACGACTTCATCTCCGTACAGGTAGACAGCCGTCGCCAGCATCAGGACCGCAGCGACCGCCAGCGCAATCACGAAGGCGCGGTGTTGATACACGATCCAGAGGGCGAACAGGATCCATGACACCGCCAACATGACCAGTCCAAAGCCGTACAACGCTCCAGGCACGGCGACGAGGAGGAACAGCCCGCTCCACCGCCGCGGCGAACGAACGGTGAGCGCAGCGATCCCGGCTATCAGCAGACTCACCATCATCGCCAGCCCACCCCCAAAGAACAGCCAGACGGCAGCTTCGATATCGAAAGCGTCCTCAAAGAGATCGCCCAGGCCCTCAGCCGCCGCCCCGATCCCTGCGAAAAGAAGGAACAGTGAACCACGTGCCACGGGTGGATCTCGCCATAACAGGATCAGCGCAATGCCGGTGGCGACGCCGACAGCAGTCAGGGTCACCACTGCCGCATAGTCGGTGAACGACGCCGCGTCGTAGTAGACGGGATCGCTGAACGCGAACAGGGCCGACCCGAGAAGAGGCAAGACACCAGCGAGTCCAAACCAGGCTGCAGTAGTTCGATTCATCCGACCTCAGCTTCGTTTCCTGGCATCAGAATGGGACACCGTACCCGCTGATACCCGCCCATATCGGCTGCCGGTTGTGCGCTACCGCGATACGGCGCATTCCACATTGGCGGGAAGAGGAAGCTCGAATCCGATCACGTCTACGCGATGATCTTGGCGACGTATGTGGAGTGCCGGTGGCGCGGTTGAGGCGGCAGCGGGTGCTACCGCCTCAACCGGTTCCCATGCGAGAACCCAGGGTTCAATTTGGTATACGTCCAGGCAGGGTCTGTTGGTGACAGGCATTATTGGGTGTAACCAACCGGAACGATCCGGACGTAAGCAATATGAGACGCTCCTATGCGAGGCGAGATGTGACATCGGACAGTCCGAACAGTGCTCGATTCGATCAGATCTTTGCCGAGCATTACGAGTCGGTGAGTCGGTATTGCCATCGCCGTCTTCCGTCAGACGACGCAAACGATGCCACAGCGGAGGTTTTTGTCGTAGCTTGGAGAAAGATCCGAGACGTACCACAGGGAGATGAAGCCCTTCTTTGGCTCTATGGCGTCTCTCGCAACGAGGTCAGCCGGTTTCGGCGTTCGAACAGGCGGCGCGGTGCGTTGCACACCAAGCTCGGTGGTCAGGCCAGCTATCCCGATGCCGGTCCCGAGCTCGTCGTGGTGCGCAACGCTGACCACGAGCGGCTGCTGGCTGCGCTTGGGAGGCTTAAGCCGAAGGACCAGGAAGTGCTCCGCCTACGGGCATACGAGCACCTCACCCTCGCCGAAGTCTCGATCGTGTTGGGCTGCAGTGTTCCCGCAGCTAAGCAGCGATCGGCCCGTGCGATGAAGAGGCTGCGCCGTGCAGCCGACCTGCCCGGTGCGCAAAGAGCGACACCGGGCTCCCGTGCGATCCAGAGAGGAGGTGGCGGATGAACGACAGCCAAGTCCTGACACAGCTCGCCGAGACCGACGCCTATGCGCCGGGCACAGAGATGCCGACTTTGGCTTGGAGTCGCGAGACCGCCCGCTCCGAGATCGAACGGAGGATGGGCATGGAACCACAAGGATCGACGAGCAAGCAGGAACAGACGGTCGCAACCGAGCGACTTGAGCCCGCGGCGGGTTCCTATGTTGCGACTAGACCACCACCGACGAATCGCAGGCGGGCTTTGCTGATGGCGGCGGGTGCCTTTGCGGTGACAATTCTCGTGGTCGCCGGAGTTGCGCTCCTGAGCAGTGACGACGAGCCAGTGCCGTTTGGCGCTGAGAGTTCGCTGGTGGTCGCCGACGACTACTTCGCGGCATTCAACGCCGGTGACAGCGAAGCAGTGATGGCCCTGTTCACCCCAGACGCCACCTTCGCACTCCAATTCACCGGTGACCGGACGGCTGAGCCGATGTTGCGCGCCGATTGGGAGGAGAGATTGGTATGGAACGCGGCTCAGGGCACGATCATGACCACGCACGACTGCGCGGTGACCAACGAAGCCCCGGGAGCGGTGACCGTCGAATGTGAGCAAGGGACCCACGATGCTCCCGCACAGGCTGTCGATGCAGTTGCTGTGCCAAACACGACGACCATGAAGATCACGCCGGACGGCATCGGCGAATTCCACGAGCTGTACGGCAGACCCGACTTCGGCTTCGTCGGCGAACCATTCGATGCATGGATGACAGAGAACCACCCCGATGACGTACTCGCCGCTGGCTTCGGCAATTGGTCGTCGCTGGAGGAAGCCAACGAGCATGGCCGCATCAGAGCACAGTACGCGGACGAATGGGCCGCCGATCTCGAAGCAACCGGCTGCACGTTCAGCCCGGAGCCGGTCCGCATCGGATCCGCCACGCTTCAGATCAACTGTTGACCCGGTCAGGCGCGGCCTGAACCCCGAGCCACCACAGCAGCGTCCGAACGGCACATATGCGCTACCTGCGTCCGGTCTCCACAGGCCGGACGCAGGTACAACTCCAGCACCGATCACCAGACCTGAGCGATAACAACCAAATCCCCACAGTGGCCGCTACCTGCACGTCACCAATCGAGCGGTTGCTTCAACCCGCCCATGTCGGCTGTGATGTCAGGTGGTCATTGCAACGTTTCGGCGAGTTCTCGGCTGCCTTGACGTGGGGTGCCCAAGGTGGGGTTTTTCGCCAGGGTCGAGCTATCGGCGGGTGACCTAAAGTGATGGAACGAAGAAAGGTGAACGGGCGAGTGCAGTTCCCGGTTATCGATCTCAACTCTCCGAGCGGGGTCGCAGGTCAAATCGACGAAGCGTGTCGTGAGGTGGGTTTCTTTGCGATCACTGGACACGGTGTCCCCCAGGGCGTCATTGATCATGCCTGGTCGGCAGCGACGCGATTCTTCGACCGACCGCTCGAGGAGAAACTCAGCGTTCGCAGTGAGATCGAGTACCCATACGGCTACACCCCGATGTCCAGCGAATCGCTCGCCTCTTCCAGCGGCGAGGAGGTAGCGACAGATCTCAACGAGTCGTTCAGTCTCAGCCCTCCGCCGCGCGCTGAGGTGGCGGCTTTTGGCGGCTTCAGGCTCGATCGTCGCGTGTGGCCCAAGCGACCCGAAGACTTCAAGGTGGCATGGACTGAGTACTACAACCACATGGAACGGCTAGCAGGCCGCCTGATGAGACTGTGCGCCTCCGCCCTCGAAATCTCGGAGGCATTCTTCGACGACAAGACCGATCGACACCTCTCAGCCCTTCGCGCATTGAACTATCCAGCACAAGAGACACCACCCCCACCTGGGCAGATACGCGCTGGAGCCCATACCGACTACGGGACGATCACGATCCTGCTGCCGGGCCAAGCCACAGGCGGCCTACAGGTCCTCGCGCTGGACAACTCCTGGCTTGCCGTTCCCGATGTACCCGAAGGTTTTGTCGTAAACCTGGGCGATCTGATGGCGATGTGGACCAACGACCGTTGGCGTTCGACATTGCATCGTGTGGTCAATCCAGAAATCTCCGTAGCGGCCACTGAGCGAAGGCAATCGATGGCTTTTTTCCATCAGCCCAACTGGGATGCGGAGATCGAGTGTCTGCCGAATTGTGCTAGCGCAGACAACCCTCAACGATATGCGCCCACTCGCAGCGGTCCCTGGCTTCGGGCCAAGGTCGAAGCCAGCCAACACAACGACTGACCGGAGCAGACCAGCCGACAACCAATCATCTGGGACTTCGCGGGGGCTACCGGGAATACACAACAGCACCTATGTGACTGATCCGGCGTAGTGACCGACTGAACTCTCCCTGACACGCCGCCCGTATCGGCACATATGCGCTACCAGGCTCGCCGAGACGGGCCGCCCATATTGCTGGTTATGCGCTACCTGTAAGAG
>PVMK01162253.1_pt1 | contig 46275 bp, 37 predicted proteins | sample 1853481 | NCBI WGS metagenome assembly PVMK01 (sample SAMN08533507, study PRJNA380276) | Marine sediment metagenome, whole genome shotgun sequencing project.
ACCACTCATCCGGATCGAGAATCTCGGGCGAACCTACCGATTGGGGGATACAACCATTGATGCGTTACGCAGCGTTGACCTCATGGTACAGGCCAACGAGTACCTCGCGATCATGGGCCCGTCGGGCTCGGGCAAGACGACCTTGATGAACATGATCGGCCTGTTGGACACACCAGATCGCGGCGAGTACTGGTTGAACGGCGAACTGGTGTCCGAGCTCGGCGACTCCCGTCTCGCTAAGCTGCGCAATCGTGAGATCGGGTTCGTTTTCCAGACCTTCAATCTGCTAAACCGCGCCAACGCGCTGCACAACGTTGAGATGCCACTGATCTATGCCGGGTTCGGCCGCAAAGAACGGCTGTCGCGCGCCGATCGTGCCCTCGAACAAGTCGGGCTGGCCGACCGTGCCAGGCACCGGCCCGTTGAAATGTCCGGCGGGCAGCGTCAACGGGTTGCAATCGCGCGTGCGCTGGTCACAGAACCGAGTATTTTGCTCGCCGACGAACCGACCGGCAATCTCGATTCCGCGACCGGTGCCGACATCATGTCTTTGTTCGACCAATTGCAGAAAGCCGGCCAAACGATCATCCTGGTGACGCATGAAGCGAGTGTCGCCGCACACGCCGATCGCGAAGTTCATATTCTGGATGGGACCATCGCATCGGACACGGGAGCGGTCGTGCATTGAACAAGTACTCCATTTTTATCCTGCCCGTACTGGTGATGCTCGCCGGCTGCAGCCGGGAGCCGGAAGCACAGGTATTCAACATTGCGCAGCTTACGCAACGTGACATCATTGTGTCCGTCGACGCCGCTGGCATCATCGAACCCGAAACTACGGTCGAGGTTAAATCGAAAGCGTCCGGAGAAATTCTCGAAATCCATTCCGATACCGGGGATCTCGTCGAGGTCGGAAGTTTAATTGTGCAAATCGATAAACGAACGCCAAAAAACTCGCTCGCCCAGGCCGAGGCGGAACTCGAGGCGGCCCACGCCCGGCGGTCGATTGCCAGGGCGCAGACCGCCCGCGCCAAGACACTGCTGGAGTCCGGCACGTTCAATGAAGTCGATTACGAGCAAACCGTGCTGGAATTTGCAAACGCCAAGGCTGAGGTAGTGCGTTCCCAGGTCGCGGTTGAGAACGCGCGCATTGCGCTCGATGACACCGAAGTCAGGGCACCGATCACCGGCACCATCATTGAGAAACACGTTGAAAAGGGTCAGGTCATCTCGTCGCCGACACAGGACGTCGGCGGTGGCACCGAGTTGCTGAAGATGGCGGATTTGCGCTCTGTGCAGGTCCGGGCCCTGGTGGACGAAACAGACATTGGCAAGATCATTCCTGAGCAGAACGTCGTCATCGAGGTGGCGGCCTATCCCAACCAGCCGTTCGAAGGCCGGGTGCTGAAGATCGAGCCACAGGCCGCCGACGAGGAAGCGGTTACGCTGTTTTCGGTAATCATTACAATCAACAACGAAAGCGGCCTGCTGCGTCCGGGCATGAACGCGGAGGTCGAGATCATGATTGCCAGTCGATTCGACGTGCCGGCGATTCCGACCATAGCGCTGCGAACCAGGGCCGATGTAGGACCGTCAGCAGGCTATGTGGGCTTGAACGAGGACATCGTGCGGAAACAGTTGAGCGGCGCGCAAACCGCCCCGGGACCTGCCGCGGCCAATGACCGCGGGGTTATCGACGGGCCGCCCACTCGGCGCGGGCGCCCTGGAGGAAGGCCGACTGGCTCATCTGCAAGCCAGTATCAATTCGGTGGCCGCTACTGGCTGTTCGTGTTGCGTAACGGCGAGCCCTACGCTGTCAATGTAGAAACGGGTCTGACGGATCTCGACTACAGTGAAGTCGTCTCCGGAATCGGCCCATCGGATGAGATTATACTGTTGCCCAGTGCCGGTCTGATTCGTTCGCAGGATCGCTTCCGGGAATTTGCGGGTCGATTTGGTGGCGTGCCCGGCATCAGTCGCGGTGACGATTAGGTGAACTTGCCATGATGTTCTTTGAAATGCTTCGCGTCGCAGGACAGTCGATACGCGCGAATTTCTTCCGTGCGTTTCTGACGATGCTTGGAATCATCATAGGTGTTGCCGCCGTAATTACGATGGTTGCACTCGGCACCGGCGCCCAACGAGCGATCAGTGAACAGCTCGACAGCCTCGGCGGAAACATCCTCAGCGTACGTGCCGGTCAGGGGTTCCATCGCGGCGTTTCGGTACAGACAGAAAAGCTGACCGCAGACGATGTTGCGGCACTGAAACGGGACGTCCCGTCGGTAACGGCTATCGTTCCGGAACTATCGGTACGCAAGCAGGTCAAGTTGGGCAACCAGAACCGCAGCCTTAACATCGTTGGCACGACGCCGGAATTCGCGGACGTCAACGGCTTTGAAATGCTCTACGGCCGCATGATTACCCATGGAGATGTCGGAGCAAAAAGACGCGTCGCTTTGCTGGGTGGCGCTGTACCGGCGGATTTTGAGATAGACCCGACCCAATTGATCGGGCAAAGGCTCCTGATCCAGGGCACATCATATGAAATCATCGGCATATTCGAGGAGAAAGGCTCGATGATGTTCGACGATCAGGATAAGAATGTCTGGATCCCGATATCGACGGCACAGTACCGGGTCGCCGGAACCGACAACCTCGGCAAGATCAGCGTACAGATTGCGCCGGGAATCGACATCGGACAGGCAATTATTGAAGTTGAACGCGTACTGCGGCGTGAACACAAAATCATCCCCGGTGCAAGAAATGATTTTAATTTAGGGGACCGCAAGCAATTTCTGCAGATGCAACAGGAAGCAACGAAGATTTTCTCGTACCTGCTGGCCGGTATCGCTGGCATCAGCCTGATCGTCGGCGGCATCGGCATCATGAATATCATGCTGGTCACGGTCACCGAACGCACTCGCGAGATCGGTATCCGCAAGGCGATGGGTGCGACGCGCGCCAATATCATGGTGCAGTTCCTGATCGAAGCGATGAGCCTGTGCATCGCCGGCGGCATAATCGGCATCATTCTGGGCGGCACCGCCTCAACACTGCTCGCAAATCTGGCCGGCTGGCAAACGCCTGTTTCGGTAACGGCGGTCACCATCGCATTCGTATTCAGCGTCGGTGTCGGCTTGTTTTTCGGCATCTGGCCCGCGAGCAAAGCTGCCCGCCTTGACCCAATCGCAGCGCTCCGTTACGAATAGACCCGCTATGCAATAGTGTCCAAGTCCGGATCCCGGGGGCACAGCCATTTCCGGTAATTACAACAGGGAAAACCCGTGTTAAAGATCTATGGGCCTGCCCGATCCCGCGCCTCCCGAAGCCTGTGGATGGCTGAGGAAATCGGCGTGCCTTACGAGCATATCGATTTCGCCGGTATGGAGGCTGACGAACGCGACGAGATCCTGACCGCCGTCAACCCGATCGCCAAGGTGCCCGCGATCGAGGACGGAGGCCTGAAGCTGTTCGAATCGATGGCAATCAACCTGTACCTGGCTGAGAAATACGGTGGTGAGCTATGGCCTGACAACGAACCGGACCGGGCCCGCACGGTGCAGTGGAGCGTGTTTGCGATGACCGAAATAGAACCACCGCTGGTACAGCTGTTCCTGGAACGGGTCATACACACGGACGAGAACCGGGATAAGGACAACGAATCGAAGGCTCTTAACGATCTCGCCCAGCCCATGAAAGTGCTCGACGGGCACCTCGCCCAGCAAAACTATTTGCTGGGCGGTGATTTTTCGGCAGCGGACCTCAACCTATCCTCGATTTTCACGTTGGGACAGGTCGCGCGCTACGACATGGCGGAGTATCCGAACGTTGCAAGTTGGGCAGACTCCTGCCTTGGACGGCCGGCCTATAAACGCATCAGGTAGGCGCCGGGGTCCTCCGGCACCTATTCTTTACCCTCCAGAGTCCACTGCGGAAAAGGAATCACCCGGTCGAGCTGGTGAATGCCCGCTTTCGAGGCAAAGCAGGTGTTCCAGATTGGGTAGAATGGGCGCTCAACTCAGACGCCGCTGACGGAACCGAGCGGAACGCTCGTTTTCAAACGCGGAGAAACGAATAGGCATGATATGGCAAGTAAAGATAAAGGCAGAAAGGAACAGCAGAAAAAGCCCCAGCGAAGCGCTAAGGAAAAGCGAAAATTGAAAAGAGAAAAGAAGAATAAATAAGCTGGTACTGTTTGCAGAACGCCGAACACCCAAGGGGCACGGTATGAATCGGATTGACAGCGGCGCCTGCCGGATACGACCGTGGGCAACCGGGATCTTGTCTTTCGCGGTCCTGCTCGTATCCGCCTGCGCTCCCGACAGCCCAAGCACAGTCGCCGAACCGCAGGCGACCGAACGCGGCGAGCAGGCCTTCATCGAAAACTGCGGCGTCTGCCATGGCGCCGCCGGTCGCGGGCCAGCACTGTCCGAGCTTAAGGCGCTGTCGTCGGCCGAACGCCGCGACCGAATCCGGAACCACCCCATTGCCGGCCAGATACCGCAGCGGCTACCGGCGCACCAATTATCCGATGTGATCGAGTTTCTCGAGTCAGAATAAAACGGCGGCTTATCTGTGACCCACAATAAAAGAAGGAAGTTTTGCCAATGGCCATACTGCCCAGACAACCCTTTCGCCAAACACGCGCACACAGGGGCCACCGCAAACTTTTTCGGGCTGGCTTTTGTCTGGCGGTTCTAAGCCTTGCCTGTATCCAGGCTGTTGCCGATACAGGCAATAATCACAGACGAATCGTCCTGATCGGCGCAACCGCTGCATCAGCCGGGGATCTCATTGAACAAGCATTGCAAGCTGGCCATGAAGTCATCGGTGTAACGCGCAGGCCGGAATCAATGGAGCTTCAGCACGAGCGTTTCACCGCAGTCTATGGCGACGTCTACAAGATAGATACGATTGCCGCTGTGCTGACCGGCGACGAAGTGGTGATCTCGTATATAGATATTAACTTTCCATTTGGCCCGGAAATCCCGGCGGGCGTGGATCTATTCTCCAGGGGAACTTCCAATATTATCGAGGCGATGAAGCTCAAGGGGAACCGACGACTGTTCGTCACTTCAAACATGGCAGCCGAATACGTTGTCCTGGACAAACCCGGGCCCGGTGCGCAGTTCCGTGACCTGATGGGATGGAACCGGCGGCATAAATACGCCGATGCGCGTCTGATGGAGACAATTGTAGAGGGGAGTGAGCTCGACTATACGATACTGCGAATGCCGCATCTTGTTCCCGGTGAGCCCACCGGCGAAGTCAACATCGTCGTCGGCAAAAATGCCTACAACACCGCCGTCAAAAATCAGACTCCGCCCCGGACGCTGACGGTGGCCGATTTGTCTGCGTTTATCCTGGAGCAGATGAATTCGGACGAGTACGTCGAAGCGAGGGTGGGCATTTACAACTGAAAACCCGCGACCGCTTATGGTGCGGGCCAGTAAGCGTGGTGATCATCAATGACGAACGGGTGTGAATGCCGGACGGATTCATGCTCGTGCGGATGGCTATGTGGTTCGGAGCCTTCCGTCCCGTCGTGCTCATGCCGGTGATGCTCGTCATGCATGTGCTGGTGCCGATGGCTATCCGCTTCATGACTGTGCTCGAGCACGACCGCATCGGTGCTGGGCCACGCACGGGCCGCAAGGATTGTAGACAACAGAACGGCGCCACCGAGCGCCAGCGCCGTTGCCTGGATGCCAATGCGTGCACCCAGTTGACCTGCGATCGGATAAGCCAATAACCAGCAACCGTGGGACAACGCAAACTGTGCCGAGAAATAACACGGGCGATCTGCTGCCGATGATGATCGATTGACGAGACGTCCCGCCGGTGTCTGCACAAGTGACCAGCCCATCCCGATCAAACACCAGATCGGCAGCACCCACGCTAACCCGGGCCCCGAATAGATCGCAAGTAAACCAAAACCCATCAACATGCCACCGGAGAGCATGACCGGCCGGTCCGGGATCCGGTCCAAAATCTTCGGCAAGCTTAGTGCTGCAAGCATCGATCCGCCGCCGGCCGCTGCAAACGCCAACGCGGTATCTGCCTCTGAGCCACCGAGATACTCGCGAACATAGACAACCGTATTGACGATTACCATGGCACTGGCGCCGGCCACACCAAGGTACAGGATCAGCAGCGCCCGCAGCCTTGGGGTCTGCATGTAGGAACGCACGCCGAAACTGATTTCACTCCAGATGCCACCCAGACGATCGACACGCTCGGCAACAGGCACGGCAGTGACGAGAATCAGCGCCGCCGATACGAGGAATGCGAGTGAATTGATCTGGAACAGCGCATCATATGAAAACACCAGCAATGCCAAACCGGCGAAGGTCGGGCTCAACAGGTTTTCGAGGTCATAGGCGAGCCGTGAATACGACAACGCGCGTGTGTATTGCTGCTCGTCCGGCAAAATGTCCGGGATTGTTGCCTGAAACACGGGCTTGAATCCGGCAGAGAACAGATTCAGCAGGAAAATCAACACATAGATCTGCCAGACAGCCGTGACGAACGGCATCGCCAGCACAATTGCAGCCCGGACGATATCCAGCGCAATCAGCAGTGGTTTACGAGGGAACCGGTGCGCCAGACCACCAACGATTGGCGCGAACACGACATAGGCAACCATTTTGAAAGCTAGTGCCGTGCCCAGCACGATACCGGCATTGCCGCCGACAAGATCATAGGCCAGCAATGTCAACGCAATGGTCGTAAGGCCGGTTCCCACGAGCGCAATAACCTGCGCAGTAAACAGCTTGCGAAAGTCAGTGTTTCGTAGCGGTGACTCGGTCGCCATGGATTAGCCTTTCGTGGTCTAAAGCTTCGGTTACGGACGTCTGTACGACACTACTGCGTTGCGCCTAAGAATACGCCGGCCCCCGGCTGCCTGCCAGCGGCCCGGGTGACCGCGCGCGCCGTACAGCTTATCCACCATGATAGACTGATCGCTTCGTTTTACCCGGCCAGATCGTTAAGCGCCGGTCGAGGTGTACCGCATGGCTAGCCAGGCCCCCAAGCACATCGCCAAGAAATCCACTATCGATGTAAAGCCGATCCGTACCGGCCAACAATATATCGACAGTTTGCGCGGCCGCAATCTAACGATCTACCTGTTCGGCGAACTCGTCGATGAACCGGTAGATCATCCGATGATCCGTCCGTCGATCAACGCGGTCGCCGAAACCTATGACCTCGCAGAACGGAACCCGGAATTGGCGAGTGCGATATCACCGTTTACCGGCGAACGCATCAACCGGTTTCTGCACATCGCCGAGAGTGCCGAAGACCTGGTATTGCAGAACAAGATGCAGCGGCGCCTGGGTCAATTGACCGGCACCTGCTTCCAACGCTGTGTCGGCATGGATGCGCTGAATTCGCTGTTCTCGGTCACCTATGAAATGGACGAAGCGCACAGCACCGAATACCATCAACGCTTCCGCGAATTTGTCACGATGGTGCAACGTCATGGCTACCTGATCGGCGGCGCGATGACCGATGTTAAAGGCGATCGCAGCAAGGCACCACACGAGCAAACCGACGCGGACCTGTATGTGCATATCACGCGTCGCACCGATGATGGGCTCTACATCAAGGGTGCCAAAGCGCACCAGACCGGATGCATCAATTCACATTGGTTGATTGTCATGCCGACGCTGCGCCTGGGTGACAAAGACAAAGAGTTCGCCGTCATCGGTGCAATTCCGGCCGACGCTGAAGGGATCACCTATATCTATGGGCGCCAGTCCTGTGACACGCGCAGCATGGAGGGTTCGGGCCTGGATGTGGGGAACAGCGAATTCGCCGGGCAGGAGGCAATGGTCATCTTCGATGACGTGTTTATCCCCTGGGAACACGTGTTCATGGATGGGGAGCACGAATTCGCGGCGATGCTGGTCGAGCGTTTCACCTGTTATCACCGCCGCAGCTACGTCTGCAAATCCGGTGTCGGTGACGTACTGATCGGGGCTGCTGCCACGATTGCCGAATACAACGGCGTTGAAAAAGCGTCACACATCCGGGACAAGCTGGTCGAGATGACCCATCTGAACGAGACGATTTACAGCACCGGGATCGCGTCGAGCTACCAGGCCACAGCGACCAAATCCGGTGCCTATATTAACGACGACATGTTATCTAATGTATGCAAGCACCACGTGACCAAGATGCCGTACGAGATTGGCCGGCTGGCGCAGGACCTGGCCGGCGGACTGGTCGTTACGCTGCCGTCTGAGCAAGACCTCAAGCACCCCAAGGTTGGCGAATTGATTCGAAAATACCTGAAGGGGCGGGAGGACATCCCAACCGAGGACCGCATACGTATCCTCCGGCTGATCGAGAATATGACGCTGGGGCGAAATGCTGTCGGTTACCTGACGGAGTCGATGCATGGAGCCGGGTCGCCGCAGGCCCAGCGAATCCAGATTGCCCGTCAGATGCAGGTGGAGTTCAAGAAGCAATTGGCCAAGACGCTGGCCGGTATCCCGACCGAATCCCGGCAAGAAATTTCCGAAGATCTGTCGGATTACTTTGCCCGCGTGTTCAGCATCCCCGGCAAAGACACCGACGATACCGACAGTGGCTGAGACACACTGCATCGGTGGAACGCCTCAGTAGGGGCCTTCCTCCACAATCTCACCGTGCGGCAGGTTCCAGCGGAATGCCGCGTACCACGCCCTTTCGGTCGCCTGCAGCTTGAGCCGATCCAGCCTGGAATGCAGCGGATGACGGACTTCGACATGTCCACGCCCGAGCCAACACTGGCCGATCACTTCGCGGTCTGCAACGGTCAACCGAATTAACTGACGATACGAAGGCTTCGCGGGATCCGGGTTCGGAATATGGCGTTCATAGACCGACGCCAATTCGGAGTAAGGCATTTCGTCCGCTTGCGCTGCGCGTTCAACAACCATGGAGCCCTCCATCATCGTCACTCCGTTTCGCGCGAGACGCCCGAACAACTGGTTCGCATGAATCTCGACCGGAATGTCGTCCATCAGCAATTTAGGCATGCCGAAAAGCTCTCGACCCCCGAGCATGGCCATGTCATCTGACACCCATAAGTACGGCATCGTCTGGACCGTCTCCGTCCCGTAGCGCACCTCCTGAATCAACCCAACCTCGCGAAAACTCAGCGAATTGGGTGGCTGCGAATTGTTTGTGAAGAACACCCTGACGCGGTTGTGTTTGCCGGGTTCGCAAAATGACGGCGTGACACGCGCCAACTCATCGGCATCGGCGGTGCACTCGATGATCAGCATTTCGGCCCGCTCCATCGGGTGCGGGCCCTGGCCCAGCGGCGAACTCCAGACCGGCATGACCAGTTGTTGCTTTGATTTTTCGGCCATCAGCTATCTCGGAAACCTAACGCTAGCGGCCGTGCGAAGACCGGTCAAGCAAAAGGGCAAAATCGCCGGAATTGGCAAATCTGGGCCAGAATGCACACTTTCGCCCGTGACGTCAGGCTAGACTATACTAAGTCAACTAAGTCGCAGGACTTAATCGTGAATGAGCCGGCCCGAAAACTCACCGCCAGTCAGCAAACGCGCGACGAGCTCATCCTGGCCGCCGAGCGGCTGTTCAGCGAATTTGGAATCGACGCGGTTTCGCTGCGGCAAATCAATGCCGCCGCAGGTCAGCGGAATTCGTCCGCGGCACACTATCATTTCGGCTCCAAAGATGCCCTGATTGCCGCGACCTTCGACTATCGCATGGAGCGAATTAACGATCGGCGACTGCGAAAGCTCGATGAAATTTCTAAAGCAGGAAAAGCCGATGACGTGCGCACGCTCGTAGGGGCTCTGATTTTTCCGATTGTCGAAGAAATCGAAAAATCCCAAGGCGGCAGCAACTATATCCGCTTCGAGGCACGGGCGCTCGGACATCCCAAGCTTGATTTTTTCGCCATGTGGCACAGCGAACACAGCGATGGAATCGCGCAGATCTACAAGCTTATGAAGGCTGCTTTGCCGGACCTACCCAGAATGCTTCTCAGTCAGCGCTTCGGCATACTAATGGAGTCGATCCTTCATTGCCTCGCAGACAAAGAACTTTTCCGCTTGAGTGCTGAGAGAAGCGGCGGCTTCTACCCTGCGGTGTTTATCAATAATCTTGTGGACAGTTGTACCGGTGCGATCAGCGCGCCTGTATCGCCTGAAACACACACAGAGATAGATCGAAAAGCCTAGCCTGATGAATTACACGCGCATCGATGTGCATCCCGTTAGCGGTGCCCTGGGCGCAGAAATCAGTGGCGTGCGCCTGGCCGAATCACTCGACGACGAAACTTTCAAAGAGTTGCGCGACGCGTGGCTTACCTACCAGGTTCTGTTTTTCCGCGATCAGGAGCTGACGCCAGACCAGCACGTCGCTTTTGCCGGGCAGTTCGGCGACTTCCAAAAGCCCGGGTTTGTCCCAACCCTGGAGGACCACCCGAATGTCCGCAAGCAGGAGATGGACGAATACAGCAAAATCGGCTCGGACGTCACCTGGCATACCGACGATACGTTCCTCGAAATGCCATCAATGGGCTCGGTGCTGTATGCACTGGACGTACCGGAAGCCGGCGGCGACACGGTTTGGATAAATATGTACAGAGCATTCGAAACCCTGTCGGAACCGATGCAGGCTTTCATTAGCCCTATGACGGCGATACACGACATTTCGGCGACGATGGGAATTGGCATACTGCGAAACTACGGTGCCGAGGCATGGCAGAAACTGCGTAATTCCACGCCGCCGGTCGAGCACCCGGTCGTGCGGACCCATCCCGAGACCGGTCGCAAATCCCTGTTCGTTAACCCGCTGTTGACGTCTTCAATCAAGGGCCTCAGTGAACCAGAGAGCCGAATGTTGCTCGATCTGCTGTTCCAGCATATGCAGCAGCCAGAAAACATGTGCCGTTTTCGCTGGCGCAAACATTCGGTCGCCTTCTGGGACAATCGGTCGACGGCGCACAAAGGCATCAATGATTTCTTTCCGGCCCATCGGCTAATGCACCGAGTCGCCGTCGCGGACACTGAGCGGCCTCGTTGACGCGCTGCACCGCCCGATAACGATAAATCTACCGAGCTTCGAGCGCCCTGCGGCCATGTCCAGATCGCCGCAGGACTACATCTCAAAGTCCTGCTAGTCTGATGCGTAACGCCTGAGAGCGGCGGAACACCAACTGTGCAAAGCGCGATTTACGCGGCTCGCTAAAGACGGAACGACGGGGAAGAAACCATGAAATACAAGAAGCTCGGACAATCCGACCTGGAAGTATCAGTTGTCGGCCTCGGCTGCATGATGTTCGGCAGTATGTGTGACCAGCAGCAAACCAACGAAGTGGTCAACACGGCCATCGATGAAGGCATCAATATGTTTGACGTTGCCGACATCTACGGCCACCCGCCGGGCACAGCTGAAACGATGGTGGGTAAAGCCTTAGGCGACCGCCGGAAAGACATTGTGCTCGCGACCAAATGGGGTGCCCAGAGCGGCGGACGCGGCGGTAGCATCGAGGGTGGTGGTACCCGCGAATACATCATGAATGCTGTCGAACGAAGTCTCGAACGACTCGGCACCGATTACATCGATCTTTACCAGTACCACTTCCCGGAAGTTGCGACACCAATCGAAGAAACACTGCGGGCTCTCGACGACCTCGTGAAACAAGGTAAGGTAAAGTACATAGGCTGCTCAAATATGGATGGCGCCCAGCTGACTGAAGCCGATTCTGTCGCTAGCGAGCAAGACCTCAGTGCATTCGTCTCGGCACAGAACTGGTACAGCCTGCTTCACCGGGATATTGAGACTGACCTGTTGCCGGTGGCCGAAGAGTTCAATGTTGGCATCATTCCCTATTTTCCGCTGGAAAGCGGGCTACTGACCGGTAAGTATCGTAAGGGTGCCGAGGACCCTGAGGGTTCGCGGTTGGCCAAGTGGGGTGGCGCGTTCAAGACCGACGACAAAATGGATGCCGTCGAAGCATTGCGAGAATACGGTGAGAGTATTAACCGAAGTGTGTTGGATCTTGCTATGGGTCGTCTGACTAACCGACCGATAGTTACAACGGTAATCGCCGGCGTGACCAAACCGGAGCAGATTCGGCAAAACGCGGCGGCAGGAAACTGGGAACTGAGCCCAGATGACATTGCCGCCGTCGATCAGCTGACCGCCGCCTACGTCTGAGGGGGCAGATTTGCCGGTCATTGGATGGGGACGCCGGGAAACGAACACACCGCAATCGGCGGACAGTCAGATGTCCATGTACTGTGCGATACCGGCTATGCATTTCGAATCGATCACGGTTTCTGCAAGCACGTTTCTGTTGTGCAAATCCAGCTTGATCAGTACGCCGGTAAACCAGTTGGCAACGTACATGTAGCGAGGGTCCTGATCGGCACAGATCACCGACCAACCGCGCACATCCCCGGGAAGACTAACCGACTCGAGCACCTTGCCGCTGCTATCGATGATATCGATGCGGGTACCCATGCAGATTGCGACGTTGCCGTCACCATCGATGGCCATATCAAAACATTTCGGGCGTCCGTCTTCTTCATAATTGTGTAAATCCGGTAACTGACAACGATCAGCCAGGTCGTAGCGCATGACCCGCGGGCCGGTTTCCGATATATATACGAGTGTATGCCCATCCGGCATCAGCTCGGCGTGACTCAGTCCGATGAAACCCCGTATGCCACCGTGCACTTCCGGCTTAAGCTCGGCCAGAATCCTGCCATCTTGCGTGCAGTGATAAAGGTAGCCGTCGCCCAGTTTTTTCGCCTCGCCGGGCATAATTGGAAGCACAGTATTGATCGCTGACGGTACCTGCTCCCCGACCCAGTTCTCACACAGGTAGACGGTGTCATCACCGGGAAAAACAAGATGCGCGAAACCGCGATCAGCAACATGCAGGTTCGCTTGTTGGTGGCCGTTATTGGCAACCCGGACTAGCTGGTAGGACCAGGCGTCGCAGCCCCACAGCGTGCCGTCAGGCGCGAAATCCAGTCCCGAGATCAGGTGCGTCGTCCCCTGAACCCACAACACAGCTTTTTGATTGAGGTCACGATCGTACTGGATGATCCGGCCATCGCCGGCATGGTCATCCAATTCCGCATCACGGATGCGGGTTGCGCCGACGAACACGTCGCCGGATTCAAACGCGCGCAGCGTCGATACTTCAGTCAATCGTCTGCCGCTCCACGGCCTCCCTGTAGGGCTTCCATGTAGCCCACAGAATCAGCCCGCCGAGTACGACCGAGCAGACGTTGACCGCGGTGATTGACTGGCCGACGGCCATCGGATCTTTGAAAATATTATCCGTTATCCACCCGACGGCTGTTGGACCGAGTCCGGCCGTGATGATATTCAGGAACAGCATCCAGGTTGCGGAAATTTGCCCCCGCAGGCGGTTCGGAGTCACCAGTTGCAGCGCCGCCGCCGCCATGCCCATCGAGATGGCAGAGCCGAATGCGAACGGGCAGGCGATCGCGAGCGCCAGTGTGGGATCCTTGACGGATGTCGCTACCAGGCTCAGTGGAGTCATGATAATCGCCGCAAGTACGCCGACGCGTAGCGTCGCATCCTGGTAACCCCTGCGCAGCAGATAGTCAGCAAGCCAGCCGCCACCGATTGCGCCCAGCGGTGAAAAGATCACGACAATCAGGCCGAGCCTCAGGCCGGTCTCGGCCGGGGCGAAACCAACGACCCGCATGAAATAGGTGGGAATCCATGTCGCCATCGTGGTCATCGGCAGCGCCAACAAAGCGAACCCGCAGAAATGGGCGATATAGACCCGCCAACGCGTAAAGGCGAAATTTAGTCCTTGTTTCAGTGAAATCTCGTCATCCTTGGCGCTGCTAATTCCCTGACGCGCAGGTTCCGTGACGGTGAACATCAGCGCTGCCACCAAAATCCCTGGCAGGCCGATCGCGATGAACGCCATTTGCCAGGGCGCGACGGTTCCTATCAACGGCAGGTCGATTGACTCAGCGCCGGCGGCAAATCGAATCGCAAGACCGCCAAATATCAGTGCCAGGCCAACGCCGAAAAACGCACCGGATTGGTAGACGCTGATGGCGCGGGCGAGTTTCTCCCGCGGGAAAGAGTCGGCAATCATCGAGTAGGCTGCCGGCGACAAAGTGGCTTCACCGACGCCCACACCTACTCGCGCCAGGAACAATTCCCAGAAACTTCTCGCAAGTCCGCAGGTCGCCGTCATCAGGCTCCAGAGAAAGATGCCTGCCGCGATGATCGAACGGCGGTTATACCGGTCGGAAAGACGGCCAATCGGCAATCCCATCAGCGCATAGAAGATGGCAAAAGCGAGTCCCATCATGATTCCGAGGTCGGTATCCGATAGACCGAGATCCGTCTTTATGGGGTCAACGAGCAGGGCAATGATGATCCGGTCGGCTATCGAGAAAATAAATGCGATGACCAGCACCGCTACACCGAACCAGGCGACCGCCGGTTTTGGCCAGGCGGGACCCGTGGTTTCAGAATCCTGCATTAATCCATCTCCTACAATCTTCGGGGACTACCGGCCGCCCGATCCGGTTGACACGCAACAATCCGACTGTGGACCGGCCCGCATCTGAGCATGGAACTGCTCGTTCGACTATTGATCGCGCCAATCAGACCGCAGAACAGTCAGCCTTGGTCCGGCGCCTGTAATGACAGACGTTTAGTCTCCGGGGGCCGACGGCGAATACGACATGCATCAAGCTTAGTTCCCGGCACCGGCTGCCCTGCCCTGCATGAAAACGACAAGATCGTGTAATTCGTCATCACCCATCCAGGCAAAGGAAGGCATCGGACGCCCGGTCAGGCTTGCATCAGCATCCGGCATCCGGCCCTCCTGCAGAAACACAATCAGTTCACCGGGGTCCGAGCCGACCACGAACTCCGAAGCAACAAGGTCGACGCCCAGGCCCTCAACGCCTTCACCGGTCGGGCCGTGACAGGCCGAGCAATGCACGTTGTACAGCGGCGACATTACGGCATCCTGCTCCGCATCAACCGCGGCAGGCGCTACATCAACGGGGTCCGGGACCGGCACCGGCTTACGCGATGCCATACCGAAGGGGGCAACTTCTGCGACGACGATCCGGTCAGCCTGATCTATTGCCGTTGTATCCGGGTCAATATACTCCGGTGCCGTCAGGCCATATGCTGCCATGGATACAGCAGATACCGCGGCTGCCCCGCCGAACAAGGCGCCGTTTTTCCGTATCGTCATGCGCAGCTTCGGCCACGAATTGACAAAGCTGATGATAAGAATCCCGGTACACAGAATAACCGACAGGCACAGAATAAAAATCGAGGTCTCAGGTGACCACATACATCCCTCCTGGAACAGGACCGCGATGCTGCGCGCTAAATTTTCCGGCGGCGGCAATAATTACACATGGGTCCATCACGATCGCGTGTGTCGTTCAACGTTCACTTTCCGTCCCCCGCTGCTTTGATGGTGCCGGTCTGCCAATTCATATCCGAAGCAAGAAATTCACTTAAGCCTTCGACAACCCGGCAGTAGAACGAGTCCGGCCGCAAATCTTTGACATCCGCTGCGAGCTTGGGCACCCAGTTCGTCAAATGACGCCCAGAAAAATCAGCCTGGGCCAGCTGAAACGACAAGGTATCGCCGGCGCCCGCAGCCTCCTGGTAGCAGAGATAGTGCATGAACTCCAGTTCGACTGAGAGGTGGTCTGGAGCCCAGGCGAACTTTTCATCGAGCCTGTAGCCGAAGAAATCGTAGAAGCGGACAATATCTTCCCGAAGTCCCGCGGGCTGTCCCAGCTGCAAGTCCTCTCGAATCGGCACCGGCGGTCCTTCATTGCCAACCTCGAAGATGCCGCTGTACTCGGATTTCAATTGAGCTATATCGATCGAACGCAGTTCGTCAAGTAAACGCCCAACATTCAGCGAATACGGCAACCCGTCGGTGACATACGATGCTTCGCCGCGGGCGAGTACCGGTTCAACGTCATGTGGAGACGCGATCAGATCGGAAAAAATCGCGTAGCAGCCACACCTTGCTGTCGCCGTGTTCTCGGAATCGCGGTTTTCGACAAACCGCTCGGCCGGTGTAGCCTGTCCTGCCTGCTGGTTCATGCCGTGCTTGTCATACCAGTATCGGGATCGGCTTTTTCAAAATCGCAGGAACTCCTTGGTATCGGTGCGTACCGGCAACGGCTTGAACTCTGTCGCCCCTACGCCCCGACCGCTAGCGCTATTGTGCCAAGATACAGGCTTTCGTCGCCGAGATCGAACGCCATTGAAGCGCTACCCGATGCATTTGAATTCACTTCGAGTTTATATTGACCGCTATTCTTCTCAAGCTTGTCGAACTTGAATTCGCCAAAATTATCCGTTGTCGCCCGCGCTATCTCGCTGTCGTTCTGTTTCAGTATCACTTCAGCGTCTTCGGCGCACTCTTCGACGCCCTCCACATTGGCCACCACTGATCCGGCAACAAAACACATGGTCATTAAATGCATATTTTTGTAGTACACACGGGGCTTTGTCTCGAGTTCCGGGTGTAGGACTTCCAGACCCTCTTCTTCTTTTATCCGCCGCATTTCCTGGTCTTCCACCTTGATGGACTTGAACACGTCAGTAGGACAAACTTGCTCCATCCGAGTTTTCGTCCAACCCTGATCCAGAAGATGGGCGTCGAAAATCCACGCCTGTGGGATCTGCTTTTCCTCGTTCCAGTAAACCGCACCATACGGGCAGGCATCTACGATCGCTTTCTGCCCTTTGGACTTTTTCGGATCGATTATTACTATGCCGTCCGCACGCTTGCTGATGGCTCCTCCTTTGGCAGCTTTCATGCATGGCGCATCGTCGCAGTGATTACACATCACTGGCATAAAGTGCGCCTCGACAATCGGGTAGCTGCCGCGCTCCTTTCTCTGAATGTCGACCCAGTTATGCCCATGCACGGGTTGCGAGGCCGCATAACCCGCGAACTCGTTACCAATGTGCTCGTCCTTGGTCGCCAGAAAACAGTTACGGCAATTGTCGCAGCGTGCAACGTCAACGATCATATTCCATTTCCCGGCCATCACACGGCCTCCGCACGCTGCCAGTTATCAACGCCGGTCCATTTCTCAAACTGAATCAGCGTTGTGTTCGGCTTTATGCTATGGGTCTGCTCCGTTATCCCTTTACTGGAATTCAGCATATTGGTGCACCCCCCCAGATCGGTAGAGTTGCCTGGCTCACCTGCCGGCCTGTATTCGGCAGATCCGGTAGGCGCACTGACAACGCCCGGCCGCAGTCGATCCGTCACATACGCTGCACAGACAACCGAGCCCCGGTTGTTCCACAGGCGTATGAGGTCATCACTCTCTATTCCTCTCTCCTCCGCATCCTGTCCGTTAATCCTGGCGACCAGATAGTAGTGGCCATCGACCAAAACGCGGTGATCCTTAATGTCTCTGATGCTACTGCCCCCATCGTCACCCATTACATGAAAGGGGTATCGCGAGTGTGGTGTCAGTAACTGCAAAGGATATTCCGCCAGTCGTTCATCTGTGTTCGGATCCTCGTAGCTGGGCATATACTTATTTAACGGCGGCCGCCCCGGGTCATCAATTCGACTGAGCGTCTCGGGAATAAACTCGAATTTCCCCGAAGGGGTTTGCAGTCCCCCTCCATACTCTTCCACGTAATCCGACGGCAGCGGATACGGCTCCGGCACATCCTTAGACCGACCTTCGTAGAACCATCGGAATGCAGTCGGCGCTCGCGCGGCCTCCGGATCCGGGGGCACGACAAAATACCCCTTTTTCAGAAATTTCCTCCAGGAGATGTGTTTGGCCACATCAGACGAATCAAAAGCGCGCTTGCACCAGTCAAGCTCTGAGTTGCCGCCTTCCGAATACACCGCTCCCAAGCCGAGGCGTTCCGCCAATGCGAGAAAGATATCGTAATCGGATTTGGATTCACCCTGTGGCTCAATACATTTATGCTGCATTGATACGACGCGGTGATTCACCATCGAAAACATGTGATGTACATAACCGGCGCCCACGTTCTGCCACTCGCCAATATCCCAGCGCTCAAAAACTGTACATGCGGGCAAAATAATATCCGAGAACGGTGTCTCCCCTTCGTTCCAGATCGACTGGTTTACCACAAAGGGCAAGTTCTCCGATTGATACATCTTCACCCAGCGATTCGACTCGACCATCGTTCCGAATGAAGCACTCCCGTACTTATAGAGCATCTCGATTTTCGCGTGCCCGGGTGCCGGATAGCCGAACCTCTGGAATTGGCCTTGTACTGAAGCGACATCAGTTACGTAGCCTGCCGCTTTCCCCTCCAAAATCGCCTCAGGTAGATGCACCCGGGGAATGACCTGTTTAACCGAATTCATCGTGACTATATGCGGCATGCGCTGATAGTTATTGGCCGCATTGGCGCTGTACTGGAGATCCCCGGACATACTGCCTTCGGCATACCCGGGGAAATAAAAGGAATAGTCCAACGGCGCTCCGAACTGCAGGTTGCCGAAGTTGACACCCGGTCGCCCGAACCCCTGCATCGCACCGAGGATTGTCATCATCCGGGCCCACTGTATGCCCATTGGCCCGCGACACGCTCCCCCCAAACCGCAGCCCCAGCCACCCGCGCCAAGGTAGGTTTTCTTACGCCCCCATTCTCTGGCCAGCGCCCTTGCGTCACGCGCAGGTACACCAGTTTCCGCCTCCTGCCACTCAGGCGACTTCGGCGTGCCGTCTGTTTGCCCGAGAATGTAAGCTTTCCATTCGTCGAATCCTTCGGTTCTTTTCTCTACAAACCCTTTGTCATAGAGATCCTCTGTGATCCAGACATGACAAAGAGCCTGGGCAAGGGCCGCATCAGTCCCCGGCTTGGGCGCTATCCACTTGCCACCGAACAAGGCGGCCGTGTGATTCAGGTGTGGATCAATATGAACCATCTTGATGCCGAGTTCCTTGGCCCACGTGCGCCGCACAGTACCTTCATAGCCATAGGTTGCCTCGGGATCGCTGGACCAGAAAACAATCATCTCCGCTTCTTTCAAGCAGTCTTCAACCGTGCCATAGAACTCTGGCGTCCCAAGACGCAGACTGTTACCCCAGTGGTGCATCGCGCCCCAGAACCACCCCTCCCAACTGTCTGGGTTATGGTGCAGCTTGGATACACCAATAAGATTCCAAAACCGATTAAACGCGCTCAGATAATGGCCAATATTTCCCCACTGGTGATGCGAACCATTGGCAACCAAAACCGCCCCGGGGCCCTTGCGCTTGGCGCGTTTAATTTCCTTTTACGACGATATCGAGCGCTTCATCCCAACTGATCCGCTCAAACTCTGAAATTCCACGATTTTGAATATTGCGTTCACCATCGGGATCAAAGTCCACCCTCTTCATCGGATACAAAATACGGTCTTTTGAATACACCATGGACTTTTGCGCCATAGCGTGGGAATGCAAAGTTGTGCGGCGAGGAGGCGTAAATGTCTTACCTCTGGCTTCTATGGACCATGAAGGCGCATCTTCATCATCAAACTCCAGCGGGGTGACTCTCAGGATCTTGTTATCCTTGACATACACAAATATCGGCCCTCCATTGGTGCCGTTTGTGTAGCGCATGACACCATCACCAACGTCGGTCCCGCTCTTCCAACTTATCGTTTGCATGCGGGTCAGCGTGGCCATAAACCACACTGCTAATTCATCCGATCCTTCCAAGCCAATCTTGAAATTTTTCGCGGCATCGATTCGCTTCAACTGGTCGAAAGGAGGCGTCAGGAAATCTTCTGCTATTGCCTTGTTCTTGAAGATTATCGAAACATCCGGGTTCTCGTGAATGCCCTTCTTCGAACTTATTTTGCCGTCTTCAAGCTTTATCCAGCGGCCTTCCGAGTTATCTTGCAATTTGAACTGCGCGGTTAGATTTCTCTCCTTCAGATGGTCCGCGAACTTGGGGTATATGAGCGCAGTAACTCTCAGCGCTTGTGGTATCCCCCAAAGTATGATCGAAAGCTTCATATAACCCTCCTGATGTAGGCACGGTAGTTACAGCTTTTGACACGGTGAGGAAGCACAGCCTGGCCCGCTGCCGACGCACCGGGGCCGTATTTCAGTGCCAGCGTCGCGCTGCCAGCGGCGAGACCCTGCAGAGTCCCGCGTCGATTAGTGGTCAGAAACATTATTGTTAGCAGATTAGCGGCCGGTAGCAGTGGAGGTATTGATATATGTCATTCGCCGGCGATGTCTCTCCCGATGCTATGCTGAGCCCCCCTCAAAGGCAAGCAACGCCCATCGCACCGAGGCTTGGCCTGTTTTACCATTGCTTTCCTTGTTCCTCGGCTCCGGGCACAGATGATCGATTACTCGACAGCAATTGAAATCATTTCGGCTGCGGCCGTACCGCTGGCGCCCGAGGAGACAACCCTGGATGCGTCCTGCGGTGCTGCGGCGGCTACTGATATAGCGAGTTCCGTCAACGTGCCCGCTTTCGCCAATTCCGCGATGGATGGCTATGCGGTCCGTGCCTCGGACAGCACAGCCGCCATCCCCGAAGCACCGGTGGACCTCGTCATTCTCGGCAGCATTCCGGCAGGGACCGGGCCGCCCGTCGACCCGACGGCACCGGGCAGTGCCTGGGAAATCATGACCGGGGCGCCGCTACCGTCTGATTGCGACAGCGTAATTCCTTTGGAGAACGTGGAGCTAATCGACCGTGGAAAAGGGCAACCTGGCGCGATTCGTATCAGTGAGCCGGTCCCGCCCGATTTACATATACGCCGGGCTGGTGAAGATTTTTCAGTTGGGCAGCCGACTTTAACGGCTGGACAGACCATTGGGCCAGAAGCGGTTATGGGCCTGGCCGCAATCGGCGTGGAAAAATCGTTGATACAGCGGCTGCCACGTGTAGCGATTATCACGACTGGCAAAGAGTTGACTACCGGCGACAATGAATTGCGACCGGGAATGATTCGCGACGCCAATGGCCCATACCTGATAGCGGCACTGCGTCGTTTGGGCATCGCCGCCACTACGGCGCATCGAGTCGGCGATAATGCATCCGATTTTCAGGAACAAATAGCAACTCTGGAACAAAGCGTGGACGTGATTTTGACCACCGGCGGCGTTTCAATGAGCCGCATGGACTTCGTGCCAACGGCGCTTGCGGACCTGGGCGCCGATATATTGTTCCACCGTGTCGCGATCCGGCCCGGTAAACCTATTCTGTTTGCGCGGCTTCCGAGCGGTACGCTGGCGTTCGGCTTACCCGGTAATCCGATCGCGGTCGCGGTGGGACTGAGGTTTTTCGTTATCGCGGCATTGCGGCGTCTGCAGGGACGCGTCGCAGAGCAGTTTCACTGGGCCACGTCAAAAACCGGACTGGAAAAAAAGAAAGGCTTACGATTTTTTGCCAAGGGCCGCGCCGAGGTCAATTCAGACGGCCAGATAATGGTGGAAATTCTTCCGGGACAGGAATCATTCAAGATCAGTCCACTGATGGAGGCAAATTGCTGGGCCGTCATCGAGGAAAACTGCACTTCTGTAACGCCCGGGCAGCTTGTGCAGGTGGCGCCACTGTACCCGTCACGGTTCCTGCAACCATCGTGACAGCGATAAACAAGGCAAGATCAATCCGCCGCTGATTCCAGGCCAAGCCGCTGCAGTATAAAATCTGCGATACCGTCAATGTCGGACCGGTCAAACACCGGAACCGGGGAGTTTTCCAGCGGCCCGTCACTGACTATCGCACAAACATCCCGATCGCTTTCGGCCAGGACCGGCTCATCTGAATCCGAACGGCGCACCTCCAGCTTCGGCTGTGCGGAATGCTTGAAACCTTCGAGCAAAACCAGGTCCACGGGCCCGATACGCCCAAGAAACTCGTCCAGGGACGGTTCCGGTTGATCGCCCAGCTCGCGAATATGTGCCCAACGCCGTTGAGATGACACGATTACTTCTTCGGCGCCGGCATCTCGATGCCGGTAGCTGTCCTTCCCGGGGTGATCAATATCAAAACTGTGATGGGCGTGTTTTATCGTAGCAACCCTGAAACCGCGGCCGGTCAGCACGCGCAACAAATCTACGAGCAACGTCGTCTTACCTGAATTTTTGAACCCGGCAATGCCGAAAACGCGCATTCGCCTATATTGTGTCGGTGTCTGTCTGCGGCAGTTCGCTCGTCTGCTTTTAAACGGCCGAGCATCCGACGTCAAGCCAGACGATTTAGACTCAGGGTTTTAACGCCCAGACGTTGCACCAACCGTCGACGTTGACGGATTTCCCGGGGAAAAGCCCGCAGGGGCGCCATTGATCACCTTCCGGCCCTTGAATCTGAACACAGTTTGCACAAGTCTGCCCCGGCTCATATCTGGAGGTTGCCGGATTTGATGCATCCACGTCAGCGACGCTGTGCACATAAAAGAGTGCCTTGGCGACCGGATCGTCCTCGCTGACGCGAGGCAGCTCGTCTGCAAAAAGATGCTCGCCTCCGAATAACGCAGCTCCCGCCGGAACAACGACCGCCACGTTTTGAATAAATTTCCGCCGGCTGCAGGACTTAGTACGCATAATGCCTCCGTAATCTTTCCAGGTAACCCGCAAAATAGCGGCGCAATATATCGCAGCATGATGACCGCAGCAAGTCCAACGGATGAACCGCTGCAACTTTACGGAACAAGTGGTAGCAACAATCGCGTTCTCGACTGCGTGACCGTTGTTTAGACGATTCGTCCTGGCGCGCCGGGAAAGACTATGGTGCCGAAATGGCTGCGGTGGCTTGCGCCGATAGCGAACTACCAGCGGAAAACGGCTTCCTTGAGTTCCGGCGCCACCAGTCGCTCATCAATCAGATCTGCGGCCAGCCTGAGGTTTTTGGAACCTGGGTTGATAGCCAATCCTTTGTTAACGTCAGATTTGGCGTGGTCGAGATCACCAGCTCCCATGTAAGCAAGCGCCCTATTGTTATAGGCTCGCCAGTCGCGTTCATTTTTTGCAAGAATAATGTTGCAAATGTGAATCGCCGCATCGTAGCTACCCAGCGCAGCGTACCCCGCGCACAAATTGTTCATTGCTGCCCGTCGATCGCGGGCGGATGCGGATTCCTTCAGGCCCAGAAACGTCAGCCGAATGCCTTCTTCAAAATTGCCCGGATCGCAATTCAAAAGCGCCCTGGGATAAGTTGGGATTGGCCCCGAGCACGAGGCGATTTTCGACCGCGGATGCCGCCGTCGATATAAAAACGGCTGCGCATAGAACCAGTGATGTTATGCAACGCAACACGACATGCTCCGTAACGGGCGATTATACCATCAGCAAGTCACCACGACGGTACGTCAGGGGCGGCGCGGGGCGCAAGTCGCGGCGTGGCTACCCGGGATACCGCGAAGTGTGTGCGTCATCACAGACATGGTGTGGCTTCGGCGTATTCAATAGCGAGCAGGAAGGTAAATCCACGCCCATGCCGGACCATCAGTTCTGAGTTGACTAATGTATACATCGATCGACACGCAAGCTCTCTCTGTCAAGGACATTGGCGATCAGGCTGGCTGGATTCGTTCACAGCAGGTGCGCCTCGCCTACCAAAATTCCACGATGGCTCTTGCCGGCAGTGTTTTTTGTGCTTTCGTTGTTGTCCTGCTGTTATGGAGCGACGTCGAACAGCGAAACTTGATTATGTGGCTTGGCGCAACTGCGGTATTGACACTTTTGCGCCTGATGCTACAGCAACAGTATGAGCGTGAGCCCCCCAAAGTCTCCTACGAACGGTCAGAATTCTATCGGCGGGCATTCCTGACCAGCCTGATGTTGAGTGGTTTGCTTTGGGGCTCGGTTGCCATCTGGTTGTTTCCGGAACACTCTATTTATCATCAGGCGTATCTGACTTTTGTGTTGGGTGGGCTGTGCGCAGGCGCCGTCACGGTTTATGCACCACTACCCGGCGCATATACCACTTTTGCATTGCCAATGCTGCTACCGTTTGCGGCTCGCATCTGGTCGATCGGATCCACTGAAGCTCAATTAATGGTGGGTCTGATTGTCGTGTTTTCTGTGATCCTGATCCGCACTGCCTATGAATCCAGAAAGACGTTGCGCACTGCGCTGGAACTTCAGGTACGAAATGCCGGTTTAACCAAAGCCCTGCACTACCGGGCAACCCATGACTCGCTGGTCGATTTAATCAATCATGGCGAATTCAATCGCCGGTTAGAGCAACTTTCCACTGACGATAGCGGTCCGCCCAAGGAATACTCACTAATATTTATCGACCTGGACCTTTTCAAAGAGGTTAACGACTCGGGCGGCCACGCAGCCGGCGATGCTCTGCTTCGGGCAATTGCCGGAATTCTTCGCGAGCGTACCCGTGCGGAGGACACCGCTGCCCGGGTCGGCGGCGACGAATTTGCCTTGCTCCTCGAGGGATGCCCGAAAGAACGTGCGCAGGAGGTTGCCGAAGCAATTCGCAAAGATATCGCCGAGCTGGAAGTCGAATTCGATTCGAGAAAATTCAGCGTGGAAGCAAGCATCGGTGTCTCCTATGGCCGTAGCAGCGTACACAGCGCGACCGGCATGTTGAAGGCGGCCGACGCGGCTTGCTATACCGCCAAGCAGGACGGACGAAACCAGGTGCGCATGAATTCCGCCAATGACATGTTCCAGACCACCGGCCGATTTGAATTAACGCAGGCTTTGGTCCGGATGCGCTCACGCCCCGCCTGATTGCCAGCCCGCGATCTGCGGACCGTCGACCTTTGTACCGAGGTTCCTGGTCGGCACACCGATAGCGACATTTCCCCGCTTAAACGGTATCTTTATACCGCGCCGAATCAACTGCAACTGCTTTTGCAGTAGCATGAACTGATTCATCCAATAAAAACCGGGGGAAAGCATGTCGGATTGTCTTTGGCGAACTGCAGCAACATTATTCTTGGTCACCCTGGCGCTGGTATCGACGGCTTGCGGACCAGGGCGCGATCTTGGGCCCGCGTACGTGTTTGCCGGGGTAAACGTGGTTCGCCCGGGTCTGGGCACGATCGATGTCGACCAGGCGGTTATCGTGCGCGGCGATAAAATTGTGCGTGTCGGCCCGGTAGACGAGGTCAAAATTCCTGCCGGCGCAACCGTGATCGGGTCAGAGGGCACCTACCTTATGCCCGGGCTCGCCGAGATGCATGCCCATGTCCCGCTGCAATCACAGGGAGAACAGTATCTAAAGGATATGTTGCAGCTCTGGATTGCAAATGGGGTAACGACAATCCGCGGGATGTTTGCCCAACCCTATCACCTTGAATTACGTAGCTTGATCGCCAGCAACGAGGTGTTGGGGCCGCGATTGTATACAGCTGGCCCTTCATTGAACGGCAGCAGCGTCAAGACCGTTGAACAGGCATTGGCCAAGGTCAACGAGCAAGCCGCAGCCGGTTATGACTTCGTCAAGATGCATCCCGGACTGACGCTGGAAAACTACGATGCGATTGCCGAAACCGCAGCGGCCATCGATATTCCGTTCGTCGGTCATGTCTCCCAGGACGTCGGTCTGTGGCATGCACTGGAGGCCGGGCAGGCCTCTATCGAGCATCTGGATGAATATATGCCTGCCCTGGTCCGTGAGGACGTGGAAGTACCGCGGCTGCGACCGGGTCCGAGCGCGGTGGCGCTCGCTGCCCTGGTCGATGAATCTCGTATTGCTGTCGCCGCACAAGCTACGGCCGAGGCCGGAGTCTGGAATTCGCCCACCGAGACGGCCAGCGAGAACTTCATTCTGCCCGGCGATCCGGAAGAACTGGGAAGCCGCCCCGAAATGGCCTACATGCCGGCGAGAACGGTCAGGGGCTGGGTGACCGCCAAGCGCGGGATGATGAAGGCGCCCGGCTATGACCCGGAACTCGCGCGGCAATTTGTCGCCTATCGGCGCCAACTGATCAAAGCCTTGCAGGATGCCGGGGCCGGGTTACTGCTAGGCTCGGACGCGCCGCAAATCCTGAACGTGCCCGGGTTTTCAATTCACCGCGAGTTGGGCCTGCTGATCGATTCAGGCCTTACACCCGCGCAGGCGCTAAGCGCCGGTACCGTTAATGCGGCAGAATTTCTGGAGCAGCAAGACGTATTCGGCAGCGTCACCGAAGGCCTGGCAGCAGACCTGGTCCTGCTAGAGGCCAACCCGCTCGACGACATCAGCAACGCCCAAGCGATAATCGGCGTCATGCTGCGGGGCCAATGGTTTTCCCGAACGGAACTCGATGAGGCCCTGGAAAGCATCCGGTTGCGGTACGCGCGTTGATCCAATCTCGACCCACTGGCACATAAATAAGCGGATTCAGTTTGTGGTCCGGTGACATTCGGCCGGTCCCGGCTGATTGTTACAAAAAGTTACAAGCTGTTACCTCGCTGTTGGGACCGGGCCCGCGGCGCCCCGTATTGTCTGGGCCTGGGCGTGAGCGGCAGCCACCGAATCGGCATGCTTATGCCCCGTAAGCAACGGTATTGGTTGTCGTTGTCTCCCCAGTCGGTGGATGGGCCTCAAACGATTGAATACGATTCCTTGCCATCGGGCTGATATATATCAGATTGATAATGATTTGAGGGCGCATTGAGCGCGAAAGTTATGGACGTTAAGACACTTTGCCTCGGACTATTGAGTCTCGGAGACGCGTGCGGTTACGACCTGAAGAAAACTTTTGAGTCGTTGTTCAAGCATTTTTTCCCCGCCGGTTACGGATCCATATACCCGGCCTTGGCGCGGCAGAATTTCTGGAGCAGCAAGACGTATTCGGGCAGCGTCACCGAAGGGCCTGGCAGCAGACCTGGTCCTGCTAGAGGCCAACCCGCTCGACGACATCAGCAACGCCCAAGCGATAATCGGCGTCATGCTGCGGGGCCAATGGTTTTCCCGAACGGAACTCGATGAGGCCCTGGAAAGCATCCGGTTGCGGTACGCGCGTTGATCCAATCTCGACCCACTGGCACATAAATAAGCGGATTCAGTTTGTGCTCCGGTGACATTCGGCTGGTCCCGGCTGATTGTTACAAAAAGTTACAAGCTGTTACCTCGCTGTTGGGACCGGGCCCGCGGCGCCCCGTATTGTCTGGGCTTGGGCGTGAGCGGCAGCCCCCGAATCGGCAGGCTTATGCCCCGTAAGCAACGGTTTTGAATGTCGTTGTCTCCCCAGTCGGTGGATGGGCCCAAAGCGATTGAATACGATTCCTTGCCATCGGGTTGATATATATCAGATTGATAATGATTTGAGGGCGCATTGAGCGCGAAAGTTATGGACGTTAAGACACTTTGCCTCGGACTATTGAGTCTCGGAGACGCGTGCGGTTACGACCTGAAGAAAACTTTTGAGTCGTTGTTCAAGCATTTTTTCCCCGCCGGTTACGGATCCATATACCCGGCCTTGGCAGATCTTGCGAACGCCGGGCTGGTTGAATGCACCAAAGTACCGCAGGCCGGCAAACCGGATCGCAAGGTATACCGAATAACCGACAGCGGCCGGCGCGTATTTCTGGATGCGCTCAATCACACCGAGCCACAACACAAGCTCCGCTCGGAGTTCCTTGCCACTATTTATTTCGCCGACTTGCTGGATACCGAACGCTTGGGCGTTCTGCTGGATGACCGACTGCAAAAACTTCGGGACACCGTGGCGCATATTGAGCACATCGAACAGGAGTGGGGACCAGAAACCTCCGCTGGAGCTCGTTTCGTCGCCGGCTTCGGCGCCGTAATAGCCAAGGCCGCAGCAGAATACGTCGAAACCAATCGGCACCTGCTGACCAACGCAAGCGATGCAGAAAGGATCTCTGAGATCAAGGCAGCTGCTGGCGGCTGACGGGATCCGGAAAAAACTGAATGGGATTGAAAAGAGCAATAGCGCAGCGGCCGTGGCTGCTTGCGCTGGGCACCTTCGCGCTCGTCGCCATGTGGATGTTTTCCGGAGTATGGCTCGAGCGTGAGCTCGGAAGTGAATATGCGCAGCCTGTTCTTGCACCCGGCAGTGATACTGGGGTCGTGCGCGTGCAGGTTCAACTTCAGCATGCCGAGCCCATCACGCGGCAGATAAACGTTTACGGCCAAACCGCACCCGCGCGCACAATCGAGATCAATTCGGAGACCGAAGGTCGCGTGGAAGCGGTTGAAGCGCGCCGTGGTGCTAGCGTCGCCGAGGGCGAGGTGATTCTGCGGCTTGACCTTCGGGACCGGGAGGCCCGGCTGGCGCAGGCGCAAGCGAGCGTGAATGAGCATCGGACTGCATTTAGAGCTCAAACGGAGCTGCAGCGAAACGGCTATGTATCGGAAACAGATATCGCTGAAACGATAGCCAAGCTGGAGACGGCAAAAGCCGAGTTGATGCGGGCAGAGCTGGACCTCGAGCACATGGTGATTCGTGCTCCATTTAACGGCGTATTGCAGGATCGGCTGGTCGAAATCGGCGACTTCGTAAAGTCCGGCGACGAGGTTGCAATTTTTGTCGATAACACAACCATTGTTGTAATAGGCAGCGTTGCTGAGCAAGAAGTTGGTGGCATCGCAATCGGTGATGAGGCAACGGCGAAACTCATCACGGGGCAGACGGTAGCCGGCCGCATCCGTTACGTTGCGCCGGTGGCGAATCAACAAACCAGAACCTTCACCGTTGAGCTAGAGATTGAAAATGCTGATGGCTCGTTGCCTGCCGGTGTAACCGCCGAAATGAAACTTCCCGGCAGCCAGGCACTGGCCCAGAGAATATCCCCTGCACTTCTGACACTGGACCTCGACGGCAATCTCGGCGTCAAGATCGTCAATGACGACCGGCTGGTCGAATTCCACCCCGTTGTAATTGCTCAATCGGACACCGACGGCGTCTGGGTTGCGGGACTGCCGGAATCCGCCACTATTATCGTCGTAGGCCAGGGTTACGTCGTTCCGGGCCAACTGGTCGAGGCCGTTTACCCGGATACAGAAACGGCCGTGGCCGCCGATAACCTCCAGTGAAATCGGCGATAGATGCCGTTGTCGGACGCACTCGCACAGCATTGATCGCGTTTCTCGTGATCGTGATGGCCGGGGTGTTCTCCTATATTTCGCTCCCGAAAGAAGCTGAACCTGACATTGAAATACCATTCGTATTCATAGAGATCGCACTGGAAGGCGTATCCCCCGAGGATTCGGAACGTTTATTGGTTCGGCCGATGGAGCAGGAACTCCGAACCCTGGCCGGGGTGAAAGAAATGCTGGCATCGGGCGGCGAGAATCGCGCCACCATAACGCTGGAGTTCGAAGCCGCTGTTGATGTTAACAAAGCGCTGATTGATGTTCGTGAGCGCGTTGATATCGCCAAAGCCAAACTGCCGGTAGATGCCGAGGAGCCACGCGTCTTCGAAGTGAAATTTTCGAAGTTCGACCCGATGCTGGTTGTGATTCTGGGCGGGCAAGCCCCAGAGCGGGTGTTGCATCGAATCAGCCGACAGCTCAAGGACCAACTTGAGAGCCTGTCAGGGGTGCTCGAGGTCAACTTGGTCGGGATTCCTGAGGAGCTGCTCGAGGTCGTGATCGACCCGGCGGCAATGGAAAGCTATGGACTATCGCCTGCCGACGTACTGAATTTCGTTCAGCGGAACAACCGCCTGGTCGCCGCCGGCGCAATGCAAGGCGAACAGGGGCGCTTCGCAATCAAGGTACCGGGGGTACTCGAGTCACCCGAAGATGTGCTCAGTCTGCCTATCAAGGTGGACCGCGGCCAGGTCGTCCACTTTCGGGACATCGCGACGGTGCGGCGAACATTCAAGGATACCGAAAACTTTGCGCGCCTCAACGGAGAAACATCGGTCGCTATTGAAGTGGTGCAACGAAGCGGAACGAATATTATTCGTACGATCGATAGGGCGAAAGAGATCATCGCAGAAAACTCCCGGTCCTGGCCACCGGGTGTCAAGCTGACCTTTTCCCGGGACAAGTCGTATTACATCAAGAAGAACCTTTCCACGCTGGTCAATAATGTCACAACGGCGATCATCCTCGTGTTCATTGTCTTGATAGGGATACTCGGCCTGCAAAATGCACTACTCGTCGGTATCTCAATTCCCGGTTCTTTCTGCGCAGCATTTTTCTTGATCAGTGTATCGGGCATGACCATTAATATGGTCACCCTGTTCGCCCTGATTATGGCCGTTGGTATGTTGGTTGACGGCGCAATCGTCGTTACCGAACTGGCAGACCGGAAGATGGCCGAGGGACTGCATAGACGCGTCGCCTATGTCGACGCCGCCAAACGCATGGCCTGGCCAATCATTGCATCGACTGCAACGACGCTAGTCGCCTTTCTGCCATTGGTTTTCTGGCCCGGATTCACCGGCAAGTTTCTGCAGTTCATGCCGCTGACACTGATCTTCACGCTGTCCGCGTCATTGCTGATGGCGCTGCTGTTCGTGCCGACGATCGGGTCGGTGTTTGGTCGACCAGGTTTGTTTAATGAACGTATCCGCCATGATCTGCTCGCCGCAGAAAATGGTGATTTATTCAGCATCGGTGGCTACACGGGTCGATACGTGCGATTTCTCGATAAGGCAATGGGGCGCCCATGGGTCGTATTGATTTCCATAACTGCCCTGTTGTTTTTTCTGTTTGGCGCTTATACGGCATTTGGCAACGGCATCATCATGTTCCCGGAGATCGAGCCGAACACCGGGAGCGTAGATATTCGTGCTCGTGGCGACCTGTCAGCGCAGGAAAAAGACCGGTTGGTCCGGTCCGTTGAAGAAAAAATTTATGGCATCGACGGCATTGAACATGTCTACGTCAAGAGCGGCGGTGGTAATCGTGGGTCGGCACCTGATCTGATTGGCGCAGTTCGACTGAATTTCAGTAACTGGCGTGAACGCCGCCCCGCCCGTGAGATTATTGCCGAGATCGAGCAACGGACTGCGGGCATCGCCGGAATTATTATCGAGCCGCGTCTTCGGCAGGAGGGTGTCCAGGAAGGCAAACCTATCGAAATTGAAGCGTCCTCACCGTCTCTCGAAGCATTAAAGGACGCTGTATATAAAATGCGAATCGCACTCGAGAATATCCCTGGCGCGATCAACGTCGAAGATACGCGACCCTTGCCTGGCATCGAATGGCGACTGAAGGTTGACCGCGCACAGGCCGCAAAGTTTGGTGCAGATGTGCAGCTAATCGGAAGCATCATTCAGCTGGTCACCAACGGGATTAAGGTTGGTGAATACCGTCCCGATGATGCCGCGGAAGAGATCGACATCCGCGTGCGTTTCCCAGCGAATAAACGCAGCCTCGATCGCCTCGCGGAACTGCGAATTCCGACTGAATCGGGTTCCGTGCCGATCGGAACCTTTGTCAGCCGGCAAGCCGCTGACGCAACTCGCACGATAATGCGAACCGACATGCGGCGCACCATGCTCGTGCAGGCGGATCTGGCACGTGGTGCACAAATTTCACCGGTGCTTGAGCAGTTCAAGGCTGAACTTCCCGGGCTGGGCCTGGATCCATCGGTCAGTTTGAGATTCAAGGGCGGCGCGCAAAGAGAAGAAGAAACCATCGCGTTTCTTACGAAGGCATTCGGGCTCGCCATGGCGTTGATGGCAATCATCCTGGTTACCCAGTTCAATAGCCTGTTTCAGGCCTTCCTGATTCTGACTGCAGTCGTATTCTCAACCGGCGGTGTGCTGCTCGGTTTGCTCGTCACGAACCAGGCGTTCAGCCTGATCAATTCCGGCATCGGCGCGATTGCACTGGCGGGTATCGTCGTCAACAACAACATCGTGCTGATTGATACTTACAACAGAATTCACGAAGCCGGAATGACCGCCAAGGAAGCTATTCTGCGCACCTGCGCCCAACGTCTACGGCCAGTCATGCTTACGACGGTAACCACGGTCCTTGGTCTGCTACCGATGGCGCTGGCGATGAATATTGATATTGTCAATCGGGATATTTTCTTTGGAGGCCCTGCCACGCAGTGGTGGAAACAAATGGCTACGGCGATCGCCGGGGGGCTGGTGTTCGCAACGCTGCTGACCTTGTTGCTGACCCCGAGCCTGCTCATGATCCAGGCAAACTTCTCGCGCCGATGGCGACAGCGCCGTTCCCGCGCCAAGGCGGGAACCGGCGAACAACACGCGGCGGCATAAAGACGACCACGTCGGATACGGGCGATCGTGATACCCGCCGAACTCCACGAATTCTTTCAGTCTAACCAGGACCTTCTCTGGCTCACGACGGTACTGCTGGATCTTGCGCTGACAGTGCTGATGTACCGCATCTTCGGCCGCCAGGGACTGCTCGCCTGTATTGTCTTGGCGATTTTGCTGTCGAACCTTCAGGGACCAAAACTAACCACGATTTTCGGCTTGCAGACCAGCCTGGGCGTTATTTTTTATTCCGGGATCTTTTTTGCTACCGACCTGCTGAGCGAGAAATATGGCCGGATGCAAGCGAATCGAGCCGTCATCATCGGCTTCGCCGTCAGCGTTATTACGGTGCTAATGCTGAGTATTGCGCTAGAGTTTCAGCCAACAACGGATCCGGAAACTGCCGCCCTGTCGCGTGACATACAAGATTCATTCGCAACCATCCTGAACTTTACGCCACGATTTGTCTTCGGCTCATTATTCGCTTACCTGATAAGTCAGACTTTTGACGTGTGGTTTTTTCATTTCATCAAAAAGCGCACCCACGGCCGCCACCTGTGGCTGAGGAACAACCTGTCAACGATGACCTCGCAGATTATCGATACCCTGCTTTACTCGCTGGTGGTCTGGTGGGGCGTCGTGGAACTTTCAACCGCGATTCAGCTGGGCATCGCTAAATACGGCTTCAAGCTTGCAATCGCCGCATTCGACACGCCATTTATTTACTGGGCACGAAGCTGGCCCCACCGCGAAACGTAGCAGTTCCATTCTGAGAAAGGATTTCCCGGGCAAACCGGACGTCTACCGAATGTTTTCCGCCTGGTAACCGCCCTTTAATCCATCCCTGGAAAAGACCACCTGCCATAATTGATTTATGCGGGCCCGAAAGGTACCGGCGGAACTCAGTAGATAATAGCGCCACATCCTGAAAAAGCGCTCATCGTAGTCCGGCTTCAACTGCTCCCAGGCGCGGCAAAAATTTGCGTGCCAGGCCAGCAGAGTCCGGTCATAATCGGCGCCAAAATTATGCCAGTCTTCCAGCATCAAGAATCGCTCAGAGGCCGATGTAATTTGCTTGGCTGAAGGCAATGTCGAATTCGGAAAGATGTAGTGCTCAATCCACGGGTCTATCCGCGAGACGGACTTTTTGTAGCCAATCGTATGCAATAGGAACAGACCATCGTCGCGCAAGCAGTTGCGCACGGTCTTGAAATAGCGAGGGTAATTCTTAACGCCGACATGCTCGAACATACCGACTGACAGTATCCGATCGAATTTCTCCGTAATAGATCGGTAATCCTGCAGTTCGAATCTCAGATCGGCGCAAGAATATTTTTCCCGCGCTAATCTGACCTGCTCCTCGGACACGGTGATTCCGAGACCGCGTACGCCGTAGCGCTGCTGCAGATAGGCCATTGACCCACCCCATCCGCAGCCAATATCGAGAACTGTCATACCCGGCTTGAGTTGAAGCTTGCGGGCAATCAAGTCGAGTTTTGCTTCCTGGGCCTCGTCGAGATTGGTCGCGTCCTTCCAGTAGCCACAGCTGTAAATCATCCGTTTGTCCAGCATGCACTCGTACAGTGCATTGCCGAGGTTGTAATGCTGCCTGCCAACTTTAAAGGCTCTGCGGCCACGCTGCCGGTTGATCAGCACGTCGGCCAGCAACGCGGGCCAACCCCGCAACTGACGCATATACGCCGGGAGATCCGACTGCCAGATCCGATAAACCATGCCATCGAGCGACTCGCAGTCCCACCAGCCGTCCATGTACGCCTCGCCAGCGCCAAGATTGCCGTACGCGAGTACTCGGTCGAACAGCGAATCGTTTCGGACCTGCACGTCCCAGGGCCGATCTCCGTCGAACCGGATATCGGCTCGAGTCAGCATGGATTCCACCCTGCGCCTGGATCTGGATTGCTTCATTTTTCTTCTTGTTATAGTCAGGCTGTATCATCCTAAGATTACAAGAGAGCGCGATGGTTCGCCAGAAAACGCCGATATGTCTGCCACGCCCCCGACCATCACATTGACGACCGATTTTGGCCATAAAGGACCGTTTGTGGCGGTTATGAAGGGCATCATCCTGTCGCGGCTGCCCACCGCCTGCATCATCGACCTGACGCACGAGATTCACGTGCACTGGTCCGCAGAAGCAGGATTCTGGCTTGCCCGCGCGTATTGCTACTTTCCGCCCGGCACCGTGCATGTGGCGGTTGTCGATCCCGGTGTCGGTACGGAGCGCGATATTGTCGCCGCCGAATATGACCGGCATCTATTTGTCGCACCGGATAACGGCCTGCTGCCCATCGTTCTCGACACCGACCGACCGGACAACGCTCGTCGCCTATCGAAGGAGTGGATGCAGCAGCAGGACTGGCCCGAAACCAGCGCGACCTTTCACGGCCGCGATATATTTGCGCCCCTGGCAGCCGATCTGGCATCGGGGCGCGTCGCGATCAGCGACATCGGCCCGCCAGTTGCGGAGTTGGTCCCCTCGCTCGTGGAGCGACCTGAACTGACGGCAGGCAAAGTGCAGGGACAGGTCATCGCTATCGACCACTTCGGCAACCTGATCACGAATATCGACGCCAGCGTCGTCGCGACTTTTGAACGACCCGAAGCCCACGCCGGGGGCCACAGCTTCAAGTTTCAAAGCACCTACGGCAAATGCAGCCCGGGCGATTTCCTGGCTCTTGTGAATTCGTTCGGGGTGGTCGAAGTCGCCCGTGCTGAAGGTAGCGCAGCGGAAAGCCTGGGCCTGGGCCGCGGAGCGCCTGTGACCGTACAGGATGCTGCCAAAACGGCGCGTTAGCCTCGCCGCTGTTAACGCTCGGTCAATTCAATTCTTAAGATTTCTGCGCGCGCTCGATCTTGGCCCAGGAGTCTCGCAAGGTCACAATCCGATTAAACACCGGTCGTCCCGGCCGGGTATCGATTTCGTCCGCGACGAAATAGCCCGTGCGTTCAAACTGCACTTCGCGGCGCGGCTCAATATCGGTCAGGCTCGCTTCTACCCGGGCATCGGTGAGCACGGTCAAAGAATCCGGATTCAATAACTCCGTGAATGATTGCTTATCGTCGCCGAAACTTGGCCGCGGCGAAGTAAACAGGCGGTCATACAAACGAATTTCCGCCTCGGTGGACTGCTCAGCAGCAACCCAATGAATCGTTCCCTTGACCTTTCGCTGTGCTTTTTCGCTTCCGCTACGTGTTTCCGGGTCATAAGTGCATTGAAGTTCGACGATTTCACCGTTGTCATCCTTGATGACCTTTTCACATTTGATAATGTAGGCGTAACGCAGGCGAACCTCGCCATCAGGGCGAAGCCGGAAAAACTTGCGCGGCGGGTCCTCCATAAAATCCTCTCGCTCGATGTAAAGCTCACGTCCAAACGCAAGCTCCCGCGTACCCATTTCCGGTTTGTTCGGATGGTTAGCAGCCGGCAGCATCTCGGTTTGCCCTTCAGGATAATTGGTCAGCACAATTTTCAACGGCCGTAACACCGCCAGCACCCTGGGCGCACGGTCATCGAGTTCTTCGCGCACTGAATTTTCCAGCACACTCATCTCGATATAGTTTTCCTTTTTGGTGATGCCAACGCGTTCACAAAAGTCCCGGATCGCTGCGGGCGGATAACCGCGGCGGCGCATGCCGGCCAGCGTCGGCATGCGTGGGTCATCCCAGCCGCTGACCTGCCCTAGCTCGATCAATTCCGCCAGCATTCGCTTACTGACAACCGTATAAGCCAGATTCAGCCGGGAAAACTCGATCTGCCGGGGGCGATGCGGTAAATCGAGCTGGTCCAGGAGCCAGTCATAGAGCGTCCGATGGTCTTCGAATTCCAGCGTGCAAAGCGAGTGCGTGACGCCTTCCAGCGCATCGGAAATCGTCAGGGCAAGATCGTACATCGGGTAAATGCACCACTTGTCGCCGGTCCGCTGGTGAGTGGCCTTGCGGATGCGATACAGCGTTGGATCGCGTAAATTGATATTCGGTGACGCCATATCGATGCGGGCACGCAGCACGTGCTCGCCCTCGGCGAACTCGCCATCCCGCATCCGCTGAAACAAATCCAGATTCTCTTCCACGCCCCGGTCACGGTATGGGCTGTCGCGGCCCGGCGCGGTCAGCGTACCCCGGTGATCCCGAATCTCCTCGGCGCTCTGGCTGTCGACATAGGCTTTGCCATCGCGAATCAGCTTTTCTGCACATTCATACAGCTGCTGGAAGTAATCGGACGAATAGGTCAGCCGATCTTCGTAGTCGTAACCAAGCCAGCGCACGTCCTCGATGATGGAATCGACAAAATCCTGGTCCTCTTTCAGAGGATTTGTATCGTCGAAACGAAGGTAGGTTTTGCCGCCGAACTCCTCGGCGACACCGAAATTCAGGCAAATCGACTTGGCGTGACCGATATGCAGATACCCATTTGGTTCCGGTGGAAACCGTGTGACCACGGTGTCGTGTTTGCCGGAAGCCAGATCATTGCCGATGATCTGGCGGATAAAATCCAATCCTTTGAATTCGTCGGGGTCAGTCACCGGGCTCAGTCGTCGATTGTAGAGTGAATATTTTAGGAACGGCGGCGCGCCGCGGGAAGTATAGCAGGGGCCGATTCGTCGGACGGACGGCTTAGGTTTCTGCACTCGGTTTCGAAGCCGGCCGGGTCGCGACGCGCGTCGAACCGATTAGCAGCAGTACCGGCAGCATGATCAGGCCGCCCAGCGTGAACGGGGCAGACAAACTGATATCCGCATACAGCATGCCGGATATCGACGGGCCGCCGACCCTTCCTAACGCACTGGCTGCCTGATACCGGCCCATCACGGCGCCTCGCTCGTTTGCGGCCGCCGTCAGCGACACCAGGCTCGACAGGGTCGGGTTCAGGAATCCGGCACCGGTCGCGAAAAAGACAACCCCGACCAGCACGTGCCAGCCAACGGCTGCGGTTGCCAGCACCGTCATGCCGGCTGCGAACATGACCACCGCGAACATCGCCAGGCGTTTTTCGCCAAAGCGCGGTACGAGTTTGCCAATCAACACACCCTGAATAATGACCGAGACCGTCCCGATCAGGAAAAAGATAGCGCCGATGTCCTGCGGTCCCAGACGGAACAGATCGTTGGCCCACAGCGGGAATATCGATTCCATTAGCGACATTGCGACAAAAAACATGAACGCCGAAATAACCAGACGCAACAGGTTCGGCCGATTAAACATGCTGGATCCGGTCGCGCCGGGCGTGCCCGACTCCCCGGAAGCGTTGCGACCGCCAAACAATGGTCGCCGACGCTCTGCGGGCAGGCTTTCCGGCAAAATCAGCCAGGCCCCGAGCATCGCAACCAGGCTGATCGCAGCGGCCGAAAGGGCCGGCAATAGGAAGTTGGCGGTTTCGACGTCCGGGCCGGCCAGAAAACCGCCGATTGCCGGTCCGAACATAAAACCCAGCCCCAGCGCGGCGCTGATGCGCCCCAGCCCGGCCGCCCGGTCCTGCGGCTCGGTGATGTCGCTGACATAGGCAAATGCCGTAGCGATATTACCGGCCATCAGTCCGCCAAACACGCGACTGAATATCAGTACCCAGAGTTCGTCGGCGTAGGCAAGAATCAGGTACGAGATCGCGGAACCGAACATCGTCAGTACCAGGATGGGGCGGCGACCCCAGGCATCACTGAGCCGGCCCCAGATCGGGGCCGCAACAAACTGGCCGAGCGAGAATGCAGCCATCGTCCAGGTGATAACTGCGGGACTTGCATCCAGGCGTTCTGCATAAAACGGGAACAACGGCAGGATCAGGCCGAAACCGACCAGGCCGATGAAAACAATCAGAAACAGAATCGCCACGATGAGTATGTCCGGACAAAAAGGCGCCCGCACAGCACGCAAGCACTGTGGCGGGCTGCGCAAGTATAGTCAGAGACTGGCGGTGCTGAGAAGTCTGCCAGCACTGACCGCCAGCCGGCTGCGGCCTGAACTAAGCCACATGCCTTAAGCGGCGGACTATGCGCAGTTTGACTATCGCCGTGGACTGCATTAGTTTCTGGTCCACACTGACCAATCTGCGGGTAGTCGTAATACTGCAACAGTTGGCGGTAGAGGGCCAAAAGTAAAAGCCCGAAGCAATTTCCAAATAACAACAACAGCAGAAGCGTGTCAGCCGAATCGCATACAGGGGATCAGATCATGGTGGGAATCAGCACTTTGTCGTGGCGTCGAGTTTTACTCGTATCCGCCGCAGTGGGAACTGCGCTGTTTTTGTCACCCGGAGCTCAACGGCCGGCCATGGCGCAGCAAGTCAGCGGCGCCTTGATCGAGGAGATCACCGTTACCGTCCGGCGCCGCGAGGAGACAATCAAAGACGTACCTGCGACGGTGTATGTCTTTACCGAAAGCGATATCGAACGCTCGAACATTACGCGCGCCTATGACATTGCCTACCTGACACCGGGCCTATCGATCGTTGACGCGGCCGAGGTCGCTGACACGCAGGTCAATATTCGCGGCATGAACGGATCGAGAGACGCCGAGGTCAGCTACGCGTTGATCATCGATGGAATCCAGATGACCAATCCGGCGGCGCTGAACCGCGAGTACGCGAACCTGCAGCAGATAGAAATCCTGAAGGGGCCGCAGGGAGCCCTGTACGGGCGCAACGCGGCCTCCGGCGCGTTTATCATTTCGACACAGAAGCCAACCAACGATTTCAGCGGACGAGTCAATGTCAGCGCCGGCGAAGATGCCACCTATCGGGTGGCGGCCGACATTGGCGGCGCCATCTCACCGGACAAGGTCTTTTACAGCCTGAACGCCGAATACCGCACGAGCGACGGCTTTTACGAGAACGAATGGCTGCAGCGCGACGACATCACTGACAATTTCGAGAACTGGGCCATCGGCGGGCGTCTGATTTTTGAGCCGAGTGAGAAACTGTCGATTGACACGAAGCTGCGCTATGGCGAAGTGGACGCCGCAGCGATCACATTCAATGCGGCGTTTCACTTGCCGACTGTCGCGGCGGCGTTTGTGTCGCCGAAGGCCGATGAAGACGTCAACGACCATGACTTCGTGTTCCAGCCGAACATCATATCGTTCAATAACCAGGAGGCCCTGGAGTTTTCCGTCAAGCTGGACTACGAGATGGAATGGGCGACCTTGACTGGTTGGGGCCTGTACAGCGACGTCGACAACAACCTGGGTTCGGACGGCACCAGCGCCGCGTTCGAGTTTTTCGCGCCGTACTTTGACGGGGCTGTCGGCGCACCGGACTTTGCGGTCAGCGCCGGTGATGCGCTGTGCGTTTCCAGTACCGGGGCCTATGCCGCCGATCCGTCTCCGACGGCAGGATTGCCAGACCCGCAGTTCACGTTCGGGCTTCCGAATTTCCCGGTATCGTTCCAGGGCCCGTACCTGCCGACGACCTGCGACGGCACCCAGTACCAGGAACGCAACCAGGAGGACTTCAGCTTCGAGTTCCGGCTGCAGTCTGCGGGCGACCAGCGGTTCCGCTGGATGGGCGGTATCTACTACCTGAACATCGATCGCGAGGTCGGCGTCAACCTGGGAATCGACCGCATCAATCCAACCGGTGCACAGAATGTGGGCAGCCCGGTCCAGGCGCTGGTATCAACGGACCCGAGCAACCCGACCGAGCAACTGGTCCACGATAATTTCACGACCGACGTGTACTCGGCGTTCGGCATGGTCGCCTGGGATTTCACGGACAGTCTCGAAGGAACATTCGCGCTGCGCTACGACCGCGAGGAACGGGAGGTTGATAACCTGGTTCCAAACTTCATCTCTCCGGAATTCATCGACTGTAACGGACTGGACGATTTCGCCGCCCCGGGCGCCGCAGCGCCACCGGCGGGAGATGGGCGGACCAACGCGTATGACGGCGGCGCTTCTTCCAGTGGGGCTTTCCTCAATCCCGCTTTGTGTGATACGGGCGGTACGCCGCTCGCGAGCAAGGAAGAGACCTTTGACGAGTGGCAGCCCAAGCTCAGCTTGAGCTGGGATGCGACCGATAACTGGACTTTCTTCGGCAGCTACGGGGTCGGCTTCAAGGCCGGTGGCTTCAATAACCAGGGCAGCCGCGCGACCGTTGACTCATTCATCAACATTCCGCTGGGGCTGTGCGATCCCGCTGTCGCGGGTTGCGTGGCATCCGGGCTGTCGAGAGTGGGTATCGAGGATCAGTACCGCAAGGAAACGTCCGAGAACTTCGAGCTTGGCTTCAAATCGACGCTGTTCGACAACAGCCTGCGGCTCGAAGGCGCGGTCTTCAACAACACAGTGGACGACATGCAGTTCTTCGAGTTCCTGGTCGGCTCGTTTGGCCTGCTACGCGTCGTCGAGAATATCGACGAGGCCGAGCTGCAGGGCTTCGAGCTGCCCGCGACCTGGAGTGCGGCCGCCGGGCTCGATTTATTCGTTGGCGGCAGCTGGATAGACAGTGAAATCAACGAAAACCGGGTGCGGCCCGATACCGTCGGTAACGAGTCGCCCGCCACGCCAGAATACACAGCCAATGCGAGTGCGTACTTGAATTTCCCGGTGACGGGTAATATGAACTTCTTTACAAACCTGAACTATTCGATGGTTGGTGAAACCTGGTTCCCCGTCGTCCAGGATCAGACGCGCTCCACGGTATTCAATAACCTGATTGAGAACCGGATCGCGTTTCCGGGCGCTGCATTCGGGGATTTCAAAAAAACCAGGCGTGACAGTTACGGCCTGCTGAACCTGCGCATCGGCTTGGAAACGGAGCGCTGGACAGTCGCTGCGTGGGCCAATAACGTGACGGACGAGGAATACCTCGAAGAAGTCATCCTGGCGCCGGAATTCGGCGGCTCGTTCATTCATCCCGGCACGCTCAGCCGCTGGGGTGCCGACGTGACCTGGCGTTTCGGTAGCTAGCGGTCCACTAACCGCCGAAGTAAAAAACGCCGGCATTAGCCGGCGTTTTTTTGTTGCCTGTATTTGGTCGCTGATCCGGAATCAGCAGGGTCGTTTCAGGTACTGGCCGGTCGGCTCACCGATGACGTTGCCGTTGTCGTAGATTCGCTGGCCACGCAGGAACGTCGTCTTGACCCGGGCGCCGAGTTCCTGTCCTTCCAACGGCGTATAGCCTTGCTGCGACTCGGATTCTTCGGCATGAACGACCCACGACTCTTGCGGGTCGACCAGCACGATGTCCGCATCCAGGCCGTCGGCCAGATCGCCCTTGCGGTTCAGGCCGAAACGCCGCGCCGGGTTGAAACTGGTCAGCCCGGCGATGCGATTGTATGACAGGCCGCGCTTCTGCCCCTCACTGACCAGCGCCGACATCAGGAACTCGGTGCCGCCGAAGCCGGACTTGGCCAGGAAGATATCGTCCGGTTGATCCCCGTCGACTTTGAGTTCGTGCTTGCAACAGGCGTGGTCACTGCAAACCCAGTCAATCTTCCCTTCGAGCACGTTCTCCCACAGGAACTCGACGTCCTCTCGCGGGCGTATGGGCGGGTTGACCTTGGCCAGCGCACCAGTCGGCGCATCGATATCCAGCATCAAATGACCGATCGTCACTTCACGGCGGAAGTTGACATGCGGAAACACGTCGGCCATTTGCAAAGCCGCGACGATGGCTTTCCGCGAGGACAGGTGCAACAGGTTGATGTTCGGCAACTCGGTTTCATTGGCGAGATACGACGCAATAAAAATTGCCAGGCCCTCGGAATGCGGCGGCCGGGAAGCGCTGTAGGCCGGCAGACCTTTGAGTACGCCTTCGTCCTCGACGATCTTGGTGTAGGCCGTCATGATCTCGGCCGTCTCACAATGCAGGCTCAGGCTGATCTGGTCAGCCTTATCCGGATACTGCTGCATCGCTGCCTGGATGCCGCGCATGACGAACTCGAAATGCGCGAAATCGTAGCGCTCGTCTTCGTCGATCATCAGGAAATCGTGTTGCTTCGACGAGCGACCATGCAGCCCGTGGCTGCCATAGAACATGAAAATCTTGAACGAGGTCACGCCGAATTCATGGATCAGGTCGGGGATCTCTGCGATGTGGTGCCGGTCCATCGGGGCCAGGTGATAAGCGTAGTCGACATGGAATCGACCCTCGGACAGTTCCAGCACCTCCGGGAAAAACTCGCGGTACGGCCCACCCTTGTTCAGGTAATAACCACCGGTACGCATGTAATTGATGCTGGTCGTGACACCACCCTGGGCGGCGGCGCGGCTCTCGGTTCGTGCATCGTCGTGCAGTGGCGAATAGATCCCGCAATGCATGTGCGGGTCGACCAACCCCGGAAACGCCAGCCGGTTCTGACCGTCGTAGACCTCGGCCGCTGTCGCAGCATCGAGATCGGGTCCGATGCGGGCGATCTTGCCGTCGCTGATACCGATATCGGCATCCTCGATCGCGTCAGCCTCCGGGCGGACCACGCGCACGTTCTTGATAACTAAATCGAATTCCTTGTTTTCAGCCATTTCATCCTCGTTGGTCGTTGTTTTGCGCCAGACGACCGTTAATCACGGCGCCGCTGAACCACCGAAGGCGAACCCAGCGAGATCAAACTCCGCTTTGGAAACTGAAACCCGCTGTTAACCCAGGCCAAGCGCGCCGGGGTTCATCAGGTTTTCGGGATCGAGCAGCCGCTTCAGCTCTTGCACGAAACTGCGCACTTCGGGTTTGCGGGTCTCCAGGTACGGATAATCCTTGCCGATCTGCATATGGCAGGCACCGTTTTCGACGCAGATGTCGGAAATACGTTGCTTGATCTCGGAGACCAGCGCCCGGCCCTCCGGGTTCGGTGGGTGTTGTGGCATGTCCGGCAACAAATTGGCTGGATACATCCGATGGTGGTAGATCGTTTGCTCATCCTCCCACAGAAACGTCGGTTCGTAGATGAACCCGTTGGTGCTGTAAAACATCAGCATGCGCGTCATCTGCACTTTGTGTTTCTGCATCCGGTCGCGGTATTCGTCCATCAATCGTTCGAAATCCGCGTTGTGTTTTTTCAGTTTGGAAAACGGCAAAATCCCGTGTGTCGGCTTCCAGCGTTCTCCATTGGGGCCGAGTATCGGCACCAGTTCCATGAATGGCTCCGCATTGAAATACGTCGGTATCGAATTGGCGACTTCGGCACCATAGCGGCGACCAATTTTCCTGACTTCGGCCAGCTTCGCCTTGGCCTCGCGCTTGCTCACGCCCTCGCAGCTGAAATGAGCCGAATAGGTCGCATGCTTGAGGAAATTCCGGCCTGCCAGGCCCATACGGGCAACCTGCAGGAACCCGTCCAGAGGATTAGTCGCCGACCGAAACACGGACCACGCCGCATCCCATGGATTCGCGGATTGCATGCGGGTCAGGGCCGTTTTCTGCTGGCGCGGGTCGAGTCCAAAATTCTGCGCGACAACGCCGAGCTTGGCGATTTCGGTCATCGCGTCCAGCGTGCTTTCGGCGTCGGGAAAACCGAACGAGCAGGCGGCAAAACCGAGTGGCCGTTTTAACAGGCGCATGCTCAGCCGCGCCTTGATGCCAAGTGCGCCGGCCTCGCCAACGAACAGCCCGGTCAGATCCGGTCCATAGAAGCGGCAAAACGGCGTGCCGTTGATACCGCCGGCTGATCCGGTCGACAGCAGGTCGCCATTGGCCAGCACGATGTCCATGCCGGTCAGTGATTCGGCGGACACGCCGTAAAGGCCCGAGCCGTAATTGATCGCGTACTGGGACATGGACCCGCCGACGGTCGCGGCGATACCGGAAAACGGACCCCAGAACGGCGTTCGCAAGCCCTGTGCGGACAGCGTTTCAAACAATTTAGCCCAGGTGACGCCGCCTTCCACCGTGACATACATGTCTTCGGCGTTGACCTCGATCCGGTTCAGGCGTGCCATGTCGATACTGACCGTATCCGGCCGGACCGGCAGATAACCGTCGGTATACGATGCCCCGCCGCCCCGCACGACGACCGGAGACTTGTGCTTAGCACAAAGCCGCATGACCTCCTGTAATTCCTCAACGGTACCCGGCCGTACCACGGCAATCGCCAAAACGTCCGCCCGGCGATACACGTCGGTTGAGTAAAACAGTCGGTTCTCATCGTCGAGGAGCAGATTCGGTTGCCCGACAATGCTCTCTAGCCCTTCCAGCAATGTTGGGACTGATTCGATATTGGGGTTTTCTACAGACATGGTTTTATGCTTTGTGTGTTCGCAGAGCCGCCATTCTATGACAGTTATGGGGAACCGTGGGTACTGAAATAATAGGCAGCCAAAGCGTGGATTTGCAGAGCCGGCGGTATCCTTGAGGTTACCGATAATGGATAGCTGGCCAATGTTTCGACGCGATACAATTGCGGACTACGCCTCGTTACCGGTATCGGCTGCTAATGCCCCCAGGGCGATTATTTCGCGCTCCACAGCTTCGTATCTTTCCGCTGACGTTGCCGGGAGAATAACGATATTGTCTTCTGACAATCTAAGCCTTTCCATCAGTCCCTGCTTCGCATTCGACGCCTCAACGACCCACTCGTCTGCCTTGGAGTACCAGTACCCCTTATAGACAACTCGCGCGAAGTCAGCCGCCATTCCCCGAATATCCGGGGCAGAACGCAATGCGTTGAAAGTTGAATCCGCGACCCACCCGTCGGCAACACCGCATAAATGCGGGACGTCGAAACGTACGTATGCCGGTCCGGACACCGTAAACACGACGTCGGCATCAATGTTCTCCTCTATCGCTTTGAGGCGCTTCCTGTCCGATTTGCTGTTTTCTGGCGACTGTTCAAAAAAATAGGCGCTGCGCAAATTCTGATTTTTATCAAGCAGCGTTCTTGCAACGGGCCGCGACACGGCGTAGTGCCAGGTGATCATCGGCGCTGATTTGCTTTCTGCTGACTGTATAAACTCGACGGCGGACTGAGAACCCTCTGCTTCCAGGATCGTCGTCGCATTAATCAGCACATTAATCATTCGCGTCGAGGTGCTTCTCTGTCTTGGCGAGCGGTTCCGTCTGCGTCGAAAGATATCCGGTGCCCGGGCCGACGTCTACAGCAAAGGCCCCTGCGCGATTCGCGTGCGCACGCCGGCAAGCTGCTCAGCCTGTTCCCGGGAGAGGTCCATACTGCAACCCAGCGCCAGCAACCACAGTGCCAGCACGCGATCATAGAGCCTGCGATACCGGCCCAGATGATGCCGGTCCTCGTCAGAAACCGGACCCTGGTATGCCGCCAGCAGACCTTCGGCCTGCTCTTCTGTCAACCCATGGTGCTGGATGATGGTGGCCAGATCGAAGCACGGATCGCCGATGGCTGCATACTCCCAGTCGATCAGGTGCAGGCTTTGGGAATTCAGAATATTCGCACTGGTCAAATCATTGTGACAAAGGCACAAGCGCGAATCGTCAGCGCTGAGCCGGCGCAGTAAAACCTCTGCCTCCGCGGCCATCTGCTGCGCTTCTGCGGTACCAACCAGGCCGGCGTAGTGCGTTAGATTCGACCGCAACGCGAAGGGCTTGCCGATCGCCGGCAACCCATGCAGGCGCTTGAGCAAACTGCCCAGACGCTGGAGGTTTTCCGGTTGGCGAAGCTCGCCAACCGACCAGCTGTGGCCCGATAGATACTCGGTCAATAAAACTCCAGCGACAGGGTCTGCGAAGTTCAGTCGGGGTCCCATGCCTTGCTCACCCATCGCGGCGACGATGGTGGCCTCGGCATCCCGGTCGAGGCCCAGCGTGGCTGCTGTGGGCCGATCGATGCGCAGCACGTACTGGCCATCCCCGTGCTCGACGAGGAAACCGTCACTGACCGGCCCGGCCGAAATCTGCCGAATGATTGCCGCCTGATTGAAGCCGGGAATCCTGCGTAAGCGTTCTTCCGGAGTCATGCGCTTTGTGCCCGCATCGCTTTACGCCAGGTCCAGTAACCGATCACGATCAAAACCAGGTACAGCACGAACAGCGCTGCGGTCAGGTAGAGCTCGCGGTTTATATAAAGAAGTACGGAAACTCCATCGATAACAAACCAGTAGAACCAGTTTTCGAGCACCTTCCACGCAACCATCCAGGTCGTGACGATCGCACCCCAGGTGGTGAAAGAGTCCAAATACGGAAGCGCAGCCGCACTGAAGCGGGTCAGTAAGACGCCACTGA
>PVMK01128513.1_pt1 | contig 46235 bp, 40 predicted proteins | sample 1853481 | NCBI WGS metagenome assembly PVMK01 (sample SAMN08533507, study PRJNA380276) | Marine sediment metagenome, whole genome shotgun sequencing project.
GTGGACCCAAAAGAAGAAGAACCCGAGAACTTCTATCTTGATGACACCTGGGTAGAAGCTCCTTTGTGGCAAGTCATAGAGGATCACGTAGCATCGATTGAAGAAGATCCGGGGGCGCCAGATCCGTAGGTAATAAAGAAACAGTTTTCGATGTCTGTTTTTGGTCGTCGGACCGCGGAAATTGTCCGATATGGACAGCGTGACCTACGCCGTTGTTCCTGAACGTTTATTAGACGAGTTACCAATGACTTTTACAGCCTGAACAGGCAGTTGTGTTGTTTCGTGCGCCTATCTACGAACCTCCGACAATAGACAAATTTGGTTCGACCCGAGGGCTGCAGAGCAGCCCGACCCGAAAGAAAAAGGGGTTACTTTCGTAACCCCTTAATTTTTGGCGCGCCCGGAGAGATTGACTCTAATCGCCTTTGGGCGATTATCGGGTCTGCGACCCATCGTCGCGAAGCGACGACGCCCAAAACGCTGACGCGTTTTGTCGAACTCCCGACCCCCTGGTTCGTAGGGAGACACCTAAATCCCGATTAATCGCTTTGCTTCAACGTCATAGCAATTTGAATTGTCCCATTGCAGGCAGCTCAGGTGGCCGTTAGCGCTTTGATTTTCAATGTGCGTGGTTTACCTGGTCAGCCCGAGCCCGGCCAGTTTGTCACCAATCTGTGGCAACAGGGGGCCACGGGTCACCGGATCTTCCTGCGCTGGTGGATCAAGGAGAAAACGCGCCTGCTCGTTCAGACCGCCGGTCGGTTCGCCGTTGTGTCCGGTTGCAACGAGTTCGCCGTAGCCCGCAAACACCGTCCGCAGGGTTGCGGCGCTCAGGCCTACGCGCCGTCCGTCACGAGTAGCCGCTCGCCGCGAGTGCCGCGCTGTTTGCGGCGCCGTGATGCCCGTGGTTACCCCAGAGCAATATCGGGTGCTCCAGAGAGGCCGCATCGAGCGCCGCCCTGAGGCTGGAGAGCTGTTCTCCATCCCAATCACCAGGCAGATTGCCGGATGAAAAACTCCAGGCATCGACAGTCAGCCATTCACCCGGCGAGAGCGCGTAGTGGGCGATACAGGTTTTCACGCGTTCCGCCAGCTCAGGCAGGCTGATCGGTCCGCTTTCCAGGGTGCAGATGTCGGGATCCACTATGCCAAACAAATGCATATGTACGTCGTGCAGACCCGGCATCAGCATTCGCCCGCCAAGATCCTCGACCCGGGTTTCCGTACCGGCGAGATGCCTCACCTCTTCAGCTGCACCGACGAAAATGATCTGCCCGTCGCGGATGGCGACCGCGTCCGCAACTGAGCGCTCTGCATCAACAGTGTAGACATAGCCATTGACGAAAATCAGGTCGGCTGACAAGGGCTGGTCAGCGTGAGTTTTCGAGTCCTGATCGCAGGCGGCAATGCCAAGGGTAATCAGTGCAAGCAGTGCTGATAGTGCTGTGCGTGCCATCGTTTTTGCGTCTCCCTTTGAGTGCCCCTTCGCCCACGATCATGCCTGCTCGAAGGGGCCGTCAGACACCCCCGAGCTGCCTTGTGACTTGGAAGTTAAGCGTGTAGCGTCTGCGGCATATCGTTTGTTTTACGAGTCTATCACCGGCATGTCCGTATCGGGGTGTGGCGGCTGGCGGGCTCTGCTAGGTTGTGACGAGGTGTGAGGTGCTGGACAAGACAAGAACAGACTGGCGACAGGCTGCCTCAGAGCGAAGTATCGAGGGTCGCGCATTTATCGGCGGCAGCTATGTCGATTCCCTCTCGGGTGAGACACGACCGACCATCAATCCTGCCAACGGCGATCCGCTGGCCGAGATCGCAGTATGCGGAATGGAAGATGCCGAGGTGGCGGTCGCTAATGCGCGACGCGCGTTCGAGAGCGGCGTATGGTCGTCGATGGCTCCAGTCGATCGAAAGATGGTGCTGGTACGCTGGTCGGAGCTGATCGAAGAACATACCGAGGAGCTGGCGCTGCTCGAGAGCCTCGACGTCGGCAAGCCGATTGCGGACACTTTGTATGGAGACGTCCCGTCGGCGGCGCGAACGATCCGCTGGAGCGGCGAAGCGATAGACAAGATCTACGACGAAATCGCACCCACACAAGGCGACTGTCTTGCGCTGGTGCAGCGTCTCCCGCTCGGTGTAGTGGCGGCCATCGTCCCCTGGAATTTCCCCCTGTCGACGACCGCATGGAAGCTGGCGCCATCGCTTGCGACCGGTAACTCGGTCATTCTGAAACCTGCAAGCAACACACCGCTTACCGCCATCAGAATCGCGAGCCTTGCGAGCGAGGCGGGCTTGCCGGATGGCGTTTTGCAGGTCCTGCCGGGGCCCGGCGGCAGCCTCGGCAAACACCTTGCGACACATATGGACATAGACGGACTTACTTTCACCGGCTCGACCGAAATCGGCAAGCTACTGATGGAGTACTCGGGCCAGTCCAATCTCAAGCGAATTTTTCTGGAACTGGGCGGCAAGAGCCCCAATATCGTTTTTGCCGATTGCAACCTGGGTAAGGCCGCCGCATACGCCGCGACCGCCGTTTTCTACAACGGTGGCCAGACCTGCACAGCCGGCACGCGGCTGATCGTAGAGGAAAAGATCAGGGATGCATTCGTCGAGAAGGTGATAGCCAACGCAGCCAAATGGATGCCCGGCGACCCGCTCGACCCGTCAACCCGCATGGGCCCCATGATCGACGAAGGGCAGTACAAGACGGTCGCCGACTACCTGGATATCGGTCGGGATGAGGGCGCCGACCTGTTATTTGGCGGCGGCCGGGCGCTCGCTGATAGCGGTGGTTTCTACCAGGAGCCCAGCATCTTCGGTGGAGTCGACAACCAGATGCGGATCGCACAGGAAGAGATATTCGGACCCGTCATGTCCGTGCTGAGCTTTACGGATGCCGATGAAGCCGTGCGCATTGCGAATGACTCGATCTACGGGTTGGCGGGCGCGGTATGGAGCAACGACATCAACACCGCTCACAAAGTTGCGGCGGCAGTCCGGGTCGGAACGATGGGGATCAACAACTATTTTGGTGGAGACGTCACGGTTCCGTTCGGGGGTTTCAAACAAAGCGGCAACGGTCGCGACAAGTCGATCCATGCGTTCGCCGACTACACCGAACTCAAGACGACCTGGATCCAATTCGAGTAAGCAGTCAAACACTGTGATTCAGGAACATGCCCCGGGGACGCCGCCCCTGCGACCTCGAGGGCCCGCTTTCAACTGCGGTTTCAACCGGTCGATGCAACACATTGATTAAATCGCTCGGCCGGTGTCTCGCAGTTTAACGTTTCTCGTGGCCTCTCATTAGGTCGTCTTGCTACAGCATTCAGTCTGTTCTGATGAACGTTCGACAGATCCATTCCTTTGCTGCCGACCCAAACACGGACATCGTATTTGCTACCAACGGTTGCGCACGTTCGATTAACTGAGCAGAGTATGCAGTTCGAAACCTTTCCAAAGGAAAAACATGGATCAGAAAGTGGCGCTGGTTACAGGAGCCAGCTCAGGAATCGGTACCGCGATTGTATTGGGTCTCGCTGACGCCGGCTATTTGCTTATGGCGGCAGGACGTCACACGACACGTACTCAACAGCTTAGCAAACAGGTCGCCAACGTCGAGACCTGGATCGGAGACATTACGTCGGAAAAATCGTGCATTGAATTGGTCTCTGCGTGCATTGACCGGTTTGGTCGACTTGACCTGCTCGTCAACAACGCGGGTGTTTACCATGCGGCCAACGCAGAATGCACGACCAGTGAGATTTGGTCGCAGACAATGGCCGTCAATCTGAACGCCCCTTTTTTCTTAAGTCGCGAGGCCGTACCGCATTTGCGTGAAACAAAGGGTGTGATTTTGAACATTGCGTCAGATTGGGGCCTGGTTGGCGGTAAGGACGCGGTTGCCTATTGCGCCAGCAAGGGGGGCGTCGTTTTGATGACCAGGGCGATGGCACTTGATCATGCTCATGAGGGTGTTCGCATCAACGCAATATGTCCCGGGGATGTCGAAACACCTATGTTGTATGCAGAAGCAGCGGCGCGTGGAATTGGCCCCGAGGACGCACTTCGTGAAGCTTGTGAGGCCAGTCCAAGCGGCAAAGTGACAACGCCGGAGCAAGTTGCAGCACTCGCCGTATTTCTGGCCTCTGATGCGGCAGCGCAAATTACCGGTGCTACGATTTCAATCGATGGTGGAAATACGGCCTGACCCTTGCTTCCGCAAGCGGACAGTGCAGGTGGCTTGGTTGGCATGGTTTTTAGATGGGGTGACCTGACGGAAAAAGGCATTAACCGATAGCAATAAGAAAGAGGCAACCGTATGGCGAACACAACGATGCAGCTTTCCAAAGGAGTCGAGCATCGATACTACCTGGCGATGTGCCTGTATATTGCGCTCGTTGTAGTGGTCGGATTTTGGCCGACTTTTTACGGTCCCTTGCTTTCAGGCACTCTGGAGTTGCCAAACAGCCTCAAATTTCATGGGGTCGTCTTTTCCAGTTGGGGGCTCGTTCTTGTTTCCCAGGCGTGGCTGGCATCATCCGGTCGTATCGCACTTCATCAGAATCTCGGAAAGTTTGCGGCGGCTTATGCGACCTTCCTGGTGCTGGTCGGTTTTTACACGATGCACAACAAGTTCGTAATGAAAATTGCGACCGGTGACGATTTTGGTGCCCACAGTGGCTGGTTAATCGCTTTAGTCGATATGGTGCTATTTATCGGCTTCATGGCGGCGGCCATTTTCTACCGTAGGAAACCCCAAGTTCACAAACGCCTCATCATAGTCGGGACCGTAGCAATCCTGGGTGCCGCAGCCGGTCGCATGTCGTTCCTGCCAAACATCCCGCTCGTAATTATTGTTTTCATGGTGCCAATTATCGGCGGGGCGATTTTCGATTGGATTACCCGCGGTCGGCCACACCTTGTATATGTGATTGGCCTCATCGTTTATCCCGTGTCTTTCATACGTGTCCCGTTACGGGAATCGGATGCCTGGGTTAGGTTTTCGCGTTGGCTGTACAGCTTGCTGGCGTAAGCAGGCAGATGGTTATGCCCGCTCCCTGACCAAAGCAGGTGTCCGCGTACGAGGCCGATCCGAGTGCGTCTACTGCGCGCTCAGCCGCGCATCGATTTGCTTCGTAAGATGATCGGTGCTGGTCTAGCGGCCAGCTTCTGGTTGTGGATTCAACCGGTCTTTGCTATTTTTTTTGGCATAACTCACTGGGACACACTACCTGCCTGCAGTTCGCGCTCCAGCATCTCGGCGTCGCTTGACGAAATTTCGAGCGAGTCGCGCAAGCGGTTGAGAAGCGAACGCTCTTTGTCGGAAATGCCACCCTCTTGCTGGGCCTCAGCGAGTGCCGTCTCGTAGACCTGCATCTTGCGATGTGCTGCGTATTCGGGTGTGTTCTGAGTGTTTGGCATGGCCACGCTGGCGACGCGCTCGGCAAAGCGTTGCAGCGGCGTCAGGAAGAACACGACGACCGCGGCTGCCAGCAGGCCGGCAACGTTACCCAGTTCCGCCGACAGGAAACGGTCGGCGCCTTCGGAAAGTAAAAATATGAGTGTCACAACGACCGTTGCGAGCGTTGATTGTTTGATGGTCCAGCGGATACGCAGATCGATGTCGAAAAGTTGCGTGCGCAGGATGCCGTAGGCTATGAGAGGGACAGCAAAAAATGTGCCGCATGCATAGACAGTGTAGAAATAGTCGGGCTCGGGCGCACCAAGTAGTCCCGCGGCGATTACGATAATTCCGTCGATATAGATAAAGCCCCAGCAGACATCCCGCAATCCGAAGGCGAGCGCAAATATACCGGCGCGGGTACGAGCGATGCCAGGCGCCGCCACACGCCAAGCATGAATCGAGGCGACCAGCGCGAATCCAAATAGCAATGATAGCGTTGCGTACAGAAGCGTGAATCCGATCTCCGGAGGACTCAGGTTGACAGTAATGAACAACGCTACCGAGGCGACTGCGAGACCAATGCGCATTCGCCTGGTCGCGAAGGGCCGAGTGAGGTTCGTGTGCAAAGCCGCGGCCAGAAAGGGTGGATAGAGCGCGAGCAACGCACAGTCTCCGAGAAAGTGGACCATGTCCCTGGCCTGGGTGTAAGCCGGAAACCAACTGCTTGCCGTTGCTACCGGGGTCATAAGCAGATCGATGTAACCGGCGGTCGCCAGGATGACGCCCTCGACAACCAACAGGAGTGATAGTTTGCGCGCCACGCTGCCAGCGGGTCCGACGCGAAAGAGCACCACCGCCAGGGCCCAGCACATTACGACCGAAATGAGACCGAAGATTCCCATTGCGTTGGCTTGGAACATTGGCGGATTCTATCCCAGGGAACCTCTGATTTGTTTATGAACTCGAATCTTGCGCCCGAAATGTCCAGCTTCTGCGTTGTGAATCTTCGCAATAGTCCGCTTCGGGTCGCGGATTCAACGGGTCGATACGATACATTCAGTCTTTAGAATTTATGGGTCGGTTTCTCAGCGTAGAGCTTGACGACTATCTCGTCACCGACCGCGATCTCTCCCGGCACGTCAACAACCCCAACTACACCGCGCCGTCCGACAGCAGGCCTGAGAAATTCATTCTTTGTCAGCGTCCGGCCACTATTGGTGTTGTATTTCGCGGCGACCTGTTCCCCCATGTCCACACACGGCGGGTTGTTCTCCTCGACGAGAAGAACCGCGCCCGATGGGAAAACCAGTTTTGTGCCTTTTGGCAGATCGGAAAAGTCCGGGACGCCCTCGACACAGATATTGGCTCCCAATGTTGACGGCGAGAGCGGGCGCCCGAGATCCAGTCGTTCCTGGATAACGGCGAGTTCTTCAACGGAAACGCCGGACCACTGGCGTTCATTTCTCCGGATCGTGCCCGGCGGCTCGTCATCGCCGGCATAGGCTTGGCGAGAATAGCCGCGGTGCTTGTCACCGACAAACCCATCGAGTTCCGCCTGAACCGTTTGACAAGCATCCTTGCTCAGGTCTTCGTTATTCCCGGTATGCAGTGAAACAAGCCTGGCGGTCAGTTTCTTCATTCTTCTAGTCCGTAGCGTTGCTGTTATCTGTTCCTGCGGACGCACCACCGTCTTGCGTCGCGCCGCTTGCACGGCCGGGCAGGCTGCGTCACCCTTCCTGCTGCTGACCTCTTTCTTTTCCGATAGATCTGGCGCGCAGCGCGTCGAACAACACCGGTTAGCTCCGGTCCGAGTTACCAGGGAACAGTATAGTTAAGGATCACGAGTGACAACGAGTCTTACCACGGGGCCGGTCGCAAAACACTTGCGACGACAAGCCACGCCGATGGCGTGGGGTTTGCTGGCGATCTTCTCTTTCGACATCGTCGATCTGTTTTTTATCTCCCAGTTGGGCGACGCGCCGATCGCCGCAGTGGGGTTTGCGATCCCTGTTATCTGGTTGCTCAGCGGTATCGGGATAGGTTTCGAGGCGGGCGCCGCCAGTTGTATCTCCAGGGCGGTTGGCAAGAACAATCAGCGGCTGGCGAAGAGACTGACCACCGATACGGCGCTACTCGCGACGCTGGTCGCTTTTGTTATATGCATCGCTGGGCTATTTACCATCGAGCCTGTCTTCCGCCGGCTGGGCGCGACAGACGAAGTCATGCCACTGATAAAAGACTACATGGGCATCTGGTACTGGGTGGAGCCGGCAGCGACCTGTATGTGGACCTGCCTGGCCGCGATACGTGCGAGGGGCAATACGCTGCTCGAAGGCAAGGTCATCACAAGCGCTGCCGTGCTGAACGCCATCCTCGATCCGATCTTCATCTTCGGCTGGCTGGGTTTCCCGGCGATGGGGATCAAGGGTGCCGCGCTCGCTTCCTTGTGCGCCAACCTTGTGATGCTCTCCTTCACCCTCTACTACCTGCATCACCGTCTGGGTGTGTTCGCCAAACTGACCGTGCCGCTAAGAGAGATTTTCGAATCATGGCGCCGGATGCTCGAGATCGGTGTCCCGGCGATGATCACGAACGCGATCGTGCCGATCTCAAATGGCATCGTCGTCTCGATGGTCGCCGTCTATGGCATCGATGCTGTTGCCGGGTTCGGCATCGCGATGCGCCTCGAGCCGATTGCGCTGATCCCGTTCTATGCATTGTCCGCTGTGTCGAGTCCTTTCTTTGGACAGAACTCAGGCGCGGGTGAGTACAGAAGACTGCTGCAGGCACGTGCCGCGGTGACACGTTTCTGTATCATCTTCGGAATCCTGCTCGCGGTAGTGATCGATATTGCCGCCTATCCTTTCTCGACACTCTTTACCGATTCTGAGGAAATCAGGCGAGTCGCCGTCGAATACCTATGGCTCGTCTCGGTAAGCTACGGCGCTTACGGACTCGTCATGTCGGCCAACGCGTCGTTCAACGGCATGGGCACCCCTCTACCCACCATCGTACTCAGTGCGGCCCGGGTCATCGTGGTCTTCCTGCCGCTCGCGCTGCTGGGCCGCTGGTGGTTCGACCTGCACGGGCTCTTCGCTGCCAGTACGATCTCCAATCTGATCGTCGGCCTCTGGGCTTACGGATGGCTTGGGAAACGGATCATCAGGCACCGTGCTGAAAATCGCACCATATCGCCTCAATCCACTCCCTGATCAGGGGTTCCCTAGAATGATGTGAGAAAGGAAACGGCGTTGCCGCCGTACATTTTTCCAGCCCTGCATGCTTGCAGGTATTCCTCGCCCGTCTGTTCGGGGCGGTCGTCGAGATCCCCTCCCCTGTGCGTTACACGGACAACGCGATACTTGTGATAAATCGCCAACTGGGCATGGAAGGGAATCACCCGACCGGGATCATCACCGAACAGCTCGCGATGAAAAGCGGGCAATCGGTACCAGGGAACCGTTGGCCGCACATGGTGTGCATTGTGGAAGCCGAAGTTGAGGGTAAGCCAGTTGATCCGGTCGTGGTTCAGCGACAAGGGGTTACTGAAGGTGTGGGCCTGTTCGCTTGCCCGGCCTCCAAAACGTGACGGCGGGTTTTTCTCAAAGAGAACCGGGTTGGCGCCGTAATCATGCTGCAGGCTGTCCATGAATCTGAGGATATGGATCATCACCATATAGGCCACGGCATAGAGTATCGCGGCCTGCGGATAAAAAACGACGACCGCGAGGAATATGCCGCCGCGGATCAAGATCACGGCTGTATTACGCCCTCTCTGGTCACGGCGCTGAGGAATAATGAATGAGGTGAAGATGGCAATGAAATGCATGATCAGGTCATGGGCGGGTATGTAAAACCACTCCAGCACTTTTGTGATTTTCAAAATTAAAGGGTGGCGCTCAAAAAAAGCCTCGTATTCGAACCAGACCGAGTCGTCATTGTCGACATGGTGCCTGAAATGTTTGTAGCGAATGTCCTCGTAGGTTCCATAGCACGCGCCACATATCCAGTTTAGAAAACGGCCGAGACGCGCATTGGGTCTGTTGGCACGGAACACCGTGTTGTGCCCGCATTCATGGATCATGTATGCGGCGATCGTCATCGAGTGCGCCAACAATAAGGTCGCGAGGATATTGACGATCAGATTGCCAGACAGGATTCCGAACCAGCCAAGCACATATCCAAGTACGGCATACGCGACCGCTCCGCCGTGATAGAGCAGAGCGACCGGTTCGTGTAATGTTTTCGCCAGCGACTTCAAGTGATATGCGTATCGACAAGGCCCGCAGGACGAGTATCTACCCACTCGTGATCGGTCGCAAGAAGGTTTCGGGACTCGATTCTCAGTCGCGCAGCCCGGCGGCCCGTATCGCCGCCGGAATAGTTTCAGGATCCCCGGGTGACAGGATGTTCGCACCTGAAACAGCTGGCATCTCCGCCAGCTGCTGTAGCAGCTCCGCACAAATATCGACACCTTCCTGCTCCGGATCCTGCGCCTGATCCAGACGCTTGATAATGGAATCCGGCATCAGGGAGCCGCGCAGGTTTTCGCGCAACCAGCGAGCGGTATCCGCCGACGGCAATGGGGCCACAGTGACGACCATGGATGCACGCCAGGGGACCTTCGCTGCCACAAGCCTCGCCATGTAACGCTTAAGAACGTTCATGTCGAAACAAGGCTGCGTCTGGATAAACTGAACGCCGGCGTCCGTTTTTACAAAAAGACTGTCCGGTGTCCAGGTCGGTTTTGGTCTGAATACCGTCGCGACGGATCCGATATAGAAATCGGCTACGTCGGCGGAAAGCTGGTCACTCTCTACCGCTCGTGCGGAGGCGATGAGCTTTCGAACGCCAAATTCGAATACCGGCTTGAAAGGCAGATCGTCGTTATCCGGAATATTGTCCCCTCTCATCAGCAGCAGACTGCTCACACCAATAGCAGCGGCGCCCAGAAGATCGCTTTGCAACGCAATCCGATTCCGATCGCGACAGGACATCAATGGTATGGCGTCGACCTTATGCTGAATCAACAGGCTGGAGGCTGCGATGGCGGAGATCTGTACACGTGCGTCGGGGCTATCCGGGACGACGATGCCATCGACTACCGGACTCAATAATCGGGCCTGCTCGATCACTGTCGATGCATTTGAACCCGGCGGAAGCTTCAGCTCTGCCGTAATCGTAAGCTCAGATTCGGTGATCGATTCTCTAAAAGTTTTCACGGTGCAGACGTGGCTACTCATTGGTGAATAAGGTTCGGCGGATCGAGGATAGTCGATCCGCCGTCTAATTCAATGGGTCGGGATGACGTGACGTTCGAGTCCAGCCAGGCCATGGGTTTGGCAATCAGGTTATCGCTTTCGAAATGCCTTACTACCGCCTGCGCGCTTTGTTGTAGATCACCGCATCACTTCACGACGTCGAGATACCATTCAACAAATCGCCAAGTGAAGTCCTCCATCTCGGAGTAGGGGCCCGGCTGGAAGAACCGCGAATTGATCCCTTGCTGATTTCTTTCGATGATGTGCTGATCGGCAATGGTGGTTACATCCCATAGCCAGGTCAGTTTCTCCAGATCGTAGTCCTTGCCTTCCTGTGCCGACCCGTTGACCAGCCAGGTGATGTCGCAGTCCGTCTTGTCGACGGAAAGCGGGGTGAACCGATATAGCACAATGTGATCGCAATAGGCCAATGCGAAGGTAACCGGTCCGACCTGGAAGTCGGTCGTGCCACCATCGTAATCCCTGATGCTGCCCATAAGAGGAGCAAGCGGCCCGCCGTCCTTGCTACCGGTGACGTGGCCACGCAGCAATGGGTATCGCTCATAACTGTAGTCGGCGCCGAACCCAACGGCGTTCTTGTAGGTGCGGTTGAGCGTCTTGTCGCTCAACCCGCAGGCGGGCGCACGGGCCATGACCGTATCCATTTCGTCGCTGTACCTGGCCTCCGGCATGGCCAGGCTATGCGCTGCTGAATATTCCGGGTGCGCCGGTGCGCAGTGGTAACACTCACAATAGTTTTCTACCGCAAGTTTCCAGTTGGCGGCGATCGGATAACTCTGCCGGTGCGCCACTTTCGCATTCTCCAGATCGTATGCGCTGAGGCAATCCGCGAGCGCCTCTACGATCGGATCGAACGGTGACGGATCCGATGCGAAGCTGACGAAAATCATCCCATCGAGCCTTCGCACATGAATCTGTTTGAGACCGAATTCGCCCTTGTCGAATGGCTCATTCATGGTCCTGGCCGCGATGAGCTCGCCGTCCAGGCCATAGGTCCACGCGTGATAGCGACACATCAATCTCTTTGCACATCCTTTGGATTCAATGCAAACACGAGAGCCCCGATGCCGGCAGACATTCAACAAGGCGTGAATCTCGTCCTCACCGCTACGGACAACGATCACCGACTCACCGGCAAAGTCAAAAAGAAAATAATCCCCAACATTCGGGATTTCGCTGTGGTGCCCGGCATAGAGCCACGAATTGAGAAAAACCCGCTCGACATCGCACTCGTATATATCGGTGTCGCGATAGAACGGCTGCTCTATCGAAAAGCGGTGTTTTTGCCTTGCCACCAGATTGGCGATTTCGTTCTTGTCCATCTCTTCGCTACCCTACAAGTATCTACAGAATGCTCCGGTACCTCATGTCTCTGAGACGCCCTTTTTCTGTCGTCGAGTAATCCAGGCCGCTGTCAGAACCCCTATTGAGACCAGGACGATAATCACAGTGGCCAGAGCATTGATGTCAGGTGTAACACCCAGCCGGACTTTCGAAAAAATAAGCATCGGCAGGGTCGTTGCACCCGGTCCGGAAACAAAACTGGCAATGACGACATCATCCAGGGACAACGTAAAGGACAACAACCAGCCGGCAATCATTGCCGGCGCTATGGCCGGCACTGTGATATCGAGGAAAACACGCAGCGGGCGCCCGCCAAGATCCATTGCCGCCTCCTCCAGGGTGGTACCCATTCCACTCAACCTGGAGCGGACGACGACCGCGACATAGGCCATGGAAAACGTGATATGTGCAAGCGTGATCGTGGTCGCTCCACGGGAAACCGGCCACCCAATCCAGTTGGACAAGGTGATAAAAAGGAACAACAACGAGATACCCGTAATGATTTCCGGCATGACCAGCGGCGCGGTAATCATGCCGGTCAACAGGGTGCGGCCCTTGAACCGCCCCAGGCGACTGAGAGCGAGGCCGGTCAGCGTTCCAAAGACAGTGGCAACGGTTGCGCTGATGACCGCGATCTGGAGACTCAACAAGGCTGCTGAAAGTATCTGCTCGCTTTCGAGTAATGCCCGGTACCAGCGCAACGAGAACCCGCCCCACAAAGTGACCAGCCGTGAGTCGTTAAATGAGTAGGCAATCACAGAAAGTATCGGGATGTATAGAAACGCGTAACCAAAAACGGCTATTGAAAAGAGTAATGTGCTGCGCCGCCTCACGTTCCCTGACCCTGCTCGGCTTGTGTCTTCTGAAACCACATCATGGGCAGCACGAGGATCAGCAACAGAACCACAGAAACCGCGGAGGCGACGGGCCAGTCACGGTTAATAAAGAATTCATCCCACAGCACCCGGCCGATCATCAGTGTGTCCGATCCGCCAAGCAGGGCCGGGATGATAAATTCACCGACGGCCGGGATGAAAACCAGTAACGACCCGGCAATGATGCCCGGTACGGACAGGGGCAGTGTCACGTCGACGAAGACCTGCCATCTCCGCGCACCCAGATCGGCCGCCGCATCGTGGAGATCCAGATCGAGCCTTTCCAGGTTCGCATACAGCGGCAGGATCATGAAGGGAAGATACGAATAGACGATCACAATGTAGACCGCAAAGTCGTTGTATATGAGCGGCAACGGGCTATCGATGAGCCCAATCCATATGAGGAAGTTGTTGATCAGCCCCTTGTTGTTCAGAAGCCCGATCCAGGCGTAGACCCGAAGCAAAAACGAAATCCAGAACGGCAGGATGATCCCCATCAGAAGAAGATTCCTGCGGGCGCGGGGCTGCCTGGCGATGAAGTAGGCAACAGGGTAGCCAAGCAGCAAGCAAAAGAATGCGCTAATCGCCGCTATCTTTATGGAGCTTAGATAGATGATTGCATAGAAACGATCCTGGAAAACGAAGAGGTAGTTATCCAGCGTTACCTGAAGGCGGTCCAGCCCCGACTCAACCCAGTCTATCAATGGAGTGAAGGGCGGAAGGGCGACGAGAGGATCGGCAAAACTGATTTTCAGAATAATGACAAAGGGCGCCAGAAAAAAGATCAGCAGCCACAGATAAGGCGTGACCAGCGCCCATCGCAACCAGCGGCGTCGACCATCACCACGCTTTGAGTTCTTTGCTATCATCGGCTAAGTAATTCGACTTCCACTTATTGAAGTCAGTCGTTTAGCAGGATCGCACTGGACACGTCCCACGAGACAAAAACTTCGTCATCCCACTCTACCGTCCGGATCGCCGTTCGCCGCCGATTCTGCCCGCTTACCTGGAGCACTTCTCCGCTGGCCAGCTGCACCCGGTAGACTGACAGATTGCCGAAATAGCCCAGGTCAAGCACCACGCCCTTTAGCACCGTCCGGTCACCCGCAGGTGGTTCTTCCTTGCTGATGACAATTTTTTCCGGACGGACGGCCACGCATCGCCTGGCATTATCCGGCGGCGCACCACCTTCGTCCGCGACCACAGCTTCGAGCTCGCTGGCCGTCTGATCGCAATAAAGACGCACGCGACCCCCCTGCGAACCCGTCACGGTTGCCTCGAGCAAGTTGATATTGCCGACAAAGTCCGCGACAAATCGATTATCGGGGAACTCGTAAACCTCGCCCGGCGTCCCGATCTGCTCGAACCGTCCGTGATTCATTACCGCAATGCGGGTAGACAGTGTCATCGCTTCTTCCTGATCGTGCGTCACGACGATGAAAGTGATACCGAGTTCCTCCTGAAGGTTCATCAGTTCGAACTGGGTGTGTTCCCTGAGTTTCTTGTCCAGCGCCGCCAGCGGCTCATCCAGCAACAGCAGCTTCGGTCGCTTTACGAGTGCCCGGGCGAGCGCTACGCGTTGCTGTTCGCCGCCGGAAAGCGCATCCGGCTTTCTCTTCGTGAGATGCCCCATTTTGACGAGATCAAGGATGGCGCCGACGCGCTGTTTGATCTCAGCGCTTGCCAAACCTTCCTTTTTGAGACCATAGGCAACGTTTTGCTGCACGGTCATATGAGGGAACAATGCATACGACTGAAACATCATGTTGACCGGCCGCTCGTAGGGCGGGACCGTCGTCATGTCCGAGCCGTCGATAACGATCGATCCCTCGGTCGGTTGTTCGAATCCGGCCAGCATACGCAGTAGCGTCGTCTTGCCAGACCCGGATCCACCGAGGATCGCGAAAAGCTCGCCGCTGTAGATATCGAGATCGACAGTATCGACAGCGGTAGTCTGACCGAACTGTTTCGTCAGATTCCTGATCTTGACGATGGGCTCTGCTGCCGGGTCCAGCCAGGGTGTATCAGAGAAGTCGGAGGCTGTATCCAGGGGAATAGTTTTGTCGTGGTTTGTCATTTGGCTTTTCTTCTTGTCACAGACCGGTCTTTACCCTAGACCAGGCACGGGTACGGCGGCGCTCCAGTTTGGGTCCGAAAATCTTGCCGGCGTCCAGTCGCTCCCTGATCGATTGGTCAGGATAGGCCGCGGGATCGTTGACAACTTCCGGCAGCATGAAGGGGATCGCCGCCATGTTGGCATTCGCGTAGCGAACCTCATTGCTGATCGCAGCGATGACGTCGGGACGCATGAGGTAGTTCAGAAACAGGTGTGCATTGTCGGGATGCGGTGCATCGGCCGGTATGAACAAACCGTCGAACCAGATGACGGTACCTTCTTTGGGCACGTTATAGGCAAGCTCGATGTCGACGCCGACCTCGATCGCTCGCTGCATCGCCTGTGCATAGTCGCCGGACCAACTCATTGCGACGCAGGTTTCCTCGTTAGGCATGTCGTTGATCATCTTGGTAGAGCTGAAATAACGTATATAAGGTCGAACTGATTTCAACACCGCTTCAGCCTCGGCGATCTTCTCCAGCTCCATGCTGTTGGGGTCGTGACCGAGGTAAAGCATTACCATCGGAATGACATCCGTGGGCTCGTCTAACAAGGACACACCACAATCCGCGAAACGGGAGACGACGTCCGGATTGAAGATCATGTCGCCGCTATCCACCGGGGCATCCGGCATGCGCTCCCTGATCATGTCGACGTTGTAAGCAAACCCGGTCGTACCCCACATATAGGGTATGCCGAATTTGTTGCCTGGATCGTAGGCTTCGAGAGCGCTCATCACCCACGGATCCAGGTTGTCCCACATCGGTAGTCTGTCCCTGTCGAGCGGATGGAATACCCCAATAGGAATCAGCCGGGCTGCATAGCGTGCTGAGTGAAGTACCACGTCATAACCAGTTCTTCCCGCCAGGAGTTTCGCCTCGACCACCTCGGTCGATGTGTACAGGTCGTAGTTAACCCTGATGCCATATTCTTCTTCGAAGTCCGCCAGCGTCGTAGGGCCGATATAGTCTGACCAGTTGTAGAAATTGAGGATTTTTTCTTCGTCCGCCTGCACACTACCCAAGCAGGCAAGAACACACAGGAGAATCCAAAAACGAAACCACCTCAAACCCTACATCTCCTCGAGGCCACGTTTGGCCAGCGCGCGCGCGATAATCAGGCGCTGTACTTCGCTTGCACCTTCCCAGATACGGTCGACTCTTAGTTCACGGCTGAATCGCTCCGCGCAGTTTTCCCGCATGTATCCGCGACCACCAAAAATCTGCATGGCCCTGTCTGCGATTCGCCCGGCCGATTCGGACGCGTATAACTTGGCAATTGAGCAGCGCGCATGCAACGTCTTGACATCATCGCCACGATCATTTGCTTGCGCGGCTTCGAACGTTATCAGCCGCGAGGCCCATAACTCGGTCACGCTATCGGCGAGCATTGCCTGGACCAGTTGCTTCTCGATCAGGGGTTCACCGCTCACCATCCGCCCGGACGCGAAGTCACTGGCTTCTTCGATAAGACGTGCGGCAGCTCCGCAGTCACGCGCCGCGATCATGAGTCTCTCGCGCCGAAACCAACTATGGGAAAACGCCATACCATCACCTTCATTGCCTATACGGTTTGCGGCAGGAACGGAGATATTATCAAAACGCAAAGTGGGGTGGTGGTGGTCGAATGTGTGACTGAACAATGGCGTGCACACTGTCTCGATACCCGGGGTATCGAGATCCACCAGAAACATCGCATCCGAGCCGGCGTTCGGGCCGTCGGCAAGTTTCGCCTGGAGAAAGGAAAAGTCCGCGTGGTTGGCGCTGGTGACATACCACTTCTCACCGTTGATGCGATAACCGTCTTCGCACCTCGTGGCGGTCGTGGATATGGCGACATCCGAGCCGGACTCGGCTTCGGTGATGGCGTAGCATTCCTTTCGCGAACCGTCCATGAGGGGCAGGATAAAGCGATTCAGCTGATCTTCGTTGCAGGCTTCAAACATCCACTCATGCGGTTCTGAAAAGCACCAGCAAAGCGCGTTGGTCACCCTTCCTAACTGCTCCCACACGGCAACCTGGTCAATTGTGCGCAAACCCAGGCCGCCGTATGCGGTCGGTGCGTCCATCGAACTAAACCCCAGCTCCCGCGCCATTCGCTTGTGGCGCGCGGATACCTCCGCAGGTAATCTGCCCCCGTTCATTTCAGCTTCATTCTCGCACGGAATCAACTCTTTTTCGGCGAACTCGCGCGCCTTTGCCTGCCACTCCGTCGCTGTTGAGTCCAGTTGTATTTTCAAGTCGCGCCACTCGTCATCAGGGTTTTCCGTTGGCCGAAATGTTTAGGGAATACGTTCGCCAGATATTCAAAGCATACGCTCTTGGCCAGTTCCGGCGTCATCGACTTCGGATCGATCAGCAGATCCAGCCACAAGCCCTCGCTCATGGCCGAAAGGCCCTTGGCAACTGCGCTGGGCGACACCGAATCGTAGCCACCATGCCGGACAATATTCGTGCATAGTTCGATCAGCATGTGGTCATATTGCTCATCCCGTGCGGCACATATTTTCCGGTAAGTGGGTCGTGACTTGCTTTCACCCCAGAAGGCGAACCAGACCGCAACCTTGTTTCGATCGCACACCGTCTTCTCGAAATCAGCGTCCACGAGAGCAGAGAGTTTCTCTACGCTGCCCGGGCCGGTTTTTTCAAGGGCCGTCTGCCACACCTGGCGGTACTCGTCAGCGACGTAGCGCAACGTCTCCACCAGGAGGCGGTCCTTGCTCTGGAAATGCAGGTTGATGATGCCCTGACTGAGGCGCGCTTCGCCAGCGACAGTGGCGATGGTGGTCTCGGAAAGTCCGCGTTTTGCTACGCTGCGAATGGTCGCCTTTATCAGTTGCAGGCGGCGTTTTTCCTTGGATTCGGTGCGGCGTTTCGCCTGCGATTTTGTCGCCAGTTTAACCATGTGGATACATAAACTCTTTTAAAGACATAGTACTACTGGCTTACCATCTCGGCGCCATAATGTTTATTTTTCAAGAATATACACTGAATTATGAATGAATGCTCATTCATTCATCGTGGACATAATAGCCACTGTGTGCGACCCTAGGAAAATTGTCGCCGGTCACGTACAAGTCTATGCGTCGCCCCATCGAGAGATCTAATCAGCACTTCCGAAAGGCCATCAAGAGGCTTCCCCTGGGCGTCACTTCGAACTTCCGCTACTGGGGCGACGACAAGACTATCTACGTTCAGAAAGGGAAAGGCGCACGTCTTTGGGATCTCGACGGTAACGAATATATCGATTACCGCCTGGGCTATGGCCCGACGATCCTCGGTTATGGCGATCCGCGTGTCGACGAAGCCGCGCGTGAAGGTATCAAGGTCGGCGGTGTCTTCGCCCTCTCGACCGAACTCGAATACGTGGTCGCGGAACGCATCGCCAAGATGGTACCGGCAGCCGAACTGGTTCGTTTTTCCAACTCCGGATCGGAAGCCGTCATGGCGGCGTTAAGGATAGCGCGCGCGTTCACCGGCAAGGATTCCTACATCATGCTGGAGGGTGGTTACCACGGCATTTTCGATGCATCTCTCTGGTATGCGCCCATGGAGAACTGGGATCCCGCGAAAGGTGACCCGGAAATTACCGCGGAGAGCGCGGGCGTACCGCAGAGCCTCAGGAAAATGTTGCACATGGTGCCGCTCAATGACGCCAATCGGCTCGAGGACGTCCTCCGGCAACATGGCAACAGCATCGGAGCGTTTATGATCGAACCGATGATGGGTAACTGCTGCTCAATCACCGCGACCAAACAATATCTTCACGACGCCAAGGTGCTGTGCGAAAGGTACGACGTCGTGATGATCGTGGACGAGGTGAAAACCGGATTCCGCGTTGCCCGTGGTGGGATCCAGGAGCTGATGGGTATCAAGGCCGACCTTTGCACGTTCGCAAAAGCAATAGCGAATGGTTATCCGATCTCGGTGGTGGCCGGCCGTGAAGACATCATGCGCAGGGTTGGTGATGGTGTCACTCACGGCGGGACATTTACATGCCACTCTGTCTCCCTGGCGGCCGCCAACAAAACCCTGGAGATACTCGACGAGACGTCGGCGCTGGAGACTATCGCGGACTACGGCTCCAGATTGCAGAAAGGTATGGGACAAATCCTCTCCAACCGGCATATCCCCTACTCTTTCGTTGGCCATCCCTCGATGGGCGGCCTGTTTTTCAGCGACCGCGCGCCGGACAACTATCGTGACTGGGCGAAAACCGATTACACCTTCTATGATTCTTTGGCGCTCCATCTTCACGATCGGGGCGTCTTGTGCGAGCCCGACTCGCGTGAGCCCTGGTTCATCTGTGAGGCGCACGACGACGCCTGCCTCGACCAGACTCTGGCGGCTTTTGAGCAAGCCGTCGATGTCACCATCGATCAGTTGAAGAACAAAACGCAGCTGGCCAGTTAGAAGAAGAGGACACACTTCGTGACGAAGTACGATGCGATCGTTATCGGCGCGGGCCATAACGGTCTGACCAATGCCGCATTCCTGGCGAAAGCCGGCGTCAAAGTCCTGATGCTGGAGCGCAACCCCTACATAGGCGGCGCATCGGTCAGTCGCGAATTGCACAAGGACTTTCTCTACTCGAATTGCTCCTATGTCTGCAGCCTGCTGCGACCGGAAATATATCGCGGACTCGATCTGGCCAGACACGGTCTGCAGATCATCCCGTATGGCGGCAGTTGTACGATGGCGCAAAACGGGGACTTCCTCGGCAGCTATGTCGATCATGACGTCGCCCGTCGTGAACTCGCACGGCACAGCCCGCGCGATGCGGATGCCAACCTTCGATTCAGCACTGACATCATGCGTCAGTGCAGGATCATCAGACCGTTCCTGATGCGCACGCCGCCGGATCCAACCTCCTTCAGACCCCGCGATCTTCTGGAACTGCTGCATCTCGGCAAGGAGTTCTACAAGCTCGGAGAGAAGACGATTTACGAAACGATCCGCTTCTACACGATGAGTATCTCCGAGTACCTCGACGAGTACTTCGAGTCGGATCTGGTAAAAGCACACTACGCCGGTCCGGGAATTATCGGCACGGCACTGGGCGTGATGTCTCCGGGAACCGCCTACGTGTTACTCCACCATGCGATGGGCGATGTCGACGGGAGCATTGGCGCCTGGGGTTTTGCCCGGGGGGGGATGGGCGCGGTAGCGGATGCCATGGCCGGAGCATTTCAGGAGCACGGTGGCGAGATCAAGGTCAATGCCGGGGTCGAACGGATCATCGTCAGGAACGGCAAGACCGTTGGAGTCGCGTTGGAGAATGGTGACGAATACTACGCAGATGTCGTGGTGTCGAACCTGGACCCGAAACGCACTTTCCTCAAGTTGATGGATGAGAAAGACCTCTCACCAGCATTTGTCGAATCGGCACGGAATTTCAAGATTCGTGGCTCCTCGGGGAAACTGAACATCGCGCTGGACGGGCTGCCGGAATTTCCGCAACTGGGCAAAGACAACCCCCTCATACGCGGCGATATGCACTTTATGGATTCGGTCGAGCGGCTTGAGCGTGCCTACGATGACTGGAAGAACGGCACCTGGTCCCGCGATCCTTATGTCGACATGCTGATCCCGACGCTGACGGATCCGACCATGGCTCCTCCGGGCAAGCACTACATGTCGGTATTCGTTCAATACGTGCCGCCCAAGGTACACGGTCGCGACTGGACCGACGAAGATCGCGACGCGTTCGGTCAGGCCGTTATCGACCAGATCGCGAACTACAGTCCGAACTTCAAGAGCCTGATCCTCGACACCGAGGTAAGAACTCCCAGGGAAATCGAAGACGAGGTCGGTCTGACTGAAGGCAACATTTTCCAGGGAGAACTGACGATCGATCAGTTGTTCATGAACCGGCCCTTCCCGGGCTATGCGCAATATCGTGGACCGGTGAAAGGGCTCTATATGTGTGGATCGGCAACGCACCCGGGCGGCGGTGTGATGGCAGCACCCGGCGCTAATGCCGCGCGCGAGATTCTCAGGGATCTTCGGCGTCCCAACACGGTGCCGGAGGGCTGGCTCGATGACTGATTCGAAACAGATTGTCATCATCGGTGGCGGCCACAACGGCCTTGTATGCGCGGCCTATCTGGCCAGGAGCGGGAAAGATGTCGTGGTTCTGGAAGCCGCCGACCAGGTGGGTGGCGCAGCTATCACCAGAGAGTTCGCTCCTGGCTTCAAAGTTTCCGCGGGCGCTCATCTGCTCAACCTGCTGGATTCCGGGATCAGCAAGGATTTGTCGCTGGAGGCCAGCGGGCTTCGGATGGCCAGGTCGAATCTCAAGACCATCGCGTTGTCGGAGGAAGGCCGCCCGCTGACGATATCGGGTGACAGCGTCAAAGGGGACGACATATCGGATGACGACAAAGCGGCGCTAAAGAAGTATCGCAAGAATATGAGTCGCTTTGCCGCTCTGCTCGCCAGACTCAATAGTCAGAAAGCCCCGCGGATTGTGGGCGGCGATCGCAGCGATCTCATCACGCTTGGGAAACTGGCCCTGAAGCTTCGTCTCATGGGCAAGACCGATATGCGCGAGTTCCTCCGTATAGCTGCAATCAATATTTACGACGTTCTCGAGGAGCATTTCGATAACGATCTGCTCAAGGGAGCGTTGAGCCTCGACGGCGTGCTCGGAGCCCATCTTGGCCCGCGATCGAACAACAGTGTGTTTGTAGCCTTGCAGCGACTGAGCGGAAAGATGGGGGGGCAGGCGCGGATCGTGCGCTTTGCCCGCCGGTGGCATGGGATCGGTTACGGCCGCGCTTGCTGAAGCCGCCAGGAACAGTGGGGTGAACATACGCACTTCGGCACCTGTCGCGAAGATTCTGCTGGATAACGGCACTGTGCAGGGCGTGAAGTTAGAAGATGGCGAGCAGGTTCCGGCCGAGGTGGTGGTATCAAATGCCGACCCGAGAACGACCTTCTTCAAGCTACTGGGTGCTCGGCACCTGGAAGCCGGGTTTGCAAGAAAGATTCAACACATCAGAATGCGCGGAAACAGCGCCAAATTGCATCTCGCCCTGAACGCCCTTCCCGAATTCCGGGGGGTTGATGCAAGCCTGGTGGGGGAGCGCCTCGTGATTGCTCCTGACCTTGGATATGTCGAACGCGCTTTTGACCACGTCAAGTATGGCGAGCATTCAGCGCAACCCATCCTCGAAATTACCTTGCCCAGCGTTCACGACGACAGCCTCGCGCCCGCCGGCAAACATGTCCTGTCGGCGATCGTCCAGTATGTGCCTCACACGATGGGATCGTCGACAGACTCCGGAAAAGAGAGCTTTCAGGAAACGGTAGTGAGCCTGTTGACTCGTTATGCGCCAAATCTTCGCGACCAGATCGTGGCAACCGAACTACTGACACCGGTCGATCTCGAACGGGAATTCAGGATGACAGGCGGTCACTGGCATCACGGTGAACTGGCGCTTGATCAGGCTCTCATGATGCGCCCTGTGCCGGGCGCGGCACAGCACGCAACGCCCATTGTCGGTCTTTATCTTTGCGGAGCCGGTTGTCATCCCGGTGGTGGTGTTATGGGGATCGCCGGTCGCAATGCGGCAGCAGCGGTGACAGGCGGAGAGCAATAGGATGAGAACGAAGGAGCATTTTCGGACAAACGTTTATCCGAGCCCGTTTCACAGCAGAACAGAGAAGCTGAACCTGCTCAAGCAGTGGGGCCGCTGGAAGGACTACCTGTCCATCGGGACTTACTACGATACCGCCCTTGAGTACTTTTGTTGTCGCAATTCCTGCGCGGTATTTGATCTGACGCCAATGGTCAAGCACCTGATCACAGGCCCCGATGCGCTGCCGTTTCTCAATCGCCTGGTGACGAGGGACGTGGGCAAACTCAAACCCGGCCGTGTCAGCTACAACGTGTGGTGTAACGACGAAGGCCGCGTCATCGACGATGGGACGATATTTCACCTGCGTGAAGGCGTCTACAGGCTGTGTTCCCAGGAACCGCAGATCGACTGGCTGATGACATCGGCTCTTGGATTCGATGTGCAGATTCACGAGGACACACACGAGGTGGCGGCTCTTGCGGTCCAGGGCCCGACCAGCTGTGCGGTGCTACGCAAGCTGGGCCTGGACGGCATCGAGCTGCTCAAGCCATTCGGAATCAGTTACTACCGGTTCGAAGACGCGGAGCTGATGGTTTCGCGCACTGGCTACACGGGCGACCTGGGTTATGAATTGTGGATTGAGCCTTCTCGCGCAGAAGCACTGTGGGACCAATTGTTCGAGGCTGGCGAGCACCATAACATCTCGCCGATGGGTGGTGACGCCCTGGAAATGGTGCGTATAGAGGCGGGCTTTATCCTCGCCGGTGTCGATTTTCTTCCTGCTAACGAGGCGGTGCGACCGGACCGCACGCGATCACCATTCGAGTTGGGTCTCGGCTGGCTTGTCGATCTTGGAAAGCCGAATTTCAATGGTCGGCAGGCGCTGATCAGGGAAAAGGATAAGGGCTCGCGCTACAACTTCGTCAAGCTCGATATCGACGGCAACAAGGCTGCTCACCAGTCTTTTGTCTATGCGAAAGGCAGGAAGTTTGCGGGTACTATTACCTCTGCATTGTGGTCGCCTTCGGCGAAGGCAAATATCGCACTCGCCTCCCTGGAGGCGCCGTATGGTCAGCCTGGAGAAGAACTGTTTGTCGAAATTTACTACCAGCGCGAACTGAAGTGGAACCGGGTCATGGCGCCCTGTCGTGTCGTGGATGATGTTTTCTATGCGCCAGCAAGAAGACGCATGACACCCGCGCCGGATTTTTGATCGAATCCGGTTGTCCGCGCCAACACTATGAATCATCGTCTGGATCCATTGCTAAGACCCGGGTCCATCGCTGTGCTCGGCGCGACAGAGCGTGCCGGTACTGTTGGCCGCCGTACCTTGCAGAACCTGCTCGAAGGACTGTTTGACGGCCCTCTGTTCGCGGTCAACCCAGGCTACGAGACGGTCTGCGGTGTGCCTTGTTACCCCACTCTTGACGACCTGCCCGAGCCCGTCGAACATGTCATCTTCGCTGTGGGCGATCGTCGCATCGAAGCAGCGCTCGATGACGCCATCCGACATGGCGCGCGCGCGGCGACCATCATGTCGGGTCTTGTCTTGCGGGACGATGGCGATCCCCCGCTCAGACAAAGAGTCGAGGCCAGGATTCATGAAAGTGGCTTGCTTGTTTGCGGCGCGAACGGTATGGGTTTCTACAATTTCCGCGACGGTGTCTGGGCCTGTGGTTTCGATACCCGACGACACCGCAATGATGGCGGCGTCACGCTGATAAGCCACTCGGGCTCGGGCATGTCGGGTATCATCGATGTCGACGGAAGAATCGATTTCAACCTCGCCGTTTCCACCGGTCAGGAACTGTGCGTGACGATGGATGAATACCTCGACTACGCGCTGGACCAGGAAGAAACGAGAGTCGTTGGTCTTTTCATGGAAACGGTGCGCAATCCGGCGGGTATGCGCCGGGCGCTCAAAAAGGCGAACGCCAGAAATATTCCCGTCGTCGCACTAAAAGTCGGCAGTACCGAATTGTCCGCCAGACTCACCGTTTCCCACTCCGGCGCCATCGCAGGGCGAGACGCGGCATATGATGCGCTGTTCGATCTGTATGGTGTGCAGCGTGTCCGGGATATGGACGAGCTGGCCACAGCACTGATCATGTTCGCCCAACCGCACCCCGTTGGGGCCGGCGGTCTCGTTGCAATCCACGACTCCGGTGGCGAACGACAACTATTGATCGACCTCGCCGATCACATGGATGTGCCGCTGACCGACGTATCGAAAGAGACCGTCGCGCGTCTTCAGTCGCTGTTGGACCCGGGCCTGGTGGCAATCAATCCGCTGGATGCATGGAGCGTCGGCGGCAGCGATGCAGATGAGATCATGGAAGCCTGCCTTGGCACCCTGATGTCCGACCCGGGCGCGGCCATCGGTGCGGTGGTCCACGATCGCGGCCCGGGCGGCACGATCTGCTCACACTATCTTGAGTACGTTCGCGGCGGCCACAATGCTACCGGGAAGCCGGCTTTTCTGATCGCAAATCGTCAGGGGACCGGTGCGGATGCTGCGGTGGTCGAGTCGACACGTGACGGACTTCCGGTGCTGGACGGCTTGCGCTCCTTCCTTGCGGGAGTGAGGTGTCTGTTTGGATACCGTGATTTTCTTGATCGCCCGGCGATTCATCCTCCCGCAACACCTGACGCCGATAGTCACTGGCGAGCCCGTCTGGGGACAGGCGCTGCAATGGATGAGTCCGCGGCGGGAGCCTTTCTTGCCGATGTCGGTCTGCCCATCAATCCGGCAACTGTGGTGTCAGACCAGGAATCTGCTATCAGCGCGGCACGCGCTATCGGCTTTCCTGTCGTACTCAAGACAGCGGAGCACGGCATAGATCACAAGACTGATTGTGATGGCGTCAGACTGGGAATTGGCGATGTGCAAATGCTTGCGGACGCCTACCAGGAGATTGCCGGCCGCCTCGGGCCACGCGTCCTGGTTGCAAAAATGATAGAGGAGTCCGGCACGGAAATGATTCTGGGACTGCTGCGCGACGAGCAGTTCGGTCCACTCGTCGTTATCGGTTTTGGCGGGACCAACGTGGAGACCGTTAAGGATGTTGTTCACCTGCTACCGCCTTTCGATGCGGCCACAGCTCGCAGACGGATAGACACACTCAGGCTGCGCCCATTGCTTGACGAGCAGCGTGGCAGGCCGGAGGCGGCTATCGAATCTTTTTGCGAGGTCGCGGCGCTGTTTTCTGTTGTAGCAGCCGATTATGGTGACGTACTGAATGAGGTCGATCTAAACCCGGTTATCGTGCACGCCAAGGGTTGTGTTGCGGTGGATGCATTTGTTACCGGTCACGCTGGTGAGTTCAATTTGATTGATGAGAGGCAAGTGGGATGAGTCTGGCTAATTTGGAAAACTACGATCATGACAAGTGGCGGGCCGTTGCCGGTGACGCGAGGAAGCGTATCGAAACGCGTTTTTTTATTGACGGTGATTTTGTTGCCGCTGCCGAGGGAGGTCGTTTCATTACGGTCGACCCGGCCAGTGGTGAGACCATCGAAGAGATGTCGGCGGGCAGTGCACGGGACATCGACATTGCAGTGGCGGCAGCAAAGCGCGCCTACAAATCAGGGGTCTGGTCGCGCATGGCTCCCAGGGACCGGATGGAGATTCTCTATCGATTCGCGACCCTGGTGGAGGAACAGGCCGAGGAACTGGCGGTTCTCGAGACAATGGATATGGGGAAACCCATCAGCGATGTGATCAATGACGATATTCCGGCGGTTGTCGGGACCATCCGGTTTATGGCCGAGTGTATCGACAAGATCGAGGGCTCGGTCACCAATACCGATAAGGATTCAATTCACTTCTTGCTAAGAGAACCCCTGGGTGTGGTTGGATGTATCTCGCCCTGGAACTATCCGCTGCTTATGGCGACCTGGAAAATAGCCCCGGCCCTCGCGGCGGGAAATACGGTTGTTCTCAAACCGGCCGAACAATCGCCCATGAGCTGTCTCCGACTGGCGGAGCTTTTTTCTCGCGCCGGTGGGCCGGATGGTGTCTTCAACGTCGTCAACGGCATGGGCGAGATTGCAGGCAAGGCGCTTGCATTGCACGACGACGTGGCAAAGATCAGTTTTACGGGTTCTACAGAGGTCGGCAAATTGATCCTGCAATACGCCGGTCAGTCGAACATGAAGCGTGTGGGTCTTGAATGTGGGGGCAAGTCGCCACAGTTGTTTATGGCGGATCTACCCAATCTCGACCGGGCAATCGAGGCGGCCTACAACGGTGTTTTCGCCAACATGGGGGAAGTCTGTAGCGCGGGTTCCCGTCTGTTGGTTGAGCGCCCGATCTACAATGATTTCGTCGAGCGCTTCATTGAGCAGGGCCAGAATGCCTATGTCCCAGGTGAGCCCCTGGACCCGCTGACAAATATGGGTCCTCTGGTGACAAAGGAGGCGCAGACTCGCGTGCTCGGTCTGATTGAGTGCGGCAAGAAAGAAGGCGCCACGCTGCATTTCGGAGGTGGAATCCCGGACAAGCTCGACGCGGGGGCCTACGTCTGCCCCACTTTGTTTGGAGATGTCGAAAACTCGATGACGATAGCACGGCAGGAGATATTCGGGCCGGTGGCGAGCGTGATTCCGTTTGAAGGACCCGAGGAGGCAATTGCGATCGCCAACGACACCGTCTACGGGCTTGCCGCCGGCATCTGGACAAGTGATATCGACAAGGCATTCCGACTTATCGGGGAAATCGAAGCGGGCATAGTCTGGGTCAATACTTACGAGGATGGAGACATGACCCAGCCGTTTGGTGGTTACAAACAGTCCGGGCATGCGCGCGACAGTTGCATCGAAAGTCTGAGGAGTTATACGCAAATGAAGTCGGCCTGGATCAGGCTGGCTACTGACTGATTTGCGCGCCGATGCCATTCGACACGATAAAATACGAAAAAGACGGCGCCCTCGCCTTCCTGACGCTGAATCGTCCGGACAAGCTCAATGCCATCAACCGCACGATGGTTCGCGAACTCAATCTCGCACTCGACAGGGCGGAAGCGGACGATGCCGTTCGTGTGATCGTGCTGCGCGGCGAGGGCAAGGCATTCTCCGCCGGATTCGATCTGGATGGAGAGGGGTCCAGCAACGATCCTGAATCGATCAGGAAAGAACTCACCGACGATTTCGACATCATCATGAGATTCTGGCATTCGCCAAAAGTGACGATAGCGGCGGTTCACAAGTACTGCCTCGGCAGCGCGATGGAAATGGCGGTTGCTTGCGACATCACGATTGCGGCCGACGGTTGTCGGTTTGGCGCCCCGGAAGTGAGGTTCGGCAGCGGCATCGTCGCCATGGTTTTGCCTTGGTTTTGCGGGCCCAAACGAGCCAAGGAAATGCTGCTTACCGGCAACGACAAGATCACGTCACAACAGGCCGAGTCCTATGGACTGGTAAACCGGGTTGTCGCGGCCAGCGAGTTGATTGCGGAGGCAACAGCTACGGCCCGTGAAATAGCGCGAAACGACACCCTCGCCGTAACGATGACCAAGCAGGCGATCAATCAGGGCTACGAGGTGGCCGGCATGAAGACGGCTTTATCCCAGGCGCTGGAGCTCGACATTGTCGTGGAAGGCACGGAAACGGACGAGTCGAAACGATTCAACCAAATACTTCGCGACGAAGGCGCAAGGGCGGCCATCAAGTGGCGTGAATCCAGTCTGGACGAAGCAAGAGACAATCAACACGGAGAAGGCGGACACCATGACGAGTAATAAGGGCAGCGGTGATTTGGAAAAATTCCTGAAGGCCGCACCGGACATACAGCTTGTCGAGATCCTGGCTCCTGACATGAACGGAATCCTGCGCGGCAAGCGGATCAGCCCGGATGATTTCGACAAACCCTTTGGGTCGGGTATCAACTACTGCGCCAGTTCCGTCGTTATGGATACCAAGGGGGAAGCATTCGAGGGCATACCCCATGGCAATACGGATGGCGACCCCGATGTCATCGGTCTCGCCGTACCCGGCTCTTTGTCGGCCATACCCTGGGCTTCAGTACCCAGCGCCCAGGTGCTGCTCGAACTGACGAACATGGATGGTAGCCCGCACTTCCTGGATCCCCGCAACGTACTGCGCAATGCGGTCAAGCCGTTGACGGATATGGGCCTTCATCCGGTGATCGCAACCGAAATGGAATTCTACCTGATCGAACACGATGGCACGGAATTCAAACCAAGAATGCCGCGGATCCCGGGGTCAAATCTGGCACAGGACGGTCTGCAATTCTCGACCCTGGAGGATCTTGTCGATGTGGACCCGTTCCTTGTTGATCTGGCGGAGTGCTGCAAGGTACAGAATATCCCTGCCGGGGCCGCACTTGCTGAATATTCACCCGGTCAGTTTGAAGTCAATCTGCATCATGTCGATGATCCGGCCCTCGCCTGCGACCATGCTGTTTTGCTAAAACGCGCGATAAAAGCAATCGCCAGGAAAAACGGCCTGGCTGCATGTTTCATGGCCAAGCCTTTTTCCGATTTGGCGGGTAGCGGCATGCACGTCCATGTCAGCTTGCTCGACGAGGACGGCAACAACGTGTTCGCCGGGAGCAGCGCAGATGGTGAGTTTTCGGATACCCTGAGACATGCGATAGGCGGCATGGCGGCCGCCATGAATGAGAGCATGGCGATCTTCGCCCCCAATGCGAATTCCTATCGCCGCTACGGTCGCAATTCGTATGTGCCGAGTACGCCGAACTGGGGCCCCAATCATCGCGATCTCGCGTTGAGGATACCCCTCTCATCGAAAAAGAATACGCGTGTCGAACACCGCGTGGCGGGGGCGGATGCCAATCCCTATCTTGCCGTCGCGGCGATCCTCGCGGGCATCCACCATGGCCTTTCCAGTCAGTGTGACCCGGGCGTCATGATCCAGCCAGGTGATGAGGTTGACGGTACGGTCACCCTACCCTGCCGTTGGGAAGCTGCCCTCGATGCGTTCGAGGCAGGAAAAATTCTGCCGGACTATCTCGGCGCCGAGTATCACCGGATATTCGCTATCTGCCGACGCGAGGAATGCGACCATTTCCATTCAGAAATCACCAATCGCGACTACGAGTGGTATTTGCGAGCCGTCTAGACAGAATATCCCGGTGGGACAGGCGGATTCGAGACTTTTTTGTCTCGTAAAGCGGCTAAGCCGATTCTTCCACTGGTAGAATCCCGCCGATGGACGTGACTTCCATCCTCGATCCCCTCAATGACGCCCAGCGCGAAGCCGTTTCGGCCGATGCCGGACCTGTTCTCGTGCTTGCCGGAGCGGGTAGCGGCAAGACACGCGTACTCGCTCACCGGGTCGCGTGGCTGGCCCGTGTCGAAGGCGTTTCCCCGCGCAGCATCCTGGCCGTGACCTTCACAAACAAGGCCGCCGCGGAGATGCGTGGCCGAATCGAGGGTCTTCTGGAAATGCCGGTCAGCCACCTATGGATCGGCACATTTCACGGACTCGCTCACAGGCTGTTGCGTATGCACTGGCGTGAGGCCCGGCTGCCGCAGTCTTTCAGCATCATCGACTCCGAGGATCAGCGGCGCGTCGTCCGGCGTGTGATACGAAACATGGAACTGGACGAGAGCCGGTGGGTGCCGCGGGAAGTGCAGTGGTACATTAATGCACGTAAGGACGAGGGACTCAGACCAAAACACATTGATCCACAGGATGATCACCAGACCGTCCAGCTTCGCAAGATCTATGAGGGCTATGAGGAAGCCTGCGCACGCTCGGGTCTGGTGGACTTCGCCGAACTGTTGCTGCGAGCGCACGAATTGTGGCTTGAGCAAGATGAGTTGCTGGCCCACTACCGCAATCGTTTCGCACACCTGCTGGTCGATGAGTTCCAGGACACCAACACCGTCCAGTACGCCTGGTTGAGGGTGCTGGCGGGCAAGACAGGACACCCGTTTGCGGTTGGCGACGATGATCAGTCGATTTACGGCTGGCGGGGCGCCAGGATCGAGAATATCCAGAAATTCTCGACCGACTTCCCGGGCACGCGGGTGGTGCGCCTCGAGCAGAACTATCGATCGACTGCCAATATCCTCAACGCGGCCAATGCGTTGATCGCCAACAACACGACTCGCATGGGCAAGCGCCTGTGGACAGATGGTCCGGATGGCGACCCGGTGCGTATTTATGCTGCTTTTAACGAGCGCGATGAAGCCGATTTCGTTATCAACCGCATTCGCAGTCTGGTGGATGGCGGCAGCCCGCGTAGCGAGATCGCGGTTCTTTACCGATCCAATGCCCAGTCACGCGTCTTCGAAGAGATGTTGATCAATGCGGCCATTCCCTACCGGGTCTATGGCGGTCTGAGGTTTTTCGAGCGCGCGGAGATTAAGGATGCGCTGGCTTACTTGAGACTGATCGCCAACCGCAAGGACGACGCGTCCTTCGAGCGTATCGTCAATCTTCCCACGCGCGGGATCGGCACGCGCACGCTGGACATCATGCGCAGCTATGCCAAAGACAACGACTGTTCACTGTGGAAAGCGGCGGCGGCGCTGGTATCGGGCCAACTTACCAGTCGTGCATCCAATGCCGTCACCGGTTTTCTCAGTTTGATCGAAACAATGGACCGTGAAACAAAGGAATTGGCCTTGCACGAGAAAGTCGATCACATCGTCCATGCCAGCGGTCTGATCGAGCATCATGGTCGCGAAAAGGGCGAACGAGGCGAGGCCCGGGTGGAGAACCTGCGTGAACTCGTGAGCGCCGCACGAGGATTCGATCCCGAACCCGATTCGGAGATCGATCCATTGAGCGAGTTTCTCAGCCACGCCGCGCTGGAAGCGGGCGAGGGTCAGGGCGACGCATGGCAGGACTGCGTACAGTTGATGACGATGCATTCGGCCAAGGGCCTCGAGTTCCCTGTCGTATTTATGTGCGGCATGGAAGACGGTCTGTTTCCCCATCAGCGATCCATGAACGACCTTGGGGGTCTCGAGGAGGAACGCCGCCTGTGTTACGTAGGCGCAACACGCGCCAAACAGATGCTCTATCTTTCGTACGCAGAGCAGCGCCGATTGCACGGCAGCGACTCTTACTCTTTGCCTTCACGCTTCCTGGCCGAGTTTCCAAAAGAATGCATCGAAGAAATACGACCCCATATCCAGGTGACGAGGCCTGCAAGGGCGGCGCCAAGCCGATTTTCCGGCAAGCCGGAGAGCGGTCTGCGGCTTGGTCAGCGCGTTCGCCACGGTCGCTTTGGTGAGGGCGTCGTACTCGACAGCGAGGGGCAGGGAAATCACGCACGGGTACAGGTTAATTTCGAATACAGCGGGACGAAGTGGCTGGTGCTGGCATATGCCAGGCTCGAACTGTTGTAGTATTGGCCGCGCCCGAAAAGAGAGCCGTAATTCGTTCTTGAATAAACGATGAACATCCTAATACTTGGTGCCGGACAGGTGGGCTCTTCAGCCGCCAAAGACCTATCCCGATCGGGCGCGAATGAGGTCACCGTCGTCGACCTTGACGACGAGAAGCTTCGTGAACTGAGGGATCGCCTGGACATTCGAACAATACACGGGCACGCATCCTATCCAAACGTTCTCGAACAGGCCGGAGCCGCGGACGCTGATATCGTCATTGCGCTAACCGACAGCGACGAGACCAACATGCTGGCTTGCCAGATTATGTACACCTTGTATCGCACTCCGACAAAGATCGCCCGCATCCGGGCGCTGGAGTTCACCACCTCAGAAAAGTTGTTTTCCGATGACGCGATCCCGGTGGACGAAATCATCGCCCCCGAGCAACTGGTTACCGAGTACATCGAGCAACTGATCCACTACCCCGGCGCACTCCAGGTGCTCGACTTTGCGGATGGCAAGGTTCGCCTTGCCGGCGTCATCGCGAAACGCGGCGGATTGCTGGTGGGCCAGGAGCTGCGACAGCTAAGGCGGCACATACCGCACACTGACGCACGGGTCGCAGCAATCTATCGGAGAAAAAACGACGGTACCCGCGAAAGCATACTGCCCGAGGGCGATACTGTGATCCGCGAGCACGACATCGTGTTCTTTATCGCCGCCCGAAAGGATCTCCGGGTGATGATGAGCGAGCTGCGCAAGCTGGAGCACCCGGTGCGCAAGGTTATCATCGCCGGTGGTGGAAACATCGGCTACCAACTGGCCCGAAGGCTGGAAGGAACAAACAACGTCAAGCTGATCGAGCGAGACAAGGAGCGGGCGGCCTTTATCGCCGCGAAGTTGTCGAAGACCATCGTTCTACCCAGAGACGCAACCGACGAGGAGGTCCTGGCGGAGGAGGACATAGAGCAGACCGATGTCTTCTGCGCCGTCACCAACGCTGAAGAAGCAAATATCCTGTCATCCATGCTGGCAAAGAAGATGGGCGCAAAGAAGGTCATCACACTGGTCAACAAACCTTCCTACATGGATCTGGTCGAGAGCCAGAAAATCGATATTGCGGTTTCACCCCAACAGATCACCCTCGGCGCACTGCTGACCAAGGTGCGTCGTGGCGATGTCGCACGCGTCCATTCACTGCGCAGGGGTGCAGCCGAAGCGTTGGAGGCGGTGGCCCACGGTACACCTGATACCAGCGATGTGGTCGGCCGCGCGATCGAGGACATTCCCTTGCCTCCGGGCGCCACGATTGCGGCGCTGGTACGGGGCGATGATGTGCTGATGGCGCACCACGACGAAATCATTCAAAGCGGGGATCATGTCATCGTGTTTCTGACCGAGACCGACGTGAAGCACATCCGCGCGATCGAGAAACTGTTCCAGCCGGCCCCGACCATGATCTGATGAGACACCAGCCGGTCAAGCGAATCCTCGGTGTTCTGTTGATGGTATTCAGCTTGTTCATGCTGCCTCCGTTAGCCGTTTCCTGGTATTACGGTATCAGGCAATCGTCAGACCCCATCACGCCCGCCCTCCTCCTCATTGGAGACGGTGGCGCCAACGCCTTCATGCTTTCCTTCGCGATCATCCTGGCACTGGGCCTGATGATCTGGTTTCCGGCACGCGGCAAAAGGAAGGGCGCGGATCTCAAGATTCGTGACGGTTTCCTTGTCGTGTCGGCATTCTGGCTCGGCCTCGGGATAGCGGGCGCCGTACCGTTCTTTATCTCGACCCAGCCGGCTTTGACGATTACCGATGCGGTCTTCGAGAGCATCAGCGGGCTCACGACAACTGGAGCAACAGTCCTCACGGGCCTGGATGATCTTCCCCGTTCGATCCTGTTCTATCGCCAGCAACTGCAGTGGCTTGGCGGCATGGGGATCATCGTTCTGGCAGTCGCCGTACTACCGATGCTGGGCATCGGCGGCATGCAGCTCTACAGGGCGGAAACACCGGGACCGGTCAAGGACTCAAAACTCACGCCTCGAATCAAGGAGACGGCAAAAGCGCTGTGGTTTATTTATGGCGGCATCACACTGGCGTGTTTCGTCGCCTACCTGGTCGCGGGGATGAATGCCTTCGATGCGATCAGTCACAGTTTCAGCACAGTTGCGATTGGCGGTTTCTCGACCCACGACATGAGCATCGGCTACTTCGATAGCCGCGCGATCGAACTTGTCGCCATGTGTTTCATGCTGATCGCAGGCGTCAATTTTTCGCTTCATTTCGTCGCCTGGCGACGCCTGATCCCGAAACTGCCATGGACCATAGAGGGCTGGCGCCTCGTGCGGCAACGATCGACACGACGATTCCAGCCGATCGAAGCCTTTCGCGGCTACTTCCGCGACCCGGAGTTCAAAGCCTACCTGACGATCATCGGCGTCCTGTCGGTGATCATCGTCGTATCCCTTCACTCGGACAGCACTTATTCGAACTGGAGCGATTCGATACGATACGGCCTCTTCCAGGTCATCTCGATAGCCACGACGACTGGCTACTCGATGGCAGATTTCTCCATCTGGCACGGCGCTCTTCCCGTCATGCTGCTGTCCGCGCGGTTTATCGGCGGCTGCGCAGGGTCTACCGGTGGCGGGATCAAGGTGATTCGCTGGCTGCTGATGTACAAGCAAGGCCGTCGGGAACTCATGAGATTGCTACATCCCAGTGCATTGATTCCGGTCAAACTGGGGCCGCGCCCGGTGCCGCAGCGTGTCATCGATGCGGTGTGGGGATTCTTTGCCGCCTACGTCGTGGTTTTCGCGGTGATGATGGTGATCCTAATGTGGACGGGTCTCGACCAGGTCACCGCGTTTTCCGCTGTCGCGGCCACGCTCAACAACCTCGGCCCCGGTCTCGGTGAGGTCGCGGCAAACTATGCGGGAATAAACGATGTTTCGAAGTGGGTGTGTGTGCTGGCGATGGTCATGGGAAGGCTGGAGATCTTCACCTTGCTGATCCTGATCACGCCAGAGTTCTGGCGCTAGCAGCCGATGACACGGGGACCCACCAGCCCTTCCGCGGCGGAACAGGTCGCCGGGGGAATCGACAGACTGGTGTGTTGGCTGGGTCGCGCAATTGCCTGGCTGTGCCTGGCGATGGTCCTGATGACCGCAACCGTGGTCGTGCTTCGATATTTCTTTGATTCCGGCTGGATCTGGATGCAGGAGTCGGTCACCTGGATGCACGGCCTGGTCTTTATGCTGGCCGCAGCCTACACCTTGTCGCTGGACGAACACGTCAGAGTCGATATCTTCTATAGCCGCCTGAGTCCGAGGCATCGCATCTGGATCGATAGCGCAGGTGTCATCCTGCTTCTTCTACCTACCTGCGGCTGGATTTTCTTCAGCGCCTGGGATTATGTCCTGACGTCGTGGTCGGTGCACGAGTCATCCGCCGAGGCGGGCGGCTTGCCTGGTTTGTATCTCCTCAAGACCGTGATACTGCTGACCCCGCTGCTTCTGGCGATCGAGGGTGTTGCCCTCATGATTCTCAGGTGGTTGCGTCTCGGAGCGGCCGTGCAACCGCGAGGCGCTCCGGAAATCTGAATGGACTGGACCGCCCTCCTCCTTTTTGTCTGTGTAGTGGCCGTCCTGCTGGCCGGTTTTCCAGTGGCTTTTTCCCTGTCCGGCACGGCGCTGATCTTTGCTTTCATCGGCACCATGACCGGCGCCTTCGACCCGAGTTTTCTGAGTGCGATTCCAAGCCGCATCTTTGGCGTAATGTCGAACCAGACCCTGGTGGCGGTGCCCCTTTTTGTATTCATGGGCGTGATGCTGGAGCGTTCACGGCTGGCTGAGAGCCTGCTGGAGACATTATCCGCGCTGTTTGGGACCATGCGCGGAGGCCTTGGTTTTGCGGTCACGCTGGTCGGCATGTTACTTGCGGCGAGTACCGGAATCGTCGGCGCGACGGTTGTCACGATGGGTCTGATTTCTCTGCCTACCATGCTGAAACGCGGATACGATCCGGCTGTTTCGGCCGGTATAATTTGCGCCTCGGGAACGCTTGGTCAAATCATCCCGCCATCGATCGTCCTCGTATTGCTTGGTGATGTGCTGTCTTCTGCATATCAGCAGGCCCAGCTGGACCAGGGGATATTCTCGCCCGAGACTGTCTCTGTCGGCGAGTTGTTTGCCGGCGCCCTGCTCCCGGGCATTCTCCTGGTCGCCTGTTATCTGGGCTGGCTGCTTTTTGTCGCGATCACACGACCCGACGCGATGCCGGCTCATTCACCATCTGTGAGCGACGGGCCCGCTCAGTCCGGTCAGGTGATCAAGGCATTGCTGCCTCCCCTGCTCCTGATCGTCGCCGTCCTCGGCTCCATCATGGCGGGTATCGCAACGCCAACCGAGGCCGCCGGTGTTGGCGCCCTGGGCGCTCTTTTGCTGGCCGCAACCAGGGGGCAGCTGTCGTTTGACTGCCTGAGGGATGTCGTCCACCGCACCGCCCGTATCAGCAGTATGGTTTTCCTGATCCTGGTCGGTGCCTCTGTTTTCTCGCTTGTTTTCCGGGGCTATGGCGGAGACGAACTGATCCGGGAGTTTTTGCTCAGCCTGCCGGGAGGCGTTTTCGGCGCGATGCTGGCGGTGATGATGATCATGTTTTTCCTCGGCTTCGTACTCGACTTTATCGAGATCACTTTCGTCGTCGTACCGATCGTGGGACCGGTCCTGCTGACCATGGGCCTGGATCCGGTGTGGCTGGGCGTGATGATCGCCATCAACCTGCAAACGTCTTTTCTGACGCCACCGTTTGGTTTCGCACTTTTCTATCTAAGGGGCGTGGCGCCGGAGTCCGTCGCAACCGCGGACATCTATCGCGGTGTGATCCCCTTTGTCGCGATCCAGATAGCGGTGCTGATGTTGCTCGCACTGTGGCCGTCGCTGGCGACCTGGTTACCCGATACTGTCTACTGACCGCTTTCCACGACAGGCATTCCAGCGGCTGTTCCGCGCCTATTCGAGTTCACGCGCCCTGTAGTACGCCACCTCCGATATGTCGTGCCATCGCGATACCTTGGCCAGAAACGCCTGCTGAGAATCGAATACTTTTCTGACCAGCGGATCCTTTTCGGCCAGTTCCTCAAGCACCTCGGCCGAGATCGCCTTCAGGCGAACCAGGACCTCATCGGGGAAGGGTCTCAAATCGACACCGTGTTCATTGACCAGCTGGTCCAGGGCGGCCTGGTTTCGGGCGGTATATTCGGCCAGCATATTTCCGTTGACGGCCTCGCACGCCATCATGACGATGGCCTGCAAGTCACCCGGTAGCGCATCGAAGGAATCCTTGTTGATCAGGGCTTCCAGTGTCGAACCGGGTTCCTGCCAGCCCGGGTAGTAGTAGTAACGCGCGGCCTGATAGAGACCGAAAGCCAGGTCATTGTACGGACCGACCCACTCGGTGGCGTCGATGCTTCCGGTCTGTAGCGCCGTAAAAATCTCGGAACCGGGCAAATTGACCGGCGTACCGCCTGCCCGGCGCAGAACTTCCCCGCCAAGCCCGGGGATTCTCATCTTGAGCCCTTGCAGATCCTCCAGTCCGTTGATTTCCTTGTTAAACCAGCCACCCATCTGGATACCGGAGTTGCCCGCGGCAGCGGGTATCAGGCCAAAGGGCGCATACACTTCTCGCCATAGCTCGTTTCCGCCGCCATAGTAAATCCAGGCATTTCGCTCCTGTGCGTTCATACCGAACGGTGTGGCCGCAAAGAACTGCGCCGCCTCTGACTTTCCTTTCCAGTAATACGGCGCCCCGTGACCCATGTCAGCTGTGCCGCGGGACACTGCGTCGAAAACTTCAAACGCAGGGACGAGCTCCCCTGCGCCATACAGTCGCACTGTCAATCTGCCGCCCGAGGCCTCTCCAATCAGACGCGCAAGATTGGCGGCGCCCGTTCCAAGCCCCGGGAAGTTCTGGGGCCAGGTGGTCACCATCCTCCACTCAAAGCGTTGCCCATCCCCGCAGTCTGCCTGCGAACTCTCGCTTTGACGGCTACAAGCCGTTACCCCAATTGCGGCGGCGCCCGTGAGGAAATCCCTGCGTTTCATCGATTGTCTCCTGTACGCTTTGTGCGGCAAGGCTAGCAGGCCGCTAGCCCGGCCGGAAGTCGGACCCGGTCCGTAGGCCAATTACGCCCCACACTCCCACTATCGATCAATATATGATAAATAAGTGGCTATTCATGCCTACTTACCGTGGTTTCAAGTAAAAGTGGTATTAATGTATCTTTTTGGCTTCTATTGGCAGCCATCGTGGGTATAAGAGATCGTGTGCAACGAATTACTGACACCCCGGGGCGCCCGCTCAAGTTACTATCCAGTCTTTCGGCATCAGGAGACGATCGTATGATCGGACTCATTCAGCGGGTTACTCGCGCGTCGGTCAGCGTGGATGGCGAGGAATATGGAGCAATCGGACCGGGCTTGCTGGCACTGGTGGGCATCCAGACGGATGACACGGAGCAACGAGCCGACAGGTTGCTTGAGCGACTGCTGGGCTACCGGGTATTTGCTGATGAGCAGGACCGCATGAATCTCAGTCTCACCGACGTATCCGGGGGTCTTCTGCTGGTGCCGCAGTTCACGCTCGCGGCCAATACGCGTAAGGGAATGCGCGCGAGCTTCACGAGTGCCGCAGCCGGCGAAAAGGGCAGGGCGCTGTTCGATTATCTCGTCGGCATCGCCGGCGACAAGCATCCAATTGTCGCATCGGGTGTTTTCGGGGCGCATATGCAAGTGAGCCTGGTAAACGACGGACCGGTGACTTTCTGGCTGGAGGCCTGATCTGCACAAGCCATGGCAATAGCACATCTCCGGCTATCCGGTGCCGTATTCCTGCACTGGCGCCTTCCGTTTCGCGTATTATCTGCCTGACATAAGAAACAATGCGGAGACCTGCTGTCTTCGCGGAGGAAGAAAGTATGGGTCTTGGTGGCATTAGCTTGTGGCAACTCCTGATCATTTTGTTGATCGTGGTGATGATTTTTGGCACAAAGCGTCTTCGCAGCGTCGGCACCGACATGGGGGGTGCGGTCAGGGGGTTGAGAAAAGCGATGGATGAAGGGGAGGCCGAGCAGGAAAAGCGACAAATCCCCGATGAACAGACGGCAGCCCCCGATGCAGAATTCAAGGAAACCTCGGATTCAGAGCCCAAGAGCGGGCACCAGGCCTGACGCCCGACTGACCGGTTGTGTTTGACGTCGGATTCTGGGAACTACTTTTTGTACTGACCCTGGCGCTGCTCATCCTGGGGCCGGACAAGCTGCCGGGCGCGGTGTCCACTGTTGGTCGCTGGCTGGGCCGGGCGCGTGTTCTGGCCAGGGGACTGAAGATGCAGATCGAGAGAGAACTCGACCAGCCTGTGGCTTCTACAAGCCCGACCCGGGAAAGCGACGCTTCCCCGGGAGCGAGCAAGAAAGCCGATCCAGACCCCGAAACCCAGGACACCGGGACTGCCGATGAAGCAGCCGAGCGAGACTAGCCTGTCAGAAGGGACCTTGCTGTCCCACCTGGTTGAATTGCGACAGCGGCTGCTTCGCATGGTCGTTGCAGTTCTCATCCTGTTTCTTTGCATGGCGCCTTTTGCGGACAAACTATTTTCCTTCGTCGCCGCACCTCTCATGGCCTGGTTGCCCGAGGGAACCAGCATGATCGCTACCCAGGTCGCAGCGCCTTTTCTCACGCCGTTCAAGACGGCAATGGTCGCCGCGATTTTTCTTGCCATGCCCTGGATCCTGTTTCAATTCTGGCAATTTGTCGCCCCTGGCATGTACCAGCAAGAGAGGAGGCTTGCCATTCCCCTGGTTGTCTCCAGCGCGATTCTCTTTTATGCGGGCGTCGCGTTCGCCTATTTCGTCGTCTTCCCGCTGATGTTCCGGTTCTTTACGACAGTCGCTCCGGAAGGCGTTGCGGTGATGACCGATATCAACGCCTACCTGGATTTTGTGCTGGCGTTGTTCTTTGCGTTCGGGATGGCTTTCGAGGTCCCGATCGCGACGGTGCTGATGGTATGGGCGGGCTTTACGACACCGGCGAAGCTGAAGTCACACAGAGCCTACGTCCTGTTGGGCGCCTTCGTGATCGGAATGTTCCTGACACCGCCGGACATCATTTCCCAGACCCTTCTAGCCATACCGATTTATGTGCTGTACGAGGCCGGCATCATCCTCTCGAAGATTCTGGTGCCGGGCCATAAGGAAGTCGAGTCGCAACAAAATGGATAGTTAAGGAACTCGTTAACCATACGCTTTGTTTCCCCAATGACAGGATAAACACATGACCGATACCGTCATCGAACCCGCCGCCACGCCACAGATAACCACCGGGGCCCATCCTCGCGGTCTGTACACGCTGTTCTTCACCGAGATGTGGGAGCGGTTCAGTTACTACGGTATGCGTGCCCTGCTTGTCCTGTTCATGGTCGACGCGGTCGAAAGCGGTGGCCTGGGTCTCAGCGACTCAACGGCGACGGCCATATACGGCCTTTATACGGCAGCGGTCTATCTTGTGGCCCTCCCGGGTGGCTGGATTGCGGACCGGTTGATCGGCGCCCAGAAAGCCGTCTGGTTTGGCGGCATCATCATCATGACCGGACATTTCGTCCTCGCCATCCCGTCGGTTCACGCCTTCTTCCTGGGGCTCGTTCTTGTCATCCTGGGTACCGGCCTGTTGAAGCCAAACATCAGCGCAATCGTCGCTGAGCTGTATCCCGAAGGCGGTGCACGCAGGGACGCGGGGTTCACGATTTTCTATATGGGTATCAATCTGGGCGCGGCCCTCGGACCCCTGATCTGCAGCACACTGGGCGAGAACTACAACTGGCACTATGGCTTTGCGGCCGCCGGCTTCGGTATGTTACTCGGGCTTATCCAGTTCAAGCTGACGGCCACCCATCTTGGCGACCGCGGGCTCAAACCGGTCGCGCACAGCAAGGGTGGTGAAATCAGCCCCGAGGCACACAGGAAACACTGGCGGGCGATGTGGGTCGGCGTCGCAATAATCGCTGTCGTCGTCGGGCTCGGTCTGACCGGAGGAATTTCATTCAACCCGGTCATCATGGCCCGCTGGTCTACCGGCGTTATTCTTGGAATGGCGGGCATCTATTTCGCCTACATGTTTTTCTATGCCGGCCTCGATAGCCAGGAAAAGAAGCGCACCTTCGTTATCCTCATACTGTTTCTGGCGGCAGCCGTCTTCTGGTCCGGCTTCGAGCAGGCAGGTTCCACCCTCAACCTGTTCGCCAGCCGTTACACCGACCGGGTTATACACGCGTTCGACTACGAGATTGCCGCCGGCTGGTTCCAGTCGTTTAACGCTGTGTTCATTATCATTTTCGCGCCGATGTTCGCATCGATGTGGGTAGCACTAGCGCGACGCAATCTGGATCCTTCGATTCCGGTCAAGTTCGCCCTCGGACTCATCATTCTCGGCATCGGTTTTTCGGTCATGATTTTTGCCGCACGGCTGGTTGCGGATGGTGGGGTGGCTGCTCCGACGTGGTTGATCAGCACCTACCTGCTTCACACTTTTGGCGAATTGTGTCTGAGTCCGGTCGGACTGAGCTCAGTCACCAAGCTCGCGCCAAAACGCTTTGTCGGTCAGATGATGGGGATCTGGTTTCTCGGCGCATCGCTCGGCAACCTGATTGCGGGCCTTGCCGCGGGGCGCTTTGACGCCGATGCGGTGGATCAGATGCCCGATCTTTATCTTCAGATCGTTTTGATCAGCATCGGCTCCGGTCTTCTTCTGCTGGCCTTCTCGCGTCCGATCAGGAAGATGATCGGGGACATTAAGTAAGGAACCTCTGATGTATTCTGAGCGAAGTAGATTGTGATCCAAAATGTTCAGATTCAAGGCGCGAATCGCACGTAATAGCCAGCTATTGCGAAGATTTGCAACGCAGAAGCTGGGCATTTTGGATTGCAAGATACGAGTTCATGAATAGATCAGAGGTTCCTCAAGCTGCCGCATTCGAACGAGAACCTAAGAAAATTATGAAGAGAAGAATAACCATGAAAACAACAGTGATATTGCTGCTGCCCTTGGTACTTGTGGCATGCGGAGAGCAACCCGGCGCAGGACGATCCGGCACCGCCGCTCCATCCGCAGCTGAATCGGTCATGCCTGAAACCGCGCCCGAATTTCTGGCCCGGGCAAACGCTGCGATGGATGAGTCGGATCTGGAGCAGGGCGCCGCTGCGTGGGTGAGCGTTACCTATATCAACGGCGATACGGCGCTTCTGTCATCCAGGGCGAATGCGCGACAAGGCGCTCTGATAGCCGCACTGATTGAAGAGTCGAGTGCTTATGGCAATGCTGATCTCGAGCCTGAAATAGCGCGTCATCTGGGAATGCTGCGCAGATCGGACTATATGCCGAAGCACATGTCGCTGCCCTCGAATCCGGACAAACTCGTCGAGACGACCGCGCTCCAGGCAAAAATGGAAGGCCTGTACGGAGCGGGCCGCTATTGTCCCGACGGTGAGGATTCCTGCAAGACCCTTGAGCAACTCTCGGATGTGCTTGTCGATTCCCGCGACTATGACGAAGCGCTGGCCGCATGGCTTGGCTGGCGAACCGTCTCGGTGCCCATGCGAGCGGACTATCAGCGTTTCGTCGAGTTGACGACCGAAGGGGCGCAGGAGCAGGGCTTCAACGACATGGGTGAGATGTGGCGCTCCAGCTACGATATGAGCCCGACGCAATTCGAGTCCGAGGTGGAACGCCTGTGGGGACAGACCAAACCCCTTTATGAGCAACTGCATTGCTACGCGCGCAACAGGCTGGCAGATTATTACGGCGAAGACCGCGTTTCCAGGGACGGCCCGATACCCGCGCATCTTCTGGGCAACATGTGGTCGCAGGAGTGGACTCCAATTTACGACCTGCTGGAGCCCTTTCCCGGCGTCGGCAACCTCGATGTCACCACGGCGCTGGAGGAGCAGGGCTACGACTCGAAACGGATCGCCGAGACGGGCGAGCGTTTCTTTGTCTCGATGGGGATGCCGGAGCTACCAGAAACGTTCTGGCAGCGATCGATGCTGCAGCGGCCCCGGGATCGGGACGTCGTCTGTCACGCAAGCGCCTGGAATATGGATCCGGCGAACAACGATGTACGCATCAAGCAATGCATCGTTGCCACCGAAGACGAATTCACTACCATCCATCACGAACTCGGTCATGTTTATTACTACCTGGCGTATAACCACCTGCCAAACCTGTACAGGAAGGGGGCGCAGGACGGCTTCCACGAGGGCATAGGAGACACCCTGAATCTGTCCATGACGCCCGGCTACTACCAGAAAATCGGCTTGATAGACGAGACCGAGATCAGCGAAGAGGCGATGATCAATCGCCAGCTAAAACTGGCTCTCGAGAAAATAACCGCGCTGCCGTGGACAAAACTGGTCGATCAATGGCGCTGGGGCGTGTTTTCGGGAGAAATCCCACCAGAAGAATATAACGCAGCATGGTGGGAACTCAGAACCCGATATCAGGGCATTGCGCCCGCTGTAGAGAGGACTGAGGCCGACTTCGATCCGGGCGCCAAGTACCACGTCCCGGGCAATACGCCCTACACGCGCTACTTCCTGGCCCAGATTCTCCAGTTCCAGTTCCACAAGGCGCTTTGCGATGCGGCAGGATACGAAGGCCCGCTCCACGCCTGTTCAATCTATGGCAGCAAGGAAGCCGGCGAAAAGCTCTGGAACATGATGAGCTACGGCACGAGTCGGCCCTGGCAAGACACCCTTGAGGCCGCCATCGGCACCCGCGAAATGGATGCCTCAGCCATCATCGACTATTTCCAGCCACTGATGGGCTGGCTGGAGACCCAGAACGAGGGCGAGACCTGCGGTTGGTAGGGGATCGCAGACGCGACAATTTTCAAAGGAATTGCCAGGTCCCAGCACGTTTTTCGAAACTGGTCCGAAGTGAGCCGGCCCCCGTTTGATTTAACATAATGACGCTTCCGCGGAAGCGCCTTGTAGGTGCAAAATAGTAATGTCCGGTTTTGATCGTTATTGCTGGTCCTCGCTTTTCTTCAATCGAGCGCGGAGCAGCCATGGCGGATAGATAGGAAGGGGTCGGTATTTAATGCTTTGGCTGAATCGTCAGTCCAGTCGCCACGGTGGATTGCGTCGGTTCTCTCCGCCATGAAACAGACAGATCTCATTTCCAGCCGGGTCTTTGAGACGGGCCTCACGCCACAGCCAGCTTTGATCCTCCGGACCCGATTCGAAGTCCACGCCATCGGCGCATAATCGCCCGACGAAGTCGTCGAGATCATCGCACTCAAAGTAGATCGTCAGGCCGCTTGTATCCGGCGCTTCCTCGACGCGGCGAATCGAGAAGGTCGCCTGGCCATCCGGGCATTCGAAGCGCGCGTAGCATGGGACCGAGTCGACGATTAGTTTGAGACCCAGCCGTTCGTAGAACTCACTGACGCCGCCACATCGACAGCGGGTACCGTGACCTGGTTGAGATTCACCGCGGTATTAGTCGCGCCTGACGATCAGCACGTTGTAGCGACCGCTGGAACCGATGAAATTCGACGCCAGGCCACTGAAGATACTGACGAGAATCGCTCCAAAGAGGGCCGACCAGAATCCGGACAGGCTGAATCCATCGAGGAACGAGGCGACCAGCCCGAGCATCGCGGCATTGATGAAGAGCAGGAACAGCCCAGTGTCAGCAGGGTAAGCGGCAAGGTCAGGAGAATCAGGATCGGTCGAATCAGCGCGTTGACGATCCCAGCCACAGGGCCGCCCACAGCAGCGTCATGCCGGTGTCGAAATTCATGCCGGTGACGATGACAGACGCCAGCCACATTGCGCCGGCCGTAATCAATAGTCTGATCAGAAATCCCTGCATATTTGCGGTCTCCGGTTGCCTGCTGTCTGTTCAGCGGTGCCTGGGGTGAAATATATCCTCGAGCTTCATGTGGGTCAGACGCTTGATGCTTCTGAAAAGATACCAGAGCGCGACCATCATGACGGCCATGGAGGGGATGACGATGACCGGGTAGCTGAGTGCCGTCATCTTTCCCAGCTCTTCATTGAAAGCGACCGATCCCGGGTCGCTTCTCACGATGATGCGCGCCAACACGAAATTCAGGACCGAGGAAACGAAAAACGAAGCGGCCAGCAACCATGATGCCGTTACCAGGCTCTTGTCGAAATCGCGCTGCGTTCCATGTTGCTCGAGCGCGGCCTCGACAGCGGGAATATCGATGATCTTGTCGTTGTACATCAACGCACGCACGATCGGGTGGCGGGTTTTTATCGAGATCATGACGGCCAGACCGATGATTCCGGGGACCGCGGCCTCCTTGACCGCTATCCATTGCGGATCGAGTTGCAGCAGGCCGATCCCTCCGGTCAGCAGGATGCTGACAAAGCCCAGCGCCGATATGAAGTTGAAGCTGCTGCGGCGCCAGAAATCGATCATGCCGTAGACCAGCGGGAAGGAGAGGGCGACCAGCAGGCCCGCGACGGGGCCCAGGTACTGTTCACCGCTGAACTTCATGAGAATGATCGCCGGGATGGCGATATTGACCACCAGGCTCAGAAGCTGATTTTCACCGGGTTTCCCTTTATCGGTTTTGTTTGTTTCGCTCATTGAATCCTGGTTCGTTACCAGCGGGTCTGGAGGGGCGGCATTCTATCAGGCATCGGGATGCCGGGAACTCACCCTTTGGAACGAACCTCACGATCGGCCCGTTGACGCTCGCGAACAAATCGCATCACAGGGACACCGTAGCCACAGCTCGTCATGGTCGATTCAACCTCGATGGCGATGACTTGTCTCGGCCTCGTATCGGAATCCGTCCCCGAACCTTTCATCAGCCGGGAACCGATCGGCGACTCATCCACGGGTGTCACACTTGCCTTCCCATACAGACGCACGACCGCCGCGTCCTTTTCACCGAAGGAACAAACCATGATCGTTACCGGTCCGCCGGCGATCGAGTGTCGCGCAGTCTCGTTGCTGCTGCCGGGGAAATCCAGATAGGCCACTTCGTTTGGAGAAATGACATGCAAAGGCACACCCCCTTTCGGTGACACGTTGACCGGACCCATACCATCCGGATGCACTGCAAGATCCGGATCTGCGCTCGCCACAAAAAACACCTTCGACTTCGCGATCAGATCCGCCTGTTCGTCGGTAATCGCGCTGAATATTGTCGCCATGGCTACTTTCTCCCGTAATTGCTGTTTTTAGTGCGTCAGGAGTCCTTCG
>PVMK01189327.1_pt2 | contig 46232 bp, 47 predicted proteins | sample 1853481 | NCBI WGS metagenome assembly PVMK01 (sample SAMN08533507, study PRJNA380276) | Marine sediment metagenome, whole genome shotgun sequencing project.
ACGGCGGTCACGGGTTTGATCGGGCGTTCAGCGCTGGACTGCGACGTACGTCGGACCGGGCTCCGTGAGCCAACTGATCGCACGAGTCGCGCCGTTGCGAGATCGATGATCGAAAGCTGGTTGTCGCTCACGTGCGCGACGAACGCGAAGTTGCCTTCGGCGTCGATCGCAACGTTCAGTGGGAAGGAGGAACCGGGAAGTGCTCGCGGCAAGAACGGGCGGAGTATGTCTCCGTCCACCTCGATGGTGCTCAGATTGGCCGGCAATCCGGATACGACCGGGCTCAAAGGCGCGAGAATCGAACCCCTACTAGGCACGAAACTGAGGCCATAGGGAACACCGCCTTGGACGATGAAACTTTGGATAACCACGGGCTCGCTGGGATTGGAGGTGTCCAACAGCGTGACGCCGAAGCCCAGGCTGTTGGCCACGACGAGTCGATCGTTGCCCCCGAGAAACGTGAGGTCCGAAGGATCGCTGCCCGTCGCGACGACGTCGGTCAGCGTGCCGGCGATGTCGACGTCTGGAAAAACGCGAATGCCACCTTCGCCGGTGACCTTGATGGCCCCGAGCGTGCCGTCTGGGCTCAAGCGCACTTGCTCTGGCCTAGACTCCAACCGTGATCTCCTCGACGACCTCGCGCGACGCGATGTCGATCACCGAAAGGCTGTCGCCGGGCGCGCCCGTCATCCCGTAGTTGGCGGTGTACGCAAGCGCGCCGTCGGGGCTGATCGCGATCCCCATCGGGCACGTCTTCGGTATCGATGGATTCCGCTTCGCCGGTCTCGAGGTCGACCACGAGCAGCGTGCCTCCTGGAGGCACATCCGGTGACCCGATGATCGAGAACCCGTCAAAGAATCCAGGCCCCACCGACACGACCGCCGTCTTTCCATCAGGCGTGAGCTCGATTTCCAGCGGGCCGGGCTCCCAGTCGGACAGGTCAATGGTACGGACTATCGATGCCTCCGCGTCGCTCTCCCCGTCGGTCAGCTTCGCGTAGTCGAGAAGCGTGAGCGATTGATTCAGCCAGTCTGCCGTAACCACCAGTCGGGGCGCAGGCCCCGAGCCACCAGCTCCACCGGTTGCCCCTGTTCCGCCCGTGCCACCGCCCGATTCAGTCGGCGCGCAGCCCAAGAGACCGAACGCGATCAAGACTACTCGTGAACACCCAGCCGCGAATCGCGGCGGGCAAGCCAGGCGAAGACCACTTCATCATCGGGCGAGTATATTGGATTTGCTCATCAAAAAAAGGGGGACTTCGCAGCTGCCCTCACTTGTCGCCGCGCCGCCTCTTGGGCTTGATGAACTTGAGGGTCATCCGGTCGCTCTCGCCGATGGTGACGTACTTTTCGCGGTCTTTGTCGCCGAGCCTCAGGGTCGGAGGCAGGGTCCAGACACCCATCGGATGATCGGCCGTATCCTTCGGATTCGCGTTGACGTCCGAGGCCATCACGAACCGAAAGCCCGCCTGCTTGGCGAGCTTCTTCACCTGGGCTTCCGTGACGTAGCCGCTCTCGATCATCTTTTCGAGGCTGGTACCTGGCTTGGCGCGGTGCTCTACCACGCCCAAGACGCCGCCGGGCTCGAGGGCCTTGTACATCGCTTCGAACATCTGCGGAGCGTAACTGCCCTTCATCCAGTTATGGACGTTTCGAAAGGTGAGCACCATGTTCGCCGTTCCGGGAGGCGCGATTTCGGTGCGCTCTGGGATCGATAGCTCGGTGACCACCACGCGATCGTACAAGCTGGGACGAGCAGCAAGCTTCTTCTCGAAGTCGCGCTGCATCTTTTTTCGCCACTCGGGCGTGCGTTTCGCCGTGAGCGCAAAGCCAGCAGCGTAGTACTTCCCGTCAGCCCTGAGGAACGGGGCAAGAATCTCCGTGTACCACCCCCGGCTCGGCCAAATCTCGACGACCGTCATCGTCGGTTCGAGGCCGAAGAACTCGAGCGTCTCGTTAGGATGCCGATACGTGTTTCGGTCCGCGTTGCCCGGGTCACGATGCGCGCCGGTCGCCGAGCGCGCGAGTTGCGCCGATGAATCCGCCACGACGCTGGCACCGAACCCGAGCATCAAAACCAGCGGCGCAAGACCGATCCAAACAGATTGCCGTGTCATCACCCGAGACCGAAAACGGTACCACGGCGTAGTCGGCGGGGCGGCCAGCGTTATGCCTTCAAAGCGATGGGACGGCGCATGATCTGCGTTTCGGCGCCGCCTCGCGCAGTTTTTTCACCGAAATCCAATGGGAAAACGCGGTTTACAAGGGGTAAAGCAAGAGAGCTCCGTGGCATGGAAATTGAAACACGTTCTAGTTGTCCAGCAAGGTATTGGTGCGCGCTGAAGCAGCGATTGGAGTGTCCTCGATGAACGAAATGGCCAAGAGCGACCCCTGGGCTGGCTTTGCGCGTGGGTGGTTTCTCCTGATGTTTTCGGATGAGCTCAGGCCTGGGCAAGTGGTGCCGATGAAGCGCTTCGGCCAAGAGCTCGTCCTTTTCCGAACCGAGTCGGGGGAGCCCAAAGTCCTCGATGCCTATTGCCCTCACATGGGGGCGCACCTCGGCTACGGCGGGAAGATCGACGGTGAAGGGATCGTCTGCCCCTTCCATGCATGGAAATTCGACGGCGACGGTAAGTGCGTCGAGATTCCATACGCCAAGCGCATCCCGCCGAAGGCCCGAGTGGCGTGCTGGCCGGTACGTGAACGCAACGGGATGATCTTCGTCTGGCACGACCGAGAAAAAGGCGAGCCCGATTGGGAAGTTCCAGTCCTCGACGAATACGAAGATCCCGAGTTCCTACCGTGGAAGTACGCCGAGTTCCAGATCAAGACGCCGCCACTAGCGATCGCCGAGAACCTCGCCGACGCAGGACACTTCATTCCCGTGCATAACACGCACCCGGTGCCCGGCTCGTTCAGCAATACGTACACGGACCACATCGGCCAGCAAAAGATCAAGGCCGTCGCCTATCCGGTCCACGGCGGAACCGATGAGTTCGAGTCGACCGCGACATACTACGGGCCGGCGTATCAAGTCACGAAGCTGCAGGGCAAGGGCCTCGGCGTGATCATCAACGCGCATACGCCGATCGACGAGGAGTACGTGATGCTGCGTTTCGGGGTGTCGATGAAGGCGACCAAGGACATGACGGACGACCTGGTCGCGCACTTCATCGACAACATGCGAGACGGCTACCTACAAGACGTGCAGATCTGGGAAAACAAGATCTACCTCGACCGTCCGATGCTCTGTGACGGGGACGGGCCGATCGGCGAATTCCGACGCTGGTATGCCCAGTTCTTCACACCGCGAAAGCAGCGGGCAGACGCCGCGGAGTAATGGAGACGAACGTTCACAGCTTGGGCTACTTCATTTTCGAGGTTTCGGACCTCGAGGCGTGGGACCGCTTCCTGACCGACGTCATCGGTGCGGAAAAAGGCGCAGCCCTCGGTACTCCGCTCATCCCGTATCGGGTCGATGGCCGGGCCGCGCGAATCCTCGTGCGCGAAGGCCCTGCAGACGACTTGGTGGCGCTTGGGTTCGAGACACCGAGCGAAGAGCGGCTCCAGGCGCTGGCTGCGCATGCCCGCGAACGCGGGCACGGCACCGAACCCGCCACGTCCGAAGAGGCGGCGGCGCGGGGCGTGAGCACCCTCGTTCGAACCTTCGAGCCAGGAGGGGTCGCGGTCGAGCTATTCTGCGGACCGATCGAGGCCGAGGCCCCGTTCCGAATGCAGACCGTGAGAAAGGGGTTTGTCACGGGAGACCAGGGGCTCGGCCACCTCGCACTTCGCGCAGACGACGTTAAAAAGACGCGGGCGTTCTTCGAAGAAGTCCTCAGCTTCGGCTTGAGCGACCACATCCGATGCACCCTGCCTGGCGACTTCAAAGTGGACGTGACGTTTCTTCACGTCAACGCTCGCCATCACACGGTCGCGCTCGGTTCGGGCCTCCCCAAACATCTGCACCACTTCATGCTGCAGATGCGATCCCTCGACGACGTCGGAGCGGCACTCGACCGCGCTTTCGCGAACGACGTGCGTGTAGTGCAGGGCTTGGGCCGGCACCCGAACGACCAGATGGTGACCTTCTATTGTGTCACTCCCTCCGGCTTCGAATGCGAAGTCGGCTGGGGCGGACGCACGGTCGACGACTCGACGTGGAAGGCCACGACGTACAACCGAATCAGCGATTGGGGCCATCAATCACCGTACAGGCGGCCCCCAACGCGACAAACAGAAATGGGAGAGCACACATGAGCAAACAACCGCGATTTCCGATTCCACGTTACCCCCGGGGTTGGTTCCAAGTGGCGTACTCGGACGAGATCCAGAAAGGCGAGGTCAAGCCCCTCAAATACTTCGGCGTGGACCTCGTGATGTTCCGCACCGAGAATGGAGAGGTCAACGTGCTAGACGCGTTCTGCCCCCACATGGGTGCGCATCTCGGTCATGGCGGCAAGGTAGAAGGCGACGGCATCGTGTGTCCCTTCCACGCTTGGAAGTTCAATGGCGCCGGCAAGTGCACCGAAGTGCCGTACGCGCAGCATCTCCCTCGTAAGGCTAACATCACAGCCTGGCCCGTTCACGAGGTCAACGGCGTCGTGATGGTTTGGCACGACATCGACGGGAAGGAGCCCGCCTGGATGACGCCGGAAATCCCCGAATGGAACAACGAGGCGTGGACGCCATACTGGAGACAGCACTGGACGATGCGCACGCACAACCAGGACATGTGCGAGAACGTCGTCGACAAGGCGCACTTCAAATATGTGCATGGCATGAACGTCGTCCCCCAACCGCACACGATCAAGCTCGCATACCCGCACATCCACATGATCACCGACGCAAACTACGAGACGCCCAGAGGCGAGGTGACGGGTGAGCTCGACGTCGAGGTCCACGGCTTTGGCTTCTCGGTGAGCCGCTTCCGGGGCATTGTCGAGACGACCAATATGGCCTCGGTCACGCCGATCGACGATGAATACTGTGATGTGCGCTTCTCCTTTACCGTGAAGAAATTCGGCGGGGCCGATATCACGGCCGGGGTCGGCAAGGCCTTCACCAACGAAATCGCACGGCAGCTCGAGGAGGACGCCCCGATCTGGGAGCACAAGACCTTCTTCGAGCACCCGATGCTGTGCGACGGCGACGGCCCGATCGCCGACTTCCGTAAGTGGTGCAAGGACTTCTATCCCGAGTGGTACCACAAGCAGGCCCAAGACGAGTATGATGGCGTCAAGGAGGTGAGCAAGCCGCTCACACTAGCAGAGCGACGTCAACGGCTTGCTGCAGCATAGATGGAATCTAGTTCCGACACTCCCACAGCCGAAGAGATCCGGCAGCGCATCCGAAGTGAGCACCGCCGGATCTCCGAACAACTCTCTCGCGTGGAAACGCTCACCGACGAAGCGCGCGGCGGCGATCCGGCAACGTTCATTGCGTTGCGGCAGCAACTGCAGGCGCTTGGGTCGACGTTGCTCGAGCATTTACACTACGAAGAGTACAGGCTCCCGTCGTTGACTCAGCAAAGTGACACCGCGGACGAAGTGGCCGAGATGATGCGCCGGGAGCATCAAGCCCAAAGGGAGTTGCTGGACCACGTGATCCGGGAGCTCGACGAGACCGCCGTGGGCGAGAAGTTGGTAGTGGGCGTGCGCGAGCTGGTGCGTGCGATTCGCGACGACATGGAACACGAGGAACGAGAGATATTGGGCGGGCCCGTCTAGATCCTGGTTAACAACTTCGTCGTGAGCATTCGCGAGGCCGCGATGATGGGGGTCATGGTGTGGCTCGATGCACTGGTTGGGAAACCAGAGGAATCGAAGACGTAGATGTCGCGGGTGCCGTAGACCTTACCGTCAGGGTCGGCTCCACCGTCTCGTTCGGATGGGGCCATTCGTACGGTGCCTTGCTGGTGCGCGCTGAGCAACGGGGCCGTCGCGGGGGCGAAAGCGATCTCGCGTGCCTTTTCCGCGTCGCCGGTGGTGCGGATGACGAGCGGAGGCGCCGTCGGAACGACGACGTGGGTCGCCCCCGCCGCGAGATAGATGCGTGCGGTGTTGTAGACCGCCTGGCGAAGACGCTCTTGGTGGTCTGGACGTTGCTCATATCGAATGATCAGTCGTCCGCCTTGCCCCACCTCCACCTGTCCGGACGGCCGATCGGGTGCTAGAAGAAGCGATGCCGCCATCCGGTTGTACTGGGCCATCTCCTGCATGCCTTCGGCGCCCGAGAACGGGAGCAGGGTCGACACGATACCCGGGGTGCCCATGACCCCCTCGATGCGATAGCCCCAAAGCCCAACGTCTTCGTTGTCCTCCTGCTCGAACTCGGTCACAGCGTATGATTGGGGCACCAGGTTGAACCCGTTGATTTCCTCTTTGAAGAAACCGATGACCGGCAACTGAGGCTGAAGCATGAGGTTCCGGCCCACGTGCGGGTTGCCAATCCCAGAACGCAAAAGGAGTTGCGCCGACGCGATCGCATTGGCCGCGACGATCACGACCTTGGCCCGAAACATGAGCTCCCCTTGCTCGTGATAGCCGAGCGGATCGAGGATGCGTACGCGAACCTCTTTGAGCTCCTGGCCCGGCCGGTGGATCTCCACGGCTCGGGCGCGCGTGAACACACGGGCTCCAGCGGCAATCGCCTTCGGTAGCGCCACCATCCTCGGGTTGCGCTTGGCATGCACAGGACAACCGATCAGACAAGTGCCTAGCCCCTGACAGCCAACGCGATTGTGCATCATGACCTCGCCGCGATACCCGAGTGCTTCGGCACCGACTCGCAGTTTGTTGTTGGCGCTATTGACGAGACTTTCCGGGATGCGGCTCGCCGACAGATCGTCGAGGGCATCTTTCTGGAACGAACTGAACCGGTCCGGCGCAAAATCCTCGAGCCCATACTTGGCGGCCCAGTGCGCCAACACCGGCTCGGGCGTCGGCACGACATCACAAGCGTTGATTACACCGCCGCCTCCGAGCACCCTCCCCTTGCAGAACGCTAACCGAGAGATCCGACGTCGCGCGACCTCCGCGGTCCATGTACAGCTGATCGTACATTTCGCTATCGCGCTGGTTGCGCTCCGGCCCGACGAGGTCCCGCCCCTCTTCGAGCACGACTCACTTCATGACCGGCCTCGGCCAACAAACGCGCAGCGGTTGCTCCGCCGCAACCCGACCCGATGATGCAGACCTCCGTAGTGAGGGCCTCCGGGGCCGGCTCCTTCGACAGATCGACGATAGCCCCGCTCATTGCTTCACGCTCCGACTGCGATAGAGCGACGGCCCTGGGTAGCCGATGAAAGGCCAAACCGCTTCGCGATCGAAAAACACCAGGTTGAAGAATTTTCGCATCGCGACGCTGACCTGGCGTCTCAGTAGACTGTCGCTGGTGGCCCAGCCTTTCCAGTGAGCCAGGCGCGCTTCGGGATCGAGGCGCGAGAAGGTAGAAACTTGCCGATCGAAAACCAGCGGACCAAACTCGATCAACACCAGCGCTTTTCTTTGAGGTCCTTCACGTTGTGTTTGGGCTCGCCCATCAAGAACTCGTCGAACGCGCGCGGAAGATCCATGGGCTCCACGTCGATCGGGATCGCATCGGTACGCGGAACATGATCTCAACGAGGCTCTTCACAGTCTGATATTCGTGGGCGTCCAGGACCTGGAGACCGTCCACCTCGGGGGCGCGCCCGCGAAGAATGAGTAGGCCTCCGCCGCCGACCCCGAGCAACGCGCCACCCGCAACCAAGCCAGCCTTCAGGAACTTACGCCGAGAGAGGAAACTGAAGAGCCCCTCGCGCGCATTCTGTTCGCTCTCGGGAACCGTCATGCTTAGTCTTCTCGCACAGTCCCATGCTATAGAAAACCCATGGGAGGCAGCAGCGACGAAATGGCCGCATTTCGAAAGCTGCAGGCGCATCTCTCCGAGCGCTGGGAGCTGATCAACAGCGACGGTCCCGAACCCCGTGACATCGTCGTCATCCCATCGCTATCGCTCGACGGGATCGAGTCGGTCTCTATCGACGGCGTGCTGCACTACGAAGAGCGGATGTTGTTCGTTTTGAATCTTCTGCGGCGCCCGCGCGCGCGCGTTGTGTACGTCACGTCGGCACCGATTCATCCGGCGGCCGTTGACTACATGCTTTCGCTGATCAGCGGGATCCCCAACGAGCACATGCGCCGCCGACTGACGGTGATTTCGCTCTATGACAGCTCCTTGACGCCGTTGTCCCAAAAGATCCTCCAACGGCCTAGGCTCATGGAACGCATCCGACAATGCATTCAGCCAGAGCAGGCGATGATGACCTGCTTCACCGTCTCCAAAGCGGAACGCAGCCTGGCTACGGCGTTGGGCATTCCCCTCTACGGCGTCGACCCAGACCTCCTGTGGCTCGGGACCAAGAGCGGCTCACGCACCGTGTTCCGCGAGGCGGGCATTCGCTTGCTCCCGGGCGCGGAAAACCTCCAAAGCGAGCGGGAGGTCGTCGAGGCCGTGGACGGGCTTTGGTCGGACCACCCCGAGCTCGAAAGGGTCGTGGTCAAACACAACACCGGGTTCAGTGGCCAGGGCAACGCGATCATGGACCTGCGTAGGATCGCCCATGCGTCCCCCCAAAGCGGAACCAGCCGCGAAGGACGAGAACAGGCATTGGCCGATGCCTTGCACCACATGCGGTTCGTCGATACGCGTCAGGCCTGGACGACATTCTTGGAGAAGCTCGAACGTGAAGGTGGCGTGGTCGAGGCATTCGTGGAAGCGCCGGACAAACGAGCCCCGAGCTGCCAATTGCGAATCTCGCCGTCGGGCGGTCTCGATCTCCTTTCAACCCATGACCAACTCGTCGAAGGTCGTGACGGCCAGATCTACGCCGGGTGCCGCTTCCCCGCCGATGCGGCGTATCGGATGGTCATCCAGCAGGACGCGCAACGAGTCGCAGAGATCCTTCAAGACAGGGGAGCGGTCGCGCGCCTCGCGGTCGACTTTCTGTGTGTCCAAGCCAATGACGGCGCTTGGCAGCACTACGCCATCGAAACGAATCTCCGCATGGGTGGCACGACGCACCCGATGATGCTCCTTCGGATGATGACCGATGGAAGATACGACCCAGGCACGGGTCTATATCTGACGCCGCGAGATGAGCCCCAATTCTACGTCGCAACCGACTCGATGCGCTCAGACCGGTACCGGGGCCTTCTGGTCGAGGATCTGCTCGACATTGCGGCCGTCAACGGGCTGCACTATCAGACATGGTCCGAATCGGGCGTGCTCTTTCACTTCACCGGAGCGTTGAGCGAGTTTGGGAAGTTCGGCATTACGGCCGTGGGAAAGAGCCCGGCCGAAGCAGACCACTGGTTCAATGAGACCCAAAAGGTGCTGGATCGCGAAACGGAGGAACGAAGTTGTTCGTAGAAGAACTGAAGCACGGCGTCCTGAGAGTATCGGCTTCCGAGGATTGGCCGAGGCCGTACGTCGGGGTCTGCGGCTCGATGCACGGAGACGAGCCGTGTGGTGCCAACGCAGTTGAGCGCATCGCCAACGAATTTCGCGAAGACGTGCTTCAACCCGGTAACGGGACGGTGTTCCTGGTTCACGCAAACCCCGAGGCGACGTCCCAAGGCCGCCGACACACCCCGGGAGGAGACGATCTCAACCGCCTCTGGGACTTTTCGTTCATGGAATCGCTGCGCAAGGAGGCGTGGGGGTACGAGCATCAGCGCGTGCTCGAGCTGAAGGAAGTGCTTGGCGACCTCGACGTCTTCCTCGACCTGCACTCGGCTGCGACCGCGACTCCGCCGTTCGCTGTGAGCAACGGCGTGCCTTCGGTCGACGAGATCGCGAAACGGATCGGCATTTCGTTTCTAGTTCAATCTTGGTACGGCCTGGCGGACAAGGTGATCATCGGCTTCCTGAGACTCGTGGGCGTGCCTGCGCTCTCTGTCGAGTGTGGCGCACACGACGACCCGGAAATCTTGGACAAGGCCCATCGCATCGCGTTGAGCTTCCTGCGGACTACCGGCGCAATCAGCGACGGAACGGAGCCCCCCAGGAACGACGTGCGTGCCGTCCACGTCATCGAAACGATCACCAAGCCGAGCGCCGAGTTCCACTTCGGCTCACCCTGGACCGGATTTCAGGAGCTCGAGCCGGGCGCTCTCGTCGGCCGCGACCGAGTCACCGAAATTCGAGCCACCCACCGCTGCTACACGGTCCTACCGAACGAAAACGTCGAAGTAGGCGAAGACGTGATCTACCTAGCGGTAGACAGCGCCAGCGTCACGAGCATTGACGGGGGTTCAACAAACTTCTTATAAGCCACGGTGAAATGTTGTGCCGGGTGTTGGAGAGAAAGGGGACGCTGGGTCTCATGGCTTTGGCCATTGCGACGTCGTGCCCTTGGATCGCGCCAATAGCATTGGCCGAGGAGGAGCTGCATCCGGAGGTGGCGCCCGAAACAAAGGCACCAAGCGCAGACTTCCGCAAGGACGACACCCCGAAGCCGTCGACTGCAGTCAACGTCTCCAAAGACGAAGAGGGTCTGCCACAGGACTTCATGATCGAGTTCGGCGACGACTACGACTGGATTCGATTGGCTTCGGGAGAATGGCTCAAAGGCAACCTCGAGCGTATGCGCGACGGCGTCCTCGAGTTTGATAGCGATCAGCTCAAGCTGCTCACACTCGATTGGAAGAAGACCATCGCGCTTCACTCCCCGGCCGCGAACACCTACATCTTCACCGAGGGCGACGATCTCATCGGCCCCGCGATGATCGATACGGAAATGGTCGTGGTGCAAACGCTCGACGGGATGGTCATGCGTCCACGAAGCGAGCTCCTCGGGATCATCGAGCATAAACCTCGGGAACGAAACTACTGGTCTACGAGAATGCGCCTCGGCTTCAGCTCAAACCGCGGCAACACCGAGCAGCTGACCTTCAACGCCTTTTGGTCACTCGTACGCGAAGATTCATTCACCCGGATGCAACTCACCTACGACGGGACCTTTGGCAAGGCGGACGGCACCGTAAACGCGAATCGGCATCTCGCTGGTGGCGACGTCGACATCTACGTGCACCCCATCCTCTACGTGAAGGCGCTGACAGGCCAGCTCCTGTACGACAAGTTCCAGAACATCCGGTTACGCGCGACGCCCGCTGCTGGTATCGGAGTGCACATCATCACGACCTATGTGGTGAACTGGGACTTCGAGACCGCATTTGGCTATCAATACTTGTCCCTCATCGATCCGGCGGCCACCGTGGAGAACCCGCAAAACGACGCCTATCTCATGCTGCGAATGTTCGCCGACATCGATTTCACGGATGACATTCAGCTCCTCCTCGATTGGCGTACCAACCTGGTCGTCACCACGATCGGGAACACGAACCACGTAGGCAGCGCCGATCTCTCGATCTTGGTGACCTCGTTGTTTGGTTTCAACTTCTCGTTCCTCTATCTGCGCACCGAGCGACCCTTTCCCCGGGCGGACGGAACGGTGCCGGACAAGAACGACTATCAGTTCGTGATCGGGCTCACGCTCAATCTCGGCTAGTCAGTCATCCGGTGCATCCGGGTTGAGCATCCCGCAGCCGACTTGGTCCGAAGGAGCCCGCAGGTCGTCTTCCTGAGGCGATAGGTCAGGGAGCGCCATGCCCGAACGGAGAACCTCCATGGCTCTGTGCGTCGACATGTAAATGCGGCCTTCCGCAGCGAGCTTTTCGAGCAACCCGGTTCGGTGAAGCACGTCGCGGACAGGGCCTTTGACGCGAGTCAACACCAGCCCGACTCCACGAGACGCTAGCTCTTGGTCGAGCTCCGCCAAGGTCGCGGCCGCAGCGGAGTCCAGTTGGTTGACCCCCGCTGCTTCGATGACGATGTAGCGAACCGGCGACTCTGCATTCTCGATCAACGCGCGTATCGTCTCCTTCAGGAAGCTGACGTTGCCAAAGTAAAACTGTGCGTCGATGCGAACTAGCACGATCCCGGGCACCTCCTTGGCGTGAGGATGACGGGCAAGGTTGAGATACGTCTGCGATTCGGGAATGCGACCGAGAACTGCAAAATGCGGGCGCGTCGTGTGTACGAGGAACAACAGCACTGACGCCCCAATGCCAACCAAAATCCCGTACTGGATGCCGAGGGACAGGGTCGCGATGAAGGTGAGGACGAGAAGGTAGAAGTCCTCGTGCTTGACGCGGAAGATCTCCCTGGCGCCGCGAATGTCGATCAAGCCAAGTACGGCCGCAACGATGACGGCGCTCAGAGCAGCATTGGGTAGATAGTAGAACGCACCGGTGAAAGCCACGAGAGTGACGACGACCACCGCTGCGGTCACGATCGCGGCCATTTGAGTACGCGCGCCGGCCCGTACGTTCACCGCGGTCCTCGAGAACCCACCCGCGATCGGATACCCTCCAGTGAAGCCGCCCGCGACATTCGCGAACCCGAGCGCGATCAGCTCACGGTTGGGAACGATGTCGTAGCGATGGAGGCGGGCGAAGGTGCGGCCCACCGAAATCGCCTCCATGAAAGACACCAACGCGATCGTGGCGGCAATCGGCAACATCTCCGTGACCAAGGCCATATCGAGACGCGGAACCTGAATGCCGGGAAGCCCCGCCGGAACGGTCCCCACGATGGCAACACCAGCGTCCGCCAGCCCGAGCCCCCACACCGTGAGGGTGGCGGCGGCCACGACGAAGAGTGCCGCGGGCAGCCGCGGCCATTTCTTCTTGAAGACCAGTAACGCCGCAATCGACGATGCGCCGACCACAATCGTCGGCCAAGACCAGGCGGACACCTGATCGAGACCTTTCCATACGACCAGGTGCACGTGATGGGTGCGAGGGAGCTTCACGCCGAGGAGATGCCCGAGCTGACTTGCGGCAATGATGAGTGCGGCGGCCGAGGTGAAGCCGCTGACGACCGGGCGAGAAAGGAAATTCACCAAGAAGCCGGCCCGCAAGAAGCCGAGCCCGGCCTGCACGACGCCCACCATGACCCCGAGGGCCGCGGCTACGAGGATGTAGTTCTCGGTGCCGATCGTCGCGATGGCACCGACGCCCGCAGCGACCAGAATGGAATCCATCGCCACCGGGCCCACAGCCAAGTGCCGCGAGGTGCCAAGCACCGCGTAGACCAGAATCGGAGCCAGTGCCGCGTAGAGGCCGTGTATCGGCGGAAGCCCCGCAAGCATCGCGTAGCCCATCGCTTGCGGGATGAGCATCACTGCAGTCGTCAGCCCCGCGACGGTGTCCGCCCCCAGGTCAGTCCGCCGGTACGCCGGAAGCCACTCGAGAATCGGAAGGGCTGGCGCTGACCGCGTCATCCGTCGATCATGGCTGTCGTTTGGCTCTCTCCGGCTTCCTCCGTCGGTGCCGCTCGAAGCTTCATGAAGATCTGGTAGGCGCCCAATCCAATCAGCATTGCGGCACCGAAGATCAACGCATCGTGTGACCGCGCGCCGACTGATGTCAATGCCGGCCCCGGACAATAGCCACCGATCCCCCAACCGACCCCAAATAACCCCGAGCCGGTGATCAGGCGCCAGTCGATATCCTTCCGAGTCGGCAACGAGAACGACGGCGCCCAAATCGGGCGATGCCACCGCCTGACCACCGCGCGATAGATCGGCGTATAGACCAACAGTGCGCCACCCATCACGAAGCCGAGGCTCGGGTCCCAGTTTCCGGCGAAATCAAAGAACCCGACGATCTTTGCAGGCTGGGTCATGCCGGAGATGGCCAGACCCGTGCCGAACAACAACCCTCCTAGAAAAGCTCCGACTTTGAGCTTCATACCGCACCCCCGAGGATCTCATTGACGACGAACACGGTGATGGCGGCCGTCGTCATGAAGGAGATGGTGGCGACCGTGGATCGCTTCGAAAGGCGCCCAATCCCGCAAACGCCATGTCCGCTCGTGCAGCCGCTCCCGAGCTGGGTGCCGATGCCTACGGCCAGGCCCGCCGCGATCAGAGCCAGGCTGGAACGATCGATGTCGACTAGGTATGCTTCCGGATAGAACCAACTCCCGAGCACTCCAGCCATGAAGAGTCCAACGAGGAACATGATGCGCCACGTGACGTCCCCTGGTTGCCGTCGGAAGATGCCTCCAGCAATTCCGCTGATTCCGGCGATGCGCCCGTGGAACATCAGGAGACCGGCTGCCGCAAGGCCGATCAGCATGCCCCCTAGCGTCGACGCGATAGGTGTGAATGAATCCATAGCGCCAAACTACATTGCACCGGGTGCGCCAAAGGTACAGAACGTCTTGCTCGAGGGATTCGCTGGGGTTTTCCGTACATGATTGTTTCAAGGTTTCAAAACTGCGACAGAAGGCTATTATTTCAAATGGTTAGCGTTGGTACGTACGTTGTCCCACCCCACCGCCCCCACGCTATCGCCTAGGAGGTACCCGATGCTACTTCGCCAACTCTTTGATCACGAAACCTGGACCTACACCTATCTCGTTGCAGACGAGGAGTCGGGCAAGGCTGTGCTGATCGACCCGGTGGTCGACCAGGTCGAACGCGACATGCAACTTCTCAATGAGCTCGGGCTCGATCTCGTCTACACGATGGACACGCATGCACATGCCGATCACATCACCGGATCGGGACTTCTACGTGAGCGACTCGGCAGTAAGGCCGTGGTGGGCGCAAACGCGGGGGCGGCATGTGCAGACGTACTGGTTCAAGACGGCAGCACGCTCGAGGCGGGCGGTCTGAAGTTCGAAGTCCGCGCAACGCCGGGGCACACCGATGGATGCGTTACCTTCGTTACCTCGGATCACAAAAACGTCTTCACCGGCGACGCGATCCTCATCCGCGGCACCGGTCGCACGGACTTTCAACAGGGTAGTCCGCAAAAGCTCTACCGCTCGATCCACGACAAGATCTTCACCCTCCCCGATGACACGACCATCTGGCCGGGTCACGACTATCGCGGGCGGACGTCCACGACCGTGGGTGAGGAGAAAAGATTCAACCCGAGGGTCGGCGACGGCAAGACCGAAGCCGAGTTCACGGAGATCATGGACAACCTCAACCTGCCGATGCCTAAGAAGATCAACGAAGCGGTGCCCGCCAACCTGCGGTGCGGTTTGGTTCCGCCGGAATCGATGTCGGGCGATCCGCTTCCAGAGCGCGGATGGGCCGCCATCGAGCGAACGCCTGAAGGGGTCCCCGAGGTCACGACAGCGTGGGTCGCAGAAAACAAGGGCGCGATTCGTATGGTCGACGTTCGCGAAGTCGATGAAGCCGAGTCCGACGGCATCATCGAGGGTTCCGAGGTGATCCCGATGGGTACCGTCGACGAGGCTTCCAAGGCTTGGGACCACGAGCAGCCGGTCATCACGATTTGCCGGTCGGGCCGGAGGTCGGGCCGGGTTGCCCTCGAGCTCGAAAAGCTCGGGTTCAAGCGCATGGCGTCGATGCGTGGCGGAATGGTCGCCTGGAACAATCGATAGACCAGCGAGTCAGAGTCACTTCGGGGATGCTAGCCTCGGCCGGTGCTCGACTCGATGACCGTGATCGCCCTGGTGGTGGCATGCTTCGCGACCGCCACGATCTCGGGGATCCTCGGCATGGCGGGCGGCGTGACGCTGCTCGGCGTCATGACCGCGTTGATGCCCGCGCGCGTGGTCGTCCCGATTCACGGTGTCGTGCAGCTGGCCTCGAATTGGACGCGCACCTGGGCATTTCGCAAGCACATCCGCTGGTCGATCTTCTTCACGTTCATGGTGCCGGCAGTACTGGGAATCGCGATCGGCAGCCTGCTTTGGTCGGAAGCGAAGCTCACCTGGTTTCGCGCTTGGATCGGCGCGTTCATTCTTTTCTTCTTGCTGTGGCGCCAGTACAAGCCAACACTCCGAAATCTCCCGACGTGGTCCTATGGTGTCCTCGGCCTGGCGGCGGGTCTCCTCAGTATCTTCATTGGGGCAACCGGGCCTTTTCTCGCGCCCTTCTTCCTGCGGGACGACTTCGACAACGAGCAGGTCATCGCCACCAAAGCCGTCTGCCAAACGTGGCTCCATCTACTGAAGATCCCGGCATTCTTGGCACTGGGCTTCGACTACATCCCATACGCGCCTCTTCTACTCACCCTCATCGTCGCCGTCATTGGAGGGACCTATCTCGGCAAGTACCTGTTGAGCAAGATCTCGAAGGAGCACTTCGTGCTCTGGTTCCAAGTCGTCCTCGCCATCCTCGCCGTGTACTTGATCATCTCGGCGGTGCTGGCCTGATCGCCATGTGGCGCATAGCCACGATCGGACTACAACACAACCAGACGCATGAACCTTTCTGGACGGACGGTGCTCATCACAGGTGGCGGTACGGGAATCGGCCGCAGCCTCGCGCGACAGCTTGCCGAAAAGGACAACACGGTTCTGATCTGCGGGCGTCGACTCGGTGCCCTCGAAGAAACTGCCGCCGGCTCTAGCGCAATCCACCCGTATCGGTGCGACCTCACGAGGTCAGCCGACATTCAGCAAATGCTGGCTACCTTCGAGCGGGATGGCCACCACGTCGACATGCTGATCAGCAACGCGGCAATCGTGGGCTTCGATTCGTTAGCAGGAGGGCTGAACCTCGACGCGGCGAGAATGACCATCGACGCCAATCTCTTCGGCCCGATCGAGCTCACACAGCGGATGCTCGATACGCTGCGGGCCCAGAACGACCCGACGATCGTGATCGTAGGGTCTCCCGCGGGGCTTGGACCTTTGGCGGACACGCCCATGTACAGCACCAGCAAGGCAGGGCTACACGCCTACACACTTTGCCTTCGCTATCACCTCGAAAAGGACATTCGAGTCGTCGAGGTGTTTCCTCCCACCGTCGATACACCGATGCTGTCCGAAAAGAAGTGGAAGAAGATGAGCGCGGAGGAATGCGCCCGACGCATCGTTCGAGAGCTCGAGCGTGGCCAGGAACAGATTTGGATCGGTGAGAGCCGAAGGTTCCGGTTCCTGCAGCTAGTTCTCCCGCCGGGCCGGCTGTTCCGTGTGGTAAACGATTGGTCGCCCCCCGAAGTCGGCTAGATATGGGCTTTACAGACGAAGAGAGGGACCTCGACGAGACGGCGAGTAAGATGGCCACCTGGCTCGCCTCAAAGCTGTCGGTCCCGGCGGAGAACATTCGCATCGAGAACTTGGAAGAGCCGCTGGGCACCGGTTTTTCGAGCGACACCCTTTTGTTCGACCTCGCCTACGAGAAGGACGGCGTGACGCACGAGGAAGGCCTGGTCGCAAGATTGGAGCCCGAGGAGTGCATCGTGTTTCCGAGTTACGACGTCGGACTTCAAGCGCGCGTGATGCAGAGGCTCGAGAGCACGGCGGTGCCGGTCCCCAGAGTGCGGTGGCTCGAACCGGACGAGTCCGTCCTCGGGGTCCCGTTCTACCTCATGGAGCGCGTCGAGGGCCGCATCCCCACCGACAACCCGCCGATGCACGATGAAGGCTGGATCGCCGAAGACCTCTCCGAGGGAGAGCGCAAAGCCCTTTGGTGGAATGGACTCGAGGCGATGTGCAAGGTGCACGACGTCTCCTGGGAAGGCCACTTCGACTTCCTCCTCGAGCCCAAACGCGGGGAGACGCCGCTCGACCAACAACTCGACTACTACCAGGGCTATTTTCGCTGGGGCATGGAAGCCTCGAGGCATCCCGACATCGTGAAGGCGCTCAAGTACCTCGAAGCCAACAAACCGGCGAAGCAGCCGATCGCTTTGTGTTGGGGGGACTCCCGTCTTGCCAACCAGATCTTCGACGGTCTCGATTGCGTCGCACTGCTCGATTGGGAGATGGTACGACTCGGCGATCCAGTGCAAGACCTGGCCTGGTGGCTCGCCTCAGACCGCTGCTTCACCGAAGGCCTCGAGGTCGAACGACTGCCGGGCTTTCCCACGCAAGCCGAGACGATGGCGCGGTGGCAAGAGATCACAGGCTTCGATGCGTCGAACTTCGACTACTACACCATCTTGGCGCTAACGCGATTCTCGATGCAGATGGCTCGCATTGCGCAATACATGAAGAAGATCGAAATCATCGACGAAGAAAACGAGTTCGACGCGGAGAACCTAGCTTCGATCATACTGCGTCGCGCGCTCGAGGAGGTTTGAGGATGGGTCCACTCGAAGGAATTCGCATCGTCGAGATCGACGGCATCGGCCCTTGTCCGTTCGCCGGAATGCTGCTCGCCGACCTGGGCGCGGAAGTGATTCGGGTCGGCCGTCCTCAACCATCACCGTTGCAGGCCGCCTTCGACGTGCTCAGCCGCGGCAAAAAGAGCGTCGTGCTCGATTTGAAGAGCACCGACGGAACGAACGCCTTGCTCGAGATCGTGAAAACCGCGGACGCGCTGATCGAGGGCTTTCGGCCCGGCGTCATGGAGCGTCTTGGTGCGGGCCCCGAGGTCTGTCTCGAGGTGAACCCTCGCCTGGTATTCGGACGAATGACGGGGTGGGGTCAGGAAGGCCCGCTTGCGCAGAGCGCTGGCCACGACATCAATTACATCGCTCTAGCTGGAGCCCTGCACGCCATCGGCCACAAAGGGAAGCGCCCCACGGTGCCTATCAATTTGGTGGGAGACTTCGGAGGCGGCGGGCTCTTGCTCGCGTTTGGCGTCCTTGCCGCGCTTCTCGAAACAGGGAAGTCCGGTAAGGGGCAGGTGGTCGATGCCGCGATGGTCGATGGCGTTGCCGCACTGATGGCAAGTGTGTACGCCGGTATGCAGCAGGGGTTCTGGTCTGACAAGCGTGGAGAGAACCTCCTCGACTCGGGTGCAGCCTTCTACGACGTGTACGAGACGAGCGACGGCAAATACGTCTCGATCGGCGCGCTCGAGCCACAGTTCTACAAGGAGCTGATCGATAAGCTCGGCCTCGAGGACGCAGCCGCGCCGATGGAGCACCTGCAGCCGCACAAGTGGCAGGAGCTCCGTCCCAAGCTCGAAGAGCTATTTCGACAGCGGACGCGCGACGAGTGGTGCGAGCTACTCGAAGGGACCGACACCTGCTTCGCGCCAGTCCTCGCGACGTCCGAAGTGTTCGAGCATCCACATCACGTGGCCCGAAAGTCGTTTTTCGATGTTGCAGGCGTGAAGCAAGCCGTCGCCGCGCCGAGGTTCTCCAGGACGATCCCCGAGCTCCCCAAACCGGCCAACGAGCGCGGCGCCGACACCGAAGACATTCTACGCGAGTGCGGAGTCGCCCTGCCCGATTTGAGAGAATGAAATGATCACGGACTTCGATGACTACCTGATTCACCAAGCGCCCTTCCCGATCAACCAACCGGGCCTTCCGAATCGCAACTTCTACGATCGGTATTGGTTCAACGGTTTCGACAAAGGGGGGAAGTTCTTGTTCGAGATCGGATTCGGTCGCTATCCGCACCGCTTCGTCCAAGATGGCCATTTCAGCGTCACGGTCGAAGGGGTCCAGCATTCGTTCCACGCTTCGCGTAGGGTGGCCGACAACCCGATGGATTCGACCGCAGGGCCGCTGCGCGTCGAAATGGTCCAACCGATGCGAATCGTTCGCGTCGTGATCGAACCCAACGACACCGAAATCGAATGTGATTTGACGTTCCACGCGAAAGCACCGCCAATCCAAGAGCCGAAGAACGTCATGTATGACGGCGCCCGGCTGATCATGGACACCCAGCGGTTCACCCAATACGGAACGTGGGAGGGTTTCTTCTCGATCAAGGGCCGCCCGTTCGAGGTCAAGCGAGGCGAAGTCATCGGGAACCGAGACAAGTCTTGGGGCATGCGTCCCGTCGGCGAATACGAGGATGGCGCCCCCAGCAAACTGACCACCGACCCAGGGATCTATTGGATTTGGTCCCCGATTCACTTCGATGGGTTCTGCACGCATTTCCTGACGCGCGAGACGCCGGATGGCTACGCGCAGGATCTTGCCGCGTCGATCGTCAAGACCTATGGCGACCACGAAGAAGTGCCTAAGGATCTCATCGAGGCCGACGAAGAGGTGATGGCAACCGCGCGACACCAGATCCGATGGCGCAGCGGAACGAGGTGGCCCGAGAGCGCGACCCTCGACCTCGTCGCACGGGACGGCACGGAGCGACACATCGAATTGGAGCCCATGCTTCGCTTCCAAATGATGGGGATCGGCTACCAGCATCCCGAGTGGGGCCACGCTGTGTGGCGCGACGAGCTCGATACGGGCTACGAGAGTTGGAAGCTCGACGAAGTGGAGCCCGACGAATACTGCACCATTCACGTACACAACGTCGTTCACGCAAAGATGGGTGACCAAACCGGCATCGGCATCCTCGAGACCATCGTGTTCGGCAGGCACGCTCCGAGCGGGTTTGAGGACCTGTTCGACGGGGCTCCGTAGCTACCGCGTCAGCGCGTCGTCTCAAAACGCGTAGCCTGCACCGACCGAAATGATCGGGAAGTGACTTGGGTAGAACGGGTTCGTGAAGACGTTCACCTTCAACGAGAAACCAAAGAACGCACCCCTCCCAACGCCCATCATGTAGCCACCGCCGAGCAGCAGGTTTCCGTAGTTGTCTCGACCGGACTGAAAGCCTCCCTGGCGGAACCCGGTGTTGATGATCTCGCCCTCGATCAGAAAGAACAGGATCGGAACTGGATACAAGCGGACGAAAACTGACCCGCCGAAGGTGTGCCAGGTGACGTCGGGAATCGGGAACCTGTCCTTGGTATACTGATAACGAAGCGCGAGGCCGGGCTCGACGATGCGCTTGATGATGTAGGAGACCTGCGGCGAGATCCCGACGAACGTGATATCCGTTCCGAAGCCGAAGCCGATCCCCCCACCTACGCGGAGATGTCCGATCGGTTCTTCGGGTTTCTCGGGTGGCTCCTCTGCAGGCGGAGGCTCCACCTCCGGAGACTGCTGGGGTTCGCCTGGTGGAGGGGGCTCGGTGATGACCTCGACGTCTCGACCTTCTTGCGCGCGCACCGTGCACACGCAAAACGTGAACGCCCCCATCACGGCAATAAACCCAAGATAAGAAGAACCCCGCACCTCTTCTTTATAACAGAAACACGTCCTCGAGATCATCAAAGGCCGTCGCGCGCCACCGTGCGAGGGGACTCTCTCCCTCCAACAGCTGCTTTGTCGCAGCAAGAACGGCAGGCAGGTCGACGAGGTAGCAATAGGGGTCGTCTTTCGATCGCGCACCGACGCCCTCGGGCAGATCCATCGGAGGAAGCCAGGACACCATCTTCCGGTGCTCTCCGGCGAGCAACGCGCGAACGGCCACATTGCCAAGACGACTGCCGAGGAGTCGATCGAACGCGGTCGGCCGTCCGCCGCGCACAACGTGTCCGAGCACCGTGACTCGCGTTTCGATCTCGTCGTCCTCGTCGAGCGAGTCCCCGGCTTCTTCGCGCAAGCGGGCGTCAACGAGCGACTTCAAGCGTTCGGTGGGTGTCGCCACACCCTCCGCCTTGATCGCAACGACTTTCGGGTTCTCCCGATGGCGCTCGCGTACGGTGAGGATGGTCTTGACTACGGAGTCGACGAGCTCTTCTTCGGTGCGCGACGCCTCCGGGAAGAGCACCATGTTGGCGCCCGACGCAATCGCCGATGTCATCGCGAGGTACCCGCATTCGCGGCCCATGACCTCTACGATGAACGTTCGATCGTGCGCACTTGCGGTGTCGGCGATCCGGTCACACGCCTCGACAATCGTGTTCATCGCCGTGTCGACACCAATGGCAAGCCCGGTGAGAGCGATATCGTTGTCGATCGATGCTGGGATGCCGATGACCTTGACCGGCCAGTCCCCCGCCTCCGTCACGTTGCTAAGGAGCTCGAGACCGGTCAGCGAACCGTTCCCACCGACGACGATGAGCCCGTCTACCCCGTGTTGCACGAGAACTTCGCGCGCTCGTGCACGCGGCCCAGGCTCGAAGAAGCGTCTGCATCGTGCCGAATGGAGAAACGTCCCACCATCTCGGAGGATCTCGGTGACCTCGTCGACGCCGATCGGGACGAGCTCACCGTCCAGGAGGCCCCGATACCCGTGGCGCGCACCAAGCATACGATGCCCTTTGGCAATCGCGACCATTGTCGCAGCGCGGATAGCAGCATTCATCCCGGGTGAATCGCCTCCGCTCGTCAGAATCGCAATTGTCTTCGACACGGGCCCTCCTTCGGGAGGCCGGTTATCTCACGTGATGGGGACGCTCGCCAAGCCGAAAGAAAATGCGAGGCTATTCACCCAGGAGAGCGCGGGTCTTGTCAGCTCGCTCCAGCACCGCTGCGACCCGAACATCTTGTTCGAGCGCATCCCAGAGAGCGTTCGCGCGTTCTCGGTACCCGAGCTCGCTGAGGCGGCCGCGTAGAAGCTCCGCCCGTAGGAATACGAAAGTCGTCTGGACCACGTCGTGAAGGCAGTAGTCACGTATCTCGGCGTGCCTTCCGTGCTCGTACATGCTTTGCACCTTCGAGCCATCGACTCCCATCTTGCCGGGCATTCCGACGAGTTGGGCCAGTGCATCGAGACTCGGCATCCTACTCGCGCCGTAGTCGGTCAGCAGATCCGCCAAGTCGATATGACCCTCGTCGCTGTAGCGATAGCGGTACTCGCGATTCGCGTAATAGGCAGGAAACGGGACCCCGTGCTTGAGCATGCGGTTCGCCAGCACCGGCAAATCGAACCGGCGACCGTTGAACGTCACCATCGTGGGGTGTCGTTTCCCCACGAAGTCCGAAAACTCTTGAAGCACTTTGGGTTCGTCCGGCGTCGCGTCCGACTCGCCGCCGAAAGCTCCCAGCTTCTGGAACTTGTGGTCGCCGTCAAGCCAAAGTACCCCAAGCGCCACGACCTGATGGAAAGGGGCCGGCGGGAATCCATCCACCGCGGCGTCCCATACCAACTCGGGATCGGCGATGGTTTCGATATCGAGGACTAGAAACGAGCGAGCCACGTCGGGAATGCTAGCTTAAGAATCGCTTAAGGTCCGGGGTGTTTACTTCATGAGGAGGCAAGATCTCCCAAGAAAGGAACACTCATGAAGTCGTACAACAAGGGAACGATCATCGGAACACTGATTGGGGGCGTATTCGGCGTCGCGCTGGCCATCGGCGCTGTCGCGTTTGCGAGCCCACACGGACCGCACGGCAAAGGCTGGACTCCCGAAAAAATCGAGGAGCACCTCGCCGAAATGACGCAGCGGCTGAATCTCGGCGCTGCCCAGGAGGCGCAGATCCGAACGGTCATGGAGCAGGCACAGACACGCGCTCGGGAGATCAAAGAAATGCCTCGGGGCCCCGAGAAGTTTGCTGCATTTCGCGACCTCCATTTCACGACGGAGGATCAAATCTATGCGAACCTGAGCTGTGCCCAGCGCGAGGAGCTCCGGATCCTGAAGCGCGAACACCATGCGGAGCGGATGCGAGAACGCTGGGAACGCCATCACGCCGAAGACGCCAAGTAACTGGAGACCCCGTGCCGAACCGAATCCTGCTCGTGGAAGATGACGTCGCCCTTGGTCAGCAAGTGGTGGAGACGCTTTCGCAAGCAGGGTTCGATCCGCACTGGATTCAAGACGGAGACGCGGCACGCGATGTCGATCCCGATGACTACCGGCTGATTGTCTTGGACCTGATGTTGCCGGGAGTTTATGGCATGGACTTACTCAAGCGATATCGATTGAAGTCGGAGGTCCCCGTGTTGATCCTCAGCGCGCGTGACGACACCTCAGACAAGATCCGAGGCTTGAAACTAGGCGCAGACGACTACGTAACAAAACCCTTCTTTCCGGAAGAACTCATCGCGCGGATCCAAGCGTGCTTGCGGCGCCCGAATCTCGTCGACACACAGCGCCTAGCTGTTGGCTCGATTCAGATCGACCTCAAGCGTCGTGAGGCCCGTACTACGGCGGGTGCCCTTTCTCTAACGCCTGTAGAGTTCGAGATCCTCGCGTTGCTCGCCCGCCGAAAGGACTCGGCCGTGAGCCGAGACGCGATCGTCGATGCCGTTCTCGACCCTGCACACGACGGCAGCAGACGCACACTCGACGTCCACATCTCCAGGCTTCGAAGCAAGCTCGGAGATGCAGCGGCGCAACTCGAGACTGTATGGGGCATCGGGTATCGCCTCGCGGACACACCTTGAAACTCCGTACACGACTTGCGGTGACCTTGGGCGTGGCGACCATTTCGCTATTGGTGATGCTCGGTTGGGCCCAATCGAGGTTCCATTCGCAAGTGCGCTTGGAGGCGCTGGCAGAAGCCGCGGTGCATCGCATGGAGTCAGGGGGACGCGACCGGTGCGAGGCCAATCCGGAAAGATGGCCAGGACACCACCCACGGCATCGCGGTATGCGAAAGCACCCAGGCGGGCATCCTTTTGCAGAAGCCAAAGTGTTCGCTTACAACGCTGATCTACGAAGCCTCAACCCGAAGAATCCGCCGTTTCCGAAGGAGCTGGCCGAGCAACTCGCGGCTGGCAACGAGGTGGCAGCGTCTCGGTCGTTTGACAGGCACCGAACCCAGCTCGCGGTCCGCATGCCGTGGAACGAGGGTCCTTGCTCGGTTCTTCTCGTTCGAACCAAGGGCCCACCGCCCTGGTTCTCTGGTGCAGTCCTGATGCCGGCATTCTTGATTTCGATCATGGTGATCATCGTTTCGCTGCTCGCCGCCGGTCCGATCGTCCGCCGTGTCCGCCAACTGACGGAGGCGGTCGGAAGGATCGACAGAGGGATCGATCAGCCCATTGTCGTCGACGGGAATGACGAGATCGCGGAGCTCGGGCGGGCGTTCGAGCAAAGTCGGCGCACGATCCAAAAACAACTAGAGTCGCTACGGGAGCGTGAGGCCGCGCTACGAAACTACATCACCAACACGACCCACGACGTCATGTTGCCACTCAGCGTTTTGCAAGGACATCTCGTGTCTCTACAACAACGCATCGAAGCCGGCGAATCGCTGGACGCCAAGGCGGTCGTGCCGAGTATCGAAGAGTCCCAATACCTTGGCTCGTTGCTCCAGAACCTCAACGCTGCAGCGCGTCTCGAAGCCAATACGGGTCTGGTGCATCGCGACCCAATCGATCTCAATCGTCTAGTGGACCGCGTGGTGGACCGCCATCGACCGATCGCCAAGCGAAAACAGGTGGCGCTAGAGCTCGCTGTACCGGAACGCAGAATTCAGTTTCCGGGGGATCTCACGTTGCTGGAACAAGCGCTCGGCAATGTCGTGCAGAACGCTGTTCGGTACAACGACGCGGGCGGGCACGTCGCGGTCGTCCTAGACGGCAACGACGAAGCCTGGTCACTCCGTGTCGTGGACGATGGTCCGGGCATTCCGGAAAACGAGAGAGCACGCGTTCTCGCGGCCTCGTTTCGTGGAAGCGACGCGCGCACCCGTCATCCACACGGCATGGGACTCGGGTTACACATCGCGAACGACGTCGCCACGCGGCACGGGCTGACATTGACTCTCTCAGAGACCGACGGCGGGGGGCTCACGGTGTCGTTCGGTCGTCCGAACGAGGCCAGACGCGATACTTGACCCGAGGCCACGTCCGTGCGGTGATTGGGCACCGGAGGCGTGATGTTCAGAGAAATACTGCAGGACCTTGTCGAGAGAACGGACGGCGCGGTAGCGGGGCTACTGATGGCTTCGGACGGGATCTCGATCGATCAGTATTCGAAAGGCGACGGTCCATTCGACATCGAGTCGGTGGGAATGGAATACAGCGTTGTGCTCAAAGGCATACAGCGCGCCGCCGAGATGCTCGACACCGGCGCGACGAACGAAGTGTCGGTGAAAACCGAGCGTCTCACGACCGTGGTTCGTTTGTTGTCGGAAGAGTATTTCGTCGCCCTGACGCTCGAACCAGGCGGGAACATCGGCAAGGCGCGGTACCTTCTACGCGTCAGCGCTCCCAAGCTGATCGAAAATCTCTAGCGTCATGGCGAGCTCGACGAAACGAGTCTTGGTGCTGAATGGCCCCAACCTCAACTTGTTGGGCACGCGAGAGCCCGATGTCTATGGCTCGACCACCCTGCAAGATGTCGAGCAGACCATGCAAGCGCTCGCTAAGCAACTCGGCGCCACCGTCGAGTGCCGGCAGTCCAATCAGGAGGGTCAACTCATCGACTGGCTTCACGACGCTCGCGACTCCTTCGACGGCGTCGTCATGAACCCGGGGGGTCTGACACACACTTCGGTTTCGCTCCGAGATGCGATTACCGCGTGCGGGCTTCCGACAGTGGAGGTTCATATTTCGAACACAGCGGCGCGTGAATCATTTCGTCACCAATCGCTCACTGCCGCCGTCTGTATCGGTTCAGTGATTGGCTTTGGAAAGAACAGCTACACGCTTGGACTTCGCGCGCTTATCGACTATCTGAACGCTGCCGCGTGACCCGATCGCAGCAAGAGAATTCAGAATGAAACTGAACCTGGATCAACTTCGCCAGCTCATTCAACTCCTCGAGGAATCAAACCTCACCGAGATCGAAGTCGAGCAGGATGACGACCGCATCAGGCTCCGACGCGAGCCAGCCCCCGTCGTGGGAGTCGCATCAAACCCCGTTCAACCGGCAGCAGGCCCGGAAACGGAGGGCACGTACGTGACGTGCCCTTTCGTAGGCACGTTCTATCGTTCGCCATCACCCGACGACAACGCTTTCGTTGAGCTCGGAGACCAAGTCACGCCTGGTCAGGTGTTGTGCATCGTAGAAGCGATGAAGTTGATGAACGAGATTGAGGCGGAGATCGACGGTAAAATCGTTGAGATCCTCGTCGAGAGCGGTAAGCCCGTCGAGTACGGTGACCGCCTCTTTCGAATCGAGATCGCCTGAGTCGTGTTCGGGAAAGTTCTCATCGCAAACCGGGGCGAGATCGCGCTACGTGTGATTCGCTCTTGTCGTGAGCGCGGCCTCCGCACGGTTGCGGTTCACAGCGAAATCGACACCGAAGCGCTGCATACGCGGCTAGCCGACGAAGCGATCTGTATTGGGCCCGACGATCCCCGAAGGAGCTACCTGCATATTCCGGCGATCATCGCCGCGGCGGAGATCACTGGCGCAGACGCCGTGCACCCCGGATATGGCTTCCTTTCGGAGAACCCGGAGTTCGCCGAAACCTGCGAGCAGTGCGGTTTGAAGTTCATCGGCCCTACGCCCGAACAGATGCGGCAGTGGGGCGACAAAGTGACGTCACGCGCGTTGGCGAAATCGCTTGGGCTCCCGATTGTCGAAGGCACGGAGCTCGCGACGACCGTAGACGACGCGGTCGAGAAGGCCTCGGCGCTCGGCTTTCCCGTCCTGCTCAAGGCCTCGGGTGGCGGTGGCGGCCGCGGCATGCACGTGATCGAGACGGAAGAGGCACTCCGCTCGGTATTCGAAACGGCAAGAGCAGAAGCTCGCGCTGCGTTTGGCAACGAAGCGCTGTACTTCGAGAAGTACCTCGAACGACCACGACACATCGAATTTCAGATCCTGGGCGACGAACACGGAAACATCCAAGTACTCGGCGAGCGAGAGTGCTCGATCCAGCGGCGCCATCAGAAGATCCTCGAAGAAGCCCCGAGCATCGCTGTGTCGGACGAGCTCCGCAGCGATATGGCGGCCACGATCCGCCGCGCGATGAAGGAAACCGGCTACCTTTCGGCGGGAACGCTGGAGTTTCTGATGGACAAAAATGGGGAGCTCACTTTCCTAGAGATGAACCCCCGCATTCAAGTCGAGCACCCAGTCACCGAGCTCGTGATGGGAGTGGACCTCGTCGCAGAACAGATCCGAATCGCCGAAGGACTGCCGATCGAGCTTCGCGCGCCCACCCTCGCCCCACGCGGACACGCCATCGAGTGCCGCATCAACGCGGAGGATCCGGACACCTTTGCGCCGTCGCCGGGGATGATCACCGAGTTCCACATGGCGGGCGGTGCAGGCGTCCGGGTGGACAGCGGGGTCTATGGCGGCTGGCGTGTACCCCCTCATTACGACCCGCTGATTGCCAAGCTCATCGTACATGCCCCGACACGGGCCCACGCGGTCGCAAAGATGCGGAGATCCCTCGCAGAGACCTTCATCGGGGGAATTCGCACCAACATTCCGCTGCATCAACGCGTTCTCGCCCACCCCGCCTTCGAGGAGGGTCGGGTCTCAACTCGTTTCCTGGACGAGCTCTCTCCCTAGCCCGTATTGACCGCGTGGGTGCGGCATTAGTAGACTTGTGTGGGTGTACTGAACGCACGGGGGCTGAGCGAGGGCGTTGAGCATCAATCGGAATAAGGTTCTGGACGCGGCCAGGAAGTACCAGGCCCGTGGCCAATACGACAAGGCTATCGCCCAGTACCAAAAGCTGGTCGATGCCGACAAGCGCGACGTTCGCTCGTTGTTGAAGATCGGCGACCTCTACGTGCGCAAAGGCGATCGCAGCCAAGCGATCGAGACCTACGAAAAGGTTGCCGGGCACTACGCCCAGCAGGGCTTTTTTCTGAAAGCGATCGCGGTCTACAAGCAGATTCTGAAACTCGACCCTTCACGCCTCGATGCGCAAGTGCATCTGGGCGAAATGTACGAGCAGCTCCAGCTGATCAGTGACGCGATGAGTGTGTTCGAGGATGTCGCGAACGGCTTCATGCGTGCCGGCGACACCGACATGGCACTCGAGATGCTGGGCAAGATGGTCGACCTCGATCCGGAACACATCCCGGTGCGGATCAAGTATGCCGAGGCGCTCTCGCGCGCGGGACGAACACAGCCTGCCGCCGACGAGTTCGAACAGGGGGCATTCCTGCTACGGGATCAAGGTCGCCTCGACGACTACATCAAAGTTGCCGAGAGACTGCTCTACCACCGTGGCAACGACGTTCGCGTCGCGAAAGAGCTCGCCGAAACCTACATCGCCAGGCGCGACCCGAAGCGTGCGCTCGCGAAACTGCAGATCTGCTTCAAGGCGGACCCACGCGACGTGTCGACGCTTTCGCTGCTTGCCGAAGCGTTCTTGATGCTCTCTCAGACCGACAAGGCGGTCAGCGTCTATCGGGAGATCGCACGTATCCACCGGGAGGCACACCGTCCGCAGGAGCGGATGAGCGCCCTTCGCCGGATTCTCGAGCTCAATCCGAACGACAAGGAAGCCCAAAAGGCGCTGCAAAAGACAGCGTCGGCCTCAGGGCAGCACTTCGTACCGCCAGGATCGGGCTACCAGGAGGCGCCGCCCCAACCCACCGGTTCGGTGTCGGTTTCCATGTCCGGGCTCGGCGCGACTTCCGGGGTGAGCACGTCGTCACAACTGAGTAGCCCATCGGGCCTCAGCGGCGCCTCGGGAATCATGTACCTCGAGGAAGAGCTCGAGGAAGAAGACTCGCTCGGAATGGTTCCATCGATGTCCGCACCTTCGACGGACGCGGGCGACTCGGCGCCTCTATCACCACCGTCCTCGGGTGGCCGCGTCATTCCTCTGCCGACCCTTGCCCCGATGACGTACGCACAGTTCCAAGCATTGCCACTCGTCAACACCTCGGTGAGACCGATGTCGGCCGCTATCGCGCCCCGCTTGATGGAACGCACACTCGAGTTGGCCGACGCGTACCTCGTGGAAGGGCTCTTCGACCAGGCGCGCGCAGTCGTCGGCGAGTTGCTGATCACACTCCCGAATCATGCGCTCGTGGTCGAAAAGGCGCGCGAGATCGAGGAGCTGGCAGACGCATCGTCGGGTGTGTCAGTGGTTGCACAGCCCATCTTATCGTCCCTCCCAGCCGCCGAGCCGGTTGCGTCGGTCTTGAACGACACCCTCGACGACGGTCCAGATTACGAGCTCGAGTATGAGGAGCTCGAGCCGGGTGATGAGGGCTTCGATTTTGCAGAGAAGCTCGCGGAAGAGCTTGCGGAGGTCGCCGAGATCGTGCCGGTCGACGAAGGCGCCCAGATGATCGACGTCGAGACCGTGTTCGAGGAGTTCAAGCGCGGCGTCGCCGAGCAGGTTGACGACGACGATAGCGACACACATTTCGATCTGGGCATTGCCTACAAAGAGATGGGGCTGCACCCGGACGCGAGACGCGAGTTCCAGGTGGCGATGAGCGACCCGCGTAGGCGCTGCCTGTGCTGGACCATGATCGGCCTCATCTACTTAGAAGAAGGCCAGCCGCGCGATGCGATTGAGGCTTTCCAGTCTGGGCTGGAGAGCCCTGAAAAGACCACAACCGAGACGACCGGGCTTCACTACGAGCTCGCCTTGGCCTGTGAGGCAGGTGGCCTGCCGGATCAAGCCCGCCTCCACTACGATTACGTTTTCCAGCGTGAACCGGGTTACCGTGAGGTCGGCCAGCGGCTTCAGCGGCTCGGTGGGCCCTCCGGTGAGTCCGAGGACCTGCTCGTCGAATCGATGGACGACGTCAATCGCGCCTTCGACGAGTTGATTCACGAAGACTGAGCCGGCTTACGGTCAAAAGGTCGCGCGGAACGACAGGTTGGGAAACCAGATTGCCGTCGTGAATACTAGGGAGCAAGGCTCGGCGGGAGCGTCTCCACGAATGCGACAAGCGTCGGATGACTCGTCAGAAAGCGCCTGAGCGTCACGCGCTTGCGTGATGTTCACCCACTCGAGCGAGATGCGCATACGCCGACCTGGCTTCGCCCACTCGTAGGCGACTTGAGCATCGAGCCGCGTGAACCAGGGGACACGCTGGCCGTACTGCTGAAGGGCACCATCATCGTCGAGCCACACCCAGCCCTCTGTACGACCCGAGCGCGTCGACAAACGACCACTGACCATTAGCCCGAACTTGGCTTGCCATGCCAACACTGCGTTCAAGACATGCCTCACATCATAAGATGGCGTGTAGTCGAAGTCTTGAGACACAGTTCGGTCGAACGACACTGCGGTCGCCGTCAAATCGCTGAAGCCCAGCGTGTAGGCAAAGAATGTCGAGAAACCGACTTGAAAGGGTCGCTGGAGCATGAAAGTCGCCCCGTAGCTCTTACCGTCGGCAGCGTCATCGATGAAGCCCACGGGGATCCCAGATGAGTCATTGATCTGGGGATTGGTGAAGATGTCGACGAAGCGAAGGTCACGGTACAGGTTGACGTACCCGCGCACTTCGAGCGTAAGCTGATGGGGAAGGAAGAAACGCACACCGGCTTCGGTTTGATTCGCGTGTTGCAGGCCCGGCTCGAGTGGCACATCACCAAGACCCGGAAGCGGAATCGAATAGGTTGCGGGCATGGTTCCAAAGCCCCAGCCCGCGAATACATCCGCAATATCCAAGACGTGAAACGTCGCTCGAGCTCGAGGGCTTACCCCCGCGTCCCGTTCCCCGGCCGTGCCCCAAACGTCGCCCCGAACCCCGAGGGAAAAATCCAACCACTTGATCGGCGCCAGGTTCGCCTCGGCATAAACTCCGCCGATGACCCTGCGGGTTTGAGCGGCGAAAGTCGGATCGCAAGGGGTCGGGATATCCGCGATAGGATCTTCTTGACAGCTGATCGGGCCGAACAAGCCGGCCACGTCGCCTCCGAGACGCACTTGAAACTTGGGTGCCACATAGGTTGCCCAAAACCTCGGTCCGAAGCGATGAATGCTCGCCCGAGCATTCGATATGTTCGTGGCGGAGCCGTCATCGACATTCGAGAAGTCGTAGCCATAGAGCATCGTCCCGACTACTTCCCACCGCTCCAGCTGGCCCACGAACCGCGTCTCCACGCGATGAAACTGGAGACCCAACGCAAGCCGTTGGCTCGGTTCGCTTTCGTCGAAGACAGAGTTGTCGCGGCCCCCAAACGCCACCACCTGGAAGCGCGAGCGCGAGCTCATCGCCACATCCGCCCTGTATTGATAGTCCCAGTAGTCCACGGTCGCGTCTACGTTTAGGGCTCCGAGCAGGAGATTGGGGAATCCATAGCGGCCCGAGAACGTCATGAATCCGTCCTTCGGAAGCGGAACATTGAGCATCCCCGATACGTCGATCGACCGAAGCTCGGCCTCGCCATGAACCCGATCGTTCGGAATCGCACGCGGGGCCCCAGACATCACTCCTCCCGTGAAACGACCGTAGCGAGCTGCCGGCGCGGAGGGGTAGAGCTTGACGTCTCGAACGATCGCCGGATGAATGGTCGCCGGCCCGATCGCAGAATGAAAAAGCAAAGGGATGCGAAGATTGTCGTAAAGGTACGCGGTTCCCGCTGGGGGTGCGCCGCACACATATCCGTAGGGTTGACCGTTCGTGATGGGAACGACACAGGGCATGAGCAAGAGCGTACGAAACGGATCGCCGAGGGTGCCAGGAATGTTCCGAATGCCTTCGAGGTCGAATTGGATGGGTTGCTGCGTGCGCGCGTCGACTTCCGCGGTCTCGGAGAAGACCAGCTCTTCGGCCGTGTCTTCCTCGATCGTTTCGGTGACAACGGCCGTCTCCGACATCGACGGCGGCTCCTCGCCGGTACTGGAAGGAAGCGTGAGGCGAATATCGACTTGAACGCGAGATGGAACGGGACTCCCTTCGCGTGTGGCTGGCACGAACTCGGAGTCAGCGATCGCCTCATCGATGATATCGCAAAGGGCTCGATCGGCATCGCACTGCTCGACAACACCCGATCCGTCCGGCTCGATCCGTACCAGTAGGCGGACGACGCTGCTCTCGGGCACCTCGACTCCCGGAGGGACCTCCACGGTCGGTAGGGTCTTCACTTTGGGCGGGATGAGGTCCTGTGCTGAGGCCAAGCCAGCCCACGCGCACAAGCTCAAAGCTAAGCAAAGCGCCAAGGGGCCAAGCAACCGCATGACTTCAATAGTAGAGGGGATCGAGAGGAGGCTGGCGAAAAAGGCACCGATTGACCACATGTCACTGCACGCGTACCCCTCTGCGAGTCTCGGATGTCCGCCACCCGCCTACATGTTGTGCTCGTGCTTGCGGTCATCGTTGCTGGAGCACTGGCCCTCTTCACCGGCACAGCCTCACTCGGTGACGAAAACTTGCGGGCAACGTTGTTACAACTCCGGGGTGCGCGTCTGCTTGCAGCATTCCTGGCTGGCGCGGCGTTGTCCGTCGGGGGGGTCGCGGTTCAGGGGCTCTTTCGCAACCCGCTCGCAAGCCCCTCGATCCTCGGCACCACGGCCGGTGCAAACCTCGGCGGTCAGTTCGCGCTCATCGCGGTGAGCTCCCTCTCCGGCGCCACGGCGGCACACATGACCGAAATGGTGCTGCCTATAGGCAGCTTGCTGGGAGCACTCGTCGCGCTTGGGATCCTGTTGGTGTTTCTCCGCGCGGGCGTAGACCTTCTCACTCTCTTGCTCACCGGCTTCATTCTGTCATCGCTCTTTCTCAGCATCGGAAGCTTCCTGACCAGCATGGCTCAAGAGTCTTGGGAGCTCGGGCGCACGATGGTGGCTTGGTCGCTCGGAAGCGTCAGCGGGGCGGGTACGCGTCAGGTGTTGTTTGCAATGCCGCTGGTCGTCGCAGGCACGGTCGCCATTTGGGGCTGGGGGCACTCGCTCGATGTCATGCTGTCAGGGGAGGAAGAAGCGGCGAGCCTGGGGGTCGATGTCAAAGCCACGCGAAGGTGGGTCGTGGTATGGGTGGCGGTTCTCACCGGCGCGGCGGTGTCGCTTGGCGGCGGAGTCGCGTTCGTCGGACTGATCGTGCCGCACGCGCTTCGACCGATCGTCGGGGCCGAACACCGCCGTCTAGTGCCAACGTCTGCCTTGCTCGGCGGAGCATTCCTTATTGCATGCGACGCGCTCGGCCGCGTGCTTCCCGGGCGCTCCGAGATCCCACTTGGCATCGTGACCGGTCTCATCGGCGCGCCTTTGTTCCTTTGGCTGCTCCTTCGCATGCAACGGGAGGCCTACGATGGGTGACCCAGCGGTGCACACCGAGAACGTTCGGGTGACGCTCGGCACACGACAAGTGCTGCGCGACGTCTCTTTACAGGTGCAGTACGGCGAGATCACCGCGGTGCTAGGTCCGAATGGGGCTGGCAAGACGACACTGCTCAAAGCGGTCGCCGGGCTTCTTCCGTACGAGGGCCGAATCGAGATCGCGGGCCAGGATCTGCGCAGCCTGCATCGCTCGGATCGGGTGCAGCTCCTCGCGTATGTGCCCCAGGTATCGTTGCTCGCCAGCCCTTTCCGGGTGGAGCACGTCGTACAACAGGCTCGGTACAGCTTACAGACCGACAAGCACAGTCACCACGCGGCCATCGAGCACGCCATGAACGTTGTCGACGTCGCACACTTGCGAAAGCGGTCGTTCACCCAGCTGTCGGGAGGCGAGCAACGCCGTGTCTTACTCGCTCGTGCGCTTGCAACGGAAGCTAGGCTGATCCTTCTCGACGAGCCCACCGCATCACTCGACATCCGTCACGCGCTTTCGTTCTACGAGCTATTGAAGGAGCTCACGGCGAGCGGCTACTGCATCATGGCCGTGCTGCATCGACTCGACGACGCTGCCCGATTCACCGACCGCGCCATCTTGCTCAAGGACGGCCGGCTGACCCATCAAGGAGTAACCGCGAACATCATCTCCGCGGAGCCGATCCGTGAAGTATACGGAGTCGAGGCTGAGGAGAAGACCTCCCTCAGCTTTCGCCTGCCTGACTAGGTTCTTCTTGGACGATCTGAAGCGCTTTCTTTTCGAGCTTATCGGTGAGAAGCTCCCATTGTTCGCGCTCTTTGTCATCTGCCTGCCACATCGTGAAGTGGCATGTCTCCGCGCCAGCCGGGATGGTGGAATCGAACCGGACCTGGAACCCCATGCGGTCGGCATGGTCTTGAGCGGCGTCGATCATCCCCTGTACGAAATATCGCTGTACACGGCAATCGAACGCCTCGTAGTGATCCTGATGGGGGCACCACAGGATGTCGAAGCTCGCTTGCCCCTCGCGGTCGATCTTTGGGTCTTCTAGCGACGCGTACGCGATGCGGTTGATCACGGTCGCATAGAACGACGTAAACTCCGTGTCTGTCATGTTCTCGGGGATGGTTGTACCTTCGACGATTTGGCGCCCGACGTCATAGCCCGTCCGACGAAGAGCTCGGTACGCAGCCTGCTGTCCAGCCTCGCCGAACGTGCGCTCGTTTTCCTTGAGCATCTCGATGAGCGCCATCGCCTGCATCGTTCCCCACTGCCAGAGGGTTGCGGGGTCGAAGTCGGTCTTGGCGAGCACCTCCTCCTTGAGTCGCTTGAGGCCCTTCGCGTACGGCTGATTGAACTCGAAGTCCTTCCACTTTGCTTCGTCTCGATGCTCCCAATGCGCCATGTGGCCTCCGAACGCCAAGTCTATCACTCGATGCGCTGAGTGTACGCCGCCTTGATCCCGCCGCCCCGTGCGATATCGCAGGATCATGCGGACGGCCCTTATCAACCTCGTGGCGCTCGTAGGAGCGCTCACCATCGCGATCGCGATCATGCCATGGGGAGAGGCGTCTACGACGACCGAGGAGGGGAAGGACTCGACCCCGCCGGCCCAAGACTACCGACGCATCGCCTCGGCGAGCCCAGTTGCGGACGAGCTCCTTCTCGAGCTTTGCGAGCCCGACCGCATCGTCGCTTTCACTGGATACAACCAGCGCGAGGGCTTTCGAAACTACCGGTACCAAGGCAAGGGAACGATCGAGCTGATCACCGACGTCGAACAGATCCTGACCCTCGAGCCGGATCTCGTACTGGCACACAACCTCACCGACCCACGACACGTCGAGCGACTCCGAGAGGCCGGCATCCGCGTCTTCGACTTCGGTTCGATCGAGGGGCTGGCGAGCCTCTTGGAGGATATCGATACGCTCGCCACGTTACTGGGCCACCCTGAGCGAGGCACCGCACTCACCGAACGACTCGAGGAAGACTTGGATGCGATCGCGAGCGACATCCCTGTCGCGCAGCGAAAGCGGGGACTGTACGCGACCGTCGTCGGCAACCGCATCTACGGGGGTACCACCGGCTCGAGCTACCACGACGTCCTGACCTACGCGGGCGTCATCGACATCGCAGCCGACGAGTACAACCGCTGGCCAAACTACAGCATCGAACAACTCCTCGAGCTCGACCCACCGCTCATCGTGACGGCCACGGGAATAGGCGCACATCTCTGCGCCCTCTCGGTACTAGGCCAACTCCAAGCCTGCGCGAAGGACAGACAAGGGATCGTTGAGATCGACGGAAAACTCCTCGGCAGCGGAGCCCTAGGAATCGTCGACGCAGCAAGGGCAGTGCGAACGAAGATCTACGGGCCCCATTAACGTCAGCGCCAGCATCAGCGCCAGCGGCAATCAGTGAAGGACCCGGATGCGTATCGTACCTTCCACCGCCTTCAGCTCGTCGAGTAACGAGCCGCAATCATCGAGCTCGATATCCATCACCACATAGCCGACGTCCTGATGCGTTTGGAGATACTGGGCCGCGATGTTGACGCGGTGAGTTGAGAACACGTTGTTGATCTGCTGCATCACACCGGGCTCGTTCCGGTGGATATGGAGGATTCGAGTCTTGTCGTGGCGGTCTGGCATCGACACCTGCGGAAAGTTGACCGCAGAGAGGCTGGACCCGTTGTGACTGTACCTGATCAGCTTCCTGACCACCTCGCGCGCGATGTTGCTCTGTGCTTCTTCGGTGGCGCCGCCGATATGGGGCGTCAGAATCACGTTGTCGAAACGTCGTAGGGGCGACTCGAACGTTTCCCTGCTGGACTGCGGTTCTACTGGAAAGACATCGACCGCCGCGCCTGCGATGTGTCCAGAATCCAGCGCCTGCTCGAGCGCGGCAATGTCTACGACAGTCCCTCTCGCGGCGTTGATCAACAGCGATCCCGGCCGCATCGCAGCCAGCGTTTCGGCATTCAACATGTTTCTAGTCAGATCCGTTTCGGGCACGTGTAGGCTCACGATGTCGGCTCGTTGGAGGAGGTCTTCCAGGCTGGTCACCGGGGTGGCATTGCCGAGGGGCAGCTTGTGCTCGATGTCGTAGTACAGGACCTGCATCCCTAGACCCTCTGCCAGGATCCCCAGCTGGGTACCGATGCGACCATAGCCTATGATCCCCAGCCGCTTGCCGCGGACCTCGAAAGCATTGGTAGCGCTCTTGGCCCATTCCCCTCGATGAGCGCGGGCGGACTTCTCGGGGATCCCGCGCATCAACAAAATGATGTCAGCCAGTGCCAGCTCAGCCACGCTTCGAGTATTCGAAAACGGCGCATTGAACACCGGAATGGCAAGGTGTCGCGCTTCGTCTAGGTCGACCTGATTGGTGCCAATACAAAAACAGCCGATCGCGTTGAGCTTCTCGGCCATACGAAGAGTCTCCCGATCGAGTTGGGTTCGAGAACGGATGCCGATGAAGTCAACGTCGCGAATCGCCTCTCGAAGGTCCGCGTCCGAAAGCGAATGCGGGAGTATTTCGACGTCTTTTTCGCCGCTTGCGGCGAGCTCCTCCAGCGCCACCTCGTGAATTCCCTCGAGAAGCAGAAACCGACTGCGGTTTTCGACCCGGGAGACGTTCATCCGACCTCACTGCATATTCGTCGATTCACCGAAGAGCGCAAACGAAATCGCAACCAATAGGAGATACCCTAGATCTGACGCTGTTGCTGTTGCTGTCGAGGCTGGCGCTGTCCCCGGGTTCGATCAACCCTTCTCCCAATGCACAAAATCACCGCCCCCATGCAAAGCGTCGTCGTTCGCGTTGCTGTTGCCAAAGACGAGGTCGTCAAAAAGGGCCAGCCGCTCGTCGTTCTCGAGGCGATGAAAATGGAGCATGTGGTTTCCGCAGACCGAGCTGGCGTCGTCCGCTCGATCTCATCGGAAGAAGGGGCAACGGTTGCAAAAGGTGACGTGTTACTTCGCTTGGAAGAAGCCGAAGCCCAAGAAGAGACCTCGGCGGCCGAGACGGAAGTCGACCTCGACGAGATTCGAGAAGACCTCGCCGCGGTTCGCGAGCGACATGCCATGGGGCTCGACGCGCAGCGCCCGGACACAGTCGAGCGCCGACGCAAGACCGGCCAACGTACCGCTCGGGAGAACGTTGCCGATCTGGTCGATCCCGACACCTTCGTCGAGTACGGCGCGCTGGTCATCGCGGCGCAACGGCAGCGCCGCTCGGTTCAAGACCTCATCGCAAGAACCCCCGCAGACGGCTTGGTTGCGGGAATGGGCGACGTCAACGGTACGCTCTTCAACGACGCCGCAGAGACTCGCTGCGTCGTGATGTCTTACGACTACACCGTCCTCGCGGGCACGCAGGGCGTCATGAACCACTACAAGAAGGACCGCATGTTCGAGCTCGCCGAAACGCTCCGCCTACCCGTGGTGCTCTTCTCAGAGGGTGGCGGTGGACGGCCAGGGGATACCGACAGCACGCAGGTAGCCGGCCTCGATTGTCGCGCCTTCCAGTACTTTGCCGAGCTTTCGGGCTTGGTGCCGCTGGTCGGCGTCAACTCGGGTCGGTGCTTCGCCGGCAATGCCACTCTCCTTGGCTGTTGCGACGTCGTCATCGCGACGAAAGACTCGAACATCGGTATGGGCGGTCCCTGCGATGATCGAAGGCGGTGGCCTCGGAGTGTTCGCGCCCGAAGAAATCGGGCCCTCAGACGTGCAATCCGAAAACGGAGTCATCGACGTCCTCGTCGAGGACGAGGCCGAGGCCGTAGCTACGGCAAAGAAGTATCTTTCGTATTTCCAGGGAACACTCGAAGACTGGAGCTGTCCTGACCAACGGCTTTTGCGCGCCGCCATCCCAGCCAATCGAATGCGCGTATACGATATTCGAACCGTCATCGACACCGTGGCCGATACCGATTCAATTCTGGAACTGCGAGTGGCCTTCGGGTTCGGAATGGTCACCGCGTTTGCCAGAATCGAAGGACGTCCCATTGGGATCGTCGCCAACAACCCAACACATCTTGGAGGAGCGATCGATGGCGACGCCGCCGACAAAGCAAGCCGCTTCATGCAGCTCTGTGATGCCTTTGACATCCCTATTTTGTTTCTCTGCGACACCCCAGGCTTCATGGTGGGTCCCGATATCGAGGCAACGGCGTTGGTCCGCCGGGCGGCACGCATGTTCATCATCGGAGCAAGCCTCGAAGTCCCCTTCTTCACAATCGTCTTGCGCAAAGGCTACGGCCTCGGGGCTCAATCGATGGCCGGCGGCAGCTTCAAGGCGCCCAACTTCACGGTTGCTTGGCCCACGGGCGAGTTCGGGGGCATGGGACTCGAGGGCGCGGTGAAGCTCGGATACCGAAAGGAGCTCGCCGCGATCGAAGACCCCGAACAGCGCGAACAAGCGTACCAAAACATGGTCGCGATGGCCTACGACATGGGGAAAGCAACCAACATGGCCGCGCAGTTCGAAATCGACGCAGTCATCGATCCGGTCGATTCCAGGAAGTGGATCCTGAGCGCGCTTCGGGCGGCGCAAAAACCCAAGTCACGCGAGAAGAAAAAGCGACCCTGCGTAGATCCCTGGTAGCTCGTCGCGGCCTATTCCCTGTTGTACTCGTCCCCTTACGTGGTTAGTCTGGGCGTCAATGATGAGGATGACGCCAGCCTTGGTGCATACAATCAAACGAAAATGATCAGAGGTATGACATGAGCGTAATCGATGAATTCCTTGCAAACAACGAAGCCTACGCCGGTAAATTTACGAAGGGGTCACTCCCCATGCCGCCCGCAAAGCAGATTGCCGTTGTCGTCTGCATGGACGCTCGGCTAGAGACAGGAGCTCTGCTCCGGCTTGTAGAGGGCGACGCCCATGTAATCAGAAACGCTGGCGGGGTCGTGACCGACGACGTGATCCGTTCGCTGACCATCTCACAGAGGCTCTTGGGCACGCGCGAAATCATGCTTATCCACCATACCGACTGCGGGATGTTGACCTTTACGGATGCTGATCTAAAGAAGCAAATCCTGGACGAGACGGGAATAAAGCCACCGTTCGCAATGGAGGCGTTCACGGATGTTGATGCAGACGTTCGCCAATCCGTAGTGCGGGTCAAGACGAGCCCATATGTTCCGCACAAGGATCAGGTTCGCGGCTTCGTGTTTGATGTGGAGTCCGGGCAACTGCGCGAAGTGACATAGACTGTGAACGGGTCGTCCGGCTTGACGCCGAAAAGTTCAAAAGCTAAGCGGTGCCCAACCTTGCGGGTGTAACTCAGTGGTAGAGTGCGACCTTCCCAAGGTCGAAGTCGTGGGTTCGAATCCCATCTCCCGCTCCACGAACTGGGCCACAGCCCAGTAGCATACGTCAGGGGTGACGTATTCCCCGAACCATGCCGGGGGGTCTTCACCCGATGTGTCGTCCCACTGATCGGCACTTCGCGCTTCCCCGGTCGGAAAGGTCACGAAGTAATGGTGGACGTAGTGGACGCTGAGACGCGCGAGCGCGTCAAGATCGCGTGCTAGGGGATGTGCGCTTTGATCAAGGCGTCGCCCAGGGTGCGGAGTCGCTCCTGCTCACCGCTACTGATCTGCTGATCTTCGAAATCTTGGAATCGTCGGCATATCCCTTCCTTGACCGGTTCCGGCAATCGAGCGTCGGCCATTGGGTAGAGGACCTTGTCTTCCTTTTGGATGTGTTGCCGGAGCAGAGCGGCGAACTCCCGCACCGTGTGTCCGAGCGTACCGTGGTCTTCCTCGCTCCAAGTCGTAGATTGTTGCGCAAGCCTGTCTAGGACGCTCACGAGGGATCGACCCAGGTCGTGCTCGTGCAGCATGACGGCGATTGGACCCGCCTGCCGCGGAAAACCGTGATCGACCATCGCAGCAAACAGAATGTCCTCCTCCTTGCCGTGATGATAGGCGTCGGCGAACCCCTGAATGAAGGAGACGAACCGGGCGACTTCCGCCTTGTCGTCCGACTCGCTCCCAGAGCCCACCGTCTTGATCCACGCCTCCATGGCATCGAGTACCCTCTCGATGAGCCGGTGCTCTGTCATCAACATCTCTGTGGGCTTCATGTCCGCTTCCTTCCGTTAGATCCCACCCTCAAGCAATGATGGGCGTTGCAGAGGCGACTGTCGCCACGCTGCCATGAAATTCGCCCCGTAGTCCAAGTCGGCTTCTTGGACCGTGGTCTTTCCGTGAGCGTGCGACCATGCCAAAATCGCAGGGAAAAGCATAGGCCGCACGGCCGGCCCGGGAGTTTGGAGAGCGTACGCTAACTTTTGGAGCGCTGGGGAGTCATTGGGGGGAACCCAAAGGTGGACCTGCGTGGACCGCCAGGGGCAACACCTGCAAAGACTGGACAAGGAACATGCGAATTCTCTTGGCACTGAGCCTGAGTAGCCTGCTCATGATGGGCTGCGGTGATGACGACAACGGCGGCGGAGGCTCCGGCGGCGACGCCGGCACGGGCGGCACGGGCGCCACGGGCGGCATGGGCGCCACGGGCGGTGGCGGCTTGTCCGTCGAAGTGTCTTGGCAACCGCTTCTGCCGTGCGCGATGTTCACCCCTTCCGACTACGAGGTCACCGTCGCAGTGCAAGGCGAGGTCGCGCCGGTCACGGTAGAAGGCAGCGTGACCCCCCTCTGCACGGGTCCGGTCGACATGCTGGGGGTCAACACGATCGAATGCCCGAACACCGGGTCATACATCGGGACGGTTACCGTCACTGACGCGGTCGGATCGGACGAGGTCCAATTCACGATCAACGTCTGCATGGATGGCAGCGCGCCATAAGCGCTGCACGACATCACTCGCTTACCAGTTCTCCTTGAACGTTTGAGTAACTACTTCACTTCGAGGCGATAAATCTCCTGGATCTTGCCGAGGATCTCCCCGAATGGGATCTCTAGGTCGCGCAATAGGCCGTTTGAGACGTCGTACACCCATCCGTGTACGATCGGGTGACCAGTGCGCAAGTATGTCTTCTGGACGACGGCCGTCTTGATCACGTTGACACACTGCTCTTGAATGTTCAGCTCGACCAGTCGTCGGTAACGGGCGTCCGCATCTTCGATGGCGTCGAGCTCCTGTTGATACAGCCGGTAAACATCCCGAATCTCGCGCAGCCAACCGTTCAGCAACCCAAGGTCCGCTGGCTTCATGGCAGCCGCGACCCCTCCGCAACCGTAGTGTCCACACACGACGACGTGCTGTACATCGAGGTGGGCGACGGCGTACTCGATGACCGACTGCGCGTTGATGTCTGTGCTGACGACCAAGTTGGCCACATTGCGGTGAACGAAAACCTCTCCTGGGGTCGAGCCCCATAATCTCATTGGGGGGGACTCGACTGTCCGCGCATCCAATGAACAAAAGGTCTGGGTTTTGCTGGTGGGCGAGCCGGCTGAAGAAATCGGGGTCTTGCTCAATGTTTCGCTCGATCCACTTTCGGTTGTTCTCAAACACCCGTTCGTATCTGTCCATGGCGCCTCTCAGGTCTGAGTGTGGTACTTTCGTAGACGACGACTGGGATCAGCGCGATGACCGTGAGCAGGATCGTCTCTTGACGAGTCCAGACCACCATATTCTTGATCGAGTAGCCCCTCTTCGTATACATCCCTCTGCGCCGGTCCAATCAGTCGAGCATGGGAACTTTCTTCGTTTGTTCCTTGCCCTGGTTGCGCTTCACGTTCTTCTGCAGCTGGGTCAGGGGGTTGTAGTCGTCCGGCACCTCGATCAAGCTGACTTCCTTGGCGTAATCCTTGTAGGCCGCCTTCATCTCGGCAAAGAGCTTCGGCTCCGACTTCGTGAGGTCGTCGAGCTCCAGCGGGTCGGTAGTGTAGCGGTAGAGCCGCCACTTCTTGTCACCGAATGGCGGGTTGTTGCGCATCAGCTTGTAGTCGCCGCGAAACACCGCAGCGCTGCCGGCTAGCTCATAGGCGACAGCGTCGTTGGGCTCGTGAGCCTGCTTCGTCTCGCCCTGCAGAAGGCTCACGATGCTCTTGCCCGTGATCTCGTGGACCTTACGATCGCCGTGTGATCCTTGATGCGCGGGCACGCCGGCGAGCTCGAGGAGCGTCGGCGTGATGTCGCTGACGTACGCAAAAGCATTGGTGGTGACGCCGCGCTGCAGGCGAGCAGGATAGTGCATGATGAGCGGTACGCGCATGCCGCCCTCCGAGGCAGATCCCTTGAAAAGGTTGAGCGGCGTGTCCGAGACACCGGCCCAGCCCGGGCCGTAGTTCGCGTAGCTGCCCTTGAGGCCCATCGCCTCGTACGACATGTCGAAGTTCTTCGCGTACCACTCAGGGAAGGCCTTATCCTGCTCGTTGTTGTCGGCGCCGTTGTCCGACACGATCAGGATCATCGTGTTGTCGGCCTCGCCGATCTCCTCGAGATAGGCGATGAAGCGGCCCACATTGGCGTCCACGGCCTCCAACATGCCCGCGTAGACCGCCATCTGCTTGGCCCGGACGCGGCGCTCTTCTTTCGAAAGCGATTTCCAAGGCTGCGCGCCTGCAATTGGGCTCGGCTTCAGCCCAGCGGGCATGAGGCCCTTTTCGACCTGCCGCGCGTATCGCTTTGCGCGAATCTCGTCCCAGCCGACGTCGTACACGCCCATGTACTTGTCGATGTATTCCTTCGGCGCATGAAGCGGGTAGTGCTGCGCCTGAAGCGACACGTAGGCGAAGAAGGGTTTCCCGTCGCCGCGATCCTTGCCGATGTATTCCTTGATCCTGTCGACGTAGTAGTCCGTCGAGTAGAAGTCGTCCGGCAGTGTGGTTTCTTCGAAGCCCTCGTAGAAGTGAACGAAGTCGTACATGGGCAGATACGTCTTCTGCTCCCAGTTGTCGGCGCCGCTTTCCATGAGCGCGATCGAGCGCTCGAAACCGCGGGCCGCGGGAAGGCTGTCCTTGGCTTTGCCGAGGTGCCACTTGCCCGCCATGTAGGTGTGGTAGCCGGCGTCCTTCAAGAGCGTCGCCACGGTGACCACCTGGTTGCTCATGTACCCCTCGTATCCAGGCTGATCGAACTGGTTGTCGGCCATGATCTCGATCATGTTGCCCATGCCGGTCAAGTGGTTGTCCACGCCTGTGAGCATCATGCTTCGAGTCGGTGAGCACGTGGCGGCGGTGTGGTAGTTCGAGAACTGCACGCCGTTGGCGGCCAGGCGGTCGATGTTCGGAGTCTTGATCTCCGAGCCGTAGGCTCCGAAATCCGAGTACCCGGTATCGTCCAGCAGGAAGATGACGATGTTGGGAGGTCCGTCGGGCTTCGCGGCTGTCTGCCCTTCGGGTTCGGGCGGCGTGTCGGCCTCCGTCGATGCCCGCTCTTTCTTCGAGCAGCCCGAAGCTGCGATGATCAATAGAGCGAGGAGTATGAGCGTGCGGTGCATGTCTTTCTTTCCTTTCCGATTACTCGCCGTGGAGATCCACGGGACCCACCTCATACGCATTCAAATCTTCCTTCGGCGGTGGGCTCTTGGTGCCGGGCAGGATCTCGAAACCCATCTCGAAATGGACGAGCGTCGAAGCAAGCTGCTCCAGAACCCCCTTGTCGCCGCGAATCTTCGCCGTCCCGTCCTCGATCTGGGCCATGAGTGTCTTCTTGCCCATCATGGTGGCCTCGAAGTCCGCTCGGTCGATGGTGACGGTGAGGTCTGCGTCCTCTGCCTGGTAGCCCTCGATGTTGGTCAACGTGGCGTTGGATAGCTCGACCACGAACTTCTCGCCGTTGTCCGGCGTCACCAGGTTGATCGTGAACTCCATGCCCTCGGCCTTCCGGCTGTCCATCATGATCCCGACGAAGTCTAGGTAGAGCTCGGTCGACATTGCGCGAATGATGTCCGGGCCCGAGGACTTCGGCGAGGCGCCCTCGGGGATGCCCGACCGCAGCTCGTAGGCACCGTTGAGGAAGCTGTTGCGCAGCCCCGGGTTCTCCTGCTGATAGCCGATCTGCTCGAAGACATCCGCCAGCAAGTCTTTGGCCGGCTGGTTCTGCGGCTCCGCCTGCACCAGCTTGTTCAGGATCTCCTGGGCGTGGCGGTACTGGCCCTGGTCGTGCAGTTCCTTGCCCTTGGCCATGATCTTCTTCGCGCCGCCCATCATCTCCACGTAGAGGGGCGCAGAGTCCGCGGGGGAGAGCGGGATCAAGGTGGCCGGGTTCGCGTCCCAATAGCCGAGGTAGCGGTTGATCACCGCGCGGCTGTTGTGTTCAGGAGAGCCGTGATAGCCGCGGTTGTACCACTGCTCGGCAATCGACTTCGGTGTTTCATAGACGTTGTGGACCTGGTTGATCGTGACGCCCTGGTTCGCCAGGTGGAGCACCTGGTTGTTGATGTTGCCGTAGAGGTCCCGCTGTCCACGCAGCACCTCCTGCACCCGGTCGTTGCCCCAGCGCGGCCAGTGGTGCGAGGCGATCATCACGTCGGCCTGCTTTCCGTAGAGGTAGAGCGCCTCGTTGATGTACTTCGACCAGGCGAGCGCGTCGCGCACCATCGCGCCGCGCAGGGTGTAGATGTTGTGGAAGGTCCCCGTGACGTTCTCCCCCGTCCAGAACACCTTCTTCTCCGGGAACCAGGTGTGCATCTCGGACGGCGCCTCGGTGAAGGGCGCGTTCTGGAACTCCATCTTCACGCCGTCGACCGTGTGGACCTCGATGGCCTTCTCGATGACGAGAGTCGGCGCGATCAGGCCGAGATTGCCAGCAGCGACGGTCATGGCCAGTCCCTGGCCCGCGTGCCCGTAGGGACTGGCAGGCAGGAGAACGCCGTACTGGTAGAACATCCGGCGACTCATGGCGTTGCCGGCGTAGATGTTCTCGGAGACCGAGTACTGCATGAAGTCGCGAGGGGCGATGATCTGCACCTTGCCCGCCCGCACGTCTGCCTCGTCCACGATGCCGCGCACACCGCCGAAGTGGTCGCCGTGGGAGTGCGAGTAGACCACCGCGACCACGGGCAGCTCACCCAGATGCTCGTCGACGAGCTCCTTGGCCGCCCGCGCCGTTTCCAGGGCGGTCGTGGGGTCGAAGACGATCCAGCCGGTCTTGCCCTTGACGAAGGTGATGTTGGCAAGGTCGAAGCCGCGCACCTGGTAGAAGCCCGGAATCACCTCGTAGAGCCCGTAGTTCATGTTGAGCTTCGACTGGCGCACGAGTGAGGGGTGGATGCTGTCGAAGTCCTCGCTCTCCAACACCCACTGCCAGCGATCCATGTCCCAGGCTACGTGGCCGGCATCCGCCATGATCTTCATGTAGGACGGCGCTGCGATGAAGCCCTTCTTCTGCTCCTCGAAGTCCCGCTTGTCGGCGAAGGGCAGGGAGGCGCGCGCCTTTTCGATCACCGCGATCGTGTGCTTCGAGGGCGGCTTGCCCTTGGGGTGGTAGTG
>PVMK01116229.1_pt1 | contig 46218 bp, 42 predicted proteins | sample 1853481 | NCBI WGS metagenome assembly PVMK01 (sample SAMN08533507, study PRJNA380276) | Marine sediment metagenome, whole genome shotgun sequencing project.
TGACTAAAGCAAAAGCGTTCACAGTGAGCCTCGAGGTCATCGAGGAAGGCTCCACGACCAACGCGACCGCTCGTCTCTCGATCGACGGCGACAAGCTCGCTGGAACCGGAAAGGCGCGGCGCAATCCGGATGACCCAGACCTGCCCCTGATCGGCGACGAGCTCGCAATGGCGCGTGCGTTGCTCATGTTGGCGCGGGAGCTCGGTCACAAAGCCGATGAGGGCATCGCGGCCTATGAGGGCCACGAAGTTCACGTCAGCATTTAGCTACAAAACCAACCGATCAAAGGTCCGGCGCCCCGGTTGAATGGGGAGCAAGTGGCGAACGTCTACCTGAGCAGAGAGGACTTTCGTCATGGTGTTTTTGAATAAGCTACGTTTTGCTTGGGTCGCGGGAGCGATGGTTGCGACGACTCTTTCGGGGTGCATCTTCCTCGGCGACTACGATGACATTCTCGAGCCGTATCCAGCGGCGCGCACCTACGAGGTTTGCTATTCGAGCGCCGAGTGTCTTGGAGACCGATTCTGCGAAGAGCTCGCGTTGCCGGCCGATCGCTACACCGACTATGTGAACGCGATCTGCACGGTCGACTGCTTCGACGACCTCGAATGCCCTGTGTCCGAGTTCAACGGACTGCCTGGTGCGTGCGTGGACCACGCAATCCTCGGGGGACCGATCACCTCGCGCGTCTGCGTCGAGCGATGCGAAATCGACGCGGACTGCGATCTACCGGCGGGCTTCGGGATGCGAGTTCATCGCAGGGGGATCGACTCTGCGTGCCCATCCAATGACCTTGTCGCACTGGACACACTCGGTAGCGGCGCTATGATACCTTCCGACCAAGGAAGGCCTCATGGCAACGGTACTGATCACAGGCGCGAACAAGGGAATCGGTCTCGAGCTCAGCCGGCAGCTCGCTGGGCGGGGAGACACTGTGTTGGCGCTCTGCCGCAAGACGAGCGGCGAGCTCAACGCGCTCGGCGTTCAGGGTCTTCGAGGGGGTCGATGTAACCGACCAGGCGGCGCTCGAGGCAGTGTCGCGGGACCTCGGCGATACCCAGGTGGACGTTCTGATCAACAACGCCGGCATCTTCGAAAACGAGACGTTCGACGACCTCGATTTGGATCAGATCCGCCGGCAATTCGAGGTCAATGCGTTGGGCCCGCTGCAGGTGACGTCCGCATTGCAGCACCACCTCGGCAAGGGCTCCAAGATCATCATCATGACCAGCAGGATGGGCTCTATCGATGACAACGGTTCGGGCAGTTTCTACGGCTATCGAATGTCGAAAGCGGCGTTGAACATGGCCGGGGTGAACCTGGCGCACGACTTTCGCAGCAAGGGCATCGCGGTCGCGATCCTGCACCCGGGCATGGTCGCCACCGAGATGACCGGACGAAACGGCATTCCGGTGTCGGAGTCGGCCCAAGGCTTGATCGCACGCATCGACGAGCTTCAGCTCGCGGACTCGGGCGGCTTCTGGCACGCAAACGGCGAACGGCTGCCCTGGTAGCCCCCTCACTAGATCCGTCAAGCTGCTCGGGTTGTGCGTGTCGACTGGCAGAATCTACCGACCGAAGAGCTCCTCGACGTTCGCTTGAGCGAGCTCGACCTCAGCGTGGAAGGCACGTGGCTCGAGGACTGCGTCGCGAGGCTCCGCGAAGAGCTCGATGCATCCGGCCTTCGACGCTTCCGCGTTCACTCGTGGTTGAGTGACGAGTGGTGCTCTCCCGACGGCATCCCTGGGGTCGGCATCCCTTTCTATTTGGCCCATCCGCGGCTCATTCGTCTCGAGCGACAAATGATGTTCGAGGTCGAGGGAGGTACCCGGGTCGAGTGCATGCGATTGCTGCGTCATGAAGCGGGTCACGCCTTGCAGCACGCCTACAACCTGCAGCGGCGCAAGCTCTGGCAGCGCGCGTTCGGACAAGCGTCCGAGCCCTACCCCGATTTCTATCGGCCGAATCCCTCGAGCAAGGGTTTCGTCGAGCACTTGGACGGCTGGTACGCGCAGGCTCATCCGGTGGAGGATTTCGCCGAGACGTTCGCCGTTTGGCTCGCGCCCCGCTCGAATTGGCGACGGCAGTACGAGAACTCGTCCGCCCTTGGCAAGCTCGAGTATATCGGCGAGCTCGTCGCAGACCTCTCTAGCAAGAGGCCGCAGGTGAGCTCGCGTGCACGCCCCTACTCTCTGCCTCGGCTCCGGCACACGTTGCGACGCCACTACGATCGGCGTCAAGACCACTACAGCCCCGGCTTCACCGACGAGTACGATCGGGATCTGCTCAAGATCTTCAGCGACTCGGCGCGTTACCGGAACAGCGAGACCGCCGCTTCGTTTCTGCGCCGCAATCGCCGGCAAATTCGGGAGCAAATCTCGCTTTTCACGGGAGAATATCAGTTCACCGTCGACCAGGTGCTTCGTGATATCATGGGCCGGTGTCGTGAGCTTAGGCTGCGGCTCATCAAGGGGGAGCGTCAGACGAAGCTCGACTTCGCGATCATGTTGACGGTGCACACGGTGCACCTGCTGCACCGACGGGATACATGGCATCCACTCTAAAGCGACGGCGAATCATCGTTCTCGTGCACAAGAGCCTCATCCCACCCGACGACATCAGCAAGCTTTCCCCTGCAGAGATCGCCCCGTTCAAGACGGAGTTCGACGTGCGTGGGGGGCTACGTAAGCTTGGTCACGAAGTAGTGATGGTCGGTCTGAGCGATGAGCTCGCGCCGCTCCGAACCGCGATCGAGGAGTTCAAGCCGCACGTCGTATTCAACCTCCTCGAAGAGTTCGACGGGCAGGCGATCTTCGATGCACACGTCGTCGGATACCTGGAGCTGCAGCGCGCCCCGTACACCGGGTGCAATCCGCGTGGCCTTCTTCTCGCCCGCGACAAGGCGCTTTCAAAGAAAGTCCTCGCGTACCACCGAATTCAAGTGCCGCGATTCCGCGTCTTCCCGCGCTACCGGAAGATCAAACGACCACGGCAGCTCGAATTTCCGCTCATCGTGAAGTCCCTCATCGAGGAAGGCAGCTACGGGATCGCGCAGGCGTCGTTGGTGAACAACGACAAGGCGCTCGAGGAAAGGGTTGCGTTCATTCACCACAAGATCCTGACCGATGCGGTCGTCGAGCAGTACATCCCTGGGCGTGAGCTGTACGTTTCGGTCCTGGGCAACCACCGGCTCCAAGTGCTTCCAACCTGGGAGATTTTTCTCGACAACCTTCCGGAAGACGCCGCCAAAATCGCTACCCGCAAAGTGAAGTGGGACCTCGAGTACCAGGCGAAGCACGGCGTCAGCATTGGCCGCGCCAAAGGGCTGTCCGAGGAGATGGAGCGGCGAATCGCCAGGCTATCGCGCCGAATCTGCAGGCGCCTCGGCACTGACGGCTGCGTGCGAATCGACTTCCGCTTGCACGAGTCAGGCGACCTCTATTTCCTCGAAGCCAACCCCAACCCCGACATTGGTCAAGACGAAGAGTTTGCGAGCGCAGCCAAAGCGGCCGGTCTCAAGTACACCGCCTTGCTGCAAAAGAACCGGAAGATCAAACGACCACGGCAGCTCGAATTTCCGCTCATCGTGAAGTCCCTCATCGAGGAAGGCAGCTACGGGATCGCGCAGGCGTCGTTGGTGAACAACGACAAGGCGCTCGAGGAAAGGGTTGCGTTCATTCACCACAAGATCCTGACCGATGCGGTCGTCGAGCAGTACATCCCTGGGCGTGAGCTGTACGTTTCGGTCCTGGGCAACCACCGGCTCCAAGTGCTTCCAACCTGGGAGATTTTTCTCGACAACCTCCCGGAAGACGCCGCCAAAATCGCTACCCGCAAAGTGAAGTGGGACCTCGAGTACCAGGCGAAGCACGGCGTCAGCATTGGCCGCGCCAAAGGGCTGTCCGAGGAGATGGAGCGGCGAATCGCCAGGCTATCGCGCCGAATCTGCAGGCGCCTCGGCACTGACGGCTGCGTGCGAATCGACTTCCGCTTGCACGAGTCAGGCGACCTCTATTTCCTCGAAGCCAACCCCAACCCCGACATTGGTCAAGACGAAGAGTTTGCGAGCGCAGCCAAAGCGGCCGGTCTCAAGTACACCGCCTTGCTGCAAAAGATCGTCAACCTCGGCATCCGCCGCGCCGAACGCGGCTGACCGGAACGCCTCAGTTGCTCATGTCGTGCAGGTACGATCGGAAGCAGTCGACTTCCGCGTTGCTCCAAGGTGGAGACGCAAGGGGCATCCGTAGGCCACCCACCGGCTCGGCGGTGAGCTCCGTGAGCAACTTGCTGCAGTCCGGGTCGGACTCATCGACGAGGTAGTAGAGGCCGTCCACACCGAAGATCGTCGCAAGCGGCGCAAGCCCGAACTGGACCGACCCAGACAGATCCATCTTCCAGATGGTGGCGGGGACCGGGTCGCCGTGACAAGCGCCAACGGCACATCCCTCGAGCTTGGCGCGAAGCGCCGAGTCGTCGGCCATGGAGTAGCCAGCGAGCGAGCACGACGGTGCGGCCACATCGGCGTTGTCGCAGTAGACCAATTTCTGAGAAAACGGCTCTCCGACGTCGCTTTCCCCGCACGCAGAGAGAAGTGAACCGAAGGTCACAAGAAGCATCAATCGCAGCAAGTTCGTCCGTGTGTAAGACATTTTTCTCTGTCACTCCTAATAAAAAATTCCGCTTAGGGTCTAATCATGGGCGAAAAAATGAACTGCTCCAAAGGAAAAATTCACCTCCACTTTCCTTTTTGATCTTCGCAGACTAGAGCTGTCATGCAAGCTCGATCACCATAAATTAAGCCTCTAAGGGCTAATTAAAAGGCTGTACGGGCTTGTAACACACCCTAAAATTAGTCCTGCAGGGTGGTTTTTCGCATGTTACGATATTGCTTGTGCAGATGAGTCACTGGTGCATCAACGGCAATTTGAAGGCTGGGTTCGTCCTCCTCCTGCTCGGCACGGCGCTCGGCGTGTCCGGCTGCAAGGAGGACCCGACGCTTTTTGGGGGTTGCTCGACGCAGGACATGAATGCGTGTCCTCAATCGGAAGGGTTCGCGAACCCTTATGAAGGACAGCTCGAGCTCCTGAGCTGGACCGAGACGCTGCGCAAAGCGAGCCTCGAGCTCACGGGCAGGCTTCCGACCGAACGGCAGAGACAGATCACAGAGGAGTTCGGCCAGAGTGGGCTCGAAGCGTCGCTCGCAGAGATGATGCGCGACCAGCGGTTCTACGACCGGATGATCGAACTCTACAACGATCACTTCCTGACCGACAAGTACCTCGGCCGGGAAAACGCGATCGAGCTGCTCGACGAAGAGGAGTGGCCGAATCTGCGCTGGTACGAAGGGAAGTACCCGGGAGACGAGCAGAAGGCGCAAGTCACCAACGACTCACTCGCCCGCGAGCCCCTCGAGCTCATCGCACATGTGATCGCCAAAGAGCGTCCCTTCACCGAGATCCTGACGGCCAACTACACGATGGCAAACGGCTATTCGCAGCTGTCTCTGGTCGGTCTCCCGGACATCCCGCTCGGCATCGGAGAGAACCCCGAGAGCTTCAGAGAAATCTCGGTTCCAGGCATCCCTCATGCAGGGATTCTGACGTCGGCGATGTTCCTCAACCGTTTTCCGACGAGTGACACGAACATCAACCGCCACCGCTCGCGGATGACGTACTTGTTCTTCCTCGACATCGACATCAATCAGTTCGGTAGCCGCCCAGTGGACGCGAGCAACGATTTTGGTGAGAACCCGACCCTGAACAATCCGGACTGCACCGTCTGTCACACCACCATGGATCCCGTCGCCGGGCTCTACATGAACTGGAACGAGCGCGGCGAGTACAGCGGTGAGGGCGATTGGTTCGGCCCGGATTACATCCTGCCTCCCGGCTTCAACGGGGAAGCGCTGCCTGACGGCGACCGAAGGACCGCGCTGCAGTGGTTCGCTCAGCGGCTCGCTCAGAATCCAAGGTTCGCGCAGGCCACCGTAAAGATGGTGTTCGAAGGCCTGACCGGCCAGGAGATCCTCGATATCACCGTGCCGATGACGCCGGACATGGCCGAAGAGGCGATGCAAGAGCCGGACCCGATGATGGACCCGGAGCCCGATCCAATGATGGACGCGGGCGTGGGCGGCATGGGCGGCATGGCTGGCATGGGCGGCATAGCTGGCATGGGCGGAACGGCTGGCATGGGCGGCATGGCTGGCGAGGGCGGCATGGGCGGCATGGGTGGCACGACGCCTCCTCCTCTCCTCCACCACTGCCCGAGATCGATCCTGAGATTGACCCCGACGTCGACCCGGCTCTCGAGCGTGCCTACAACGTGCAGCAGCAAACCTTGCGAACGATCCAGCGACGCTTCAGCGAGAACGGGCACAACTTCAAGCTCCTGGTGCTGGAGATTGTCCTCAGCCCGTACTTCCGGGCCAAGAACGCGAGCCCGCTCAGCAGCGAGATGGAAACCGAGCTCTCCACCTTCGGCACCTCGCGGCTGCTCACGCCAGAGCACCTGTCGCGCAAGATCGAGGCGACCACGGGTATCCGCTGGCGGTCCGGTCCGAATCGCACCGACTATCTGCTTGGCCAGTACGGCATCTTCTATGGCGGCATCGACTCGGACTTGGTGACCCAACGTGTGACCGAGCCCAATGGCGTGATGGCAAGCCTCGCGCAACGAATGGCCTACGAGGTGGCGTGCTTCGCCGTCCCGTACGACTTTTCGAAACCCGCGGACCAGCGCCTCTTGTTCCCCTACATCGACCGGAGCACACAGCTCTCCGATGCGTCGGATCAGGTGCGCAATTCGGTGCGGCATCTCCACGATCAACTCTTGGGCGAGGGCCTCGCCGGCTCTGACGCGGAAATCGCAGCGACGATGGTCGTGCTCATGGAAGCCTACAACCTCGGTGGCCAAGGCATCGCCGACGGGTCCGTCTCGGAGGAGCTCGTCGGACCATGCCGCCTCTTCAACGACCGCATGACGGGCGACTCGCTACCGCAAGAGCGCCACGTCAACCGGGACAACGACTACACCGTGCGCGCTTGGATGGCGGCGGTGAGTTATCTCCTATCCGATTACCGGTACCTGTACGAGTGAGGGAGGACTAGCTGTGGATCGTCGCGACTTCATACGAATGGCAAGCTGGGCCGGGCTGACATGTGTCTTGCCGGCGGCGGTGGACCCCTGCGCGCAGGCCCAGCCGATCAGCGGGTCGGCCTACACCGGCACGTACTGGATCTTCATGCACGCAGGTGGCGGCTGGGATCCGACTCACCTGTGCGACCCAAAGGGCCGTGCCACCGCGAACGAGAACAACCCGATGGGGCGTTTCCTCACGAGCGACATTCGGACCGCAGGCAATATCGAGTACGCGCCGCTCGGCGATGACGGAACCGCGCTCGACGAGTTTTTCCAGACGCACTACGAGCGGCTTCTCGTCATCAATGGCATGGACACGACGACCAACGGTCACGACCAGGGCACACGCGGTACGTGGAGCGGTCGAACGGCGGAGGGGCATCCTCCGATCGGCGCACTGATCGCAGCGACGCACGGCCCCAACCTTCCGATGCCGCTCATCGGTTATGGCGGATACCTCGACACGCAGGGCGTCACCAACGCGGTGCCACTCGGCGACGGCGGTCTGCTGCACAACCTCGCCTATCCCTCGCGTCCCGATCCAAGGGGCTCGGAGGAAAACTACTTCGGTCACCCGGACGTGCCCGGCATCATTCAGCGGGAGCAGCAGCTTCGGCTCTTGAGGCTTCAAGGTCAGCAACGGCTTCCGCGCATCTGGGATGGGCAGAATGAGCTCATGCTCGCTCGGCTCGGGCAGGACGATCTCAAGCGAGTGTCCGATTCGCTACCCGAAGAGTTCTCAGGCAACCAGCTGCATCGCCAGATCCAAGTGGCGCTGGCCGCCTATCAAGCAGGACTCTCCGTCAGCGTCAGTGTGAGCACCGGCGGGTTCGACACGCACGGAAACCACGACGACAACCACTTGCCTCGCCTCATCGACTTCGTGAATGGCGCGAGCTTCGCGATGCAAGAAGCGGAGCGCATGGGCATCGGCGACAAGGTCGCTATCGTGATGGGCTCGGACTTCGGCCGGACACCCGGATACAACAACGGCAACGGCAAGGACCATTGGCCGATCAGCAGCATGATGATGATGGGACCCGGCATCCCCGGTAACCGCGTCATCGGCGGAACCGACGCTCGCCACGGCCTGCAGCTCGTCGACCCGGTCACGCTCCAGGCCACTGGCTCACCGGACACGGCCCAAGGCACCAGGCTCTCGATCGCCCATGTGCACCGCTCGCTGCGCGACCTTGCGGGCGTGCCGAACGAATACAAGGCGGCGTTTCCGCTAGCCGGCGAAGACCTTCCGATCTTCGGCGTCTAGAACGCGGCGCCGCCCCCGAGTCGCAGGCCCCACACCTGGCGGTCATCAAACGAGAACCCCCAGGGATTGTCGATGTTGATGTTGAGCCGAATGGACCCGAACGCGTTGTCTCTGCCGAACCGCAGATAGGGCTCAACCGCCAGCTGCGTGTTCTGCTCCTTGAACTTGGGGATCAATACGAGGCTGAAACGCGAGCCAACTCGCAGCCAATCGGTCGCCTGGTAGCCCATCATGGCTCCATTTGCATGAGGAAATCGGTCTTGGAGGTCCGCGGGTTCTTGTCGTTGAGCTTGATGAGAGCGCCGGTGTCGAGATACGCGCCCCAGAGGAAGCCACTGGGCTTGTACCGCTCCAGGGCGATCGGAATGATGACGCTCACCGTGTGGGGGTCCCAAAGCCAGAAGCTATTGTTTCCGCGAATGGCCGCCGCCAGGGCATACGCGGACGCCGCGGCCACCTGATCGTTGATGTCATCGGGAAGGGTCGCGGCCGGGACGGTCACGCCGCCCCCGGCGCGATAGGAGAACTGGCCCTTCCTACCCTGATAGTGGAAGGCTAGATACGGATTCCCGAAGCGAAACGTGTTTTGCGGATCGGCCTGGTCGCGGTCGAGGTTGGCGTACGACATCCCCCAGACGGCTTGCATCACGACGCTGTACGCGAGCTGAAAGCGCATCTCGACGATCGGACTCATGACGATCGACGCGCTGGTCGCCCTCGAGCTTGCCGGCAAACGTCCCGAGCTCGCCAAGGATGTGAAAGCGCTTGGTGTGAGCCTTCGGGCCTTCGTCGAGAGTGGAGGGCTCGTCCGGGAACGCGCGCGCTTGCCCGGGTGCTAGCCACAGCACCACCGCCAACAACAAACCAACAACTCCCCACCCACGAAGACAAGACATGTTTCAACCCCTTACGAAAAAGAGACCCCCCTCTTTTTCTGCCCTCAGTATAGGCGGCGCGAACCGCTGGGGCCCATCTTCCGCCACCAACGGAAGCAGCGCCGCAGGCGTGATCGCGCGTTCAGGGCAGGACTGCAACGTACGAGGGCCCGGCGCCGTCGAGCCACGTCACCGCGCGCATCGCGCCCGTATTGAGGTCGATGATGGAAAGCTTCTTGTCCTCGACGTGCGGGACGAACGCAAAGCTGTCAGTTGCATCGACGGCTCCGCCGAGCGGGAAGTTGCCGCCGGGCAGCATCACGGGGTCGGACGGGATCAGCGTGTCGCCCTCGATGTCGATGATGACGAGATTCGCGCCGGTTCCGGTGGGCGCAAGGATCTGATTGCGGCTGGGCATGTAGGTGACGCCGTAGGGGAAGCCGCCTTCCATCGCAAAGTTATCGATGACGAAGGGAGCGCTAGGATCGCTGGTGTCGACGAGCGCAACGTCCAAACCGAAACTGTTGGCGACAGCCACGCGAGTGTTGTCGCCGAAGAACGTCACGTCGGACGGATCATTGCCCGTCGGTACGAGGGGGCTCATCGTGCCTTCGACGTCGGCCGTCTCGAAGACGTGAACGCCACCGCTCCCACCTGCCACGTTGATGACGCCGAGTGTTCCGTCAGGACTGAGCGCAACCTGTTCGGGCCTTCCCCCGAACGTGACCTCCTCGATGAGCTCGAGCGTCGTTAGATCGATGACCGACATCGTGCTGCCTGACTCATTCTGCGTCCCGTAGTTGGCCGTATAGGCGCGCGTGCCGTCCGGGCTAATCGCGATGCCGAGCGGGACATCGCTGATCTCGATTTCGGTGGCGTCGCCCGATTCCAAGTCGACGACGAGCAGGGTCCCGCCCGGCGGCACGTCCGGTGACCCGACCAACATGTGGGTCACACCACTATCGAAGAACGCGGGGCCGACCGAGACGACCGCGGAGGGCCCGTCACTTTGCCCATCGACGAGCTTGTCGTAGTCGAGGAGCGTCAGCGACTGATTCAACCAATCGGCTGTGACGACCAAGCGCATCTCGCCTGAGCCACCACTACAACCGCTGATCGCCAACCCGGCAACACAGCACGCCAACCAGAACAACCGCTTCAACATCGCCGGAGTATAGAGGGATTCAGTAACTCAAAAAGGGGTCATGCACTTTTTTCTAGTCGAGGAGGCGGAAGATTACTTTGTCTAGGGTTCCGCCTTGGTAGGAGTTGTGGTCGGGGTAGAGGGTGGAGACCGGCGTTCCGTTGTCTACACCGACGTCGAAGGGCTCCGAAAGGGAGAATGTGGCGTTGTGGGTCCGGGGCATGTCGACCTCGCCGACCTTCTCGTCGTTGATGAAGAGCTCTCCGGTCCCCGCAAAGTTGCCGGCGTGGGTGAACTTGAAGGTGATCTTGGTTTCGCCCTTTTTCAGCGGCGGTGACTTCATGATGTAATGGACGCCGTCGAGGAAATTGTAGTCGTAGTAGACGCGCCGGTTCTTGATGAACATCGTGTAACCGCCTGTGAAGCCACCGCAGGCGACGATGACTCCGCGCTCCTTGCCGGTGATGTCGATCACCGTCTCGATGGTGTGTGAGCGGCCCTTGATAGGCGGCGATGCCTTCTCCGCGATGCGGGTCGCGCCAGGCGCGTAGAACGTGAACTCCGTTATGCCCTTGAAGAGCCGGTCCTGCTGTTTTGTCATGCGCGCGATCATGTCGTCGTACAGCGGATACACGTTGTACTTCTCCGCCTGTTCTTCGAAGAGCTGCTGCAGCTCGGCGAGCTTCTCGGGGTGCTCGGCCGCCAGGTCGGTGGCGCCACTGAAATCTTCGGCTACGTGGTAGAGTTCCCACTTGTCGCCGTCGAATGGGGCCGTCGTGTTGAGATCCCAGGGCATTCGGTTGGCATGGAGCGTCACGGCCTTCCAGCCATCGGCCCAAATCGCGCGGTTTCCGAACATCTCGTAGTACTGGACCTTCTTGGCGTTCGGTGCGTCGGCATCATTGAACGAGTACCGCATGCTGACGCCGTCCATGGGACGCTGCTTCACGCCGTCGATCTCGTCAGGCACTTCGATCCCAATGACGTCGAGCAACGTCGGCGCAATGTCCGAGATGTGGTGGTACTGATCCCGAATCTCACCCTTGCCTTCGATGCCGTTCGGCCAGTGAATGATGAGCGCGTCCTGGATGCCGCCGCGATGCACCGACTGCTTGAAGTACCGGAACGGGGTGTTGCCAGCCATCGCCCAACCCGCGTGATAGTGGGGGTAGCTGTTCCGGTCGCCCCAGGTTTCGTAGCGCTTCCAGTTCGCGTCGAAGTCCGTTTGCAGACCGTTGAGCACGTAAGTTTCGTTGAACGTCCCCGCGAGGCCGCCCTCCCCGCTCGCACCGTTGTCGGAGGTGACCATGATGATGGTGTTCTCGAACTGACCGACGCGCTTCAGTGTGGCGATGATACGGCCAATCTCCATGTCGAGATGCTCGAGCTGTGCCGCGAACACTTCCATCTGCCGCGCGAAGAGCTTCTTTTCCTTGGGGTTCAGCGAATCCCACGCCGGAATCGCCTCGGCGCGCGACGTCAGCTCGGTGTTCTGTGGGACGATGCCGAGCACCTTCTGCCGCTCGAGGATCAGCCTGCGGGCTTCGTCCCAGCCCATGTCGAACTTGCCCTTGTACTTGCGAATATACGGCTTGGGCGCCTGGTGCGGCGAGTGCATTCCGCCCGGCGCAAAGAACACCATGAAAGGGCGATCCTTGGGCGCGGTCGACATGTGGCCGGTGATGTAGTCGATCGCCTGGTCGGCCAGGTCGGTCGAGTTGTGGTAATCCTTGCCCGTTTCCTTCCACGGCTCGATCGGCGCGTGGTCTTCGTACATCACAGTGCGGTACTGGTCCGCATCGGCCGCCATGAAGCCGTAGAAGTGCTGAAAGCCTTCGCCACTCGGCCAACGCTTGAACGGCCCGGCCTGTGAAACTTCGTAGAGCGGCGTGTGATCCCATTTTCCGAGCATGTAGTTGACGTAGCCGTTCCCCTCCATGACCTTCGCAACCGACTTGGCGTCGTCAGGAATGATCGCGTTGTAACCTGGGAAGCCCATTGCGGTGAGCGAGTGCGAGCCAAGCCCAATCGAATGCGGGTTGCGTCCGGCCATAATCGAGGCGCGCGACGGCGAGCAGAGGGCGGTTGTGTGGAAGTTGTTGTAACGAAGTCCACCCTCCGCCAGGCTGTCGATGTTCGGCGTCTCGATGAGGCCACCGAAGCTTCCCAGCTGCGCGTAACCCGTATCGTCGAGAAGGATCACGACGACGTTCGGAGCTTTGTCGGGGGCTGGCGTGTACGTCGGGGGCCACCACTCCACGGAGTCTTCGTAGCGCTTGGCGATTTTGCCCTCGAAGTTGAGGGGCGACGTTGGGTCGTTGGACACCTCCACGGGGTCGGGCTGTGTCTCGACGGCTGGAGGCGCCTCGGGATGAGCCGGCGGAGGTGCGCCTTTGTCGCACGCCACCAGAACAAGAGCGGCACCAAGAGGGAGAATCGTTGCGATACGCATCGCGGGAGCGTCCTGCAATCAAGCTTGAGGGTCAAATCCTGCTCGAGGCCACTGCCACGATGACTGAGGTCGTCGGCGCAAAATTTGCGCGCCGCATGGTCAAGGCGCAAGATTTGCGCGCATAAGGCCTTGAAAATACAGGGAAAACGGGCCTGAAAGAGCACTTGCAATGTCGGCTGAATTGAAACATGTTCTAGTGGAACACGTTCTAGTTAGAGACGATAGGAGCCGCGATGACGAACGAAGCAAACACGAACCCGTGGGCGGGTTTTGCCAGGGGCTGGTTCTTGCTCATGTTCTCCGAAGAGCTCGAGGCCGGCCAAGTAGTGCCCGTGAAGCGCTTCGACCAAGAGCTCGTGCTGTTCCGCACCGAGTCCGGCGAGGCCAAGGTGCTCGATGCGTACTGCCCTCACATGGGCGCGCACCTCGGGCATGGCGGCAAGATCGACGGCGAAGGGATCGTGTGCCCGTTCCATGCATGGAAGTTCGACGGCGCGGGCAAGTGCGTCGAGATTCCGTACGCCAAGCGCATTCCGCCGAAGGCAAGCGTACCGTGTTGGCCGGTGGCCGAACGCAACGGCATGATCTTCGTCTGGCACGATCGAGAGAAGAGCCAGCCCGATTGGGAGATCCCGGAGCTCGAAGAGTGGAATGACGCGGAGTTCCTTCCGTGGAAATTCGCAAAGCTCCAGATCAAAACCCCGCCGTTGGCGATCGCCGAGAACCTCGCGGACGCAGGGTCACTTCATACCCGGTGCACAACACGCACCCGATTCCCGGTTCGTTCAGTAACACCTATGACGGCCACGTCGGACAGCAGAAGATCAAAGCGGTCGCGTATCCGGTGCATGGCGGCAAGGACGAGTTTTCGTCGACCGCGACCTACTACGGACCGGCGTATCAGGTCACCAAGATGCACGGCGCGGGCCTCGGCGTGATCATCAACGCACACACGCCCATCGACGACGAGAACATCATGTTGCGCTTTGCGGTGTCGATGAAGACGACCGAACGCATGACGCCGGACCTCATCGATCACTTCATCAACAACATGCGCGACGGCTACCTGCAGGACGTACAGATCTGGGAGAACAAAATCTATCTCGACCGTCCGATGCTGTGTGACGGGGACGGCCCTATCGGCGAATTCCGACGCTGGTACTCGCAGTTCTACAACCCACGCACCAAGGCCGCCGACGCTGCCGAATAGCGAGGAGCATCCGCATGAGCAACGCCACGAAGCCGGATTTCGTAAAGCTCGCGTGTGACGCGAAGCCGACCCTGCGCGAGCGCAACGCGAAGTGCGATGCCCACCGCGTGGTGCCGGACGAGACAATCCAGGAGTTCAAGGATGCTGGGTTCTTTCGCATGATGCAGCCGAAGCGCTGGGGTGGGTACGAGTGTAACCCCATCGAGTTCTTCGATGCGGCGATCGAGGTCGCGTCGGCGTGTCCGTCGAGCGCATGGGTGCTCGGCGTCGTCGCGGTGCACAACTGGCAGCTCGCGCTGTTCCCAGAGCAGGCTCAGAGAGATGTTTGGGAAAGCGAGAACGGGATCGATACGCTCACCGCCTCGTCATACATGCCGGTTGGCAAGGTGACGCGAGCCGACGGTGGGTATCGCCTCAGCGGCAAGTGGGGTTTCTCGAGCGGATCCGACCACTGCCAGTGGACGTTCCTCGGTGCCTACGGACCGAAGGAGGACGGCAAGCCGCAAGACATGTTCACCTTGCTCCTACCGCGATCCGACTACGAGCTCGTGGACGACTGGTTTGTGTCCGGCCTCAAGGGCACGGGGAGCAAGTCCGTGGTGGTCGACGATGTGTTTGTACCCGCGCATCGCATACACCGCATGTCAGACGCGTACCGGCTTCAAAGCCCAGGCAACGAGTTCAACACGAGCCCGCTCTACCGCGTCCCCTTTGGGCAACTGTTCACGCGAACCGTGGCGACGCCGGCGATCGGCATGCTGCAGGGCGCGCTCGAAGCCTACGTCGAGCTAAACAAGAACCGGCAAGGCCGGGCCGACGGGAAGAAGGCGTCGGACGACCCGTTCAACCTCGAGACCTGCGCGCGGGCGACCCTCGCCATGCGTGAGGTCCGCGCACTTCTGCGCAACGACTGGAACGAGATGATGGGCAAGGCGGAATCCGGAGAGCGCATCGAGCTTGAAGACCGGGTCGCGTACCGCGCGAACGCGGGGGCGGCAACGGATCGAATGGTCAAGGCCCTGGATGACCTCTTCATGGCAAGCGGCGGCTCTGCGATCTTCCTCAACCAGGACATCCAGCGGTTCTTCCAGGACATTCACGGCGCGCGTGCACACCACGCCAACAACCCGCTCAAGACGCAGCGCAACTTCGGCGGGCTCTTGATGGGTGAGCAGACGACGGACTTCTTCCTGTGAGTTGACGATGGGATCAGGCGTTCACAGCTTGGGCTACTTCCTCTTCGAGGTTTCTGACCTCGACGCGTGGGATCGCTTTCTCACGAAGGTGATCGGTGCGCAGAGGGGTGAGGCGCTCGGCGAAGGACTGGTCCCGTATCGCACCGATGACCGCGCCGCGCGGATCCTACTGAGACAGGGGCCGGCGGACGATCTGGTTGCGCTCGGCTTCGAGGTACCGAGCGAGCAGGTCTTGCGCGAAGTCACCGTGCACGTGCGGGAGGGCGGCCATTCGATCGATGTTGGCTCTGCCGATGAAGCGAAGGCGCGCGGCGTGAAGGGCTTGGTTCGGACGTTCGAGCCCGGCGGCGTGGCGGTCGAGCTTTTCTACGGGCCCGCCCTCGGAACCACACCCTTCCGTCGCGACAGCGTGGCTGCCGGATTCGTCACGGGCGAGCAAGGCGTCGGTCACCTCGCTCTTCGCGCAAACAGCATCGCCGAGACACGAGCGTACTTCGAGCAGGTCTTGAGCTTCGGTCTGAGCGACCACATCCGATGCACGCTGCCGGGTGACTTCAAAGTCGACGTCACGTTCCTGCACATCAATCCGCGGCACCATACGATCGCACTCGGCTCCGGGCTCCCGAAGCACCTGCATCACTTCATGTTGCAGATGGCCTCCCTCGACGACGTCGGCGCCGCCCTCGATCGCGCGTTCGCCAACGACGTGCGCGTCGTGCAGGGCCTGGGCCGTCACCCGAACGACCAAATGGTGACTTTCTACTGTGTCACTCCTTCGGGCTTCGAATGTGAGGTCGGCTGGGGCGGACGGACCCGTGGATGATTCTACGTGGCAGCCAACCACGTACAACCGAGTTAGCGACTGGGGCCATCAATCTCCGTATCGGAGGCCCCCGAAACGACGAACAGAAATGGGAGAACAGCCATGAGCAAGAAGCCACGATTCCCGATTCCACGTTACCCCCGGGGTTGGTTCCAGGTAGCGTACTCGGACGAGCTGAAGGCGGGCGAGGTCCAGCCGTTGAAGTACTTCGGGGTCGAGCTCGTCATGTTCCGCACCGAAGACGGTGAGGTCAGTGTGCTCGATGCGTTCTGTCCGCACATGGGTGCGCATCTGGGCTACGGCGGCAAGGTCGACGGCGACGGCATCGTTTGCCCGTTCCATGCGTGGAAGTTCAACGGCGAGGGAAAGTGCACCGAGGTGCCGTACGCAGAGCACCTTCCGCGCAAAGCCAACATCACCACCTGGCCCGTACACGAAGTCAACGGCCTCATCATGGTCTGGCACGACATCGAGGGAAAGGAGCCCGAGTGGGAGATTCCGGAGATCCCGGAATGGAACAACGACGCTTGGACACCATACTGGAAACAGCGCTGGAAGATGCGCACGCACAACCAGGACATGTGTGAGAACGTCGTCGACAAGGCTCACTTCCGTTACGTGCACGGAATGAACATCGTGCCGCAACCGCACACCATGGACCTCGTGTACCCGCACATTCACATGGTCACGGACACCGCCATGGAAACGCCCAGGGGCGACGTGACAGGCGAGCTCGAGGTCGATGTCCACGGCTTTGGATTCTCGCTCAGCCGCTTCCGGGGCATCGTCGAGACGACCAATATGGCCTCGGTCACGCCCATCGACGACGAATACTGCGACGTGCGCTTCTCATTTACCGTGAAGAAGCTCGGGTGGGCGCCGATATCACCGCTGGCGTCGGGAAGGCCTTCACCACCGAGGTCGCGCGCCAGCTCGAGGAAGACGCCCCCATTTGGGAGAACAAGACCTTCTTCGAGCAGCCGATGTTGTGCGATGGTGACGGCCCGGTCGCCGAATTCCGCAAGTGGTGCAAGCACTTCTACCCCGAGTGGTACCACAAGCAGGCTCAAGACGAGTATGATGGCGTCAAGGAGGTGAGCAAGCCCCTCACTCTGGCAGAGCGACGCAAGCGGCTTGCCGCAGCATAGAGATGGACACCAGTTCCGACACATCCGACACACAAGGCCCGGCGACGCCGGATGAAATCAGGGCGCGGATTCGAAGCGAGCACGCACAGATCTCTGCGTTGCTCGCGCGCGTCGAAGCATTGACCGAGCGCGTCGGCGACGGCGACACCAAGTCGGTGATCGCGCTGCGCGACGAGCTCTTGGCCCTCGGCGAAGTGCTGCTCGCCCATCTGCACTACGAAGAGTACCAACTGCCCTCGTTGGCCGAAGAAGACAAAGTCGACGAGATGGTGGAAGACATGCACCGCGAACACCAATCGCAGCGAGCGATCTTCGACAGCGTCATTCGCGAGCTAGACGAGACGGCGGTTGGTCGAAGCTCGTCGTCGGTGTTCGCGAGCTGTCGCGCGCGATCCGGGACGACATGGAGCACGAGGAACGGGAGCTGCTGGGCGAGCCGTAGGTGGGAGCAAGCGTATGAAGATCATGTACAACGCAGCGACCTGCAACCACTACGGCGCCTGTGTGGAAGAGGCTCCCCAGGTTTTCTCGTTCAAGGAAGACGGCAGCCTCTTGATCCAAACTTATGACATCCCTCCCGACCTCGAAACCAAAGTCCGAGACGCCTGCATGATGTGCCCGACTCAGTCGGTGCAAATCGAAGAAGAGTGACGCAGCGACGCTACCAGTGGTCCGGACGCCTTCGGCGACTGTTTGTCCCGCCCCACCGCCCCCACGCTATCGCCTAGATCCGGGTGAGCAGCTTCGTCGTCAACATACGCGAGGACGCGATGATGGGGGTCATGGTGTGGCTTGCGGCGCTGGTTGGGTAGCCTGATGAGTCGAAGACGTAGACGTCGCGAGTACCGTAGACCTGGCCGTTCAGGTCGGCTCCGCCGTCGCGCTCCGATGCCGCAAACCGCACCGTGCCTTGTTGGTGAGCGCTGATCATCGGCGCGGTCGCGGGCGCAAAGGTCAGCTGTTGGGCCTTTTTGGCGTCGCGCGTCGAACGAATGACCAACGGCGGAGAGGTCGGAACCAACACCTCTCGTGCGCCGGCTTCGAGGTAGACCTTCGCACCTATTTCGGCCGCGTGACGCAGGCGCTCCCGATGGTTGTCACGCTGCTCGTAGCGAATCGTCATCCGGCCGTCTCGGGCAACTTCGACCTGGCCAGACGGTTCGTCGGGGGCCAGGAGGAGCGAGGGCGCCATTCGGTCGTACTGCGCCATGTTCTCCATCCCCGGCGCCCCGGAGAAGGGCAACATGGTCGACACGATGCCCGGTGTGCCCATGATGCCTTCGATGCGATAGCCCCAAAGTCCGAACTCTGCGTTGTCTTCCTCTTCGAACTCGGTGACCGCGTACGACTGCGGAACGCCGTCGAAGGCCGCGATGCGCTCCTCGAAAACGCCGATGATGGAGAGTTGGGGCTGGAGCATGAGGTTCTGGCCAACGTGGGAGTTCCCCACTCCGGAACGCAAGAGCAACTGCGCCGATGCGATGGCGTTGGCCGCGACGATGACGATCTTCGCTCGGACTGTGAACTCGCCCTGCTCGTGGTAGCCACCCGGATCGAGCGTGCGAACCGTCACTTCCTTGAGCTCCTGGTTCGCGTTGTCGATTCTGACAGCCCTCGCCCGCGTGAAGATGCGCGCGCCCGCCTCGATCGCTTTTGGAAGCGCGACCATGCGCGGGTTTCGTTTGGCGTGGACCGGGCAGCCGAGCATGCAGGTTCCGAGACCGCGACAACCCACTCGGTTGTGCATCATCACCTCGCCCCGGAGTCCAAGGCCTTCCGCGCCCTGGCGAAGCTTGTTGTTCGCGCTGTTGACCAGGCTCTCCGGGATGCGGCTCGCAGAGAGATCGCCGAGCGCGTCGTCCGTGAAGCGCTTGAACCGCTCGGGCGCGAAGTCTTCGAGTCCGTACTTGGTCGCCCAGTGATGGAGCACGCCCTCGGGGATCGGAACGACGTCGCAGGTGTTGATCACCCCGCCGCCGCCGAGGACTCTGCCTTGCAAGACACTGATGGAAAGGTCGTGGGAAGCTCGCCCTCCCCGGTCCATGTAGAGCTGGTCGTGCATCGCGCGATCGCGTTGGGTTCGCTCGGATCCGGCGAGGTCACGGCCTTCCTCGAGCACGACGACCTCGTGCCCAGCCTCTGCAAGAAGACGCGCCGCGGTTGCCCCGCCGCAGCCTGAGCCGATCACACAGATCTCGGTCGTAATCACCTCAGGCAGCGGCTGCCTCGACAGATCGGTGATCCCTGCCGTCATGGCGTGCCCCCCGGCGTCCGTTTCATCGACGGGCCCGGGTAGCCAATGTACGGCCACACCTCCTCATGGTCGAAGTACACCAAGTTGAAGAACTTCCGCATCGCAATGCTGACCTGGCGCCTCAGCAAGTTGTCGCTGAGCGGCCATTCGTTCCAATGCTCGGTGCGTTCCTCGACATCGAGCCGGGAAAACGTCGTCACCCGCTTGTCGAACACCAGTGGCCCGAACTCGATCAACACCAGCGCCTTTCGAAGGTCTTGGATGTTGTGCTCAGGCTCGTCCGCCAGGAAGTCATCGAATGCACGGGGAAGGTCCATCGGCAGCACGTCGATCGGAATGGCGTCGGTTGTCGGAAGCATGACTTCGACTAGGCTTTGCAACGTCCGGTACTCGTGTGCGTCCAGCAGGCGCAGCCCTTCGACTTTGGGCGCCCAGCCGCGCAAGGCCAGAAGACCACCACCCGCAACGCCCAACACCGCGCCACCTGCCACCAGGCTGACCTTCAGGAACCGACGCCGGGAAAGAAAACTGAAGAGCCCGTCGCGTGCAGTTTCTTCGCTTGGTACGTCTCCCATCGCCTCGGGGGATCTTGTGCCCTTCTCCTGCCGGCGCTGCAAGTAAATCTGGCATGCCCGTGCTATAGAACGAAGCATGAGCGGCGGCGGCGACGAAATGACGGCATTTCGCGGGCTGCAATCCAGCCTCGCCGCCCGGTGGGCGCTGGCCGACGGTGACGGCCCGGAGCCGAGAGACATCGTCGTCATCCCTTCGCTGTCGTTCGACGGTATCGACACGGTCTCCATCGACGGCGTGATTCACTACGAAGAGCGCATGCTCTTTGCGCTGAATCTGTTGCGCCACCCGCGCGCACGCCTGGTCTTCGTCACCTCGGCGCCCATTCATCCAGCGGCGGTGGACTACATGTTGTCGTTGATCAGCGGCATCCCGAACGAACACATGCGAGGCCGGCTGACCGTCCTTTCGCTCTACGACAGCTCACGGACGCCACTGACGGAGAAGATCCTGCGACGGCCTCGCGTGATCGAACGCATTCGCAATTTGATTCGTCCCGAGTGTGGGTTGATGACTTGCTTCACGGTGACCGAGGCCGAACGAAGCCTCGCGGTCGCGCTTGGCGTTCCTTTGTATGGCGTGGATCCGGAGCTGTGTTGGCTTGGAACCAAGAGCGGCTCGCGTTGGGCGTTTCGCAAGGCAGGCATCCCACTGCTCCCCGGCGCCGAGGACCTAAAGACCGAAGCGGACCTCGTCGAAGCGATCGACGGCTTGTGGGAGGAGAACGACGACGTCCAACGAATGGTGGTGAAGCAGAACACCGGCTTTAGCGGCCAGGGCAACGCGATCCTGGACCTGAGCGCGCTCCACGCAGTCTCGCCGAACAGTGGCACGAGCCGCACAGTGCGAGAGCAGGCGCTGGCCGACGCGCTGCCGACGATGCGCTTCGTGGACCCCCGGCAGAGCTGGGAGACGTTCCAAGAAAAGTTCGAGCGCGAGGGGGGCATCGTCGAAGCGTTCCTCGAAGCAAAGGACAAACGCGCTCCGAGTTGTCAGCTCCGCATCTCCCCCGAGGGGAGCCTCGACGCGATTTCGACGCATGACCAACTCGTCGAGGGCGTCGACGGGCAGATCTACGCTGGTTGCAGATTCCCGTCCGACGCCGCCTACCGCATGGACATCCAACGAGACGCGCTCCGCGTGGGCAAAGTCCTTCAAGACAAGGGCGCCGTCGGAAGGCTCGCGGTCGACTTCCTGTCTACCCAATCCGACGATGGCGCGTGGCAGCACTACGCCATCGAAACCAATTTGCGGCTGGGCGGGACAACGCACCCGATGATGCTCCTGCGCATGATGACCGATGGGCGCTACGACCCCGACACCGGCCTCTACCTCACACCGAGAGGCGAACCACAGTTCTACGTCGCCACCGATTCGATGCGGTCGGACAGCTACCGCGGACTCCTCGTCGAGGACCTGCTGGACATTGCAGCAGTCGATGGTTTGCACTATCAAGCTTGGTCCGAGTCGGGCGTGCTCTTCCACTTCACGGGCGCACTCAGCGAGTTCGGAAAGCTCGGCATCACGGCCGTGGGCAAGAGCGCGGACGAAGCGGACCATTGGTTCGAGCAGACCCGGCTGGTATTGGACCGCGAAACAAAGGGTTGGCGTTGTACATCGAGGAGCTGAAACCAGGGGTGTTGCGAGTATCGGCATCTGCCGATTGGCCGAAGCCGTATGTCGGGGTCTGTGGATCAATGCACGGCGACGAACCGTGCGGCGGGGACGCAGTTCGGCGGATTGCGAGCGCCTTCGAGAGCGGAGAGCTCGAGACGTCCGCCGGCACGGTGTTCTTGATTCAGGCAAATCCCGCGGGAACCTCGCAGGGTCGGCGCCACACGCCCGAGGGGGACGACCTGAACCGGTTATGGAATTTCGGCTTCACCGAAACGTTGCGCCCGCAAGCATGGGGCTATGAGCACCACCGCGTGCTGGAGCTCAAGGAAATCCTTGGAGAGCTAGACGTGTTCCTGGATCTCCACTCCGCCGCGACCCCAACACCCCCGTTCGGCATCAGCAACGGTGAAGCCTCGATCGACGACATCGCCAAACAAATCGGCATCTCGTTCCTGGTCCAATCCTGGTACGGCCTCGCCGACAAAGTGATCATCGGTTTCCTCAAGCTCGCAGGCGTGCCTGCATTGTCGGTCGAATGCGGCTCGCACGACGATCCCAACATCTCCGACACGGCACACCGCATCGCCATGAACTTCCTCCGAGTCACCGGCGCCATCGACGACGGCACCGAAACCAACGGCAACGAAGTACGCACGGTCCACGTCGTCGAAACAATCACCAAGCCAAGCGAAGACTTCGGTTTCGGCGCCCCCTGGAAGGGTTTCCAAGAGCTGGAGCCCGGCACCCTAGTAGGCCGCGACCGTGTCACCGAAATCCGAATAAGCCGCCCTTGCTACGCAGTCCTCCCGAACGAAGAAGTCGAGGTAGGCGAAGATGTGATCTACTTGGCCGTGGACACGTAGGTCCGCCTCTGTTCGGGTTCTTCGATCGACTGCCACGCTTCCTCCACGCCTTTGGCAATCAGCCACCGTCGGAGCACGTCCTGCCGAATGACCTCTCTGGAGACCCGAACCATCCCCTCGATGACGGCTCAGGCGTCAAGAACGGTCAGTGCGCGGCCAACGGGTTCTGCGTAACCGGCCCGCTCGAAATCGTCCTGGAGGGAGCGGTCGAGGGCTTCCTGGCCGACGGCGCCGGAAATGTTCTCTTTGGCTGGGACGACGAACACACCGGCGCCGTAATCGACGATTCGGGCGGCCCCAACGACGGCGCGTTCATCCTGCCACCCGCGGTGTTCGACGCCCCCCCGGGCCCCAACGGTTTCCGCTCTCTCCTTCTGGGCGACGATCCGGTCTCGGTCGAGGTCGCATTCGAGTGCACGATGGGCGTGGGCACCACTCGCTTGACTCCGACCCCACCCTCCGACCTCATCTCCTTCGCGATCCAGACGCGTTAGGGTTCGCGGCGTTCTCGCAGTTCGCGTAAAGACGGATACCTGCCGGGTCTTCGTGCCGACGTGGTCGATGAAAGGCAACTCTGAACCCTACTGGCCGACAACCGGGGCAATGAATCCACTACCGTTTGAAGGGCCGCTTGAGCTTTACACATATATATGCAAGACTGATCAATGAAGCGAAAGGAGCTCGTAAAACGGCTCCGGGTTCTCGGCTGGGTTCTTCTTCGAGAAGGCGGTCTTCATAGCGTCTTCACCGATGGAGTGAGGACGATCTCCGTCCCTCGCCACAAGGAGATCAACGAGAACACGGCCAAGGCTATTCTGAAGGCAGCGAGGAAGGGCGGAAGATGAGATTCGCAGGTCGCATCGCGAAAACAGGTAAATGGTGGGCCATCGAGGTGCCGGACCTGGGGGCTTTCTCTCAGGGGAAGACGAAGAAAGAAGCTTACGCGATGATCCGTGATGCGATTGAAGCAATGATCGACAAACCCGGGTTCAGCGTGGAGGTCCATCGCGGCAAGGGCGGCTACTTTGAGGTCGGGGCCAGCGAAGACGCAGCCCTGGTTGCGTTCTTTCTCAGGCAGCAGCGAGGCATCTCGGGAAAGACGCTCGAGCAGGTCGTCCTCAACCTCGGCCAGACATCGGTCACCGCTTACGCGCGATACGAGCAGGGAGCTTCCGTCCCAACGATCGTGAAGCTCACCGAATTGCTGAGAGCCCTGGAGCCCGACGCCGACTTCGTCCTTCGCAAGAGCGGCCTGCGCAAAGGCGCCTAGTGTCGTCGCGATTGCCATGACGCGCATCGGGACCGGTCGCGCGACCTGTTGTTTTCTCCGTGTTTTTGGCACGTTGTCGCCCGTGTGACGCTTGCCGGCAATGTTTGTTGGGAATCGCCGGCCTCCTTCCTTATAACTCACGCTCATGATGCATCCCACGCGCGGGGAGAGGCGGCGCTCGCTGTCTTTGGTGATGTTGGCGGTCGCTAGCGTTTGCTTCGGGGTCGCCCCCACCGCGTTGGCGCAGATGGGTGCGGAGCTGGGCAAGGACGCGGATGTTCCGACGACCACGGTGGTGGTCGGCGAGGACGAGCAGGGCCTGAAGAAGGCCTACACGATCGACTTTGGGGATGAGAAGGACTGGGTTCGGCTGGCGTCAGGGGAATGGCTGCGGGGGAACATCGAGCGGATGCGCGATGGGGCGATGGAGTTCAACAGCGATGAGATCAAGCTGATTACGTACGACTGGAAGAAGGTGAAGGAGCTGCACTCTCCGAGGGCGAACACGTACAACTTCACCGATGGGACGGACCTCGTTGGGGCCGGCGATGATCAACGAGGAGTTCGTGGTGGTGCAGACGGTCGATGGATGGTGACGCGGCCGCGTTCGGAGCTCTCGGCGATCATCGAGCACGTGCGCCGGGAACGAAATTACTGGTCGACCATTCTTCGGCTCGGCTTGACTGCCAACGCGGGCAACACCGAGAACCTCACCCTCAATGCTTTTTGGCAGCTCGTCCGGGAAGATACTTTCACCCGTGCTGCGATCACATATGACGGAACGTTTGGAACCGCGACCCGTGCGGAGGTCGCGAACCGGCACCTTGCTGGCGGTGACGTCGATATCTTCGTCCACCCAATCATCTACGTGAAAGCGCTGACCGGTCAGCTTCTGTACGACAAGTTCCAGAACATCCGTCTGCGCGCCGCGCCTGCCACGGGTGTCGGCTTCCACCTCATCACGACATATATCGTCAACTGGGACCTCGAGTTCGCGCCTGCCGGCTATCAGTATCTGTCACTGCTCGATCCCGCGCCCGGGGTGGAGAACCCACAAAACGACGGCTACATGATGTTCCGGATGTTCGCGGACCTCGATTTCACCGACGACATCCAGTTGTTGTTGGAGTGGCGGACCAACGTCGTCTACACGACGATCGGCAACACGAACCACGTCGGGAACCTGGACTTCACGGTGAGGGTGACCACCCTACTCCACACCAACATCTCGTTCCTATACCTGCGAACTGAGCAGCCTTTCCCCCGCTCGGACGGAACCGTCCCCAAGAAGAACGACTACCAAATCGTCTTCGGCATCTCACTGCGCATCGGCTGACAAGCGCTTGATCGCGGCATCCATCGCGCGCGACACGCACGTCTGATCGCGCACACGCGCGAGCATCGGCCAAGTCGCACGCTCCCCTTCGTGGATGTGCTGCAGCAATTGCTCGTGTGTGATGTTCGACATCGCGCGAAGGAGCGCGAACGGACGGACCCGCGGGTGGATGTCGATGTCGCCGCCGTAGGGCTGGTCGGCCAGGGAGTGCGCGACGTCGAACGGCGCATAGAGGGGCGTGCTTTTCGTGAGGTCGCGGGCGAGCTCGAGCTGATGGGTGAGCTGCTTGCGCAGGCTCGAAACTACGATCCCGGACACGGAGGGGAGCACTCCGCGCTTGCCCGTGATACGCCGTACCGGTGCGACGTGAGGATTGACTTGGCTCACGATGAAATGGTTGACGTTGTGTAGGCGGCTTATACGCCGCATCGGCAGGTCGCCCTTGAGCGAACCATCAATCCAAGTTTCGGTGCCCATGTAGGGAGCGCTTTGCCCTGAGGGCAAACGTTGACGGAGCGTTGTGGCCGGGAACGCGCCTGGAATCGCGGCTGAAGCAACCGCGGCGCTGTTCATCAGCACGTTCGGCGACGTGTAGTGGCAGAGCACCCTGGGCTTTTGGCGCTCGCGGGTGGGTGACACACTAATGTTCACCGTACGGCCGGTGCGTGCATGGGCTTCTTCGAACGTGTAGTCACCGCAGTTGTGCGCGACCACCTCTTCGAGACGCGCCGGATCATAGACCGCGCGTTCACTTGCGGCGCGCTTGGGCGGAAGGCGCTTGATCGCGTCGGTGCGAATCACCCGTGGGTCCGCGAAGAGCGTTTTGATCTCTTCGTCGGTCCGAACCGCGGTGCCGCAAGCGATCAGGGCACCCATCGAGGCACCCGAAAGGACATCCGGAAGCAGCTCATGCTCGAACAACGCCTTGACCACGCCGAGATGAAGAAAGCCGAGCGTCGCGCCACCCGAAAGCAGGAGCGCCGAGCGCCCGAAAATGTGCGCTGCCCGTCGGAACCCAAACAACGTGAAGGCCGGCTCGAGCCCTGTCTGATTGGGGTCCGCTAAGTACTCGATGCTCGCGAGCGCCTCTTCGTAGAACGCCTCGACGACGTGCTTGGTCCCGAGCGGCGTGACCGCATAAAGCCGTGGGTCCGCGAGCTCGCCGAGGTGACGGTACAGCGCCTCCCGCAGCAAAGGAACGAGCTCGAGCGCCTTCCCCGCCTCACGCGTGCGCGTGAGCTCCTCAGTGTGCTCCCGCAACAGCGCAGCGTCGTAAACAGATGATTCCGGATCTGCACGCCAAGCCTCGGCCCCAGCCCGATCGGCCTTCGCCTCCGCCTTTGTCCGCCACTCCTCATACCCGCCCACTCACGCTGTCTACCTCCGAAAAAGGGAACAGACCCCTATATCATGGCGCCAACGCTGGCGCTGGCGCTGCCACCGACGTACGTCGACTTCTACGTAGGAGGACGGCTCGGGATGGGCAGCACAGCGAATGGGTCGGCGCCTTGGCGTATATCGACTTGAGGTGCCGGGCGACGGGGCTCCCGTTCGCGAGCACGCCCGTCGCGAGTCGTCCTCCGGGGACTCAGTCGCACAACACAGTTGCTGGCACGTTGCCCCAAGCTAGCGCTTGTGCTTTCTTTCACTGTTTCGAAGAAAGACTTGCCTGGGTCGGGCGTGTGGGGGTCTAGCATGCCGGCGCCTATTTGGTCGGCTGCTTCGCGGGGGTCGTCGGGTTCGGGGGAGAGATCTGGGAGGGACATGCCGGAACGGAGGACTTCGATGGCTCGGTGGGTGGAGAGGTAGACTCGGCCTTCCCTCGCCAGTTTTTCTAGGAGGCCGGTGCGGTGGAGGACGTCGCGGACGGGGCCTTTGATTCGGGTGAGGACCAGTTTGATGCCTTGAGCGCCCAGCTCTTCATCGAGCTCGGCCAAGGTTGCGGCGGCGGCGGAGTCGAGGTCGTTGACGCCGGCGGCTTCGAGAACGAAGTAGCGGACGGGGTCCTCCGAGTCGCGGACCAAAGTGCGCACGGTCTCTTTGAGGAAGCTGACGTTGCCAAAGTAGAACTGGGCGTCGACTCGAACGAGGACGATGCCTGGGAGGGTTTCGGCGTGCGGGTGGCGCGCGATGTTGACGTAGGTATGGGATTGCGGGATGCGGCCGAGCACCGCGAAGTGAGGGCGCGTGGTTCGCACGAGGAAGAGCAAGACCGAGGCGGCGATGCCGACGAGGATGCCCCACTGGATGCCGAGCGAGAGCGTCGCAAAAAAGGTGAGGACGAGGAGGTAGAAGTCGGCGCGTTTGACGCGGTAGACCTCGGCTGCGCCGGGCAAGTCGATCAAGCCCGCAACCGCCGCGACGATGATCGCGCTGAGCGCGGCCTTCGGCAGATAAAAGAACGCGCGCGTGAACGCGAGGAGCGTGATGACGACGATAGCGCAGGTCACCAGCGCGGCCAATTGTGTGCGGGCGCCGGCGCGTACGTTGACAGCGGTGCGTGAGAAGCCGCCAGCGATCGGGTAGCCGCCGGTCAGGCCGCCCGCCAGGTTGGAAAAGCCGAGTGCGATCAGCTCGCGGTTGGGGTGAATGTCATAGCGGTTGGCTTGGGCGAACGTTCGGCCGACGGAAATGGCCTCCATGAACGAGACGAGTGCGATCGTTGCGGCCGCGGGAATGAGCTGTGTGAGGAGCGCGGCGTCGACAGTCGGCACGTGGAAGCCAGGCAGGCCCGCCGGAACCTCGCCCACGATGGAGACCCCCTCAGTCGAAAGACCAAACCCCCAAACGACAAGCGTCGCACCAGCTACGACGAACAGAGCGGCCGGAAAACGCGGAAGACGCCTCTTGGAAAAAACGAGCGCCACGATGGAGGACGCTCCGATTGCAAGCGTCGGCCAAGACCAAGCCGATGCGCGTTGAAGCGCCTCCCAGACGACGAGGTGGACGTGATGGGTGCGTGGCAGATCGACCCCGAGGAGGTGCCCAAGCTGACTGGCTGCAATGATGAGCGCCGCAGCCGCGGTGAACCCGGCCACGACGGGCCGCGACAGGAAGTTCACGAGGAAACCCGCGCGCAGAAACCCGAGGCCCGCCTGTACGCCACCCACCATCAGCCCGAGTGCAGCTGCAATGAGCACGTAGTTCTCGGTGCCGATCGTCGCGATGGCGCCCACCGCTCCGGCAACCAGGATCGAATCCATGGCGACGGGACCGACGGCGAGATGTCGCGACGTTCCGAGCACGGCATAAAGCAGGAGCGGCGCCACCGCTGCGTACAGTCCGTGAATCGGTGGAAGCCCCGCGAGGAGCGCGTAGCCCATCGCCTGCGGAACCAGCATCACGGCAGTGGTCAAGCCGGCAACGACATCAGGCCCGAGATCGGCGCGTTGGTAGCCTCGCAGCCAGCCGACTATCGGCAGCGCCGGAACGCGCCGACTCATCCGTCGATCATCGCGGCAGCCTGTGCATCTGCCGGGCCCCCAGTGCGGCTTTCACGAAGCCTCATGAAGAGCTGATAGCCACCCACGCCGACCAGCATCGCCGCACCAAACGTAAACGCCTCCTGCGACCCAGCACCCACCGACGTGAGCGCGGGTCCTGGGCAGTACCCTCCGAGCCCCCAGCCGACGCCGAAGATCGCAGAGCCGATGACCAGTCGCGCGTCGATGTCTTTGCGTGTTGGCAACGAGAAGGTGGGCGCCCAAATTGGCCTTTGCCAGGTCCGAACGGCCCAACGATAGACCGGCGCGTACACGAGGATCGCGCCTCCCATCACGAACGCGAGGCTGGGGTCATAGTCACCAAAGAAGTCGAAGAAGCCGATGATCTTGGCCGGCTGGGTCATCCCCGCAACCGCGAGCCCAACGCCGAATACCAGGCCTCCGAGAAAGGCGCCGACTTTGATTTTCATACCGCCCCCCCGAATACCTCGTTGACGACGAGCACCGTTAGCGCCGCCGTTGCCATGAATGAAATCGTCGCCACGGTGGAACGCTTCGACAATCGCCCGATGCCGCACACGCCGTGACCACTCGTGCAGCCGCCCCCTACTTGGGTGCCGATTCCCACGGCCAGGCCAGCGATGACCAACGCCGGCGTCGAGCGACTGATCCCGACGAGATAGTCCTGCGGAAAGAAATAGCTCCAGCCGAGACCTGCGGCGAGAAGCCCCAAGAGGAACATGACGCGCCAGGAAGTGTCGCCCGGCACGGGCCGAAAAATTCCCCCGGCAATACCGCTAATGCCGGCGATCCGACCGTGGAACATGAGCAAGCCGGCCGCCGCGATGCCGATCAATGCGCCTCCAATGGAAGACGCTATCGGTGTAAAAGACTCCATGGTGGTCATACAAAGCAGCACCGGTCGCAAACCGCCAGCGCTTTCTGCTGGTAGGGTTTGCGAACCCCTTCGAGTGCTGTTATTTCAGCGACTTACGGAGGCGTTCCATGCTACTTCGTCAACTCTTCGATCACGAGACCTGGACCTACACGTATCTTCTTGCTTGCGAGGAGTCCGCAGAGGCTGTGTTGATCGATCCCGTCATCGATCAGCTCGAGCGCGACATCAAGCTCCTGAGCGAGCTCGGCTTGAAGCTCGTGTACACGTTGGACACGCACGCACACGCTGATCACATCACGGGCTGTGGGCTCCTCCGCCAAGCGCGTGGGCAGCAAGGCAGTGATCGGCGCCAGCTCCGGGGCGGAGGGCGCGGACGTATTCGTCGAGGATGGCAGCAAGCTGAAGTTCGGGTCGATCGAGCTCGAGGTGCGCGCGACTCCAGGACACACCGATGGCTGCGTGACCTTCGTCACCGCAGACCACAAGCACGCGTTCACCGGCGATGCCCTCTTCATTCGCGGCACCGGCCGAACCGATTTCCAGCAAGGAAGCGCGGAGCGTCTCTACCGCTCCATCCACGACAAGATCTTCACGCTTCCCGACGACACCATCATCTGGCCCGGGCATGACTATCGGGGGATGACTTTCACGACGGTAGGCGAGGAGAAACGACTCAACCCGCGTGTCGGCGACGGCAAGACCGAGGCCGAGTTCGCCGACATCATGGACAACCTCAACTTGCCCACACCGAAGAAGATCGACGTCGCCGTCCCGGCAAACCTGCACTGCGGCATCATTCCGGCGTCATCGATGTCGGGTGATCCGCTCCCGGAGCGTGGTTGGGCGGCCATCGAGCGCAGTCCCGATGGGATGCCCGAGGTCACGATCGGCTGGGTGGACGAAAACAAGGGTGCGATTCGCATGGTCGACGTACGCGAGCTCGACGAAGCAGAATCGGACGGCAAGATCGAAGGCGTCGAGGTGATCCCGATGGGGACCGTCGACGAAGCATCGAAGGCTTGGGACAAGGAAGAGCCGGTGATCACGATTTGCCGGTCGGGGCGCCGGTCGGGGCGTGTCGCGCTGGAGCTCGAGAAGCTCGGTTTCAAACGCATGGCGTCCATGCGCGGAGGCATGGTCGCCTGGCAGAGCCAGTAGCGCATACTAGCCTCGACACATGTTCGAGATGACCACGGTCGTCGTGTTGGTGGTGGCCTGCTTCGTGACGGCCACCATCTCCGGGATTCTCGGCATGGCGGGAGGCGTGACCCTCCTCGGCGTCATGACCGCCCTACTCCCCGCGCCGGTGGTCGTCCCGCTTCACGGCATCGTGCAACTCGCCTCCAACTCGACGCGCACCTGGGCCTTCCGTCGCCATGTACGGTGGTCGATTCTATTTACGTTCATGGCTCCCGCGGTCGTCGGCGTGGTGATTGCAGCAAACATCTGGGGCGACTTGAGGCTCACGTGGTTTCGCGCGTGGATTGGCGCGTTCATCTTGGCTTTCTTGGTGTGGCGCCGCTACAAGCCCAAGCTCAGGAACCCGCCCGTCTGGTCGTACGCGGTCCTTGGGCTTGCCGCTGGGTTGTTGGCGATCTTCGTCGGTGCGACAGGCCCGTTTCTGGCCCCGTTTTTTCTGCGGGATGACTTCACCAACGAGCAGGTCATCGCAACCAAAGCGGTGTGCCAAACTTGGCTGCACTTGCTGAAGATCCCCGCTTTCCTCGCCTTGAGCTTCGACTACACGCCCTACGCTTCCGTGGTGGTCGCGTTGGTCACAGCGGTCATCGGTGGCACGTACTTGGGCAAGCACCTATTGAGCACCATCTCGAAGGACCGTTTTGTTTTCTGGTTCCAATGGGTGCTAGCCATCCTGGCCGTGTACCTGATCGTCTCGACCATCGCCTGACCGGCTTGATCTCTCGAGCATCATCTCGGCGTGATCCCGGCCTTTTCAAACGTCTGCGCGATCGCGGCCAAACGCTCATCGGTGTAACGGCTGAGTCCCAGTTTCAGCTGCTTGCCTTGAATGATGTCGATCTTGACCTCCCCCATGTTGTGGTACTCGAGAAGGTGAAGTTTCTGATGGCCAATGGATTTTAAGAACGCGATCGCCGCGTCGATGTTTTCTTTGGTATCGGTGTACCCGGGAACGAGCGGCATACGAAACTCTACAGGGAACCCGTTCTTCGCAAGATACTCGGCATTGCTCAAGATAGTCTTCAGCCCCTTGCCCACGGTCTGCTCGTGCCGATGTGGATCGAGAATCTTCAGATCGAAATAGATCAGATCGACCTTCTCGAGAAAAGGCAGGCACTTCTCCAGACTGAATCGACCGGCAGTTTCGATACCGACGTGGATACCGCTTCGGGACACAGAGATCGACGAAGTGGCTCAGAAACTTGGGATAGAGCGTCGGCTCCCCGCCGCTGAGCGTGACGCCACCCCCGCTATCGAAGTACGGCTTGTCGGTCAGGATCCGATCCATCAACTCTTCCGGCGTCAGCATTTCTCCAATCAATCGTAACGCCGAGTAAGCACAGCTCTCGACGCAGTCGCCGCACACCGTGCAGCGGTCCACGTTGATGCGAAAGCCACTTCGATTGATCGCTTGCTCAGAACAGACTTCTTCACAGGAAAAACTCTCCCGGCAGCGGTCCGCATAGAAGGCAACCGTTGGCTGCGCATCATGCGCTTCCGGGTTCTGACACCAGTCGCAGTGAAGATTGCAGCCCTTGAAAAACACCAGCGTTCGAATGCCGGGGCCGTCGTGAATCGAGAATCGCTGAATGTCGAACACCGGTGCTGTTGGAGAGCCGGTCAACTCAACGGGCCTTTTGACGAGAACGATCGATGATCTCCTGCTGCATCTCTGGAGTCAGGTCGACGAAGTACGCGCTGTAGCCCGAGATCCTCACGAGAAGATTTCGGTGACTGTCGGGGTCAGCCATGGCCTCCTCCAGCACCTTCGGATCGAGGACATTGAGCTGGACCTGCATACCGCCCTGTCTGAAGTAACCTCTCAGCAGGGCTTCGAGGATCGCGCGCCCTTCTTCACCGGCCACCGTATCGGCGTCGAACTTGATGTTGAGGTTGATGCCGTTGCCAAAACGCTGTTGGTCCAACTTGGCGACGGAGTTGAGTGAGGCCGTCGGTCCGAGCACGTCGGTACCGTCAACCGGAGCCAGGCCATCGGCCAAGGGTTTCCCAGACAGCCGGCCGGAAGGCAGCGCCGCGGTCTTCTCACCAAACCCTTGATGACAGGTCATGGAGTAAAAGCCCGGCATCCAGTTTCCACCTCGCGTGTTGGTGTAGGCAGAGACGAGCCGGTCGAACATCGCCGTGACCCGATCGGCCCATCGATCAACCCGTGCATCGTCGTTACCAAATTTGGCGACCTTCTGCGCCTTCGCACGCAGGAAATCCTGCCCCTCGAAATCGTTGGCGCAGGCGTTGGCCAGCTCTTCCAACGTGTACGTCTCGTCGATGAACACCAACTGCTCGATCACCGCTAGCGAGTTGACGACATCGGCGATTCCGACGGCCTGAACGCCGGAGGCGTTGTACGGCGCGCCGCCAGAGCTCAAGTCCGTGGCGCTATCTAGACAACCCATGATGGTGAGGGACGAGTACGGCGTTGGAAACGCATCGGCGTTCACTTTTTCAATCGCGTCGAGGCACTCCTTGAGATACGCCAACCTCTCTCCGGTCTGCTGTTCAAACAGACGAAAGAACTCGTCCATCGACTCAATGCTGGAAAGCCATGGGCGCTTCGTCTCCCTGGATTTCTTCAGCCGCTTTCCGCCGCCGAGCACCAGCTCGAGATTGATCGCGAGATTGAAGAGCGCTGCATCGGATGAGGTGAAGCTCTCTTTGGAAAGGGCTGGCTCGACACAGCCGACGGTCGCGTAGTTCCAGACTTTGTCCTGCTTCACTCGTCTTTTCACCATCGCTGGCATGATGACATCGTCGTTATAGAGCGCCGGGGAGCCACCGCCGTTGGCAAGCACGGCAACGACGCGGCGAACGTAGTCCGGCTTTGAATTCTCACTGATGCGGGCATGCCAGTTGGGCTGCCGAGTCTTGAAGCAGTCCATCACATCGAGAAAGGCAAACGTGAGCTCGTTGCTGGCGTCGTTTCCGTCCTCATCGATGCCGCCAATCGTCAACGCCTGACCACTGGGCAATCCCGAGAAGAGCTTGGTCGCCCGGCTCGAAAAAAGTGGAATCACTTCCGAGAGCTTGAGACAAAACGCAGCCAGCAGGTCGCGTATCTCATCAGGATTGAAATCGGCGCGCGCCTTCTCCTCGAGGTAGAGCGGATACAGATATTGATCCATGCGCCCGAGACTGATGCCCTGGTCGAGCGACTCCGTCTGAATGAGCAACTGAAAAAACCAAATGGTCTGAAGGGCTTCGTGGAAGGTGTTAGCCGGTTTGCGAGGGGAGTGCTCGAGCAGGGCGACGAGATCATCCCTCCCTTGATTCTCGGCTTCGACCCGATACCGGTCGGCAAACATCTCGATTGCGTCAAGCGCCACCAGGCTCGCATCGAGAAAATCCGTCTGTCGTTTGTTCAAGTTGCCTTGCGCCTGCCGCCCGATCACCCGCTCCCTCAAGCCCTCTGTTCCGAGCTGAATAATCGACTCGTAGTCCGGAAGGAAGTGGGCGATACCGCCGGCCTCGTTGACCGTGAACCAGGTGCCACTCAGTTGCTCTTTGGAGAATCGAATGCCGCGCAACAACGGAAAAGAACGCATGGCGATATTGCGATTCAACCAGTAGGGAATCACCGAACGCAGCAGCGTCCACCGTGCTTTGGAATCGAGCGCGAGCGGATTGACTGCTCGCTTCTCAAAACGGAAGAGGTCCTCGAGCATCGCCACCCCTGCCCTCTCGATCAGGCAGATGGCACCGATACGGTGCTCCGTGTGGGTACCTACGATGAGCTCGTTGTCGTAGATGCGAATGGTGCGGCGGCTCAAATGATAGGCAAGGCTGCGCGCATTGACCTCCGCCGCAGTCGAGTAGCGTTGCGCCTCGCTCTTGTAGAAGTCGGTGTAGTGAATGGCGCGCTCTGCGCCGACGCCCGGCACCGCGCGAACATGCGCGGCAGCCAGCTGCTGGATTCGCTCAGAAGGGACCCAGCAGGGACTCGGGGGACTCTGCTCTGACGACCGCGCCCGTAAATCCATACTTGCCCCGTCCGTGGGGGCCTGATTATGGGATGCGCCATGCCGTTTGAAGGTGCAAGCCGAACGTGATGGCGTCGGTGCAGAGCCTCGTCGCAGACCTCATCCACTCTTTAGAAAATTCGTCGCTACCGTGATGAAGCGACTGGGCAACGAATGGACGTCCGGCAGCAACATCCATCCGTGTGTCCCGAACATCTGCGTGAGGTATGCCTCGCTCTTGTCGCGCACCGCCAGCGCCAGGCAATGGGTTCCCTGATCGCCCGCTTCCCGAAGGGCTTGGCGCACGTCTTCAATGCCGTACCGTCCTTCGTAGTGATCGTAGTCCGTGGGCTTGGCATCGGTGAGGAGGAGAACGAGCCGCCGGCGGGCACCGCTTTGCCCTAGCAGCTCGAGCGCGTGGCGGATGGCGGGTCCGATGCGCGTGTAGCCGGTCGGGAAAACAGCATGAAGGCGCTGCAGTCCCTCGCGTGCCGGGTCATCGAAGCCTTTCGCCAGCAAGAACCGGCAATCGCGACGCGTGTTGCTGTAGAAGGCGGCGAGCGCGACCTTTGCGGACGTTGGCTCGAAGCCCTCTACCAGCACCTGAGCCGAGTCGCATACAACGTCGAATATTCGCTTCCCGGAAACCCAGGAATCGCTCGACAGGCTCGCGTCGACCAAGATCAGCATCGCGAGCTCGGAGTCGTGCACCTTGCGCCGTACGTAAATACGGGGGTCGGGATGCCTACCCGCCATCAGGGTGGCCTGACGGTCCACCAACGCGTCGATATCGATTTCGGCCCCATCGAGCTGCCGATTGCGCCAGCGCCGCTCGAACTCCAGGTGCTTGAGCTCGGCCTGAAGGCGCAGCACCTCGCCATGTAGCCTCCGGCCGGCCGACGTGACGATCGACGCCGGGCTGCTCGGCGGAGACCGGTGCTCATTGACGGTACACCAGTCCGCACGATACTCGCGCCGCTTGAAATTCCATTCTGGATAGCGGTGTGCGCGCGTCGACTCGGGCTCCTCTGCGAGATCGGCTGTGTGCAGTCCTGCTTGTAGGTCGGCGCGATAGATCGACTGCGCGGTTTCGGTCGTCCGGGTGAGCTTGGTGAGCTCGAGCTCGTCGAGCGCCTCCTCTTGCTCGGCCAGCTCATCGGAGCCGTCAAGCTGCTTTCTCCCGCTTTGATACTCGGTCGCCGTGTGCACCTTCTCGAACGAGTGAACGAGAGGGTTGTCGCGGTCTTTTTGGGACTCGAGGTCGACATACTCGACCTCAGTAGGCCGCCGGCGCATCTTGCGCTCTGTGCCGCTCGGTAGCGTGCTGCGTGGATCGTCGGGTGGCTCGAGGTCCGTGTTCCAGGCCCGCGGGCGAGGCAGGAGAAGGCCCCATGGCGACAGGTAATCGCCATTCTGTCGGCGTCTCGACAGCTTGGCGAGCGCGCTTTCGAAATCGGCAGACGCCTGCGCGAGGGTCTCGGGCGTGTGGGTCGGAGTCGCCGCATCAACGAGCTCTCGAGCCACGACCGAGGCCCCGGAGTCGTCGCTGAGCTCGCCCGGATCACTTCCCAAGAGCGTCCGGCAGGCCATCGAGAAGCACCGAGCACCGGCGGTTTGCTCATCGAACGGGAACTGCTCGGCCACCGACGCGGCGCATCGGGTGACGAGAGACTCGGCGCCTGGATACTGTGCTGCGATCGCGTCCTCGATGCTCGGCACGCCGATCAGCATTGCGAGCGCCCGGCGGCGACTCGACCAATCGCGGCCAGCCACGAACCCGAGCCCCGTTGCCGTGAGGCCAATGACCACGCGGTAGAGGTAGAACGACGCCTGATCGTCCGTGTCGCGTAGCCAGCCAAGATCTTGCGGCAAGACCAGTCGCCCGGGAGCCACCCCACCCATGCCGTTTCCAGCGACGACTTCCCATCTCGTTCCCGTGAGCAGATTGCTCAGAGTTTCAAAGCGAGCGGTCAGCGCATGGAGTGGGGACTCGAGCTCATCGGCTTGGCCCCCTCTGCCGCCCACACGTCGGACCGAACGATAGAGCCAAGCAAATGCTCGCTGATCCCATTCCATCAGAACATCAGGTTGGCGAGGTCCTGCAGGGCTTCCAACTGTGCATGGTCGTCGGTGATGGGCTGCACGACTGCGGCGTTGCAAGCCACCCGTGGCGCGACACCGCTCGCGATGAGCTTCGCGGCTGTCACGAGGAGCCGGGTCGACACCGTCTCGGCGAGCTGCAGCTCTTCCATGCCGCGCACCTTGTTCGCAAACTCTACGAGACGCTTGGGCATACCGTTGTCGAGCTTACCTTCGTGGGCGACGATTTCGGTTTCGACCTTGGCTTCCGGGTACGAGAACCGCTGCACGACGAACCGTTGCCGCGTGGAAGGACGCAACTCCTTGAAGCCCCGCGCATAGCCCGGGTTGAAGCTCGCAACGACCATGAAGTCCTCGGGCGCCGCTAGCGTTTCGTCGAGCCGATCGATGTAGAGCTCTCGCCGATGGTCGGTGAGCGAGTGCAACACCACGATCACATCCTCGCGGGCCTCGATGATCTCGTCGAGGTAGAGGATGGCGCCGGCGCGGACCGCCCGGGTGACCGGGCCGTCTTGCCAGATCGTCTCCGCGCCCCGGATCAAGAACCGGCCGACCAAATCGATCGACGAGGTCTCGTCGTGGCAGGCCACCGTGACCAAGGGCAGCTCGAGCTGAGCAGCCATCGCCTCGAGGAACCGCGTCTTGCCGCAGCCCGTTGGGCCGGCAAGCAGCAGCGGTAGATTCTGGCGATGGGCGTGCTCAAAGAGCTCGACCTCTCGGCCGATCGGGCGATACCAGGGTTGGGTGGTACTCATTCTGCCGGCGCCGCAACCGCCGCGCCCGAGGAGGGGGTCTCCTCGACGTCACCCACCGGCCACCCGTATCGGATGAAGTTGTAGATGAACGCGATGACACCCGAGGTGAAGAGCGTGGCCGCCAGGATGAGCCCGATGAAGTGCACCTGGAGCTCGCGCTGAACGTCGAGGAACTCCATACCCGCGCGGCGCTCGAGGTAGACCTGCGCTACGCCGGCCACACCGAACGCAACCGTCATCGCGATCATGCCGATGTTGGTGGCCCAGAAAGCAAACGTCGCACTAGCCGTCTCAAAGAGCTTGCGACCAGTGAGGATCGGCATGGCATACGTGATGATGGCGAGAATCAACATCGCGTAGGCGCCCCAGAAGGCCATATGGGCGTGCATTGCCGTCACGAGCGTACCATGGGTGTACAGATTCACCTGTGGCAGCGTGTGTGCGGCGCCGAGGAGGCCCGCGCCGACGAACGCCATGACACAGCAACCCACCGTCCAAAACAGAGCGATCCGGTTCGGATGGTTACGCCCGCCCTTCTTGGCGAGCGCAAGGCCGTAGATCGCCATGCCGAGGAACGCGAGTGGCTCGAGGGCGCTGAAGATGCCGCCGATCCACAGCCAGTAGCTTGGCGTGCCGATGAAGTAGTAGTGGTGGCCCGTGCCGAGAATGCCCGAGAGAAACGTGAAGCCGACGATGACGTACAGCCACTTCTCGACGAGCTCGCGGTCGACGCCGGTGAGCCGGATCAACAGGTAGGCGAGAATGCCACCCATGATGAGCTCCCACACGCCCTCGACCCAGAGGTGAACGACCCACCAGCGCCAGAACGAGTCGTGCGTCTGGTGGTCGGTTGGGATCATTCCCGGCAGGTACAAGACCGCGGCCATCAACAGGCCGAAGAAGAGAACGATCGAGGTCGTGGTGATCTTGGGCGCCTTCCACATCGTCATGCCGATGTTGGCGACAAAAAGGAGAACGTCGACGACGACGAGGTAGTCGAGCGGGCGTGGAATTTCGAGGAACTTCCGCCCCTCCCACCAGCCGAAGTGGAAGCCGATGACCGCGGTGACACTCACGACGACCAGCGCGATCAACTGCACGTAGGCGAGCCTCGGCCAGTAGATCGGCCGTTCGCATTCATCCGGAATGATGAAATACGCCGCGCCCATGAAGCCCGTCAGCATCCACACGATCAACAGGTTGGTATGCGTGGCGCGCGCAACGTTGAAGGGAATCCACGGGTGCAACACATCGAAGCCGACGTGCGCAAACGCCATGATGAAACCGTAGATGATCTGCAAGCCCAGGAGGAGCATGCACGTCGCGAAAAACCAGTATGCGACTTTTTGCGATTGGTACTTCATAGCCCCGCCTCACGTTGCTTGGAGAGAAAGATGACAACCTCGTTGCGTTGCTCTTCGGTGAGCCCGAGCTGCGGCATCTTGGTGCCGGGCTTCACGGCCTGCGGATCGCTGATCCATCTCATGAGGTATCCTCGGTCGAACCGGTCGCCGACCCCGTCGAGCGCCGGCCCGATGCTGCCGCCGACGCCACCCAAGGAGTGACATGCAGTGCATACTTGCGAAAAGATCTCGGGACGCTTGCCGCCCGGAATCGCAATCGCTGCGGCCGCGATGCCGATCGTCGGCTCGGGGGGGAACCCGTTGAGGTCCATGCGGCCGATCCATTCGAAGAACGCGACCATGTCGGCGACCTGTTCGTCAGTGAAATCGTACGCCACCATCCTGCGCTGCCCCGGGTAGACCGACTCAGGGTCCCGCAGCATCTGTCCGATGAACGCGGGCCCACGCCGGTCATACACGCGCGTGAGCTCGGGGGCGTAGTAGGCGCCTTCACCAAGGAGCGTGTGACACCCCATGCAATTGTTCTCTTCCCAAAGGTGCTTTCCGCGCACGACCGATTCGGTCAGGTCGCCCGCGTTGGTCTGAGCTGGAATCCGTTGAAACGTGTCGACCGTGAGCCAAATGAAAACCGCACTGAAAAGCAGCGTTCCCGACAAGAAGAACGCGCGCGCGGCGGACTTGGACAGCATCGTCACCTCCTTTCAGAGACCCCGGTCTCCAAACGATGGGCCGGATGCTACATGGGCTCGCCACGACTGCAAGCGGGATCGGCTCTTTTGGAGCATTATGCGCAAACTTTGCGCGATCCGATCGCGCGTCTCAGGGGCGCTTGGGTTTGAAGAGGCTGGCGGTTTCCTCGACGAGCGCGGCGAAGACCGCACTCACCCCACCAAAGCGCAGGGTTGGGCTCTTGCCCTTCGCGAGAAGACCCATCTGGGCAACGCTCATCATTGCTTCCGACATGCCGCCCAAACGACCGAGGCCGGGCATCGTCGGAGGATCCTCCGCACGCTCGGTGCGCCCGTCGATCAAGTCTTGGGCGACGCTCGGATTGTTGGTGAACGGTCGCGCCATGCCAACCACGTCGAGCGAGCCGTCCGCCAGCGCATCGCACATGATCGAGCGTGCCCGAAAGCCGCCGGTCACCATCATCGGAATGTCTACCTCGGCGCGCGCCTTCTTCGCATAGTCGAGGAAGAACGCTTCGCGCGTATTGTCCACTTTATCGAGCATGACTCGGGACTCGTAGCTGCCGCCGGAGATCTCGACGAGGTCGATGCCGTCTTCCTGAAGCATGCCCAGCACCCGCATCGACTCCTCTTCGGTGAAGCCACCGCGTTGAAAGTCCGCCGAGTTGAGCTTGATGCCGATCGGGAAGTCGTCGCCCACCGCCTTTCGGATCTCGGCCAGCACAGCGCGCGCAAAACGAGCACGGTGCTCGAGTGACCCACCCCATCGGTCGGAACGCAGGTTGGTCAGCGGAGAGAGGAACTGGCTCACCAGATAGCCATGTGCGCCGTGCACCTGCACCCCCGTAAACCCTGCCGTCTTCGCGAATGCTGCCGCTCGGGCAAAGCTCTGGATGACTTCGCCGATTTCCGCTTCGTCCATTGCATGCGGTTGACCGAATGCCTTGGCGCGTCGCAACAGATTCACCGGCTCCACCGTAGAGGGCGCGCCTGGGCTGGGGTTGATGTGGCGCGGTGTTTGCCGGCCCGGATGATTGAGTTGCATCCACAGGTGATTGCCGTGATTCGTCCCGGCTACCGCCCATTCGCGAAAACGGTCGATGTTCGAGTCCGGCTTTACCGCCACGTTGCGGACCGCTTCGAGGTGCGCTGGGTCGATCATGACGTTGCCCGTGATCAACAGGCCAGCCCCACCCGCCGACCAGCGTTCGTAGAGCCGTGCCAAACCCCGCGTCGGCGACTGCTTTGATGAGCCGAGATGCTCGCTCATCGCGGCCTTGGCGATGCGATTTGGGAGCATCGTACCGCACGGCAACATCAACGGTTTGTTTAGCGGGACAGGCGTCATTTTCGGCTGGATCGGCGCCAGCGGGACTCGACCGCCGCGACGGAATGACGTAAATGGCAGAGTGCCGCAGCGAGTCAAACGCGGATGAGGTGAACGATGGGTTTTGGAGACGACGAGAGGGACCTGGACGAAACCGCCGCGCAGATGATCACGTGGTTGGCGCCCAAACTGTCCGTCCCACTCGGCGACATTCGCATCGAAGATCTAGAAGCCCCACTCGGGACGGGCTTTTCGAGCGACACGCTGCTCTTCGAGCTCGTCTACATGAAGGACGGAGCGGAGCATCGCGAAGGCTTGGTCGCAAGGCTCGAGCCGGAAGAGTACATCGTCTTTCCAACCTACGACATCGCCCTTCAATGCAATGTTCTGCAAAAGCTCGAGGGGACGGATGTTCCGGTACCGCGCGTTCGGTGGTTCGAGCCGGACTCGGCTGTGTTGGGCGTGCCGTTCTACATCATGGATCGCGTCGCTGGCGAGGTGCCGAGCGACAATCCGCCCATGCACGACGAGGGCTGGATCGCAGACGATCTCTCCGAGGCGGAGCGAACGACCGTCTGGTGGAACGGGTTCGAAGCGATGTGCAAGGTGCACCGTCTCGACTGGAAGGCGCTGGGTTTTGAGTTTCTGTTGGAGCCCAAGCGAGGCGCAACGCCGCTCGAGCAGCAGTTGCACTACTATCAGGAGTACTTCGAGTGGGGCATGCCGCGCGATCGGCACCCGGTGATCGCCCAAGCGCTCGACTACCTCGAGGCCAACAGGCCGGAAGAGAATCAGACCGCGCTGTGCTGGGGCGACTCGCGGCTTGCAAACGAGATCTTCGACGACCTCGAGGTCGCCGCGGTGATCGACTGGGAGATGGCGCGAATCGGCGACCCCGTGCAGGACCTGGCCTGGTGGCTCGCGTCCGATCGGTGCTTCTCGGAGGGGCTCGAGCTCGAACGCCTTGCTGGCATCCCGAGCCACGAGCAAACCGTCGCGCGCTGGGAAGAGACGACCGGCCTCGACGCCTCCAACTTAGGCTACTACTTCATTTTGGCGCTGACTCGCTTCTCGATGCAGATGGCGCGGATCGCTCAGTACATGAAAAAGATCGAAATCATCGACGAAGAGAACGAGTTCGACTACGAGAACCTCGCCTCTATTACTTTGCGTCGCGCACTAACGGAGCTTTGAAGATGGGTCCACTCGAGGGAATTCGAATCGTTGAAATCGAGGGTATCGGTCCTTGCCCGTTCGGAGGGATGTTGCTCTCCGACCTCGGGGCCGAAGTGATTCGCGTCGGCCGGCCTCAGCCCTCTTTCTTGCAGGCGAACTTCGACGTGATGAGTCGTGGGAAGAAGAGCATCACGCTCGACCTGAAGAAGCCGGAGCACAAGGAAGCGCTGCTCAAGTTGGTGGCGACCGCCGATGCCCTGATCGAAGGCTTTCGACCGGGAGTCATGGAACGCTTGGGGATTGGCCCCGATGTTTGTCTCGAAGTGAACCCACGCCTCGTGTTCGGTCGAATGACCGGTTGGGGACAAGAAGGACCTCTCGCACCGCGCGCGGGGCACGACATCAATTATATTGCACTCGCTGGAGCGCTCCACGGCATCGGCCGCAAGGGCGAGCGCCCCACCATCCCGATGAATCTGATCGGTGACTTCGGAGGGGGCGGCCTCTTGCTGGCGTTCGGCGTGGTCACCGCCCTTCTCGAAACGCAAAAGTCCGGCAAGGGACAGGTTGTCGATGCGGCCATGGTCGATGGTGTCGCAACGTTGATGGCCAGTGTGTACGCCGGCATGCAGCAGGGCTTCTGGTCCGACAAGCGTGGGGAGAACCTGCTCGATTCGGGCGCCGCCTTTTATGAGGTCTACGAAACGAGCGACGGTAAGTACGTCTCGATCGGCGCCCTCGAGCCGCAATTCTACCAGGAGCTCATCGAGAAGCTCGGTCTCGTAGGAAGTGCACCAGCCGCGGGCGATCACTTGAACCCAGCCAAGTGGGATGAGCTGCGCCCGGCGCTCGAAGAGCTCTTTCGCCAGAAGACGCGCGACGAGTGGTGTGAGGTCTTCGAGGGGCAGCGACGCGTGCTTCGCCCCCGTCCTGACTGCCGCCGAGGCATTCGAGCACGAGCATCACGTCGCGCGGCGCTCGTTCGTCGATATCGACGGCATCAAGCATGCCGTGGCTGCCCCCCGTTTTTCGCGCACCAAGTCGGCGGACCCAGCACCCACCACAGAGCGCGGTGCGGATACCGAAGAGGTCCTGCGCCAGTGTGGCGTCACGCTTTCCTGAGAGAGGGCTCAGCATGATCACCGATTTCGACGACTACCTGATCCATCAAGCCCCTTTGCCGATCAATCAAAGCGGCATCGTCAACCGCAACGCGTACGACCGCTACTGGCTCAACGGGTTTGACAAAGCGGGCACGTTCTTGTTCGAGGCAGGCCTCGGGCGGTATCCAAACCGGTTCGTTCAGGATGCGCACTTCAGCGTCGCCATCGACGGGGTCCAGCATTCGTTTCACGCCTCCCGAAGGGTGCCCGACAACCCGATGGATAGCTCGGTCGGGCCCCTGCGCGTCGAGGTCGTCGAACCCATGCGGGTCCTCCGCCTGATCGTCGATCCGAATGAGACCGAGGTCGAGTGCAACCTGACATTCCACGCTAAGGCGCCACCGGTGCAGGAGCCGAAGAACGTCATGTGGGACGGCAACCGCTTGATCATGGACACCCAACGCTTCACGCAGTCGGGCACTTGGGAAGGGTATTTCTCCATCAAGGGCCGGCGTATCGAGGTCAAACGCACCGAGGTCATCGGGTTCCGAGACAAGTCTTGGGGCATGCGCCCCGTGGGAGAGTACGAGGAGGGGGCACCCAGCAAACTGACCACCGACCCCGCGGTGTACTGGATCTGGTGTCCGATTCACTTCGATGGTTTCTGCACCCATTTCCTCACGCGCGAAATGCCCGACGGGCATGCGCAAGAGCTTTCGGCGTCGATCGTCAAGACGTTTGGCGACGGTGAAGAGGTGCCGAAGGACGTTCTCGAAGCAGACGAGGAAACCATGGCGTCCGGAACAAACACCATCAAGTGGCGTAGCGGCACGCGGTGGCCGGAGGGCGCGACGCTCGGCTTCGTGAAGCGGGACGGGACCCAGCTCGAAATCGAGCTCGAACCACTCTTCCGATTTCAGATGATGGGTATCGGCTATCAGCATCCCGAGTGGGGCCACGCGGTATGGCGCGACGAGCTCGAGATCGGCTACGAGAGCTGGAAGCTCGATGAGGTCGAGCCCGACGAGTACTGTTCGATTCACGTCCACAACGTCGTGCGTGCCAAAATGGGCGACCAGACGGGCATCGGCATTCTGGAGACCCTCGTCTTCGGACGACACGAGCCCAGCGGATTCCAAGATCTCTTCGACGGCGCCCCTGGCTAGAAGGCGTAGCCGCCGCCAATGGAGATAATCGGGAAGGCATCTGGGTAGAAGGCGTTTCGGAAAATGGGGATCTTGAGAGACGTCGCAACGAACGCGCCCTTACCGACGCCTATGACGAAGCCGCCCCCGAGAAGCAGGTTGCCGTAGTTTCTGCGGCCGGAGCTGAAGCCGGCTTGCTTCCACCCCGTATTGATGATCTCGCCCTCGACGATGATGAAGAACTGCTGGATCGGAAAGACTCGAACGAAGAGCGAGCCCCCGTAGGTGTGCCAGGTGATGTCCCGCACCGGAAGGCTGTCCTTCGTGTACTGGTAGCGAAGCGCCACCCCCGGCTCGACGATACGTTTGAAGATATACGACACCTGGGGTGAGATACCGATCGAGATGAAGTTCGAGCCGAAACCAAAACCGATCCCCCCGCCAACACGAAGATGACCCAGCGGTTCCTCGGGCTTTTCAGGTTCGGGTGGGGGCTGCTCTGCGGGAGGCTCAGGGGGTGGAGATTCCAGTTGAGGCGGCGGTTCGGTGATCACCTCGACCTCCGATGCGTCCTGGGCAAGGACGCGCGGCACGCCCGCGTGCAACGCCAGGACCCCTACCAGAGCTCCAAGCCAAGACAGTCTACCCACTCTTTATTTATAACAGAAAGACGTCTTCGAGATCATCGAAGGCGGTCGCCCTCCAGCGGGCCAACGGGCTTTGACCTTCCAAGAGCTCCTTGGTCGCTGCTAGCACCGCGGGAAGATCGACGATGTAGCAGTACGGATCGGCAGCGGAGCGGGTCCCTACGCCCTCGGGTAGATCCATCGGCGGCATCCACGCAATCATCTTGCGATGCTCTCCTGCAAGGATCGCTCGCACCGCGACATTGCCAAAGCGGCTGCCGAGCAATCGATCGAATGCAGTCGGGCGCCCGCCGCGAACCACATGTCCGAGAACGGTTACACGAGTTTCGATGTCGTCGTGGTCTTGTCCGGTCGCCTCGCTCAGCTTAGCGTCCACGAGCGATTTCAAACGTTCAGTCGTCGTCGACACCCCTTCGGACTTGATCGCGACTACTTTTTGGTTCTCACGATGACGTTCCCGCACGGTGAGAATGCTCTTCACGACGGCGTTCACCAACTCTTCCTCAGTCCGCTCGGCTTCGGGAAACAGGACCATGTTGGCCCCCGATGCGATGGCCGACGTCATCGCGAGATACCCACAATCGCGCCCCATGACCTCGATGATGAACGTTCGGTCGTGCGCGCTAGCCGTATCCGCGATGCGGTCACAGGCTTCGACGATTGTGTTCATGGCGGTATCGACGCCGATGGCCAAGCCGGTCAGCGCGATGTCGTTGTCGATGGAGGCCGGAATCCCAATACACCGAACGGGCCAGTCCTTCGCTTCGTCCGGATCACTCAACAGCGAGAGCCCCGCAAGCGAGCCGTTCCCACCGATGACGATGAGACCGTCCACCCCCTGTTGGGTCAACAGGTCGCGGGCGTGGTCCCTCTCCGCCACGTCGTGAAAACGCTTGCACCGGGCCGAGTGCAGCATCGTCCCACCCTCCCGTAGGATGTCGGTGACCTCGTCCGCGGCGATCGGGACGAACTTACCTTCGAGCAAACCTTTGTAGCCCTGGCGCACGCCGAGCACCCGATGTCCTTTGGCGGTCGCCACCATCGTCACGGCGCGAATCGCGGCGTTCATACCCGGCGAATCACCGCCACTGGTCAGAATCGCAATCGTCTTCGGCACGGCTCCTCCTCGTAGAGAGCCCCTTATCTCATGTCACCACGACGCCCGCCAAGTCAGATCTGCCTTTTACTCCAGCCCAACTGGGCTAAGCTCTACGCATGAAAGACTCCGC
>PVMK01130239.1_pt1 | contig 46119 bp, 40 predicted proteins | sample 1853481 | NCBI WGS metagenome assembly PVMK01 (sample SAMN08533507, study PRJNA380276) | Marine sediment metagenome, whole genome shotgun sequencing project.
ACCGGATTCCTTTAAAAAGGTCAGCCAGACAGAATTTTTTGGAAGGATTCCCAGTATTATTATCTATGCCCTGGTCCTTGGCGTAATTGCACATGTAGTACTTTCATATACCCGATTCGGTTCCCATCTAAAAGGTGTAGGCGGAAACAAAGTAGCAGCTGAGGCCGCGGGTATAAATACCAGAGGGATAAAGACAATAGCATTTATGATCTCAGGTTTTTTTGCCGGGCTTACAGGAGTACTTATGGCCAGTAGAATTTCAGTAGGATCCCCAAGTGCAGGTTCAGGTTATGAATTATATGCAATATCAGCAGTGATAATCGGAGGTACAAGCTTATTTGGTGGGACAGGAAGCATAGCCGGTACTCTACTGGGGGCGATATTTTTAAGCGTCCTGGTAAATGGAATGCTCCTCATGCACGTAAGTCCTTACTGGCAGGGCTTTGTAATAGGGCTCGTTATGATAGGAGCCGTTGGTCTTGATCAATACAGGAGAAGTATAATCTGGAAAGTTAGAGGTTAGTCATCAGCAAGGGAACTTTAAGGTATGCTATCTAATAATTTTAGGACCAGGGATGTGTCAATAAGAAGAAATATACTCATCGCGGTTTGATGATTATTTACCCTTTTCTTAATAACAAAAGGGACTTTCGATAAAGAAAAGAAGTAATCTTATATTTTCAATTTCTGATTGGTATTTAATATTGTGCACTTTAAAAATTTAAAAGGGGCTTGCCTGTGAAGGCAATGTGTATGGAGGGTATTAATGTTCAAAGTGGAAAATTATATAGATAGAATCAGCAGGTCCAGGGAAAAAATAACAAAAGCCTTTAATCTTGAAGAAGTTGATGAATTTCCAGTAATAATAAGGACCAGGCCCTACTATCTGACTGGCACAAACCCGGAAAAGATACCGGAAGATTATTTTACAAATCCAAAAACCATGATGCAGTACCAGCTGGAAGGCTTTGCTGAACACATGGACATGGTAGATGATGATACTATTCCTTATTTGATGCCCTGGCTTGGAACTGGTGTTATTCCATCAGCTTTTGGTTCAGATGTAAAGTTCGGCTACAAGAGTGATCCTGCTGTGTCTTCCAGGGCAATTAATGATATTAAGGATATTGCAAAGCTAAAAGTCCCGGATTTTGAAAAAGATGGACTAATGCCCAGGGTTCTGGAGTTTATAGATTATATGAAAAATAATGAATATGGTATTCCTGTAAGTATCACTGATACACAGAGTCCTCTGGATACGATCGGGCTCATGTGTGGACATGAGAATCTATATTACTGGATAGCAGATGATCCTGGTGCTATTAAGCACTTATTTGAGATAGTCACCGAGACACTTATTTTGTGGACAAAAAAACAGAAAGAAATAATCGGGTTAGAAATGGATGAGGCAAACGGACTTCAGGATATCTGGACACCGAAAGGTGTGGGAATCTGGCTTTCTGAAGATGATGACATGATGACTTCTCCTAAAATATGGGAAGAATTTGTAAAAGAACCAGTTGAAAAAATCTTTAATGAATTTGGAGGTGGATTTCTGCATTTTTGTGGTAATCCAGAACATCATATAAATAATTATAAAAAACTTACAAATTTGAAAGGATTCAATAACTGGATAATGGGAGATATTGAAAATGCAGTTTATGTTAAAAATAATCTATGCAAAGATAAATGCTTTATGATATGCGATTTTGCACCTGTAGATATTGAGGATTATTATAATGCAATCATAAATAAATTCGACCCTACCGGTATTATTATACTTGCTGAGGTTACTGAGGAAATAGCTGCCCATAATGGTGGCTCGGTAGCTACGAAAAGAGACAGGTTTGAAACAGCAAAAAGAATTCTAAAGGTATTCAATTAGGTTTTCTATGGGTATATTTAATTTAAAAAATAAAAAAGTAGTCATAATTGGTGGTTCAGGAGCTTTATGTTCTGCAATAGGTAAAGGGTTGGGGGATGAAGGTGCAGAAATTGCATTATGTGATATTTCTGATTCCAGGGAAACTTTGAATGGACTTAAAGAAAATAATATTAAGGCAAAAAGCTATTATATTGATGTAACTAATATTGAAGAGATCCAAAAGTGTAAAAATAAAGTGCTAGAAGATTTTGAAAGAATTGATGTTTTGATAAATGGAGTTGGCGGAAATTTAAAAGAAGCCACAACTTCTAAAGACCTGAATTTTTTTAATATCCCCGGGACAGCATTTGAAACAGTTATCAAATTAAACCTCTTAAGTGTGGTTTATGCTTCTCAAATTTTTGGAGAAGTCTTAGCTAAAAATGAAAAAGGTGGTTCAATAATAAACATTTCATCAATGAATGCATTTAGACCATTGACAAGTATACCGGGGTATTCTGCATCAAAGGCAGCGGTAAGTAATTTTACCCAATGGTTAGCAGTATACTTCGCTTTAGAGATTAATAAAAAAATAAGGGTTAATGCTATTGCCCCAGGTTTTTTCTTAACAGAGCAGATGAAGTATATGCATTATGATAATAAGGGAAATCCAACAGAGAGGGCCAAAAAAGTATTACTCCATACACCGATGGGTAGGTACGGTGAACCGGAAGAATTAGTTGGCGCATGTGTATGGCTGGCTTCGGAAGCTTCAAGTTTTGTTACTGGTACAGTAATACCCATTGACGGTGGGTTTAATGCATATTCCGGAGTTTAAAAAATGATTTAAAATTATTAGGATTTAGTATAAAGGTATAGATTTATTATGGAAATTTCTTTAAAAAACAAAGTTATTGTCATAACTGGAGGAACTAAAGGCGTAGGCAGAGCTGTTGCAGAGGAGGCCTGTAAATCAGGGGCCAGAGTGGTCATAAGCGGTAGAGATAGCAAAGATGGGAAAGAAGTCATTAATGCTATTAAAGAAAAATATAATGGTGAGGCTATTTTTATTAAGGGATGTCTTAAAAAAATAGATAACTGCAAGAAACTTATCGATGAAGCGGTCAATAATTATGGGGAAATAGACGGTCTTGTTAATTATGCAGGGATCACGACCAGGGCAACTATAACTGAAATCGATGAGAATATTTTGAATGATGTAATTGATATAAATTTTAAGTCTTCATTTTACTGTAGTACATATGCAATAAAGTCCATGATGAAATCAAATGGTGGTTCGATTGTAAACATTGCTTCCACACACGCATATGGCGGCGCTATCGATATGTCAGCTTATGGATGTTCAAAAGGTGCAATGATTACCCTTTCCAAACATATTGCAAAAAATTATGCAAAACACCAGATAAGATCAAACGCCATTATAATGGGGTGGTCAGCAACTCCGAGTGAGATAAAGCTTCATAAAAGTTGGGATATGGATATTGATGCATTAAATGAAAAAGGAAGAAATATAATACCAATGGGTAGACTACAGGTAAATGAAGATTTTGTCCCCGCAATTCTTTTTTTACTATCAGATTTATCCAGCCACCTAACAGATTCTGAATTATGCATCAATGGGGGATTCTGGCCAGAATATGGGTAGAACTATTGAAAGGATATTAAAAGTATGAATTCTTTGGAAAGATGTTTTGCTACAATTAATCATAGGATTCCTGATAGAGTACCTGTAATTCCTCAAGACAGCCAATTTGCAGCATATTTAGCTGGATACGATATGGTTGAGTTTTCCACAGATCACAGAAAAATTGCAAAAGCCCAGATTGAATGCTGTAAAAAATTTGGATTTGATGGGATTATGATGGGCCCGGATGCAGTAATACTTGCAGAAGCAATCGGTGCAGAAGTCGAATTATCTGAAACAGAAAGTCCAAAGTATAAAGGTGGATGCCTGGACAGATTAGAAGATGTGGAAAAACTTAAGAAAATTGATCCATTGAAAGACGGTAGACTTAATGTTTGGATAAAGGCAGTCGAGAAAATAGTCGAATCTGTGGGAAGTGATGTTTTAGTGATAGGTAGAGGTGACCAGGGAGCATTTAGTTGTGCTGCAGAAGTCAGAGGAATAGATAATTTTCTAATGGACATAGCTCTGGGAGAGAAAGTAGATTTAATACATAAGTTGGTAAGATATTGCTATGACTGTGGTCTGGAATTTATGAAAGCTATGAAGTCAGTTGGTGCACATATAACTACTATTGGAGATTCTTTGTCTGGACCTGCGGTAGTATCACCTGAAGTTTACGAAAAATACTCTTTTCCATATGAGAAGAAACTGTCTGAAGAATTAAAAAATTTAAACATAGGTTACTCCATTCATATTTGTGGTAATGCCGATAGCATTATGGACAAATGGATTCAAACAGATGCAGATATTTTTGAGATAGATCATAAAACTAATTTTGTAAAAGCCAGGGAAAAGACTTTGGGCAGGGTCTGCCTGCTGGGGAATCTAGATACGTCTGGTGTATTATTCCAGGGATCTCCTGAACTGGTGAAAGAAAAAGCTAAAGAGATAATTGATATTTGTATGCCACATGGCGGATTTATATTAAGTTCAGGCTGTCTGATAGGAGGGACAACCCCCTAATGAGAATATGCAGGCACTGGCAGAGAGTGCTAAGGAATTTGGAGTCTATAAATAGAGTAAATATTTATATAAAAGAAGGAGAAAGTCTATCATAACTGGTCCGGCATTACTTATTGGTTTAGATAAGCAATAATTTTTCATAAATATTATTTAATAAGTTTGAGGAGGGTGAGGTATGGATAATATACCAGGACTGTATAAGGAAAGAAATGAAAAAACAATGGAGCTTATTGAAAAGACTTTTAATTTTAAGAATTCCACGGAAGCACCATTTATAATAAATAATGCCAACTATTTTTCATTTGGGTATTCAAAAGATGAGATACCAGAGGATTATTATACAAATCCTGAGTCAATGTATAAAAGGCAGGTGACACAATTTGAGAATCATTTTGACCTGGTAGAGGATAATTATGTGCCATATCTTATGCCCTGGTTTGGGACAGGTGTGACAGCCTCAGGTTTTGGGATACCAATATTATTTCCTTCCAAGATGGACCCCACAACAGAACCTAGTGTATATGCAGTTAATGATGTATCAGATATAAAAAAGCTTAAGCTGCCGGACCCTAATAAAGACGGGCTCATGCCAAAAGTATTAGAACAGATCGATTATTTCCAGCAAAACAGCAATATTCCAATAAATTTTACTGATAATCACGGACCTTTGACCACAGCCGTACAGGTAATCGGTTATGAAAGACTGTTTTACTGGATAAATGATTATCCAAAAGAAATACATTATTTGATGGACCTCTTAAGTGATGCAGTAATAGAGTGGGTAAAATTCCAGAAAGAAATATTAGGAGAACCTCTTGATGAATGTATTGGTAATCAAGGTGTACCTGTCGCTAAAGGTACCGGAGTATGGTTTTCAGACGATGATTCAGTGCTATTTTCACCTGAACAGTACCGTGAATTTGTAGCACCTTACAATGACAAGATCTTTAAAGAATTTGGTACGGGAATATTGCATTTTTGCGGTAGTGCCAATCAACATATCGACACCTTTTTAGAGATGAAATATCTAAAAGGAATAAATACTTTTTCACTTGGTGACTGGAAGACCTTACTGGAATTAAAAAGAAGGACAGAAGGAAAGATTGTTATAATATCCTGCGATTTTACTCCATTGGAATACCGGGATTATTACAGGAAAGTGTTTGAAGAAGAGAACATGTCAAGAAATGGGCTAGTGCTACAATCTCTATTTGCTCCCACAACCGGAGTCAAGGATAAAAAATATGAATTAATTGATCGGGATGAAAAGGAAGTTTTACCTGAATTAAATACTATTTTAAATAATTATCTTGGAAAATGATATTAGAAAAGTTGATATGGAAAGGAGATCTGGGTGAATATAACTTATACTCATGAGCGTAACTTTGGCTGCAGATTCTTCGAAGTGATATATAAAGGTCACAGGACTATATTTTTAGAAAATGAAAAAATAAGAATCGGGATCCTGGTAGATAGAGGTACCGATATTTTTGAATTTCTCTATAAACCAAAAGATACAGATTTTATGTGGAGATCTTATCTTGGAATAAAAGACGCAAAGTTTTTTCCGGCAAGTGGTCCTGAAGATGGTAATATTTTAGATTTTTATTCAGGAGGATGGCAGGAACTTTTTCCAAATGCAGGAACTGCCGGAATATACAAAGGGGCTAAGTTTCCATTTCATGGTGAACTGTATTCATGTTCCTGGGAATATACAGTATTAGAAGATAGCCCCGAAGAGGTAATAATCAAGTTTTCTACAAGAACCTACAGGACCTATTATCTTGTTGAGAAAATCTTAAAAATCAAGACTGGAAAACCTATCTTATATATTGAAGACACAATAACCAATGAGAGCAGGGAAGAGCAGGAATTTATGTGGGGCCACCATCCTGCCATTGGGCCTCCATTTTTATCCGAAGACTGCATAATCGATCTGCCGGAATGTAGCATATTAACGGATGAGGAAAACATCTCTCCGGACACAGGCAGACTAGCTGTAGGGCACCGCTCCAAGTGGCCGATGACTCTGGGAAGAAATGGTGAAAAAATAGATCTTAGTATAGTTCCATCAATAGAAGCCGGTTCACACGATATGGCTTATATGTATGAACTAAAAGACGGTTGGTACGGAATCACCAATAGAAAACAAAAAGTAGGTTTTGGACTTAGATGGGATAAAGATATATTTAAATATTTATGGTACTGGCAACCTTTTGGTGGATTTAACAATTACCCATTTTATAGCACCACTTACAATATTGGACTGGAACCGCAAAGTTCATATCCACAGGGGATTGAAAATGCGATAAAAAGCAAAACTAGTTTAAAACTTGGTCCGAATAAAAAAATATCCACAAAGATTCAAGCAGTAGCTTATGAAAGTGAAAAAGGAATAAATTCTATAGATGATGATGGCAGTATTCTTTTAAAAAGATAGTAAAGAGACATAGAAATTTTTTAAAATAAATATTATAGAAAGGAAACTATAAGATGAAAGATTCTATGACAGGAAGAGAAAGACTCACAAAGACTTTTAAGGGAGAAGAAGTTGACAGGATCTCTATATCACCATTCATATGGGCAAATAATGTCTATGAGATGTTTAAGTACACTCCCAGTATTGAAAAAAATATGTATCCTGATGATTTTGACCTGCCACAAAAGTATGTGGATTATCATGATCATTTTGGTTTTGATGTACTTTTCTCCCCGGGACTACTCTGGGAAAAATATATTCCGGAGTCAGCGGAAAACTGGGAAGTGACAGTTCAAAAGGAAGGAGATGCCGACAAGGAGAAAAGGACCACTATTATCAAGACTCCCGAAGGAGAACTGAAGCAGATCCAGAATTTTAGCAGGAGCTCAAAATACCTTGTTGTCTTTGCTCCCCAGGAATATCCTATTAAGACAAAAAAGGACTTTGAGATATTTGCAAAATATGTACCGCCAGCAAAATACGTAGACCTTGATATCATAAGCAGGGCAAAAAAGGCGGTTGGAGATAAAGGACTGGTAAATCCTGCAATAATGGGATCATTCAATACTTTAAATCAATTCCGAAAACTGGAAGATATGATGATGGATCCCATTTTAGATGAAGGATTCTATAGAGAGATGATGGAATTTTTCCTCCAGTGGAATGTCAAACATTTTGTGGAAGATGTAATACCTGCAGGAGCTGACTCTATAGAACTTGGTGGAAATCTTGCCACAAGTGGTGTAGGTCCGCAATTTTTTAAAGATTATGTGCTTGATTATGAGAACAAGTTTGCTGGAGCAATACGCAATGCGGGTGCTTTTGTAGTATATCACAATTGCGGGGATGCCCAGACAATAATGCATCTATATAATGATCTTGATATTAATGTATGGGGTTATATAACAGGGGCACCCTTTGGAGATGTAGTGCTAGATGATGTACTTAAGATAATCAGACCTGACATGGCTCTCAGGGGTAATATTGACCAGGTAGAGTTTTTGAGGAATGCTACAGTAGCAGAAATAAAAGAAAGAGTAAGGGAACTTCTTGAAAAAGTAAAACCAAGAGGTAACTGGATATTATCATGCTCTGACTTTTTCTTTGATGGGACACCCTATGAAAATATATTTGCACTTACTGAAGCTGGGCTTGAATATGGAAAGTATTAAAAAATATGATTAGGTAATTCCTGGAGGCAGAAAGAGAAAAAAAACTTATGAAAGATTATGGCGGAGGAAAAACATCAGATCTTGAGCAGACAGCTTTGGGAATGATAACTACCGGATTTAAAGCCGAAGATCTTGAGATACCCTTAAAAGATAGGGAGATTCTGTCAGATCTTGCAATTTCAGTCAAAGAGATCTCAGAAAGGGATGAACAAAAAGAAAAAATTGCTCTCTGGCTGAACCACAATATGCTGATAAAAACCAGACCCATTATCTTCTGTGATCCTGAAAATGGCTGGAATGAGATAATCACAGAGGCACAGATGAAATGCAGCAGCAAGATTGGAAAAGCATGGGAGATGAATCTCAGGAAGGAAATATTCTGGGGAAATGAAATGGATGATGACCGTCCTGTCGTAGATAGATTTAATGTAGCAATTACTGCAGAACCGGACAATTGGGGTGTAGAAGCAAAATATGAACACGGCAAGACAAGAGAACAATCACATCAGAGTGGTTCCTATGTATGGGATCCTCCGATAAAGGATTATGATAAGGATCTGGGCAAGCGTGAACTCAGGGATCCTGAAATAGACTGGGACACTACAAATACAACCCTTGAAATAGCAAAGGAAATATTTGGAGGTATTCTGGAAGTCCGTCTTAGTGGTACATGGTGGTGGACACTTGGACTTACTCTTACTGCAGTCACACTAAGAGGGCTTGAGAATATGCTATTTGATTTGTATCAACATCCAGATGGACTAAAGGAATTGCTATCAATCATATCAAAAGGATTTATGAGTAAACTTGATTACTTAGAGAAGCATAATCTTCTCTTCTTGAATAATGATAATACCTATATTGGTTCAGGTGGAATAGGACATACTGATGAATTACCTCAAAAAGATTTTGATGAAAAGCATGTAAGGACTGAAGACATGTGGGGATTTATGGACAGCCAGGAAACCACTAATGTATCTCCTGAGATGTATGAGGAATTCCTTTTCCCAAATGAAGTTCCCATTCTCAATCGTTTTGGTCTCAATTGTTATGGTTGCTGTGAACCCGTGAATAGCAGGTGGCATGTAATAAAAAGACATAAAAATATAAGAAGAGTCTCATGTTCTCCATGGGTTGATGTAGAGAAGATGGCTTCTTATCTGGGAGATAAATATATTTTCTCAAGAAAGCCAAATCCTGCTGTCCTTTCAGTCAAGGATGTTGACTGGGATAAGATAAAAAAAGAACTAAGAGATTTCTATCAGAAAACAAAGGATTGTAGAGTTGAAGTACTCATGAAGGATAATCATACTCTAGGTAATAGACCCGAAAACATTGTTGAATGGGCTAAGATTGCTAAAGAGGAAGCTTTAGGAGTTTACTAAAAGAAAATCTAAAAATCATCATGGAATTGATAATAATTACAGGCGTCTGGTTTATGTAAAAATAAGGGTTATGAAAAATCGGAATTGATAGGGTAATTGTAATGTCAGATCCATTATATATTTATCTTTTTTGAATTTATAGAATAAGAATCGGACCAAAGATTGGAGTTAGGTTAAAAGTGAATTATAAAGATAATAAGCAAAGAAAGTTTAAGTCTGGGACCACTATTGATCTTTTTGTTGAAAATTGGTGGCCATTTCAAAATTATCCGGATGTATTAAATAGGTTTGAAGAATTAACAAATATTAAAACTAATCTTAATTGGTATGAATGTACCACAGAAGAGATTGAAAAAATGCGGAAGGATGTGATAGAGAGTTTTATATCTGATGATCCAAGATATGACCTTATCTGGACAGACCCAACAATAATACAACAATATGCATTTCTTGGACGTATAGAAGAACTTGATGACTATATAAATTCAGAAAATTATGATTTAGATGATTTTGAACCTGAAGCAATCAAAGCGGGCACACATGATGGAAAAATCTTTGGACTTCCCAGTTGTCACACTTCGAATGTATTAATGTATAGGGCAGATTTATTTGAAAAATATAATTATTCAGTTCCAGAGACATTCGATGATCTGAAAAGTTCTGCATTTGCTATTCAGGAAGCCGAACGCTCTGGAGGAAATAAGGATTTCTATGGTTTTGCCTCCCGGGGAGCAGCAGGTTGGGGATATATAGGCTGGATCTTTCCTTCAACATGGGCACCTTCATGGGATGTTAAATGGTTTGACAACCAGGGTAAACCAGTATTTTGTACAGCAGAACATATTGAAGCATTAAATAATTATGTAGATCTATTGCAAAAAGCAGGTCCACCAGAGATAGCAGAAATGGATTATGCTGATGTCATGAAGTGCTATGAGGAGACCAGTATCCTTTAAGGGAGATATGGGGACAGACAGTATGTGATCCAAATATAGATTATAGGAGAATACAAAATTTTGAGATCTTTTTTAAAAGAAATGCTATAAGTCTTTCTACTGTTTTTAATCCTCTTTCAGAAGAAAGCCTGGAGCTATGGTATCCGGGAGACATCATATTATTTGATATGGATCTTGATGGTTTTACCGATTGTGCAGGGATACTATCTGATAACACTACCAGGGACGGTATACCAAAGGTCATATATAATTATATTGAACCGGGTTATACAGTAGAGGCAAATATATTGAAGGAAAAAGTAATTACGGGCCACTACAGGTTTCCGGATATTCAGTAAGATTGTGATTACTGCTTATTATAATGTATTCTCATGCGTCAAGCATGCTTAGGCCAGAAACGATGAAAGCAGAAATTAAAACAATGTAAATATATCAGGAGGTGATTATGAATAAAATCGAAGTTGTATCCGATAAAATATCACTTTTAGGTGAATGCCCTTTGTGGGATTCTGAAAAAGTGACCTTCTCCCCAAAAACTGATTCAAACATAATGTTAGTTTTTTTCGTATAATAAAGCTGACAGGTAGGGTCAGTAATTCAATAAACGATCAAGGTCAGGCGAATCATGAAACCAAGGGAAAGATTTGTTACCGCTTTAAATATGGGAATACCGGACAGGGTCCCAATTTTTGAATTTCTTTTCAGTCCAAAACTTCAGGAAAAATATGTAGGTCAAAAAACCCCCCTTTATGATGGTGGTGTAATAATGAAGCTTGCAACAAAACTGGGCATAGATGCTGTAGCAGTATTTGTTGGGGGATATGCCGGCTTTGAATTCGAACCATATAATACCAATACCGATACCTTTGTCGATGACTGGGGGATCAAATATCACAAGAATGGCTGGCCGGTGATGGTTCAGACAGATACCATCTTTAAAGACAGAAAAGACTGGGAAAAATACGAGATGCCGGATCCAAAAGCACCATGGAGGGCAAAACAGGTGAAAGATGCTATAAGAGAAAATACAGATGAGCTTGCGATAATCCCAGGCCTTTTAGGACCAGTTACACTTATGTATTGGTACTTTATGGATCTTCCCACCCTTTCGACCACACTTCTTGATGACCCTAAGCTTATAGACGAGATCTGTGAGACCTATGTGGATTGGGTTAAGGATTGTACAGAGGAAATAATCAAAACTGGAAAGATAGACGCCTTTCTTATTGGTGATGACTGGGGTTTTTCAAGTAGCCTTCTTATCTCCCCGGAAACAATTAGAAAACATTTTATAAAACCATTTGCAAAGATGGTAAAAGTCTTTCATGATCTTGGATACCCGGTTGTTATGCATAATGATGGAAACCTCTGGGAAGTACTCGATGATATTGCGAATACTGGGATAAATGGATATCATCCAGTTGAAAAGGCAGCTACCATGGATCTTGCTATCATAAAGAAAAAATACAAAACTATTTGTCCGATCGGAAATGTCAATAATAAAACTACTATGGTGACCGGAAGCCCGGAAGATGTAAAAAAAGAGACAATAGAATGTCTTAAGATAGGTGCACCAGGTGGTGGTTACATCATTGCTTCCGATCACAGTCTTCATGATGATGTTCCAGAAGAAAATTTCCTGACTCTAATAAAGACTGCTAAAAAGCATGGAAAATATCCCCTGGAATTATAGGGATTTATTCATAGAAATAATAATGCAAACAGTACATATTGGAGATTAAGTGAATTCAAGAGAAAGAGTCATTGCATGCTTGGAATTTAAAAGCCCAGACAGGGCCCCGAGGGACTTGTGGGCACTTCCATATATCACCTTATTTAAAAAGGAAGAATACGCCACACTCATAGATAAATATCCCTCTGGATATAGGAGCCAGCCAATCCAGTCCAGGAAGTTCAGATACTGCCCTGGAGCGTTATCGAAAGAGGGGAAGCTATAAAGATGAATGGGGTTGCACATGGCAAATTGGAGAGCCCGGAGTAATAGGAGAGATAAAGGAGCCCATAATTGATGACTGGTCAAAGCTTAAGGACATTAAACCACCTTATAATATAATAAAGGAAAGAGACCTCTCTTTTATAAATAAGTCTTGCGATGAGAGCGACAAGTTTATGTTATCAGATGTCACTGCAAGACCCTTTGAAAGGCTCCAGTTTCTGAGAGGTACCCAGAATCTTTTTCTTGACCTTGCATACGGCAGCCCTGAAGTGGAGGATCTAATTGAGATGGTCCATGAGTTTTACCTTGCAGATATTGAGAACTGGTGTAAGACAGATATAGACGGAATAATATTTATGGATGACTGGGGGACCAACACTTCACTTCTTATAAGGCCAACCCAGTGGCGGGAGATATTCAAACCACTATATAGACAGTATTGTAGTCTTATGCATTCCTATAATAAGTATGCCTTCTTCCATTCAGATGGCAATATAGAGACCATATACGGGGACCTTATAGATGTAGGTATAGATGCTATAAACTCCCAGCTCTATGTAATGGATATAGAAGGGCTTGCAGACAAATATAAGGGAAAGATAACACTCTGGGGTGAGCTAGATAGGCAGCATATACAACCATTCGGTAAACCTGATGATGTCAGGAAAGGAGTAAAGAGGATAAGGGACGCCTTTGATGACGGAAAAGGTGGTGTGATTGCGCAGTGTGAATGGGGAATAGCTGACCCTACTGAGAATATCAGGACTGTCTATGAAGCATGGGAAGAAAAGATTTAAATGACTTGAAAATCCCTCCAATAAATAAACAGGAAAAATTAACAGGAGATAGACAGGATCGATTTAGTACTAGAATTAATGGCCAATGGAGAATATGTTTTTAAAAAGAGAGAGAAGGTAATTAAAGGAGATATCAATGATCAAAAAAGAAAAGGAAATTTTGAAGTTGCTAGCATCCCGCGTAGCCGAAATTTCTTCATCATCTATTAATCAGACGACAAAACACCAGTGGTACGCACTCAACTCTTTAAAACCTGAACGTCCTATGTTTATGATCGATCAGCTTCCATGGAACGAGCTCGATGTCAATAATGAGTTAAAACTTCAATGTGAAGATCCTTTTTGTCAAGAACTAGAAACAACGCTCCGCCAACTTATTTATCGTTGGGAACATATGCGAGATGATTTTGTATATGAACCAGTTATATATATTCCTATGATCATAAACGGCATTAGCTATGGATTGAGTATTAAAGAGGATCTAATACAATACGAATCTGGCAATGACATTTTTTCCCATCATTACTACGATCTGCTTCAGAAAGAAGAAGACCTTGAGAAGCTTAAATTTCCACATATTACATTAAATGAAGAAGAAACAAAAAAGCGTGAAACAATAGCTCATGAAACCTTTGATGGCATATTAGAGGTTATAATGGATGGTTATACTCCACTTTTTAATCCATGGGACGAAATAGTCCAATGGCGAGGTTGTAACAATATGCTATATGATTTTGTTGATAGGCCTGATTTCATGCATAAAATAATGAGAAAAACGGTAGATATAAATCTCTCTATTCTTGAGCAGTGCGAGAAAAAGGGTCTTTTAAGTAAACCCCAACAGAGAATACATTGTTCGGGGGGATGGTCGGAAGAGATTCCTGCTGAAGGTTACAATCCGCTTAAACCACGTGCCAAGGATATTTGGACATATGGTATGGCACAGATATTTGCTACAGTAGCCCCTAAAGTACATAATGAATACGAAATAGATTATGCGATAGACTGGTACAGCAGATTTGGATTAGGTAACTACGGCTGTTGTGAACCGTTAGATGATAGGCTCGAATACATAAAGAGGATCCCCAATATCCGAAAAATTTCAATGAGTCCATGGATAAAGAACGGAGCATCTGCGGCTGAACAAATGGAGAGTAGTTATGTATTCCTTAATAAACCTAATCCTGCATATCTTATAACAGGTGCTTGGGACCAAGACCTAGTTGAAAATGATCTAATGATAACGTTTGAAGCCTGTAAAAAATATAAATGCCCACTTGAGTATGTTCTCAAGGATGTCAGTACAGTAAATCACAAACCTAAAGTTTTGTGGAAGTGGGTTGAGATAGCACGTAAAGTTTGCGAAGGTTAATTATAGTGATCTTTTGAAAAAACTGATTAAAAAAAGAAGATGAATGTCTCTAAATGATTGTTTGAAGAATTAACAAAATACATCAAATAAGCAGATTAAAAAACTATTATTTTTTTGTTACAATCTTAAACACATCTTTTAAGCATTTTTAGATTTTAATTAATTATTCACTACATTTATAGCTATTATAATTCCGCAGTAGTAAAATATATTATTAATTGTTGCAAATGCAAATCTTTTAATCGGGTGCCTAAGATTCTTGTTAGATAATAATGTCAAAGTTCCAGAAGAGATGGCTTTAGTAACTTTCGATGACTATGATTTTGTATCGGTTCTTTGCCCTCCTGTTACTTCTTTGGAGAGGGTAGATACAAAAATTGGAGAAAAGCAGCTGAATTGCTTTATAAAAGGATGATGGGATTTAATGGAGGTTACAGGGAAATTAGGATTAAATCAGATATTATTATAAGGAAATCCTGTGGTTGTGAATGATGTTCACATTTTATATATATTAATTATGAAGAATAATTATTTTGGAGGGGGTGTATAAAATATTTATAGTTTAAAAATCATTTTTAAAGGAGGGAATTATTGAGAAAAAATTTCTATAATGCAAAAACATGATTGTTTGAAAATCACATATTGTGATTATCGGAAAAACTAAATAGTCGGTTTATTAAAACTACAATATTGAAAGGATAGATGATGAAAAGGATTGGTGTTGGAATAATGGGAATTGGTTGGGTTGCCGGTGCTCATGCAACTGCAATGCTGGAAAATCCAAATTATGAAATAAAAGCTTTGGTTTCCAGAAGAAAGGAATCATGTGGAGCATTAAAAAAAGAACATGACCTAGATTGTGATATTCTTGACAGCTATGATGACCTTATAAAACATAAAGATATTGATCTTATTGATATAACTACTCCGAATGTAATGCATCATGAGGAAATCCTCAAAGCTGCAGCTGCTGGGAAGCATATGATTATAGAAAAGCCTATATGCATGGACGAAAATGAACTTCAGGATGAACTTGATGCAGTAAGGAAGGCAAAAGTAAAAACACAGACTGGTTTTGCCAGCCGATGGAACCCACATGTTGCTTCTATAAAAAATATGATTGATAAAGGCGGAATGGGTGACATATTCTTTACTGAAGTTGATTATTATCATGAAATAGGTCCGTGGTGGAGTGGTTATAGCTGGGGAGCAAATAAGATAAAAGGAGGACCTTCAGCGAGCCTGGTAGCTGGCTGTCACGCAGTTGATCTGACAAGAATGTTTGCTGGGTCTGAAGCAGTTGAAGTATTTGCTTATGGAATTTGTGGTCACAGGAAAGATTATGAATACCCAATTACTTATGCTGCAGTTATAAAATTTGAAAATGGTAAAATTGGTAAAACTGGAAACAGTTTTGAAAATGAATGTCCTTATGTTATGAACATAATATTGCATGGAAGCAAAGGTGCAGTTTTTAATAAAAAATTCTTCACTAAAAAATGGTTCCCAGGACAGGAAGATTGGCAAGAATTTAAATCTACTACGCTTGACAGTGGGGATGTAAAACATCATCCATTCAAAGGGATGGTTGATGACTTGGCTGACGCTATATTAAAAGATAAAGAAACAGTAAATAATATTGAATCATCTGCAAAATCTCATGAGCTTTGTCTGGCTATTGATAAGTCCATAGAAACAGGACTTCCAGTAAAAATACCATTACTAAAATGGTAAATTATAAGAAAAATATTTATTTATTCAATATTATAAGTAATTTGTTTTAGCTTACAATTGATGAATAAAAATAGAAATCGAATCTGTATTGATTTGGGTGGACTTATATTTTCATCAAAGCTTGCAGCTGCAAGTCCACTTATAGGAAGGCAAATAAATCAATAATAAATATTTAATTTTGTAAATCATCCAAAATATCTGGAGGAAAAAGATGAGTGAATTTAATTTTGAACCTGCTAGCTTCGTACCTTTTAAAGATAAGGAAACTTTAGAAAAGGCAAGATCTGTGCATGGAAAAGATCTTGAAAAATATTCAAACGACAAGATGAAGGTTAAAGTGACCAAAAATCCTCACCCAATAATAATTGGTGATATATTTACAAGAATAAAGATGTCTGATGATCATAATAAAAAACAAGTACTAATTCTGGGTAATCCTGAACCAGAAACTTATATTCCTGTTGCAGAATTGATTAACTATCATAAAGTAAACTGTAGAAACCTTTATATATTTGCTATGGATGAGTGGGCTGACCAGGATGACAATATTGCACCAATCACATACAAAGCAGGATTTGCACATTCTTTACTAAATTATTTTGTATATCAGATAGATGAAGAACTCCGTATGCCATTAGAAAATGTTTTCTATCCTACAAATAAAAATATTGGCGATTATTCAAAAATGATAACCGAGACCGGAGAGGGCGGTGCTGATGTATGTTATTCCAGCCCTGGCTGGGCTGGTCATATTGCATTTATAGATCCTACTTCTGAATTTCTTAAAGATGATATTGATGAATATTTAAAACAAGATGCAAGAATACTGGCTCTTCATCCTCTGACAGTTTGCCAGAATTCTCTACATGGAATTTTTGGGCAATCAGGAGATATTGCAAACGTACCTCCAAAAGCAGCTACAATTGGACCTGGGGATGTAGCTCGTTCAAGAGTTAGGATAGAATTACATTCATTGCAAACGATGGGGACATTCGTGTCATGGCAAAGAATGATATCAAGGCTAATAATAATGGGTCCAGTAAGTCCATATGTTCCAAGTTCTATTTTCCAAATACTTGATACTCAGGTATATATCAGTGAAGAAATAGCAGCTCCTTTTAAATGCTGGGAAACAGTAGGTTATTAAATAATAAATTAGAAGTTGAATACAAAAGAATATTTAATAAATTAATGACTTATCTAGTTTTTTACACTATTCATATTTCCTAGCGGGAAAACTCATACCGGATTAATATATTCGAAATATTACGAAACTTATATGCTCACTAAAATACTATATTATGCTTCTACGCTTTTGAAAAAATAAGAATTTATTGGAAAATGAGACAAAATTTCCCACTTTTTTAAGCTTTCTCATTTGTCTCCTTTTTCCATGACCACACTGCTCAGCCACCCTGTGCACTAAGCAAAGTGACCAACTTCCCTAATCTTAATAAGAATCTTAAAAGATATATTATTATTTAAGCATAGACAACAAAAATTATTAGAAATAAGTATTATTATAATAAATTATAATTAACTATTTTAGCTTATTGATTAAATATTTATAATATGAAATTATTATAATAAATTAAAATAAATTAAGGAAAAATGGAAATTGGGGATATAATAGCAAATTTTGGATACTATATAAATTTTAATATAAAAGGAGGTGTGTTTTTATATATTAAAATGAAAGAATATCACGAATTTTTATTTTAATATTAATATTTAAAAAGGAGGGTTTCATATGGCTAAAGAACAAAAATATCCAAATCTTTTTAAGCCATTACGTATTGGTAGTGTGGTAGCTAAAAACAGGATTAACTTCGAGCCTACTGCTATTAGCTGTTCGAATGCAGATGGCTCTGTTAGTGAGCTGGACATAGCAGTATATTCAGAGATAGCAAAAGGTGGCTATAGTATGATCAATATTGGTGGATGCACACCTGATTCCAAGACTGGCCGTGTAACCATAACGGGTGTAATCATTGATGAAGATAATATGATACCCGGTTTAGCAAGACTAGCGAAAGGTATTCAAAAATATGGTGCCCTTGCCATACCACAGATACAGCATCCTGGGCGACAATGCCCTATGCCTAAGGGTAGTATAATGTCAACTAATGACCAGGTAGTCAAACTTCCGTGGTCTGCAGGGCATGAGATCGTTTTTGCAAATGCTGAAGAACAAGGTAAAGAGATCAGGGCCATGAGTACTAAAGAAATCCTGGACCAGGTTGAATTGTGGTCCTTAGCAGCATGGAGATGCCAGGCAGCAGGAATGGATGCAGTATGCCTGCACGCAGCACACGGTTACCTTATGTCAGCTTTCTTGAGCCCATACCTTAACCGTCGGATAGACCGTTTTGGCGGCAGTTTTGAGAACCGCATGCTTTTCACATTATCCATTATTAAGGAAATCCATAATAAATGCGGAAAAGATTTTCCAGTCATTGTACGTTACTCGGCTAATGAGTGGGTTCCTGGTGGAATAGATACTGAAGAAAGTAAGAGAATAGCTGTAGCATTAGAACAGGGTGGAGCAGCAGCTTTAGACCTGAGCCAGTGTATTCAAGAGACTCCAGGTGCGGGATTTGATCCAATGCAGTATAGCGAGGGCTGGACATTATACTCAGCAGAAGCAGTAAAGCCCCTTGTAAAGATACCGGTGATCATAAGCCATGCTATGCGAACTCCTGAGTTTTGTGAGAGTGTAATTGCTGAAGGCAAAGCTGATATGATCGGTCACTGCCGTCAAGCACTGGCCGATCCTTATTGGCCGACAAAAGTTAAGCTTGGCAAGCCTGAAAAGATCCGTAAGTGCATATCTTGCCTTACAGGCTGCTGGCAAGAGTCTCTGATGGCAAAGAAGGATATTGCATGTGCAGTCAACCCGGTTTGTGGAGATCTTAATTTTTATAATATGGATAAAGAGAAAAGTAGCCGGGCAATGAAAGTTGCAATCGTAGGTGGGGGTCCTGCTGGTATGGAAGCTGCGCGATGGGCTACACTTCGTGGACACAAGCCAACTATTTTTGAGAAGAAAAAAGAACTGGGTGGTGCTATCCTGGGCTGTTGCCTTGTGCCTGGTAAAGAAAAGATGAGATGGTATGCTGACTGGCTGAGACATGAGATTCGTGATCTGGGTGTCGAGGTTAAAATGAATCACGAGCCTACTCTAGAAGAGCTAAAAAGCTACGAAGTTGTACTTAATGCTACTGGAGCAGTAAGCTATGTACCTGAAGTTATTGGATTAAAAGAAAGGGTAGTTCCATTAGAGGAAGTATTTGATTGTCCAAAGGCTACTTGTGAGTTTTATCCAGAAGGTAGCGGCCGCAAGAACCGAAAATTAGGCGAGAAAGTAATAGTCTGGGGTGACCACTATGCTGCTGCTGATCTAGTAGCTTTTCTTGGTGCAGCAGGTAAAGATGTAACTGTTGTCACTGACAGAAAAGAATTTGGTTCCAGCGTAGAAGTGATACACATGTATGTTCTTCGAAAACGTATGGCACAAGGTGATGCTGAAGCACTTCATTCACGTCCATACAAATATCCGGTTAAAGTATTTGAGAGCTCGACCCTATATGAAATAGGTAAGAAAGAAGTGAAAATAATAGATGGGAACTTGAATGTAACAGCAATAGAAGCAGACGATATTGTAACATGTTATACAAAATCTAACACAGCTTTAGCTGATATATTTGAGAAAGTCGATGCTGCAGGAATACCTGTGATTACTGTTGGCGATGCTATAAGTCCTAGAAATCTACATGCCGCCGTTAAGGAAGGGGCATCATTCAGTCTTGCACTGGATCCGGATCATTGTATCAAAAACCCAAATAATGCACTAATAGATGATCTTCCGATAGATGTTAAGGAACAGCTTGGTTTTTAGGTTGTATAGTTAAATAAAGTAAAAGAAGGTGGTGCCGATGCATGGTACCCAAGCCCAGGCTGGACAAGACACATAGCTTTTGTAGGTCCGATATATGAATTTTGAACAGATGGCATAGATGAGTATTTAAAACAGGATGCAGGGATAATAACTCTGCATCCTCTGACTATATGCCAGAATTTAATGCATTTCCGTAATACAGCTCCCAAATGCTGGTCTGTAAAAATTAAATTGAACGTTTGGGTGGTCAGCAAGTAATGACATCGGTACAGACGAATCCATAATTTTTTTTGATATCATCATTGTTGTTAAACGCATACCAAACGGATTTTCATGCTTTCCTGCATGCCAGATAGAAACTTTTTCAGATTTCCAGGTTTCAACAGGACCAACTGTTATTGCCTGAGAAGGAATATTTGAAACAACTCCTCCTCCAGATGTGCGGGCATTCTGAATAATTGTCATTGGGTGAAGATCAGTAATTCTTGTACTTAGCTTTCTATATTCTTCTGGAGTTGGGGGGTTTTCCTTATATTTTCCCGTCCTTTTTACCGGATCATTAAAAGCCCAGTGCTTTACCTCACCCTGGCCACCTTGTATGATAAGACATTTGGCAATATCATAAGATTTAGAATATTCATTAATTTTGTCTGATTGGAGAAAATGAATGTTTTCTTCTGGCATCTTTAACTCTTTATTAATTCTGTTAAAACAAAGATCCAAATCAGCTTTAGCAAAACTAAGACTATTTGACATAGGTAGTTCTTTCCCATCCACATACCATTCATCCATACCCCAAAAATGAGCATTCTTGAGATTTAATTCCAGATCGTTTACCAATTGGGCTACTAGAGGTAACTGCTCAGTGGGTCCTATGGGTCCGCATAAGCCCGTTGGTTGGCTTTCAGTTGCTTGTCTCCAGCAATATATATATTCTAAAGCTTCAGCTAAGTAGAAACTCTCAAGTGTGTCATAGAATTTTATTGAAAAACCTGGTCTCTGAAGTTGGTCCACATCTTTTATTGTAAGTCTGGCAGCATCATTCAGTATTTCTTCATCTAATGTCGTATAATCCCACCAATCTGGAGCTACTTTGCTCAAATTACGCATAGTTATCCTTTCTTTTTATTATACAATTGTTGATTCTGTTGTTTAAACATAACCATTTTTGCTTATTTTTTCTATTCCTTTTTTAAATAAATCTAAAATAGAATTAGGCAATTGTACCCTCAAGACACGTACTGCTGAAGGGGGGTGTGCCAAATGACTAACTTTCTTATTATAATCAAGAATTGGATTAGAAGAAAGATAGCATTATTTCTAATATCCGAAGTAAACCAGATCAACGGGTAAAAGCTACATGACTTTTATTGTAAAAAACTTGACACTAAAAAAACTAAATACAATACTATAGTAAATTTAGCTTTACATAATATACCCTTGCAAAGTTTGACTGTATAATATGCAAAAATATTAAGTAAATAATAATTTAAATAAAAACAGTTTAATCTAAAACAATTTCAATTAAAGCAACTAAACTTCTAATAATCAGAGGAGCTAAGATGAGAAAAAATATTAGAGCAGGAGTAGTTCAATTTGAAAGTGTACCAGGAAACAAGAAAGCAAATTTTGAAAAGATTGATAGATTTTGCGAGATTGCATCTAGTAAAGGTGTAGAAATACTTACATTTCCGGAATGTTGCATTACAGGGTATTGGTTTTTAAGAAAACAAACAAAAAAGATTCTAAACAATTTAGCCGAACATGTTTTTGATGGAAGTTCATCCAGATCTCTAATTGATAGAGCAAAAGATTTTAATATGATAATAGGTTCGGGGCTTATAGAAAAAGATGATAATAGCAATCTTTATAACACTTATGTTGTAGCATTTCCCAATGGCAAAGTATACAAACATCGGAAATTACATTGTTTTGTAAGCGAATTTATGAATTCAGGTTCCGAATTCACAATTTTTGATACTCCCATTTAAAGTCAAGATGGGCGTTCTTACATGTTATGATAATAATATAGGGGAAAATGTACGTATTACCGCATTGAAGGGTGCACAAATACTTCTTGCACCCCATCAAACAGGCGGGTGTGCCTCACCAGATCCTAATGCATTAGGATTAGTCAATCGCACTTTATGGGAAAATCGCCATGAAAATAGAAAGCTAATAGAAAATGAGTTATCTGGTCCAAAGGGAAGGGAATGGATTTTGCGTTGGCTGCCTGCACGTGCTCATGATAATGGTATTTTTATACTATTTAGTAATGGGGTAGGTATTGATGACAATGAGATAAGAACAGGCAATGCGATGATATTAGACCCTTATGGGAGAATTATTGCTGAAACAGGTAAGGCAGATGATGATATTGTGATTGCTGACTTAGATCTTTCTCTTCTTAGAGAAAATACCGGACAACGGTGGATAAAAACCAGGCGTCCGGAACTTTATAAATCATTAACAACTTTAACAGGAAAAGAAAAAAGTACACGGGAAATCCGATTTGACGGTAAAGGTGTTTAAAAAAGCTATTCATTTAATGATAATAGGTTTAAATATGAAGTAGTTTGGAGTGTTTTATGGCAAAGAGGACTAGAGGAATTCAAATCGAGTATTTCCTGATGCTCATAGTAACTTTTTTCTGGGCTATTGGACATCCTCTGGGAAAAATAATTGTACAGAGAGTCCACCCTTTTCAATTAGGTACCGTAACTCTGGGAACTGGATTCATCGGCCTACTTATTTTTTTGATTGTTACCGGAAGAATAAAAAAATTGGCAACACTCTCTATAAGGGATACTTTTATTTCTCTTGGGCTTGGAATATTCGGATTCTTTCTCTATCAGATCTTGACTTTTAGTGCCCTTGCACTCATTCCAGCTTCGATGAATGCTGTACTTGTATCTACTAATGTTGTATTCATTGCAATACTGGCAACCCTGATTCTCAAAGAACACATCACATTAATAAGGATCGTAGGTATTGTCTTTGCATTATTTGGGGTTGTGCTTGTAACATTTAACAAAGGTTTCTCTTTTGGGGAAGGAACGGGTAATATAAATTTGTTAGGATGTGTCTTCTCCTTATTAGCTGCTCTTTCATTTGCACTCTATTCTATTTTTGGAAAGAGGATTTTAGCAAACAATGATCCATTGATTATAGCTGGAGTAGCATTATTTTCCGGAGTAGTTTTACTCACAATACTTACAGCGAGCACAATCGGTTTCTCAGAGATAGCCCTTTCAGGGTGGAGTACAATATTGCTCATGATCTTTCTCGGTCTTACCATGATTGGTATTGCTTATCCTTTATGGTTCTATTGTCTCAAAAGACTTTCAGCTTCCCATGTTTCTATCTATATCTACATCACACCAATATTTGCTGTTATTCTTTCTCTTATTATTTTAAATGAACGTTTTTCTTGGTTGTTTTGGATTGGCGGTATATTCATAATGGGGGGAATTATTATCACCAACAAATCTGCATCAAATAAATCAATTAACCAAAAATAAAAACTAATTCTTTCATTTATTAAAAAAATTTAAATTATTGAGCCAAGAGTAAAACTTATGTTATACTAGTAAAAATAAGTTATATTTAGAGGGTTGCTTTATCTTGGATATTATAAGAGAAGTAAAATATATATTTATTATTATCAGTTATCAAATTTTGGCCTTAAATCCTCAGATTAAATTAAATAGGGATATTTACCCTATCAAAAATACAGCATTGAATATGATTTAATATAAATATTGTTTATTGGAAAAATTAGATTTTAGAATAATAATCTAAATAAAAGTATAAAAATAATCAATCTTTATTCTTAAAGTAAAAAGATCGGAGGTGATATTAATAAGAAAAAGTCATAAAAGATTGGAGGGTTGATGTTTATGGGAGAAAAATAAGATTTGTTTAGTCTGGATGTAATTTTTAGATCATGCAATGCTAATCAAATCTTATAGAGTTAATGTAAAAGCTTAATAGAAGTAAATCAATTTGAAAGGAGATCACTTATGAAACGGTATTTATGGTTTGTAGTAGTAGTGGTAGTAGTATTTTCAATGGTTGCAAGTTTCTCTCTTGCTAGTTGCAAACAAGATGAGCAAAAACCGGCTGAGCTTGTTGATGTGACATGGATTAGCCCCAGAGGAACACTGGATGTAATGGATGACTATAATATATGGGTTGCAATTGAGATGGGCTATTTTGCAGAACTTGGTATTAATCCAATTTTGGAGCCAGGACCAAATGAAGCACTGGCAACAACTAAGTTTGTAAGTGAAGGTCAGGCAGATATCGGTTATCCATCGCCAGGAGTTTTAACCTCAAGTGTTGATGCAGGCATGGAAGTAATAATGGCCATGGAAATGGTAAAGGATCAGGTTTTTAATTTTGCTGTAAAAGAAGATAGTGATATACAATCAATCGCAGATTTAGCTGGCAAAAGAATATCTATTTGGGCTCCAGGTGGAGAGGTAATAACTATTCCGATATTAAAAGAAATAGGAATAGACCCTGACGGTGTAGAATTTGTATATGGCGGTAACTGGGGCCAAATGGTATCTCTTGGAGAAGCAGATGCTGCTCAATCCTGGGCAGGATTAGGTCCACAATGGGATGCTGTTGGACTTGGTTTAAGGTACCTTTATGGTACTGATTTTTCGACAATGCCATCTAATGGTTATGCGGTCAGAAAATCAGACTTAGAAGACCCTGAAAAAAAAGAATTACTGGCGAAATTTTTAAGAGCGTCAGCAATGGGTATAGAATTTGCCCGTCATAATCCCCGTGCAGCAGCTCAAATTGTATATGAAAAGTTTGCTACAGTTAGAGAACAGATGGAACCCCAACTTGCAATTGCATCACTTCAGGAACTGCACTGGCTGTATACAGGCAGTGACAGAGAACTAGGTGGATATGGTGAAGCTCCTGATACATGGAATACATATCTAGACATAGTTTTTGAGTTAGGGCAAACAGAGAACCATCTTTCATTTGATGATGTTGCAACAAATGACTTGGTTTCCGGGATAAATGACTTTGATAAAGCAAGAGTTAAAGCTGATGCTGAAGGTTTTGAGTTAAATGATACCTGGGAAAGAAGTAGAAGTTGTGGGTAACTGGTAACAATAATTAAAATGTTGAAATCATTATCTATTAATAATTGTGCAATAGGTATAAGCAAGCTAACAGCCCATAATACCTAAAATGGGCTGTTAGCTTTTATATAATTAAGGAGTTTTTATGGAAAATAAATATGTTATTGTTGCAGAAAAAGTCAGCAAAACTTATGTAACTGAAAAAGAACCTGTACCCGCAATAAGAGATTTTTCTTTAAAAGTAAAAGAGGGGGAATTCGTGGCTATAGTAGGGCCGAGTGGTTGTGGAAAAACAACCCTTCTTTGGGGTTTAACAGGGCTACACCCGTTTTCATCGGGAAAAGCATTAATAATGGAAGAAGAAATAGAAAAACCAAGAAAAGATGTAGGTATAATCTTTCAGCAGTCAAATCTTTTACCCTGGAGGAATTTAGTTGATAATATTTATTTCCCGCTTGAGATAATGCGAGAAAAGCTAGATGATTACAAAGAACACATTGAAGGATTAATCAAGAGTGTAGGCTTAGATGGATTTGAAAAGAGTTACCCAAAAGAACTCTCCGGAGGCATGCAGCAAAGAGCATCAATTGTAAGAGCATTATCATATGACCCAAAGATACTGTTAATGGATGAACCTTTTGGATCTCTTGATGCTTATACAAGGGATGAAATGGATACTCTTATTTTGAAAATATGGGAAGAGACAAAAAAAACTATAGTGTTTGTTACACATAGAATTGAAGAAGCTGTTTATCTAGCAGATACAGTGTATGTTATGACTCCCAGACCGGCAATTAATTCAGAGACATTCAAAATCGATCTACCAAGACCTCGTCCGGAAGGCATAACAATGGATAAAATGTTTTTTGACATTGTAGCAAAAATTAAGAGGAAAATTGTAGAGGATGTAAAGAAACAAAAAATAGCTGGAGCATATGAAAGTCAGGCTTATAGCACAATAACTTAATATAAAATTAATTTCTGATAATAGAGTATTATTGAATCTATATATAGAATTAAAACAAAATAATAAATATATGTAGAATATATAAGATAAAATATTAAAATAATACAGGAGCATATTTATGAGTAATTATGAAGAAGAATTAAAAAACAAAGTACCAGATTTTGAAGAAGAGGAGCATCATCATAAACAGGGTAGCAGCTTAGACATATCTGCAACAGTGTCTGCAGTAAAAATACATGGGCGGAAGCAAATATTGGGTATTTTAGGTGTAGCAGTTTTTATTTTAGGTGGATGGGAGCTCCTGGTTAGATTATTAGAAGTTCCAGAGTTTGTCTTTCCCACACCTAGCGCGATTGTAGTTGCACTGGTAACTTCTTTCCCAAATATATATCCAGATTTTTTATATACACTATCATCTCTTACCTCTGGATATTTGATAGGAGCTTCAATAGGACTTATTATGGCTGCTGTTCTTGTCCAGATCCCATTTCTTGAGAAAATAATAACTCCTTACATAATTTTAATAATAACAACCCCAACGATAGCATTAATCCCTCTACTTATGATTAATCTTGGATTTAATATCTGGCCAAGAATAATAGCTGTTGCATTGGCTGTAGGTCCAATGGTTATGATCAACTCAGTAACAGGTTTCAGACAAACAGATTTAGCTAAGATCGCTCTTGCAAAATCTTACGGTGCGACTACTTTTCAAATATTTAGAAAGATTCGTTTCCCTCTTGCTCTTCCCATGATCAATGTAGGTCTTCTGGTTGGAGGTATTTTTGGTCTTATTACTGCAGTTGGAGCAGATATGGTTGGTGGTAAATCAGGATTAGGTCATAAAATAGCATATTATTCTGCCCTTGCAAGAATGTCAAATTTCTTTGCAACTATCCTTTTGGTTTCAATAATAGGAATTTCCATCTGGATTATTGTAGCAAATATTGGAAGAAAATGGGCAAGTTGGAGCGAATAAAAAATCCGATTTGAATCAGAATGATGTTTTATTTAAGAGGGAATTATTATGAGAATACTTGCAATCGGCGCTCATCCAGACGATGTGGAACTTCTTTGTGCAGGAACAATTGCACGTTACGGCAAGGAAGGACATGAAATATTCATATGTCATGTTTGTGATGGGAATAAAGGTAGCATGATTCATACTTCAGAAGAATTGGCTAAGATCAGAAGAAGTGAATCTAAAAATTCTGCAAGAATAATAGGAGCAACTTCGATTTGGGGCCAGATGTCTGATGGTGAAGTAGTTTTAGACCTGGATTCCAGAGTAAAAATAATAGATGTAATAAGGCAAGCCAATCCCGATCTTCTGATAACTCAGTATCCGGGAGATTATCATTCAGACCATGTCAATGTGAGCAAGCTTGTTTTTGAAGCTTCTTACCTTGCAAACCTTAAATTATGGAAGACAGAATATCCACCAACTGACAGACTGCCATATTTATATTATATGGATACCCTTGCTGGAATAAATTTTAAGCCTACAGAGTACGTTGATATTTCTGAGACTATTGATACAAAAATTGAGATGATGCTAGAAATGAAATCTCAGCTGGGATGGCTCAAAGAAATGCATGACAGTGATGCTCCGGAATTTATTAGGGCAGTTGCAAAATTCAGGGGGTTTCAGGCTGGTGTAGCATATGCAGAAGCTTTTTGTCAGCAAATGATGTACCCCCAGGGATTGACTAAAAGAATATTGCCTTAAATCGGTATTATAGAAAAATACTAGAATATCTTAACTTAATTTGAAAGGGGAAAAAATGAAAAACACTATAGGAGTTGTGACTTCGACTTATCCTAATTTCAATGGTGTTGAAGCTATGGAAGGAATATCAAAAGCAGGCTTTAGATACTTGGAGCTGGCATCAGCACCATCATATTTCGAGCACATGCCAAGACCTGAAAAAGGCGTTGATAAGAAAATAGTTAATGGAGTCCTGGATCTATGTAAAAAATATGGATTGATTCTACAAGCGATTGCCGGACATACAAGGCTGATGAAGAAAGACTCAGTCAAAAATTTTAAAACTGTTTTAGATTTTGCAAATCTTGCAGAAGTAAGATTCATAAATACAGATGCCGGAGAAGTTGAAGGCAAAGACGGTGAAAAAAGATTCTATAAAGATATTGCTGAACTTGCAGATTATGCACAGGATAAAGATGTAATGATCTGTCTTGAGATGCATGGAAACTGGTGTAATACCGGTAAGAAAGGTGCTGAGATAATAGAAACTATAAACCACCCAAATATAAAATTAAATTATGACCCCGGCAATGTCATCCTTTATGGTAAAAAAAATCCTGAAGAAGATATAAAATATGCTATTCCATATATGGGGCATCTGCATATAAAAGACCATGGAACCGGCAAAATGGGAGAATGGAATTTCCCTGCAGTCGGTGATGGTGTACTGGATTTTGATAAAATATTCGGTCTCTTAGAAGATTACAATGGACCTTCAAGTGTTGAAGTGGAGTTTGAAGGAAAAGAGCGTACTCTTGAAGAGATAAATCAGGCAGTAAAAAAATCATTCGATTTTTTAAAGGGCTACGGGTATGTTTGATTATCTTTAATATCAAATAAATAATGGAGGCTAAGAAATGATTAAGATCGCAATTGTAGGTGCAGGTTTTATTGGAGAGATCCATGCAAATGCCTACAAAGAGATTGATGGAGCAGAAATAGTTGCAGTTGTTGACAAGTCTACAGAAAAGGGGAAAAAATTAGCCCAAAACATCAATGCGGAATATTATGAAGATTTAGATAATTTATTAGAAATAAGAGATATTGATTGTGTGGATATCTGCGTTCCGACCTTTTTACATCATGATATGGTTTTAAAAGCTGCTGCCAGGAATAAACATATTTTTTGTGAAAAACCTCTGGCATTGACCTTAGAAGATGCAGAAAAGATGGTAGGTGCGGTCAAAGATAAGGAAACAAAATCCATGGTAGGCCACGAGCTTAGATTTTGGCCAGAATACGTTAAAGCTAAAGAAATTTTAGAGTCAGGAGAGCTAGGAAAACCCCTGCATTGTTTTTGTCAGAGACTCGCTTCATTACCTGATTGGCATGTAGATAATTGGGGTTCAGATGAAAAATTAAGTGGAGGAGCAGCCTTAGATCTGCACATACATGACCTTGATTATATGCTTTGGTTGTTTGGCAAACCTAATTTGGTAAAAGCACAGGGAGTTTATAATCCGGATATTATTAAACATGGGGGTCTGGTACACATTGATACAGCTATTGAATTCAATAATGGAGTATCAGGATTTGCTGAAGGTGGATGGGCTTTTAAGGGAGGATTTCCTTTCACAATGGTTTTTAGAATCTTATGTGAAAAAGGAACGATTGAATGGATATTCAGGGCTGGGAAAAATATTGAAGAAAGGTCACAGCAGTCAAATATTATTATTTATAAAGATGATGGCTCCATAAAAACACTTGAAGTAGAGCAGAAGGATTCATTTCTTATCGAACTGACCTATTTTATTGATTGTATAAAAAATGATGTTCCTGTAGAAAATGCCACATTTGAAGATGGGAAAAATGCAGTTGAACTTGCACTGGCTGCTATAAAATCTGCAAAGGAGAAAACAGTCATAAAGTTTTAAGGTCCTTGTAAAATCATATGAAATACTAATTGGACCAAAATAATATTATTAATTTAATCAAATAGTAAAAAGGACGAAAAAATGGAATTTGATCACATCGGAATGATAACGGAAAAAAAGAAAGATGATGAGGACTGGGTAGAGAGTACACGTGTGTGGGTGACAAATCCAAAAAAACACCCCTTTAGTGTGGAATGGCTTCGGTGGGAGCCAGACAGTCCTATTAAAGGACCTGTCAGGACTGAATCACATATTGCTTTCAAAGTAAAAAGTCTAACCGAAGCATCCAAAGGACTAAAAGTATTGCTTAAACCCTTTGAAGTTGGTGGATTTCTTCGTGTTGGGTTCTATGAATCTGAGGATGGTTCAGTTGTCGAACTCATGGAGTATCTCAAGGATAGAAGGTCAATGGTTTGATAAGAAAACATCCTAGTATAAAAATTAATGCAAAAAAAGAGAAAGATAAATATTAAAAGAAATATCATATTCTTTTTTTAAACTTAATTTTTGGTTAAAAAACCACGCATACAAAAAGAATTCTTATTAATACTTAATTTGAGGAGCAAAAAATGGAAAGGATAAAATGTGGAGTAATCGGTCTTGGATGGTTTGGGGAACATCATATTGACACTTTGAAAGAATTACCACTGGCAGAAGTCAAGGCTGTCTGTACCAGGCGTGAAGGACATTTAAAAGACATTGCTAAGAAATATAATATTCCCCAGCACTATACTGATTACCATGAACTTCTTGCAGATGAGGATATCGATCTTGTATCTATCGTAACTCATGTTAAAGATCACAAACAGATAATAATAGACGCTCTGAAAGCCGGGAAGCATGTCTTTGTAGAAAAACCAATGGCTGATAATGTGGAAGAATGTGACGAGATCATAAAAGCTGTAAAAGATACAGATAAATTTTTTATGATCGGACATATATGTAGGTTTGGAGTTGATTATGCTATCGCAAAAGAAGAAATTGAATCTGGAAAGATCGGTAAAATATTATCCATTCATGCCAAGAGAAATCTTGCAGGTTGGATAACTGAAAGCCATCTGCAAAAAATCAGTGCGCTATTTGGTGATGGAGTCCATGATCTAGATATCGCTCTCTGGTACACACAATCAAAACCGGTAAGTGTATATGCTCAGACCAGAAAGACAAGATCTTCAATTGTCTATGATGATCTGGGATGGGCGATGTTTTCACTGGAGGATGGAGCAATAGTCGTTATAGAGAATCTCTGGTGCTTGCCAGACAATGTACCATTTGCAATAGGAGCCGTAATGCAAGTAGTAGGAACAAAGGGAACCATATCAATCGATCATTCTGGTGAAAATTTTAAAATATTAACAGAAGAAGGTCTCCAGTATCCACCTACAGTCTACTGGCCAAAAGTACATGGACTGAGAAGAGGATTGTTAAAGGAAGAATTTGATTATTTTCTTAAATGTATTGTAAATAATAAAGTGCCTGATGTTATTACACCGGAAGAATCAAGAGCTGTGATACATGCTATCAAAACAGCAGAAAAGTCTGCAGCTGAAAATAGAATTATCAACTTTGATGAATAAGGGATGAATATGAGAATAAATGATTTACCCAAGAGTGAATATAATCTCAGAGTCAAAAAACTCCAGAAGAAGTTGGAGGAAAATAATCTTGATGCACTGATATGTTATAGCAGTGAATGCGAATCAGGAGTAGTCAGATATTTCACAGGATTCTGGCCATTTTTTGATTTTGCTTCTTTGCTGATTCCCAGAGAGGGGGATGCAGTATTGGTGACTGGAGGTCCTGAGTCATTAGATTTTGCAACAGAGTTTTCTAAGACCTCAGATATAAGGATTAATCCATTATTGGTTGAAACAGCAGCACCAGAGTGGATCAGGGAGGTATCAGAAGAGAATTTTTCTGGAATAATATCAGATACTCTGACAAGTACTACTAAAAAGGTCGGGATTTCAAATATGAATATATTTCCCAAAATACTCTTCGAAGATGTAAAGTCTGCTTTACCTGATACTGAATTTGTACCGGCAGATGAACTGATCTGGGAAGTACAGGCCATTAAAAGTAAAGTGGAGACCCCATATATAGTAGAATCCTATAGAATAGCTGAAGAAGCCCTAAAAGCAGCATTAGACTCGGTAGAGACAGGGATTACCGAATGGGAGATTGAAGCAATTGCCAGATCAAAGATGCTCTCCCTTGGAGCAGAAGGGATGCCTTATCCTTCATGGGTATGTTCTGGTAAAAATACCAAGTTAAGCCTATGTAGATCTACTAGCAAGAAAATTGAAAAAAATGAACTGATCCAGTGTTCCTTTGGGGCAAAATATATGGGTTATTGCGGGAATATTGGAAGGGCACTTTCTATAGGAAAACCTTCAGAAAAAGTATCAAAACTCATGGATGCTGGCCTTGAAGGTCTGTTTTATGCTCATGATAAGATCAAGCCCGGTGTGAAAGGCAAACGATATTTTTGAAGGTTTTTATAAAATATTGTCCAAGTATGACCTGGAAAAATTTGCATTATATGGACCCGCACACGGTACCGGGCATTCAGAAGTTGAAGGATTATGGCTCTCTAGAAGTGCAGATTTTATTATTCAACCCGGCATGCTTTTCAATATTGATATCTGGCTTTCTGATGGGATAAATGGTCTGAGATATGAGGATGGTGTGTTGGTTACTGAAAAAGGACTTAAACAATTAACATCATATAGGAGGGAAAAGATTATTCTATAAAAAATAATGGGAGGTTATATAGACTATGAACGCAGAAATTATAGATGATTGGATTGGTAAAAATAGAGATGATATACTGACAACTCTTTCTGAGCTTATAAGAATAAAGACGATCAATAGTCCGCCTGATGGTGGTGAGAAGCCTGGTCAAGAATATTTATATAATAAAATATCTAAGTTTATTCCAGAAAAATCCATTGACCTATTTGATGTGATCGATGTTGAAGGAATCCATGAAAATAATTTTTTCGAACCCTTAATAGATGGTGTTGAAAGAAACTATAAAAACAGGCCTAATCTAGTGGCTAGATTAGAGGGTGATGGCAGTGGAAGATCAATAGTATTTTCCGGCCACATGGATACGGTTGGCGTTAGGGAAAAAGAATGGAAAGTATTTAAAGATCCTTTTAGTGGCAATATCAGGGACGGGAAGATGTATGGTAGGGGCATCCTTGATATGAAGGCGGGTTTATTAGCAGGATTTTTCGCCTTAAAATGCCTGAGTGATCTAAAAATCAAATTAAAGGGAGATGTTATTGCTGAAAGTGTAGTTGATGAAGAGCTAGGTGGGATGAATGGAACTATTGCATGTAGACTTAAATATCCTGACATTGATTTTGCAATACTCCCTGAACCCACTGATTTAACTCTTGGTATAGAGAATAGGAGTGGAAGTGTCTGGAAAGCAACAGTCAGGGAAAAGGGGCCAGGTGGATATTCGCAAGATATTAACCCTATTAATAAGTTAAGTGAATTTTCAAATCTATTGGAAGAATATGATTCCTATCGAAATAAAAAGATGGTTTTTCCTGAAAAATACAATGGAGTGAAATTCCATAAATTACTTATATTTCTTATATATTCTGGAGGTAAGAATTATATAGAAAATGCATCATATGTTCCCATGGATGGTCAACTTTATTTCTATATCCCAACACGTCCATATACAAAGGAAGAGGAATTGTGGAGCGAGTTCTCAAATTTTTTAAATGAAAAAGCAGCTAACAGCAAATATTTAAAAGATGGTTTACCTGAGTTTGAAAGAACTCTAAGATATTTTAACGGTAATATAACTGATACAGAACATCCTGCTTTTTATTATTTAAAACAAGCATACAAAAAGTGTGATTTAAAATATGAGGAAAAAGCCTGTCCTTTTTTTTGTGATGCAGAAGCATTTAAATTGGTCGGTGGCACTGAAGTTGTTCTTATTGGCCCAAAAGGGGATAGGCTTCATGGTATGGATGAATATGTAGAAATAGAGAGTATTTTTGATCTGATTAAGATTTTAATACATACTGCAATTGGTTTTTGTAGTTAGTAATAGACCTCAAGTGATCCATTCATATACTTTTGGCCTGAACCTTATTAGTATCTATCAGTTATTAAATTAATAGCAGGGACAAAGAAGGAGTAAAAATGTTAAAGGATGAAAAACTTTATAAAGAATTAGATAAAGCTATTTTTTCTCTCCCCATATTTGATACACATGAGCATATCTTAGATGAAAGGGACAGGCGGGAATCCAATCTGGATTTTTCTTTATTATTCATGCAGTATGCCAGTACTGATCTTTTGACTTCAGGATTAACTGAAGAAGAATTCATAATATTCCAAGATACAAAAACAGATTTAGAAAAAAAATGGGATTATTTCTCGAGGCATTGGCCTAATATTAAAAACACATCTTATAGTAAATTAATTCTGGAAGTATTAAAGGATCTGTATGATTTTGAGGATATTAATGAGAAAAACTATATAGAAATATCTAAAAAAATTCGTAATACCAGAAATGTTAAATGGTATGACTTGGTAATAAAAGATAAAAGTAATGTAAAGATGGTACTGAACCATTTAGAAAATATTCCACAGGCAATCAATACAGTAGTAGATAGAAAAGATTTTAGGCCAGTAATGAATCTGGATGAAATTATTTCTACCTGCTGTCTGGAAGATGTTTTGGAGTTGGAAAAAAGATTTGGTATTAATATATATAAGTTGCAGGACCTGCTTGGAGTTATTGACAGTATTTTTGAGAAAAAAGATAAAATTGGCTATAAGGCAGTAAAAACTACAATGGCCTATATGAGATCGATCAAATTTGAAGAGACAACATTTGAGGAAGCGAATAAAGTATTTTCAGGTTTTTTTAAACTTAAAAGTTATGGTTTTCTGGAAAAAACGGACTTTATATCCAAGGATGAATTAAAACCTTTACAGGATTTTATGGTCCATTATATAATCCAAAAAGCTGTTGAGTATAATCTGCCTGTTCAGATACATACAGGTATACTTGAACTACTCTATAATAATGTATCTAATACAAACCCTACTTATCTCATAAATCTGTTTTTAAAATATAAGAAATGTAATTTTGACATTTTTCATGCAGGATATCCTTATTCTGATCAGCTCATATCTATTTGTAAACAATTTCCTAATGTGTATTTTAATATGTGTTGGATTGTCGATATATCTCCTTCTCTTTATAAGGATATTTTAAACAGGCTTATTGAAATCATTCCCTCAAATAAAATATTTGGTTTTGGAGGGGATTATATGTTTGTGGAAGGCTTGTATGGAAGCCAGAAAATGGCTAGAAGATCCCTGGTGGATTTACTCTATAAAAAAATCGAGCAGAAATATTTTACTTTTGAAGAATCTTTGAGTTTTGCTGAGAAAATACTTTATTTGAATCCTAAAAATGTTTACCAATTGTAGTATTTAGGAAAAAGATGGCTGAATAATATTGTTTCTGAAAGAGGTAAAAACAGTGAGACTGATAGATGCATCTGGCCCAATTTATGAGGGAATGTGGTCCTATGGAGAACCATTCCCAAATTTTAGATTAATAGAGTTAGAAAACCCAGATTGGATTAATTCTACTGTTTATTCCCAAGCTTTTGAGGGATTTTGTATGCTTACTGGATCATATATTGATGGCAAACCTCATGCAGTAGGAATAAAGAATTCTTATGCTATGCATGAGATACCCCTAGAAAAATTGTTTAATATTGATTCTTATGTCCTTCAAATTAGTATTAATGATTTAGCTAAAAAAGATAATAGACCATATATAACCAAAAAAGATCTAGAAGAAGCTGAAAAAGAAAAAATACCAAGTAGATCCAATATAATAGTTGCAACAGGTTGGGGACAACATTGGGACAAACCAGAGTTTTTAACAGAAAGCTGGTTTTTCAGAAAAGATGCTATTGAATATTTGATTCAAAAAAAGCCCATTATTTTAGCTGGGGATACTCCTTATTTTGATAATTTAGATAATGAACAAGGGATTTGGGATTTAATCTATGACAATGATATACTGATTGTTGCACCGCTTATAAACATAGAAAAAATTACTAAATTTAAAGTAAAGCTATATATTTGTCCTTTAAATATTTTAAACACGTCTGGACTACCTTGTAGGGTAATAGTAAAAGAGGAATAATTTTTCAAATTAAATTCAAATAATGAATGATTAAAAATTATTTATTTCCAAGAATTGATGTAGGCCTCAAATTTTGAATATAGACAAAATTAGATTAAAAATATTAATGAGAATAAAACGAAACTTATATACTCATAAAATCACTTCTTAAATATCTTCAATTTCAGTGTAGCTGTGTTGCTTGATGAATAAGTATAACAATGAGAAAAATAAAAGGAGTAAAATGTCAGAAATTAATATTACAGAACTTTACAAATGGTGTAGTACTCCAGTAAAGGAACTTGAAAATCATCCGGAACTCAAAATTCCTTTCAGGATAGTAGAGGACTCCAGTGAAATGGGTAAACTTATGGCAGAAGAGCTGGTAAAAGAGATTAAAACAGCAAATGCTGAATCAAGATATTGCAGGGTAATAGTGCCCTGCGGACCTAAATCCTGGTATAGCCCTTTTACAGAAATAGTAAATAAGGAAAAAGTTTCCTTAAAAAACCTGATTGTTTTTCATATGGATGATTGTCTTGATTGGGAAGGCAAATTATTGGCCAAAAACGATCCCTATAATTTCAGAACTTTTATGGAAAAATATTTCTATGAAGGGATTTCAGCTGAGCTGGCTGTGCCGGAATCGCAGAGGTTTTTCCCCGATCCTAGCAATATTAATCTGATTAAGAGAAAAATAAATGAAGGACCTATAGATATTACTCTTGGTGGATGGGGCCAGGACGGACATCTTGCTTATAACCAAGCAAGGAGAAATCCCTATAATAAAATTACATTAGAACAGTTAAAAAATTCAGAATTAAGAATACAGGAAAATAATATCGACACAATTATTGCTCTGTCACATAGAAGTTTTGGAGCTGCCTATCAGTTTGTACCACCAATGTCGATAACTTTAGGGATTAAGGAATGCTTTTCAGCAAAAAAAGTACGGATATTCAGTGATACTGGAGACTGGAAAAAAACAGCTTTAAGGGTAGCACTTTTTTCTGAAGAGACTGTAGAATATCCAATAACTATTCTTCAAAGTCACCCTGATGCAATAATCATCGCTACCTACGAAACTGCCAGGCATCCGATTTCTGAAAATCCTGAGTGGGAATTCAGAGGAATAAATATATGAAGTATTTAGAACCTGTGAACCAATTAGAATTTAAATATGATCACCTAATAGGAACAGGAGGCATAGGCTCGGGGATATTTTTCAGATTATGTGGAAATAATACCCTGGGGAGGAATGAAAGCAGAATGGGTGAACTGCTTCCCAATAAAGACTATTGCAAATTACATATTGTTGTTCATTATCTCGCCTCTCTTTTAGGAACAAAAGAAAATAATTTTAATATTTTTGCAATTGGTAAAATTGGTAGCGATTCTATTGGACTCTCTATTTTTCAGAAAATGCAAAGCCTTGGGATAAATATGGAAAATGTTTGTAAAATTATTAATACCAATACATTATTTAGTGTTTGTTTTCAATATCCTGATAATACGGGAGGAAATATTACTTCCGCAAATAGTGCCAGTAGCAAAGTTTCAGAGGAAGACATAATATCTTTTTTTACTGGATTTAATAAAGATCCACAAAGGGAAATAATCCTTTCTCTACCAGAGGTGCCTTTAGGCCCAAGGTTAAAACTGCTGGAAATTGGTAGATCTAGAGGAAGTTTTAATATTGGTGCAGTTTCTTCATTTGAAATAAAGGAATTTAATGATAGAAAGGGCTTTACACTGGTTGACTTGATTATTTTGAACATTGATGAAGCTTGTACAATAGCAAAGATAAATGGTCATAAAATCAATAAAGACATTGAAAAATTAAATATTGATAAAAATTTATCAAATATTTTAAAACCATGCATTAGCTTTTTAAGAGAAAAAAATATTAATATTATGATTGTAATCACTGAGGGCTCCATTGGTAGTTATGCTTATTTTAAGGGTGATTTAAAATTTATACCTGTGGTCGATGTAGAAGTTGAGGCGACTGCTGGAGCTGGTGACGCTTTTTTAGCTGGAACTATTGCAGGCATATGCTGTGGCCTGTCTTTTAATAGTTCTGCAGAATTAGGTTCTTTTTTAGCGTCACTTTCAGTGATTAGCAAGGATACAATTAATCATGATATAAATTTAGATTATTTGAAAAAATTTACCAAAAAAAATGGTATAGGTTTTAGTTCAGAACTTGATAAAATTTTTAAAAATAAGGATTAAAAAAAAATATATTTTGTCCTTTTGAAGGTAATTTTTACGAGTTGACTTTTCATATAATAAAACTGACAAGAAAGGATCAAAAGTCATGACCACATTTGAAGTACTGCCTTGATTTTGATTCTAAAAGTTCTTGCTATGGGAATCTTCGGTCTACCATGGTGAACTCTTTATACTTGAAGTGATTAATAATTTGAATATAGTGGTTATATTTAGTGTTGAAGCTCTCGTTAATTTTGTGAAATATATATTGCAATTTTCCCTCATTGCCTATTAAATATCCATAACCTGACTGAAAGGAATATTTTATGATAAAGAAGAAAAGCGGTATTAGGATCGAGTACTTTCTGATGCTTATTGCCTCATTTTTCTGGGCTATTGGACATCCCCTGGGAAGGATCATCCTACAGAGTGTACACCCTTTTCAACTCGGTACCATAACTCTCAGTACAGGATTTATAAGCTTACTCATTTTTCTGATCACTTCAGGGAGGATCAGAAAAATTGTTAAACTTTCAACCCGGGATACGTTTACTTCTCTTGGACTTGGGGTATTCGGGTTCTTTCTTTACCAGATACTGACCTTTAGTGCACTTGTTCGTATTCCAGCTTCCGTGAATGCAGTACTCATATCCAGTAATGTGGTATTCATTGCTCTTCTTGCAGCCCTGATCCTCAAAGAACGTATTATGCCAGCACGAATCATCGGAATAGCTCTTGCATTATGCGGAGTGGTGCTTGTAACTTTCAACATGGGTTTCACTTTTGGAAGTGAAGTCATTGGGATAGATTTACCTGGGTATCTTTTCTCACTCATGGCGGCTTTCTCATTCGCACTTTACTCTGTCATCGGGAAGAAAGTTCTTACTTCCAACGATCCTCTGATCGTGGTTACACTTGCACTGTTCTCGGGAGCTGTTATGCTCGCTATACTCACAGCAACCACAGTCGGCTTCTCAGAGATATTCCTAACAGGATGGCCCACATTTCTACTCATGGTCTTTTTAGGTCTTACCATGATCGGTATTGCTTATCCGATCTGGTTCATATGTCTTAAAAGGCTTCCCGTGTCACATGTTTCGATTTATATCTATCTTACACCTATTTTTGCAGTGATACTTTCACTCATAATTCTGCAAGAGAGGTTCTCCTGGTTGTTCTGGGTGGGCGGTGCATTAATATTAGGTGGCATCTTTATTACGAATAGGTTTGCATCAGACAAATCCACTCCTGGGAATAAAAAATAAATATGATATTTTGAAGTTATCTTCGATTCGCTAGTCTATATTAACACTAAGATAATATCAGGGATGTTAGATGAAAAATATTGAATTTAATTTTGTAAATTTTATAATATTAAAATGCTGTAATAATAAAAACAAACAGGAAAAATGAAAAAAAAGCTGATACTGGATTCAATAAAGCATAAAAGCATAGAAAAGATACCTACCATGTATAGGGCCGACCCTCCCGTAAATGAGAGGCTAATGGATTATTTTAAATTGAAGGATATCGAAAACAACTGGGAGGTATTGCTTGAAGAGATCGGAGCTGACAATTTTTCAGACGGGGAAACCCTTGGAGCCTTCACTTCTTATCTTCCAAAATATATTGGTCCTGCATTTAATGCAGTTTATGAGATAAACCATTTTTTTATCTGGGGCATCAGGCCAGTAGAGGTGAAGATTGCAGGAACCACAGATATTGTGTTCCATAAAGAGCCACCATTAGGAAATGCAGGCAGTAAAAGTGATCTATCAGATTATAGATTCCCAAAAATTGAATGGTTTGATTTCAATAATTACAAAATAATCACTGATGCAATATTTAAAGGATTTGAAGAACAAAAGGAGATAAAAGCAAGCAATATAAGGAGGTCTGATAAGTATTTTCTTAATACCTATTGCATGAACAGTATATTCATGACCTCTATCTTTATAAGGGGAATTAATAAAATGTTTATGGATTTGGCCATAAATAAGAAATACGCAGAAGCACTTATAGGGAAAATAGGTGAATTTATGCTGGAGTTTTGCACCAGAAATTTGCAATCAATAGGGGACGAGATAGACCTTTATGGTATCTGGGATGATTTTGCTACTCAGGATGGTCTAATGATATCCAGAGAAGTATGGCAGAAGTTTTATAAACCGTGGCATAAAAAAATAATAGAGGTTGTAAAAAACCGTGGCTTGCTTGTTGCCTATCATATTTGCGGAAACTGCTCGGAAGTTATACCTGACCTTATAGAAATGGGGGTTGATATCTTGGACCCTGTACAGGTTTCAGCAAGAGACATGGAGATTAGCAGCCTCAAAAAACAATTTGGGAAAGATATTTGTTTTCACGGCGGAGTCGATGCTCAGAAATTATTGCCTTTTAGCTCACCTGAAGAGATCCGTAAGGAAATCAGGAGAATAAGTTCCATTTTTAATGGTGATGGTGGGATAATCCTGGGCCCTTCGCATTATATTACAGCTGATACACCAACTGAAAACATATTAGCAATTTATAATTAGAGTTGATAGGACACAAGCTATAATGAAAAGTAAATATATTTTAGGAGTTGACGGAGGTGGAACCAGGACAACAGTAAATATCGCAAACTTTGAAAGAAAAGTACTTTCAGAATATATAACCGGTTCCAGTAATTATAAAAGCGTTGGAAAAGAGATAGCAAAAGAAAATATAAACAATGCAATCTTCGGAGCTATGGGTAAATTAGATGAAAAAGATTGCATAAGGATTGAAAGTTCCTGTTTTGGGATAGCTGGAAATGATACTGCATACGATCTTGAGGTCTATAAGGAAATTGTATTCAATGAAGAAGTGAAAGTTTTTCTGGATCCTTCCAAGACAATAATCTGCAATGATTCAAGGATCGGCCTGGAAGCTGGAAGTACAAGGGAAAACAGAATAATGGTGATATGTGGGACTGGCTCTAATTGTTTTGGTATTAATCATCAAGGTGAAGAAGCAAGGGTAGGTGGCTGGGATTATATATTAGGAGACGAAGGGAGCGGTTACAGCATAGCTGTGAAAGCATTAAGGGCGGTTATGAAAGCCTATGATGGAAGAGGGGCACATACAATTCTTAATAAAGAGATCATAAAGTACCTTAACTTTAAGTCTGAAATGGAAATTGTCGAATGGGTCTATAAAGAAAATATGACAAAAGAAAAAATATCAGAGATCTCAAATGTTGTCTGTAGAACAGCTAGTCTAGGCGACGTAATCAGTAGGAATATATTTATTGAAGAAGCGAATGAAGTTGAGTCCGCTATTGTTACAGTTGCAGATAAACTTAATATAAGCGATAGGGACTTTGACCTCGTTATTGTTGGAAGTGTATTTGAATGCGAAAAATATTTCAAGCAGGTCCTTATAGATAATCTCAAAAAAAAATTCAATGGAATTAGTTTTAAAAAACTTACTAAAAAGCCTGTTTTGGGGGCAATAAAGTTAGCTAGAGATATTCTATAAATCTGTAAGAAGCTGCAGTATCCCAGAATGAAGGTATAATAATGGAATTAAAGAAGATGCATACAAACTAGGTTATCTCTCCAATTTTTAATTTTCTCTTCTCTTTATTGAAGAATTTCAGGAATTTTTTGGCTTTTAGAACGTATTTATCCTTGATTGTATTCATAAGTGACATTTTCCCTGAACAACTATTATGTTGAGCTCAACATAATAACTAAGAGGTGACAATATCGCAGAATAACAACACATTTTTTAAAAAACATTGACAAAAAAATAGAGAGCAGTATTATGTTATAAGTAAGTTAGTTAAATTACTTAAGTTTAGTATAATTCATTAAATTAATAAGTTATAATTAACATGGTTACAAATTTCAGATTTTTAAATACTGTGAGTTCAAAAGACCAACTATTGATCAATAAATCTATAATACTGAATTATCTAAGAGAAAACGCTTCTGCTTCGAGAGCTAAAATTGCAAGAGATCTTGGAATAAGTGCCCCTACGACTTCTAAAATAATAGATGAATTTATTTCTGAAGATTTTGTAGTTGAATTGGGAAAGAATATCTCAACAGGTGGGAAAAAAGCCACAAAGCTTGGATTTAATACAAAATATGGAAGTGTTATTGGAGTAGATCTTGGAAAAGACAGGATAAGGATTGCAAGAAGTGATATGGGAGGCCAGATACTTGAAAAGCATATAGGTTTTGAAATTTACTTCAAAGATAAAGACCTGTTGAAAAAAATTAAAAATGAAATACAGTTGTTCATAGATAATATCAAACCAGGTAAAGTAAACGGCAATAAGGTCAGTGCGGAATTGAAAAGCATCTGTATTGGTATTCCTGCAGACATTGATTCAGAGAGTGGTAGGGTGCTGGCCTCATCTCTTTTTGTCGATTGGCAGGGTTTAAACCTAAAGGAAATATTTTCAAAGTATTTTAAGATGAAGATCTTTGTCGAAAATGCTAAAGACATGTCAGCAATCGGAGAAAAATATCTTGGCGGAAGTAAGGATTACAAGAATTTTGTAAACCTTGAAATCGGAGAAGGTATCGGGGCAGGGATAATAATAGATGATCAGCTTTACAAGGGTTCATGTTTTTCTGCAGGTCAAGTCGGTTTCATTATTGAGAATAAAAATGATTTATATTCGACCTATAAAATAAAAGGGTTTATGGAAAAAAGTGCTTCTCCAAATACTTTGAAAAGGGACATTATTAAAATAATAGAATCAGGTAAAAAGACTCTTGTATCAGAGATAGTCGGGAATGATCTAAATAAAATAAGCCCCTCTACTGTATGCGAAGCAGCGATACTTGGTGATAAAGCTGCAATAAAAATAATCAAAAACACTGTGGAGAACCTTGCTATTATTGTACTGAATCTTACACTGATATTAAACCCGGAAATCATAGTTATTGGTGGCGATATAGTTGAACTCCCGGAAGTGAAAAAGTTATTTATAGACCCAATAAAGGGATTTATTAAAAATATAGTTCCATTCAAACTCCCAATAATCAAGACAGCTTCATTAGGAGTGGATGCAGGATTACTGGGTTGTTCAGTTTTTGCAATAAATAATATTTTAGGCACTCAATATCCTTATAAAATTTAAGGAGGGTCAAAGTAATAGTTATGAGGGGTGATATTTAGGCACTATATAAATTTTAATATAAAAGGAGGTGTGTTTTATATATTAAAAAGAAAGAATATCACGAATTTTTATTTTAATATTAATATTTAAAAAGGAGGGTTTCATATGGCTAAAGAACAAAAATATCCAAATCTTTTTAAGCCATTACGTATTGGTAGTGTGGTAGCTAAAAACAGGATTAACTTCGAGCCTACTGCTATTAGCTGTTCGAATGCAGATGGTTCTGTTAGTGAGCTGGATATAGCAGTGTACTCAGAGATAGCAAAAGGTGGCTACAGCATGATCAATATTGGTGGATGTACACCGGATTCCAAGACTGGCCGTGTGACCATAACCGGTGTGATCATTGATGAAGATAATATGATACCAGGTTTAGCCAGACTGGCAAAAGCTATTCAAAAATATGGTGCCCTTGCCATACCACAGATACAGCATCCTGGCAGGCAGTGTCCTATGCCTAAGGGTAGTATAATGTCAACTAATGACCAGGTAGTAAAACTTCCATGGTCTGCAGGGCATGAGATCGTTTTTGCAAATGCTGAAGAACAAGGTAAAGAGATCAGGGCCATGAGTACAAAAGAGATCCTGGACCAGGTCGAATTGTGGTCCTTGGCAGCATGGAGATGCCAGGCAGCAGGAATGGATGCAGTATGCTTGCACGCAGCACACGGTTATCTTATGTCAGCTTTCTTGAGCCCATACCTTAACCGTCGGATAGACCGTTTCGGTGGTAGTTTTGAGAACCGTATGCTTTTCACATTGTCTATCATTAAAGAGATCCACAATAAGTGTGGAAACGATTTTCCAGTTATTGTACGTTACTCAGCTAATGAGTGGGTTCCTGGTGGAATAGATACTGAAGAAAGTAAGAGAATAGCTGTAGCATTAGAACAGGGTGGAGCAGCAGCTTTAGACCTGAGCCAGTGTATTCAAGAGACTCCAGGTGCAGGGTTTGATCCAATGCAGTATAGTGAGGGCTGGACATTATACTCAGCAGAAGCAGTAAAGCCCCTTGTAAAGATACCGGTGATCATAAGCCATGCTATGCGAACTCCTGAGTTTTGTGAGAGTGTAATTGCTGAAGGCAAAGCTGATATGATCGGTCACTGCCGTCAAGCGCTGGCCGATCCTTATTGGCCGACAAAAGTTAAGCTTGGCAAACCTGAAAAGATCCGTAAATGTATCTCTTGCCTTACAGGCTGCTGGCAAGAGTCTCTGATGGCAAAGAAGGATATTGCATGTGCAGTCAATCCAGTTTGTGGAGATATTAATTTTTACAATATGGATAAAGAGAAAAGTAGCCGGGCAATGAAAATTGCGATTGTAGGTGGCGGTCCTGCGGGTATGGAAGCTGCGCGATGGGCTACGCTTCGTGGACACAAACCAACTATCTTCGAGAAGAAAAATGAATTAGGTGGTGCTATTCTGGGCTGTTGTCTGGTTCCCGGTAAAGAAAAGATGAAATGGTATGCTGACTGGCTGAGACATGAGATTCGTGATCTGGGCATTGAAGTTAAAATGGAGCATGAGCCTACTTTAGAAGAACTAAAGAAATATGAAGTTGTGCTCAATGCTACTGGTGCAGTAAGCTATGTGCCTGATGTTATTGGATTAAAAGAGAGAGTAGTTCCACTTGAGGAAGTATTTGCCTGCCCAAAGACTACTTGTGAGTTTTATCCTAAAGACAGTGGCCGTAAGAACCGAAAATTAGGCGAGAAAGTAATAATCTGGGGTGATCACTATGCTGCTGCTGATCTGGTAGCTTTTCTTGGTGCAGCAGGTAAAGATGTAACTGTTGTCACTGACAGAAAAGAATTTGGTTCCAGCGTAGAAGTAATACACATGTATGTTCTTCGAAAACGTATGGCACAAGGTGATGCTGAAGCACTTCATTCACGTCCATACAAATATCCGGTTAAAGTACTTGAGAGCTCGACCCTATATGAAATAGGTAAGAAAGAAGTGAAAATAATAGATGGGAACTTGAATGTAACAGCAATAGAAGTAGACGATATTGTAACATGTTATACAAAATCTAACACAGCCTTAGCTGATATATTTGAGAAAGTCGATGCTGCAGGAATACCTGTGATTACTGTTGGCGATGCTATAAGTCCTAGAAATCTACATGCTGCCGTTAAGGAAGGGGCATCATTCAGTCTTGCACTGGATCCGGATCATTGTATCAAAAACCCAAATAATGCACTAATAGATGATCTTCCGATAGATGTTAAGGAACAGCTTGGTTTTTAAGGATTTAGGGGACGCGTGGAAAAAATAAAGTAAATGTAGTAAATTTTATTAAGAGGCAATGAGAAGTTTTTATTAAAAAGAAGGAGGGAAAGATGAAAAGGAAGTTAATATTATTAATGGTGGTGGCAGTGATTATATCATTAATCACTACCATAGCGCTCAGTGGCTGCAAGCAGGAAGCAGTAGAGGAAGCAGTTGAAGAAGTAGAAGAAGCAGTAGAGGAAGCAGTTGAAGAAGTAGAAGAGGCAGTAGAGGTAGAAGCTTATGAAGACGGTGTAGAAAGAGCTCTTGCTGAGTCAACAAGCGGC
>PVMK01151794.1_pt1 | contig 46088 bp, 41 predicted proteins | sample 1853481 | NCBI WGS metagenome assembly PVMK01 (sample SAMN08533507, study PRJNA380276) | Marine sediment metagenome, whole genome shotgun sequencing project.
GTCAGGCTTGACTATAACCGCCTTACCGTTGCGACCGTCAATCAGGATATTCAGCGGTTGCTCAAGGCGCACATGCCTGACATATTCGGTTTCTGAAACCGGTTTAATGGAATTGAGCCAATCCCAGTCGAAAAAATTATATTTACTGGCACTGTTGATGGTGAGATAGGCTATTGAAAAAGTGATCAGGTTCTGAAAAAAATGCGTTCCGAAAGATGGTTCAACTACGAAATCGCCATAATCAGCCTCAATGATAACCCTGGCCGAGGACACCTGGTCCCACTTGGTGGGGATACCAAGCCACCGATCCGAGGTTCCCCATCGCCCCGGCCCAACCAGAATGTAGGGTAAGTTTTCATCTTTGAGTTTTTGATTATATTTACCCACGTGATCTGCCATGTGGATCATGTTGGCACGTTCAAAGTTATCACTTTTTACAAATACGATATCCCTGATACCCTCAATCCGGCCATTACTGAGCGCCTGGTCTGACTTACAAAATATCTGTTGCTCCTCACCTTCGTATTCAGAAACGTCTTCAAATGCCGTCTCCACCATCATCGGCCTGATTTGTAAAAACCGGAATTCATGTGGCTTGGCTGGATCGGAACTTATCTCTGCCGCAAATTCCACTTCGACAGGCACATTCATTGCACCACTGCCGAGCTTTAGTAGGTACTGGAGAATTTCGCCCAGTGGAAATATTTTTGATTTCAGTATCGGGTCAAACGTGATGATCCTGGTTCCCTTACGCCCGATCCCCGGGTAAATCCTGTCATTATCCGGAGAATAGGTGGAACCCACATAATTGAGCACGCCATGTTGTTCGGCTTCGGCCATTTTTAGTTTCACCAATCCGATTTCCCCCCCTGTCTCCGGAAAAACCGAGGGGTTCTTCATATCAACGGCAAAAAACTCGTGCTGGGTATTTCTTAGATAATCCTGCGGTGTGGAAAATTGAGGCAGGACCTGTGGGTTTGCCGGGGAGAAGAACAAGCAGTTCTCACCTTCCATGATGGTTTTGCCCAACCCAAGTGCCGTATAGGCAATGCCGTCATCCGGTTTAAGATGCCCCACTGAATAAAAATTGTAGGACCTGGCCATTCCGGAGAGTACCGGGTAAAAGTGCCCTCCCCTGTTTTTTCCGACTATTTTCTGCAGGATAACAGCCATTTTCTCTTCTTCGGTACGATTACCGGTCGCTTCGGTATAGTGCTTAGCATTCTTGAAATAAACTGATGCATAGATCAATTTAACGGCGACCAGAAGACGCTCCAGACGGTCCTCGAGCAATGGCTGGTTGTTAGGCAGAAAATGGGTATCATATATCCCTGCAAACGGCTGATAATGACAATCTTCAAGCAACGATGAGGATCTCACTGCCAGGGGGTAGTCCGCGATAGCCAGGTAGGATTTCAAATCCTCTTCCAACTCATGCGGTATCGTAGCCTTGATGAATACCTCGATAATTTCTTCATCAGCATGCTCACCCAGCGCAAACTCGGTCAGCTGGTTATTCTCCATAAACTGATCAAAAGCATCCGTGCAGATTACCGCAGAGCGTGGAACCGAAATCCGGGTTCCAGGAAAGGCGCTGAGAGTGGGGTAACGGCTGACCAGGTTATTAATGAATGCCAGGCCGCGACCCTTGCCGCCCAGGGAGCCCTTGCCAATTCGCAAGAACTCGGCATGCCCGTCAAATTGATCACGGGAGAAATCGGTAACGACACCAACCTGTCTTTCGTGCCGAAAATCCCTGAGGGTTTCAACCAGGAAGTCGCGCATATCTTTAGGATCGTCAAATTCGCCGACATGCCTGGGACGCAAGCGGGCAGCCAGGTCAAACTCGGTCCGAGCTATCAGCCAGTTGGAAAAATGGTTTCGTTCTGCATGAAAGATAAGTGACCTGATATCAACCAGCGCCACGCATTTTTGCATTTCCCTGAAGCTACCGGCACGGTCAAGCTCTGTTCCATCAGGAAGCCTGAAGACAAAATCACCAAATCCAAAGTTCTGATTAATAAAAGCACTCAATCTTTTTAATAGTCTTGGTGAATTCTTGTTCAGAAACCCGGCGTCGCATGCGGCGGCCTGTTCCGCTTTAGCATCATCCGATGATTGCAGCAATACCGGCAAATCACTGACTTCTTTTTTAACCCTCGTGATAAGTTGTAAACCAGCTGTTTCATCGGTCCGGCCATCCTTTGAAAACTGGATATCTGAAATGATACCCAACAGGTATTTTTTATATTTATTGAATAAGGCCAGTCCCTCTTCATAATTTTCTGCCAACAGAATTTTTGGCCGGGCACGCATACGCAAAAGCCGGTTGGCGGAATTGATGCTTTCCGACAACAACGCCGACGTCTGCTGCATGATCTCGGTATAAATCAGAGGCAGAAAGGATGAATAAAACCTGACTGAATTCTCAACCAGGATAATTACCCGGACACCGATCAACTCCGTATCAGCTTCAACATTTAATTTGTCTTCGACAAATTTGATGATAGTCAGGAGTATTTTGGACTCACCACTCCAGATGAATATATTGTCAAATGCCTTGCCGACGTGGTCGCGCATCAATTCCAGTTCACGGTGGTGAAATGCAAGCAAAACAACCGGGATATCCGGGCACAACGCTTTGGCCTGAAGGTTGAACTCGAATGAATCAATATCGCTGATTGAGCGAAAAACTATGATCAGCTCAAACCTGGCATCTTTTAACGCTTCGAGTGCTTTCGATCCGGACGCAACCCGTTTGATCGTCGGCGCACTGGAAAGCCGTAATTCAGCGTATTCAGACAACAGCATATTGGCCAGTTGCCCGTCCTCGCGCAGGGTGTACATATCGTACAGACTTGAAACGAGGAGGATATTCTTGACCTTAAAAGGCATCAACGAGTCAAAATGTGCTGACTCGAGTTCAAATTCTTCCAGTTCTTTAACAGGGTTCATGGAGTAACAGTAGCAAATCCGACGCGACAGTATTCAGGATACCGGTGCACTATGGGGTATGTACACCTGTCGCACAAAAATAAAGCCGGATATTCGACGTGCAAATACCCGGCTTTTTTCAAATTAATCAGACGACGCCCTGATCAAGCATGGAGTCAGCGATCTTGAGGAAACCACTGATATTGGCACCAAGGACATAATTGCCTGGCTCGCCATATTCCGCAGCCGTTTCTGTGCACGAATTATGGATAGAAATCATAATGTCGTGCAGACGTTTGTCCACTTCCTCACGGGTCCAACTCAGACGCATACTGTTTTGGGACATTTCCAGACCTGAAACAGCCACACCACCAGCATTTGCGGCCTTACCCGGACCGTAAAGTATGCCAGCCGCCTGGATTTTTTCGATCGCATCACGGGTACTGGGCATGTTGGCGCCTTCAGCGATACAGATACAGCCGTTTTTCAGCAGCGTCTCGGCATGATCGCCATGCAATTCATTCTGCGTGGCACAAGGCAGCGCTACATCAACCGGAACATTCCAGACATCCCCACCTTCATGATAAGTCGCGGATGGATATTCATCGACATACTCTGAAATCCGGCCGCGTCTTTCATTCTTCAGCGCAAAGACAAAGTCGAGCTTCTCTTTTGAGATGCCGTCATCATCGACGATATATCCAGCGGAATCGGACAAGGTCACGACCTTACCACCGAATTCAGTCACCTTTTCGGTAGCATACTGCGCCACATTTCCGGAACCGGAGACTGCAACTCGCAGACCATCGAATGATTTACCTTTGGTATTCAGCATTTCCTTGGCGAAATAGACAGTGCCATATCCGGTTGCTTCCGGACGGATAAGGCTGCCACCCCAATTCAGGGCTTTACCTGTCAGTACACCTTCAAACGCGTTACGTACCCGTTTGTACTGGCCAAACAGGTAACCGATTTCACGCCCGCCAACGCCAATGTCGCCAGCTGGAACGTCAGTATTGGGACCGATATGACGGGAAAGCTCGGTCATGAAACTCTGGCAAAAACGCATAACTTCAAAATCAGATTTGCCTTTGGGATCAAAATCAGAACCGCCTTTACCACCGCCCATTGGCAACGTAGTCAGGCTGTTTTTTAGCACCTGTTCAAAACCCAGGAATTTCAGAATGCCCTGGTTAACGCTGGGATGGAACCGCAGGCCACCCTTGTAAGGGCCAATTGAACTATTGAATTCAACACGAAAACCCCTGTTGACCTGAACATTGCCTCCGTCGTCAATCCAGGGAACCCGGAATACGATCATCCGCTCCGGTTCAACCAGGCGCTCAACGATTTTTTCCTCGACATATTCAGGGTGTCTGTCCAATGCGGGACTGAGTGTTTCCAGGACCTCTTCTACTGCCTGGTGGAACTCATCTTCACCGCGATTTTTTGCTCTTACTGTGGCCAATACAGAGTCTAAATACTGGTTCATTTTTGTCTCCTTAACAAGTAAACCATGATCATGTGGGTGGATGGCCACCCGGTGGCGACAGAATGCCACGTTAAATTATTCCTGCCTTGTCCTGGATCAAATAGAAGTAAAAAAATTCCGAAAAACAAGAGAAAAAATCTTGCAAAAATCTTGAAATAATGCCTTTCACAATATGTTGGATGATCCGTACATTTTTGCACTCGTCATTGACCCATAATCTGTCAGCCAACAACATTCAGAAGCCACTCGCGTAAAGCAGTAACGGGTGCGTGTTCGGATTTGTCGGCGGGTGTAACCAGGTAGTATCCATCTTCACTTTTTGTCGGCATATTTAAAATAACCACCAACTCTTTGCGCTCCAGTTCACTCTGAATCAGGAACTTAGGTAAAAGCGCCACACCTAAACCTGCGACCGCCGCTTGTGCAATGATCGAGAACTGCTCGAACGCCATTCCCTGTTCCTGTGGCGGGTCAATTTTGTTTGATCGAAACCAGTTGTCCCAGGCATCAGGCCGCGTAGTCAGCTGCAATAGTGGCAGTCTCGCCAGATCTCCTGGATGTGATAGCGGGTTTTCATCCAGAAACCCGGGAGAGCACACCGGGATAACTTTCTCACCCATCAGGAATGTGCTGATCGCATCAGGCCAGTCAGGCTGACCGTAGTGAATGGCGGCCTGCAGGTTTTCCTCATGAAAATTAAATGTGGTGAGCTTGGTTACAAAGTTGACCGTAATGTTCGGGTGCTCTTTTAAAAAACGAAGGAAAACGCGGCATCAACCAACGGGTGCCAAAAGTAGGCAATATCGCTAAATTCAGTATCCCGTTAGGTGGGTTGGTCATCGCGTTAAGGGATGCGTTGCGGATAGTTTGCAGAGCAACACCAATTTCACGGGCATAATTTTTACCAGCCTCCGTTAACAGGACCGTTTTACCTGCCCGTTCAAAGAGAATAACGTCAAGCTGATCCTCAAGGGCGTTGATCTGTCTGCTGATCGCGCCCTGGGTCAGGTTCAATTCCCTGGCCGCTGCCGTAAAGCTACCTGCCCTGGCTGCCGCATCCAATGCCACCAGCATACTCGTGCTGGGTAAAAGACGTCTCTGATATGACATAAATGATTACCAAACCTCATGTATTAGTGAAATAAAATCGTTTGTTCAAACGTCCTGTTTGATACACCATGCAAGTATATCTGTGGCTATACTGGGTGATAGCTAATTTTTTCATAACATCAATGTAATTACCATCATTCACCAATGTATGAGCTAAGAACAGCTGAGACAGATAAACACTTACTCAAATTATGGAAGTCACTATGACAAAAGCAGCAAAATATATACCTTCAGAAAAAGGTCAGGCATTTCTGGATTCAGTGGAAAAAGGAAAATACGACCGTCAAATTATAACGGGCTTAAAAAAATTCCTGGATGGAAGAGCGCCGGAAGACATGCGTTCCTTCTATAGTGCTGATGAATTACAGGCATTGAGTGAGCTGAAAAACACCGATAAAGACGTCGAAGCGCGCATGCCGGTGAAGGTGACACGGCACTATTTTGAACTTGCGAAAAACAGTGTGCCCTTACAGATCCTGGTCAAAGCCAGTCCTAAAGAAACCTATGATCTGGAAGGTGCAGCTGATCCCGGCAAGCAAATGGATTACAGTCCGGTTGAAGGACTTATACATAAATATGAACTGGGGTTGATTTACGTTGCCTCCACCTGCTCTGCCCATTGCCGTTTCTGTTACCGGGAAGAACTCATTGCCCGTAAAGATGTTGAACGTCCAGATGGCTCGATTGCACCAAAAGGCCTGGCTCAGATCAGTGAGATTGTGGATTATGTGAAAGAGCATAATGCACAGGTTGCCGCCAATGGTGGAATCCACCCGCAAACAGGTCGTGAAAAGCTGCGGGAAATCCTGATGTCCGGTGGTGATCCCATGGTGCTTGGAAACAGAAACATTGCTGCGTGGTTATCGGCACTGGCCGAAGCGGGCATCGAATCCATCCGCCTGGGCACCAAGGAGTTGGCGTTTTTCCCAGAACGGTTTGACAGTTGTTTCTTTGACATGCTGGATAAATTCCACGCACTCTATCCACAGACCAAACTGAGGATGATGGTGCATTTCAACCACCCTGATGAATTCCTGCAAAAAGACGATAAGGGAGATTATATCGAGCACCCCGCAGGCGGGCTGAAATGGGATACGAAGCACGTGGAAGGCGATCCAGGAATTGGGTAACCGTAACTGGTTAACGATCGACAACCAGGCACCCATTATAAAAGGCATCAACAATGATCCGGATGCCCTGCGTATCATGCAAAGAGAACTCAAGCGTAACCGTGTTGAAAACCACTACTTCTTCTGTGGCAGGGACATTATTGGCCACAAGGCTTTTAACGTTTCTATTGAGGAAGCATGGCGGATCCTTAACGAGTCACAAAAGGGCTTGTCCGGTGTCGAAGCCCATGCCCGGCTTTCCATAACACACTACAAGGGTAAAACTGAAGTTTCCGCAGTTACCAGCGACCCGCTGCCAGGTGTGCCTGGGGGCGAAAACGGACTCGTCATTATGAAACTGTTGCGCGGTGCTGCAGATGCGCCTGACCGGGGCAAGGTAACCATACTGGGCCGTAATCCAGACGCCATCTGGTTCGACGGTTATAACGACCGTGTTTTGTATGATGAAGCCGGCTTATTCGAAAACGTGAACACAAACCCACTGCAGGCCGTGGTGACCAGCTGACAGGACACTGGCTGAGGTAATAGCAATGATTGATAAACGTACAAGTTCATTGGCGCAAGCTGTCGCCGATATCCACGACGGGGCAACGGTGATGATTGGTGGCTTCGGTGAAGCCGGTAGCCCCATCGAGTTAATTCACGCCCTGATTGACCAGGGTGCGAAAAACCTTACCGTAGTGAACAACAATACCGGCAGCGGTCATGTCGGCCTGGCCGCATTGATCGAAAACAGGCAGGTCGGCAAGATGATCTGTTCCTTCCCGCGCACCGCCAATTCCACCGTATTTCCCGATCTTTACCGGGCTGGCGAGATTGAGCTGGAACTGGTGCCCCAGGGTACGTTAGCTGAGCGTATCCGTGCCGGTGGTGCAGGCATCCCGGCTTTTTACACTGCGACCACCGTGGGTACACCGTTGGCTGATGGCAAGGAAATCAGGGTTTTCGACGGCCGGGAATACGTAATGGAACCCGGCCTTAAAGCCGACTTTGCTCTGATCAAGTGTAAAAAAGCGGATCAATACGGCAACCTGATTTACAACAAGACTGCCCGGAATTTCAGCCCCATCATGGCCACCGCAGCGGCAATCACAATTGTCCAGGCAGAAGAAGTGGTGCAACCCGGGGCATTGGATCCGGAGGTGATCGTAACACCGGGTATTTTCGTCCACCGCCTGGTGAATGTATCTGACCCTGCACATGAATCCTTACTGGTCGCAGCCGAAAGGAGCTACCCATGAATGACAAGAGAATGGGATGGAGTCGAGACGAGATGGCCCAACGCGCTGCGCTGGACATCCCGAATGGGTCCTACGTTAATCTCGGCATCGGCATGCCCGAACTGATAGCAAAATATGTACCTGAAGGCCGTGAACTAATTTACCACACCGAAAACGGTCTGCTCGGCATGGGGCCGGCACCCGAGGCCGGACAGGAGGATCCAGAGTTAATTAATGCGGGCAAAAAGCAGGTCACAGCGATACCCGGCGCCGCCTATTTTCATCACGCCGACAGCTTTGTGATGATCCGTGGCCACCACATCGATCTTTGTGTGCTGGGTGCCATGCAGGTTGCTGAAAATGGTGATCTGGCCAACTGGTCTACGGGCGCGCCGGGCGCCATTCCGGCAGTTGGCGGGGCGATGGACCTGGTGGCGGGTGTAGAGACCATCTATGTCATCACCCAGCACTGCACCCGCAATGGCGACCCCAAGCTGATTAAGTCCTGCACCTACCCTTTGACCGGGCCGGGTGTAGTCAACCGGATTTACACCGACCTGGCGGTGATTGATGTCACCGATAAAGGTTTTGAGGTATATGAGCTGGCGCCTGGAATCAGCTTTGAGCATGTCCAGGAACACACCGGAGCCCGGTTGATCCCTGGCAAGCATCTGAAACTAAACCACTGAGCAGGTAGGAACCAATGACTTCCATTAACGAGAGGCCCTCCCCCGCAGCAACTGCAAACGGCACAACGCACGGTAGTGCTGCTCTGTATGAACGGGCACTTAAAGTCATGCCCGGTGGCTGTAGCCGTAATACCATATTGCGCAAGCCTCACCCGCTTTATGTTGAATACGGTGAAGGCTGTTATGTAACGGATATCGAAGGCACCCGCCGCATAGACTTTGCCAATAATATGGCATCGTTGATCCATGGCCATGCGCAGCCCGAAGTAGTCGCTGCTGTCGGCGCCCAGTTGCAAAAGGGCACGGCCTTTATGATGGCGACCGAAGTGGAGGTCAAATTCGCCGAACATATGTGCGGCCGTAATCCGGGATTTGAGAAGATACGTTTCGTCAATTCAGGTACCGAAGCTGTGATGGCCTGCCTCAAGGCATCAAGGGCCTTTACCGGACGTTCAAAGATCGCCAAGGTCGAAGGTGCCTATCACGGCATATATGACTACGCGGAAATCAGTCAGACAGCAAAGCCGGGAAACTGGGGTGATGCAGAACAACCCTCCAGCGTGCCGGTTTCCCGTGGCACACCGCCCGCAACCCTGGATGACGTTGTCGTGATCCCATACAACGACACTGAAAGGGCCATCGCGATTCTGGATGAGCATGCTGACCAACTGGCCTGTGTTCTGGTGGATCTGATGGCTCACCGCGTCGGACTGGTCAAGGCCCGCGATGAATATGTCAATGCCCTGCGCAAATGGACCCAGGACCATGGTGTACTGTTGGTATGTGATGAGGTCATCACCCTACGTGCGACCTACGGTGGCGCACAAACCAAGTACCCGATTACTCCTGACCTGACAGCCATGGGCAAGATGATCGGAGGTGGCTTCCCGGTGGGCGCGATCGCCGGCAGAGCAGACATCATGGAGGTCATGAACCCGCTTGCCGAGCCTGTGCTTTTTCCACACTCAGGTACTTTTTCCGCCAATCCCATCAGTATGACCGCCGGCCTGATTACGATGAGGTTATACGACCAGTCCGCTGTCAATCGTCTCAACCGGCTGACAAAAATGGCCCGTCACCGGATTACTGAGGCTATCGAAATTGCCGGTGTCCCGGCCTGTGTTACCGGCGGTGGCTCCATGTTCCGCTTACACATGAAACCCGAACCACCGAATAATTACCGGGACACATTTGCCAGTGCAGATGAAGCACGCAAGCTCAAGATCCTGCTGGATCATGCATTTGACAACGGCATCATGCTGATCAACACCGGTTCAGGCGCCCTGTCCACGGCCATGACTGAAACAGAGATTGATATCCTGGCCCAGGTCATGCTGGAGGGGTTCAGGAAGATCAAGCAGGCCTGAACTCTTTTCAAGGTGAGCCGCGAGGCAAAATTCTGACATCAATCAAAGCATTTTACTCACAGCACTTTGAGAATCGGACCAGGCCATAGAACCACTGCAAAAGTATCAGAAAAATAAATCCGGGAATGGCGTATAAAATGATCTTCATGGTGGCGCCAGTGAAACTCTATCCGTGGGTTTAACCCATCACGATCCCAAACGATAACGTAACTTGATGACCAGCTGATCACCCAGTGGGTAGCGCCAGGATTCCCGGAACAAATCACCGAAACCCATCAGGTCCGTGTCCCGTGAATCCCCCTTGGTGTAGACCACGTAAAGATCAGAAAGCGGTGCAATTTGCCAACGGTAACGGATCTGAAATGCCAGCTCCGATATACTGAAGTCATCGGTTTCCCCCGGGGGTTTGGGACCCGGTATCAATTGGGTACTGCCCTCCTCGAGCGTATAGAACTCATTTTCCCTGGCACGTATACCATCCCACTGCAGGACCAGACGAAAATGCTGTTTTGCAGTGGCGAAAAAATCAAAACGCAACTCTGGCCGCCATTCCGTAGCATCAAAGCTGGTAAAATATTCGTCATCCTGGTGCAATAGCCAGCCATCACTTTGCCGGTAATTAAGCTCGGCATTCAATGTGACATTGTGCGTGGGACGCCATGACAAGCCCGCACCCAATTGGTAGGCGTGACCACCAAGAGTTTCACCTTCGTGAACAAATTTCCCAGAGAAAGAGATTTTTTTGGCGGCATCAGTGCGGTATGAAAAATGTACATTCGTGGATGCGGCCACTTTAAACGTGCCATTATCAAAACTGTTTCTGTCGTCATAATGGCTTGGAGAATACCAGCCAAACGCGTCGATGGAATGGAGGTTATTCAGGGTGACATTCGCATAGACTCCAATCATGGCATCCGTATTAAATCCCTGGTTATTCTCTGCATAACCCATGAATGTACCAAGATTGGAATCGCGAATTTTTATCAGTCCGGATTGTACCCATTCAGAAAAGTAGCGGACCTCCCGTGTGTCATTACGGGCCAGGTAGCCAAGGTCGTTGATATCAATCTGGTCGTCGTACCAGGTGAGTTGCAAGCTGTGTTTGAGACCTTGACGCGGGGCATATTCGATATCGGTAAAAGCGCCATAACCAATACCCTCTTCATCCGTGTCTGAATACAATAACTGGCCATTGATGTCCCAGTGACCATCGGTGCTCAGGCGGTGGAAATCGACGCCATGCACGATGGCGCCGTATTCTGGATGACGGACAACGGTCGAGATAAAACCCAGTGCCCTGTAAGCCGCTCCGTGGCTGTCTTCGTACAGCAGCCGAACCACGCCAAAGCCCCTGCCATCCTGTACATAGATGTCATTGTCTTTCATGTAGTCGGTATCGTCTTCCTGTGCGGCGAGTAAGCCGTAACGGAAAGAACCGATTTGACCGGTAACCTTGGCCGCACCCAACAATTCGGCCAATTGAAGCTCTTCACGTGGAGGAAATTCCTCGTCATCCGGTAAATCCGGAAGGTTTGGTCGGCCGCCGATTCTGCGGGTGTTCACCAGCACAACCTTGGGCCCATACTCAGCCTCTGACCGGGGGTTGGTATTAAAGATGTCCTGACCCTCGAGAAAAAATAGACGTTTCTCCGGGAAAAAGGTCTCGTTGGCGGTCAGGTTAACCACCACGTCATCCGCTTCCACGGTGCCGAAATCGGGGTTCACCGTGGCGGTCAATTGAAAATTACTGGAGGGACGCCAAAACAGATCCAAACCGGCTTTGAAATCAAAATCGTTATCAACATGGTCATAACGTAACGAGGTAAACGGAAATAAGCTCCATTGCCGACGGGGATTGATACTGTCGAAGGCCAGTGGTTGTAAGCTACTTAAGAATTTTGGTTGTGACCGGGGTAAGGGCGGCCAACTCCAGTCCTCGTCAAGATGCGCCACTTTGCGCTTTATGGAAATACCGATACGACGTACACCGGAAACCCTGGGCATGGCCATTTGCGACCACGGGATAAAGTACTCTGCCGACCAGCCCTTTTCGGTTAACTGTGTTGCCCCGTACCAGGCACCATCCCAGCGTTTGCTGTAACGACGTTCGGGTTTGACGGTGCCGTCCATCTGTACATCACCCAAAGACAGGTTCATGAAGTAGCCATACAAGCCTTCACCGGAGGTATCAAGAGTAAGGCTCACATTGTCACGGGTGACGCCAAAATCGTCCCTGGCCGCGTAGCGCATAATGATTGTATCTGCCGGTTGTTCAAGATCGAAAGATGCATAAATGCCTTTGTCCGTATAGAACATCCTGAATTCGGTCTGGTAGGGAGGTATTACCAGCGTATCCGGCTTAGTGACAATAAATTGATCCAGCACCGGTGGAGTTGCCCAGGCCGGTTCATCCAGGTGCCCATCGATTTTGATCGCGGCCTGCTGATGGTCGAGACGCTGGATCGAGATCACATTGTCATACGCGAAAACCAGCTCAATGGAATTATCTCCTTCAGCTTGCTGCTCTGTTTCGTCCGCATGAACATCAGAAAACACTGCTGTAAATACCAGAAGCCAGCATAAAAAACTGACATAAATTGTAGTGCTCACTCTTTGAGCTTTTGTATCAACGCAAGTCATTTCGCAGGGGAAGAGTTTCCTCATATTTTTTTTTGACCGAATGTTGCAAGTTTAGCTTGTGAGCGGCAATTTTTGTTCATTTTTTGCATTTGTTGATTCGGTTTATCGTTTGCAACAGGCCACTGCAATACATGCAATAGCAAGAGACGTTACCCCTTGGTGATAATGTTGAAAAAGAATTGGATAAAAACTGCAAACGTGCTGCAGCAATGACATAATTATTGACGGACCGAAAACCACCATTTTCAGCCTGGTGAATCTTCCAGGGCGATTGTTCAAATGGTCATGTAATCATCTGACAACGCTTCTGATAAGAGTTTATTTGTATCGTTCGAGTACACCAAAATTAACGTTGATAAAAAAGGAGGAAAATATGAGCAGAATAGTAATCCTGGGATGTGGGCCAACGGGAAAATACATAGCCATTGATCTTTGCAAGGATCCCGACCATGAGGTCGTATCAGTAGACATCAACCGGCAGGTCCTGGAGCAACTGGCTAAAGAACATCCCGTCAAGACCCGGGTAGAGGATCTTTCCACGGCGGCAGGCGTCACGCGGGCTGTTGCGGATGCAGACATTGTCATCGGTGCAGTGCCCGGCCCCCTGGGATACGCTATGCTCGAAGCGGTGATTCGCGCAGGCAAGAACATTGTGGACATCTCGTACTTCCTGGAGGATCCGTTCGAACTGGACGAACTGGCCAGGGAAATGGGAGTCATCGCCCTGGTGGACTGCGGTGTGGTGCCCGGTATGTCCAACATCATTCTCGGCGACCATATGCGGACGATGAAGGTTACCGACTATGAGGTCTTCGTCGGTGGTTTTCCAAAGTCGAGGAATACCCCTTTAGCGTACAAGACGGACTTCCCTGTGCTCGAGGTTTTTGAGGAATTAATCGCCCCGGGCAAAAGTGTTGAAGATGGCAAAGTGGTCGAAAGGCTGGCGCTGGCCGAGACCATGACCATAGATCTCCCAAAACTGGGCACCATGGCGTGCCTCAATGCCGATGGGCTCAGAACCCTGCTCCGTACCTGTACTCCTGAAATCCCCAACATGTTCGAGAAGAATCTGCGCTATCCCGAATACGTCGATCAGATGCGTGTTTTCGATGATCTCGGACGTTTTCTAGTGAGACACCCATCGAAGTGAATGGCGTTTCAGTGCGGCCCATAGATGTCAGCTCTGCCATTTTTACCCCGATTTGGAAATACAAACCAGGCGAGTCCGACCTCACCGTCATGAGACTGATAATCTCCGGTGAAGAAGATGGCAAACCTGCGACCTACACCTATGATATGTACGACGAATACGATGCCGTAACAGGTTTCCCCTCCATGGCCAGGACGACCGGGTACACCTGTGCAGGGGTCACAAAGGTGGTGCTTGACGGCGGTTATTCACAAACAGGGATAAGTGGTCCCGAGATCCTGGGGCGTGTCGAAGGTTGCCGGGAAAGTGTCCAGAGATACCTGGAGGACAGAGGTGTCGAGTACAAGATGCAACGGTCCTAAAGAGGATAAAAGGAGAAACACTCGCAAAACCTTGTCAGTGCCGTTGTACCTGCAGCTTTAATGTCCAGATAATGAAGATCCCGGCACAGATGATGGTCAACAAGCCATTGACCTGGATAATTTGCGGCGAAAGACCTTCAACAAGGCCTTCAAGGACGGCACCAGTCAGGGTCAACACGGCCAGAAAAATCAGAACAATGTATTTTTTCATGTGCTTTCCTGTCAAAATTTGAGGACAGGTCTACTGTATGCATATTGAGATGTTTCGGCTTGACCATCGTGGTCAATGACTTGACTGAAGGGAGAATCTCTTGAAACAAATCTCTGTAAGTTTCGTGGTGCTATTTTTCATGGCAACTGCAGATCCAGCCAACGCCTGTACCCCCTCTTCCTGTTGGATGGGCTCACTTGACAGCTACTATGAAAATATCGTTCCCTGGTCTCCTCAAAGCATGCGGGAAACCTTGCATGAAACCATCGATGACCACGACCGTTTCCCCTATACTTCCTCCGAAATCGATACTTGGGATGTTCTTGAAGAAGCCGACCGGATCTCTGCTTACAGCACGGATATCATCACCATCTACCGCAACGCCCGTTACATTAAACGCGGCGGCGGAAACGATTATTATAACCGTGAACATAGCTGGCCCAAGTCCTATGGTTTTCCGGACAATGGACCAGAACTGAATTACCCGTATACCGATATGCACCACCTGTTCCTGGCCGACAGCGATTACAATTTTTATCGTTCTAACAAGCCGTTTGCCGACTGTGATTCGAACTGTGATGAATACGCAACTGAAACCAATGCAGATCACGGCGGGACCGGAGGCGACTATCCGGGTGATTCAAACTGGACCGATGGTGAATACACCAATGGCCGCTGGGAGGTCTGGCAGCACCGGCGTGGTGATATTGCCCGTGCCATGTTCTACATGGACGTACGTTATGCAGGTGGTTTTCACGGAGAAACCGGTGCCAGTGAACCGGACCTGATCCTGACCGATGACCTGACCCTGATAGACAGCGCTAATACCGGTAACAACGAGGCAGTCGCATATATGGGCATGTTGTCAACCTTGCTGCGATGGCATCGGCAAGACCCGGTGGATGCTGCTGAGCTACAACATCACCTTGCGGTGTCGGCCTACCAAAATAACCGTAACCCGTTTATCGATCACCCGGAATGGGTGGCCTGTGTATTCGAAAACGACTGTCCCGTATTCCCACTAAATGCAGGTCTGAACGACGCCTGGTATAACCCGGATACCGATGGCCAGGGCTTTTTCATCACTGTTTTCCCGAATCTGGACAAGGTTTCACTGGCATGGTTTACCTATGATACTAAGTACCCCGATGAAGACGCCCAAGCCAACCTGGGTGATCCGGGTCATCGCTGGCTGACCGCACTCGGCCCGATTAGCGGTAACCAATCCGTGATGGTTATCGATATTGCTTCTGGCGGCATTTTCGATACTGCCACAGAGATAGAACATACAGAGCCCATCGGCTCGGATGGTACGATTACACTGACTTTCAAAAACTGTAGCGAAGGCAGTATTGCCTACAACATCCCATCAATCGGGCGCCAGGGAACTGTGCCCATTCGCCGAATTGTTGATGACAATATCTTATTGTGCGAACGATTGAGCCAACCGGATTAAATAAGTTTTTGAAATAGGCATCGTCATACCGGAATATTACTTAACCCCGTGCATACCTTTGCGCACCAGAGGTGTTATGGCGAAAGCAAGCACCGAGGCAACGATGCCAATCCAGAACATCATCATGAACAGGTCACCATAGCTTGCCGCGGCGGCCGCCACGTCCAGGGTTTCACCTTCAGAAACCTCCATTGCAGTCATCTCACCAAAGCGAGCCGCCAGCACCTCTGAATAGGCGGTTGCCAGGAACCACGCGCCCATCATGACACTGACCACACGCGGCACGGACAACTGTGTCACCGCGCTGAGACCGATGGGGGAAATACTGAGTTCTCCCAACTCGAGCACGAAATAAGCCAGCACCAGCCACCAGACACTGGCCACACCGTTGATACCGGCAAGATGGGCAGCATAGGCCATGGGCAGAAAGGCAATACCACCAAGCAACAACCCAATGGCACTCTTGGCCGGCTTGCTCGGATTTTTGCCGCGCTTGTCCAGCCACGGCCATAACCAGCTGAAAAAAGGCGAGAGTGCAACGATAAAGAAAGCACCCAGGAAGGTCAGTGACCCAGCGGTCTGTTGTACAAAGGACATATCCCGGATAAATGCAGCAATCATCAATACAGCAGCGCTGCCGATCAACCACTCACCCAAACGCAACCTGCCCTTGCCTGCCAGCCTCAATGCCATCAACATGGCCAACGGACTGATCACCAAAGGCACGATGGTCCACGGCAGCACCGGCTCGCTGGTGGCTGTTGATATACCGAACAGGTCTTTGGTCAACAGGCGATCGGTAAAGGCCACCCATGAACCATAGGTTTGCTCATAGAGTGTAAAAAACACCAGCACCATCAGGATCAGGACAACCAGGCTGATCATTTGCTGACGCTCAACCTTGTTGCATTGTTTGGTCACAAACCAGACAAACCATGCCACCAATATCGCAGACATGATGTGCATCGCACCTGAGACAGTCCATGTATTTTGCATCAACTGCCAGATCACACCGACGCCAAGCAGCGAGCCCAGGTAAATAGCCCATTCACGGTTCAGCGGCCCAAGCACTTTTTCTTTCAACAATTCCGGCTTCTTCGGATCGGCATGACCATGCAGATATTTCTGTCCGGTCAAAAAGACCGTAAGACCCAGTAACATGCCAATGCCCGCTGCACCAAAGCCGTATTTCCAACCGAAAGTCTCACCCAGGTAACCGCAAATCAGGCTGGCGAACAGCGCGCCGACATTGATGCCGGCATAAAAAATGGTAAAACCACCATCCCTGCGGGGATCATTCTGCGGGTACAGCTTGCCAACGATGGTTGAAATATTGGGTTTCAGCAGCCCGACACCACCAATAATCAACGCCAGTGAGAAATAGAAAATCTGCAGCGCACCTTCGTCACGCTGAACCTCACCACTCACCATACGTGCCTGTTCACCTTCAAAGGCCATACCAAAATGCCCCAGGCACAACAGCACAGCACCCGCGACCACCGCTTTGCGCATACCCAGCCAGCGGTCCGCCAGCATGCCGCCAATAACCGGCATTGCATATACCATGCCTCCGTATGCCCCCAGTAACTGGTAACTGGTCGCATCACCCATCAGGTGGTATTTGATCAGGTAAAGAAATAACAGGGCTTTCATCCCATAAAATGAAAACCGTTCCCACATCTCGGTGAAAAAACAGATGTACAAACCCTTGGGCTGACCCCAGAACTCTTCACCCGGATGAAAATTTTCGTTGCTATCAATTTCGCTCATATTTTTTCTTCGTAGTTAGTGCGACGTAATGATGGTCAAGAATCCTGTGAAACAGGGCCTGAGTCAAATGCTTTATTTATTGATTGTGGGCCGTTTATGGATTTTTTTGTGATGTTGTTCTTTACTTAAGTAACAAATGAGAACAAACCCATGAGCTTTTTTACTGAACTCAAGCGTCGCAATGTCCTGCGTGTAGGCGCAGCATATATTGTCACCGGCTGGCTGGCCATCCAGGTTGTCGAAACGGTCCTTCCTGCATTTGGCTTCGGTGATGCTGCAATACGTCTCGTCGTTACGCTGTTTGCTATTGGCCTGATCCCTGTGCTGATATTCGCCTGGGCATTCGAACTTACCCCTGACGGATTAAAAAAAGAAAAGGACATAGACCGCAGTCGTTCCATCACCCCTGCTACCGGCCAAAAACTGGATCGGGTTATTATGGCGGTGCTGACCCTGGCGTTGGGCTATTTTGCAATCGATAAATTTGTATTTTCACAATCGCGTGAAACAGCCATGGCCGAAACCGCACGACAGGAAGGCCGCAGTGAGGCACTGATCGAAACCTATGGTGATCACTCCATAGCCGTGTTGCCATTCGTTGACATGTCTCCACAGGGCGACCAGGAGTACTTTTCCGACGGAATTGCCGAAGAACTGCTGAACCTGCTGGCCAAAATACCGGAATTACGGGTAATCTCGCGCTCATCCGCGTTTTCTTACAAAGGCAAGGACATCAATCTTGCCGATGTGGCGCGTGAACTTAACGTTGCCCACATCCTGGAAGGCTCGGTGCGAAAAGCCGGCAACCAGGTGCGTATCACTGCCCAGTTGATTGAGGCGCGTTCCGATACGCACCTGTGGTCAGAAACCTATGACCGTCCACTGGATAATATCTTTGCGGTGCAAGACGAGATTTCGGCGATGGTCGTGGAACAACTCAAGATCAAGCTGCTGGGCAAAGCGCCCAAATCGCGCAAGACTGATCCCACAGCCTACTCCACGTTCCTCAGAGCAAGGTATCTGCGCCGGCAAGGGTCGGCGGACAGCCTGAACGAGGCGATAAAGCTTTATCAACAGGTGTTGAAAATCGATCCGACCTATCTGCCTGCCCTGGACGATATGATCAGCTCGATTATGAACCAATCACACGGAGAGGGTTACTCATTTGAAGAGGGTTATGAGCGGGCCCGCAGGCTGACACTGGAAGGAATGGAAATCGATCCTGAGTTCGGTCGCTTGTACATACAACTCGGCTGGATAAAGATGTTCAAGGACGGCGACCTGCAAGCTGCCGCCAACTTGTACCAACGCGGACTTGAATTGGAGCCGAACAATGTCACGACACTGGGTGATACAGCGACATTGCTATTCCAGCTTGGCCGAATGGATGAGGCCATAGCATTTCATATTTACACCAATAACCTCGATCCTGTGCACCCGGTTGGGCGTGCAAACCTGGGGCTCATCCTGACCGACACCGGTCGATTTGGAGAGGCGATCGAAAGTTTGCGCAAAACCCTTGAGCTCAGCCCTGATTATGCTGAGATCAGGTACGCCTTATCCGTTGCCTTAACCGGGGCTGGTGAGCCCGAATCCGCATTATCAGAACTCCAGAGAGAAGCGACCCAAACGCTGCGACTGGCTGGCCAGGTAATGGCATACCATGCGTCAGGCAACCCGGTGGAATCCGACAAGGCTGTCCAGATGCTGATTGGTATTGCCGCCGAAGATGAACCGATACTGATTGCCGCGGTTCTTGCCTTTCGCGGTGAAACAGACGAGGCATTCAAATGGATCGCACTTGGGATTGATAATGACAACTGGAGGGTCGCTGAATTGCACACCAGTGTCCTGTTCAAAAATCTGCACGAAGATCCACGCTGGGTCACGCTATTGGAGAACCTGGGACATTCTCCACAGCAGTTGACTGCCATCGAATTTGAGGTAGCCCTGCCCGAGTAGAGCCAATAGAAAATTTGAAGTTGACGGCGATATGCGTTTGTAGCACCAGTATCTAAGCCATGCTCAGGACTGTAAATTCAGGTAAAGACCTGGGTCTGCTGACACCGATAGCTCTATCGACTTTAGTTTTCGGCATATGTCCCCATTTCTAAAACTAATGCACTTTAACCATGGGGAATAATCATGACTAATCCAATTGTCAGAAAAGGTGCTCCGCTAACAATCTTTCTAATCGTATTGATACTGGTTGCAATGAATTTTTATAAGACCATTCCGCCCGGTCATGTCGGTGTCGCGACCCTGTTTGGCAATGTGCAACAGCAAGAATATACCCAGGGATTGCATATTCCTGTGAACCCCCTTTATCGCTGGACATCGTTTGACGCAAGACAGCAAACCCATCTTGAGACTGCCAACGTACCCAGTCAGGATCAACTGCAAACCAAGCTGGATGTCAGTGTGCAGTACCGGATTATCGGCAGCATGGCACCGTCAATTTTGCAGGAGACCGGGGACGCCAGTAAAGCAGTTGAAGTGCATCTGAAACCAAAACTGCGATCATTGCTCAGGGAACAGGGAAAAAGCATCAAGCGGGCAGAGGATTTCTTCAAGGAAGAAACCCAGGAGGCGCTGCAACTTAGCCTGACAGACGGACTCAGAGAATACCTGGCACCGAAAGGTATCGAGGTTTCAGCCGTGCTGATCCGCGATATTTCATTACCGCCATTCATTGTTCAGGCCATTGAGAAAAAGAAAGAACGTGAACAGGCTGTTGAACAGGAACGTGCCGAACTTGAACGCGTGAGAACCCAGTTACAACAGCAGGTTGCCAGGGCCGAGGCAGGTCGTCAGGCCGCCGAATCGGAAGCCGCGCGCAAGAAAATTCTGGCGGATGCAACAGCCTACGAAATCACCCAGATCAACAACGCCATTGCCAACAACCCGGCATATATCCAGCTGCAGTCCTTGGAGGCACTGAAGGCAATTTCAAAAGACCCGGCGAGTAAGATTTATTTTATGGATGGTTCAAGCACAAACCCGCTGCCATTGCTGCATATGGGTGAAGTACTGGGAAAACAGTAGACCTGTAAGCCGCCCATTACTCGACCGCTTTGAAGCGTGGCAACTCCGGGCGGTCGATCAATAACCTTTTACGGGATGCCAGGACCTGTGCTTCGCCGCTGGCCACGGCCTTTCCATCCTGGTTGCTCACCTCGCATGCCAGCGTGATAATTTTCTTGTCATCTTGCTTGGCAGTTACTTCGAGATAGGCTGTGATGCGGTCACCTATCTTGACCGGGCGGGTAAAGCGCAGGGTTTGACCCAGGTAAATACAACCTGGCCCGGGTAGTTCCATCGCCAGTGCTGCGGAAATAACCGCACCGGTTAGCATGCCATGGGCAATACGTCCTTTAAACATGGTTCCTGCTGCAAATTTTTCATCCAGGTGTACCGGGTTTACATCACCGGAAACAGCGGAGAACATTTGAATATCGGTCTCTTCCACCTGCTTACTGAAGCTCGCAGTTTGTCCAAGGGAAATATCGTCGTAGGTCAATCCGGTTAGCTGGCTCATCATTCAAATTCCGTTAATACTTTGCAATATAACCCAAGGATATCAAGCTTCACCCAGGCTCCGCCATGAATTGTCATGGGTTAAGGGTAATGTCCTGTATCCAGTCAGCGAGCACTTTCATCTGTGCACCATCACGCCAGCGATACGAGGCACCGGTATAACCCCACCAATCCCAGCAGGCTATGGGATTGACTGCCGCGGGTGCGACCTGTGGGAATGCCAACACGATGTTATTGGCTTCGGCCCAGGGATAAATAACCGCTTTGATCGATAAAAACGGTACCAATCTGGGCAGTTGACTGGGCGCAACCGTGCAACACAAGATGTGCTTTGCAGGGTTGCCCGGCATTGTTGCAAGCAAAGGGGACGAATAAGTAAGCCTTTTCAAGCAAACCTGCTGCCGCTGCACCCGGCAGATTTGTCTCAACCAGTTCAGTTTTGATCTCTGTCTCAGGCGCTTCAAGTTTGCCATACAGGTGTTGCAATAATTCACCTGCAGCATCGTAGTCACAATCGCCCGATAAACGGAGACGCTGTGGCGGTACATTCATTGCCATGGCCGCGGGTAGGGAAAGTATGTGCAGCCTCAATGTCATTCACAAAACGGATATTTTCAGCTGGTAAAAACTCTTTATAAAGCGACACTGTCGCATCACTCAGTTCAGCTGCAACCGTCTTATCCTGGGCGCCATGAAATATCCAAACGGGATCATCAGCCAACGCTTCCGGGTCGCCAAGCTTGCCGTCACGGCCAGCGGATTTGATTTCCTTTGCAAATTGAGCGAGCGGTAATTCACCCTTCACACTACCCATACATCTTGTCATGGCGGTAGTCAGAGAACCCTCCGCGCAGCCGAAAGGACCTCCGGCAATTATGCCTGCCCCGGAAAATACCTCGGGGTAGGCAATGTGCAACTGGTGGGCCATTTGGGCTCCTGCAGAAATGCCCGACACGGTGATTTTGCCTGTGTCGATATTAATCTTGGGTGGCGAGGCTGACAGTACTGGCGAGGCTATCACCAATGCGAAGGTTAGAACTAATCTATACATGGTATTTATCTCCTGATAAATCGATCAATGCCGTCGAATGCCTGCTGTTATTGAACCTGTGTAACAAAGGCAACGCGCTCGGCTTCGAGGCGGTAACGAAGCTCCTCGATATTGGTATTGAGTAGTCGACGGCTCCGGCAAATGCTGCCGGATTGCATTTCTGCAACTCCTTCTGCCCTGGTCATCGCTGCAGTATCGCAATTTTTCTCAACCACCTGATGTGCGAGTCCCTGATTCAGGCTGATTATGGCAACCGTACCCTGCCATTCCAATTTGACCAGCCTGTCAGTCATGCTTGCCGGTTTGTTGAACTACGTCACGAATATAAACCAGCGCACGGCCACAGGCTATGAGTTTGCCATCGGCCCGTCGGCAGGTTGTGGACAGATCTGCCAGGTGTTTTTCCGGTCTGAGACGCGTTACCTTGACCTCTGCAAGCAAAGATTCCCCGATGACTGTTTTTTCCAGAAAGCTGGTTTCCTGTTTGAGATACATGGTGCCCGTACCAGGCAATTTCACACCCAATAAAAAAGAAAATAATGCGCCAATAAGCGGTTCGGGCACACAGTCAGCATTCACTATATGACCACTCAGTTTGACATAATCACGCAGATCCAGGGCGCTGAACGTTCTCGAGGTTTCCACGTAGTCACCAACTTTCATCTCAACACCTTGCAGTGCCCCTGGCAGGTCACAGTGCCATCCGCAATGCGCAAAACTTCCAGCTCGACCCTGGTGCCAGTTTTATCCGTATCAGCTTCTGTAACGGTGAAGCGCATGAGTTCAGCGATAAAAGTGGGGGCTGAAAACATAACCGATTGATCGGCCAGTCGACCTCCGGGTACCAATTTTTCAACCAGCCCCCTTAGCACGCTGCAAAGGAGCAAGCCATGTGCCACGGGTCGACCAAACCGGGTACGGGAAGAAAATTCCGGGTCTACGTGGATTGGGTTGTCATCGCCACTAAGCCGGGCGAAGTAATTAAAATCCGCCTGGCTGAAGCTGCGTACGAGGCTGACCTGCGAGTCCCGGGTCACTCGGAACTGCCTGTCGGCCTGGGCAATAGATATTTTTGAACTTTGCCTGCCGCAGTACGCGGAAAATCTGTTACAGCTATGAATTGTTGAGGCACTTTGTAGGATGCCAGGCGCTGTCTGCAGAAAGCCGATATTTCGGCATCGGAGGGCAGAATGTGACCAGGCTGCCCTAACAGATAGGCACAACCAACTTCGCCCCACTTTTCATCGGCGATACCAATCACCGACGCCTCCAGTATGTCCGGATGATCAGCGAGATGCCCTTCAACTTCCGCGGCATACACATTTTCGCCGCCGGATATATACATATCCTTGAGCCGGCCAACGATGTAATAGTAACCATCCTCATCCTGGCGGCCCAGATCACCACTGCGTAGCCAGCCATCAGCAGTCAGCGCCTCAGCCGTTGCATCCGGACGTTGAAAATAACCCGGTGTTACGCCGAGGCCAGAAAACCACAATTCACCGGTCTCACCCTGCTGTACATCATGCTCGTTCTTATCCACAAGGCGCACGGATGCCAGTAATTGGGGTTTACCTACCGAGCCGATTTTATTCCCGGCATTGGCCTCATCCATCAAAAAAACGGTCGGCCCTGTTTCAGTCATGCCCATGCCATTGAGGACCGTGGCTCCGCGGGATGCAAACTGTTGCAATAGCTTTTCAGGCATGGGCGCACCGCCACAACCCCAACAACGTACGCGTGAGAGGTCCAGCTCAGTAAAGCGTTCGTGCAGACTGATCGCCTGGTAAATGGCCGGTACACCAAAAAAAGTATCCAGTTCTCCAGTCTCCAGAAGTTCAACAGTCCTATCCAGGTCGAAACCATGAGTTAACAGCGTCCGCGAGCCCATGATCAATGCCGGCATGGTTGTCAGGTTGATACCACCGGTGTGAAACAACGGCAGGTAATTCAAGCTCGTATCATCGGCACGCAGGCCCATTGCCTGTGCGATATTGATGTAATTGGCCATGGCCATGCCATAGGTCTGGATGACCGCCTTGGGTTTGCCGGTTGTACCGGAGGTATACAACAGGTACCAGGTTTCATCCGAGGGCCAGACAGCCCTGCCCGGCACGGGTTCCAATATATCCCTGCGTGTGTAAAACCCGGCATCACTTGCATCATCCAGGTTCAAACTAAAGAGGTCTTCTGTTTTGAGACAGGATGCGGTTTCAGTGTCTTCAGCACCGAATATAAGCCAACCTGCCCCACAATCATCAAGCAGTGACATCAACTCACGGGCAGGCATTCGCCAATTCAGAGGCACCAGGATGGCACCCAATCTTGCACAGGCAAATAATAATTCAAAAAATTCGATACGATTTCTACATAGTAATGCCACACGACTACCCTGCTCCACACCCATGTCAGCGAGTAACGCGGTGGTTCTTCCTGTGCGTAGATTCAGTTCCTGGTAGGTCACCCGGTCACCATGGACGATGTCCTCCATGGCCACTCGATCAGGACCGAGGTCAGCACGTTTAGCCAGGAAATCAAAGCATGAAAAACTCATCTAACCGCTCCTTCATTCATGGTCGGTATTTCAGCGGCAAGCATATCCATTTGCTCGAGATATTGGTGAAATACACTGTTGAATTCTTTCGGGTGAGACAAGAAAGGGACGTGTCCAGAACCCTCTATGGTGACTTCATCATAAGAACCACCATACCTGGTGTAGTCATCAAGAACAGATCGAATCTGATCTATCATCGGTTGAGGGGGATATTCATCTTCTCCAGGGAAGCCAGGCAGTAATCCGGTCGGCCCCCAGGTACCTGGATCCGACGCTGCACTGTTGGAAATGGCTACATCATCAGTGGCGTTGATCCATAGTGCTTTCACCTTTGGTTCGGCAGTGAGAATTCGCTCAATCAGGTCCCCCATATATTTTGGTGACAGGGCATTCATCGGCCCCCATTGACCCGGTGAAACGTATGGCCAATTCGGCGAAACCTGTTTGTCTCCCGGCAAGTCTTTATCACCGAGATGCACCCGCATCATGGCCTCAAGCAAGGCATCTTCGCGCTGAGGAATAAACGACGGCCCCCACACGAGCCTTCTGAGTACTGCTCGCGGACTGGTCAGTAGATCAGTGGAACGGTCGCCATCCTTGATACCCTGGAGGAGGTCAAGGTTGAGCAAGCCGCCGCCGGAGCCGGCAAAGTCTTCGTTTGTCGGTGTGCCATGTGCATCTCTCGTCGCGCCGAACCCATACGGCGAACCGGGACAAGCGAGTGTCGCGGAAAGAAGACGTTCAGATGCACCGGCCATCACCCACCAAACAAGCAGCCCGCCCAGCGAGATACCTACGAGGTGGAACCTCTCGTACCCCAGGTGATCCATCAATGCGATCGCATCATCTACAAAATCCTGCATGCCATTCAGCGCATTAACCTTCACAGCGGGGTCCGCACCACTGAATCCACGCAGGTCGGGGGCGATTGCCCTGTATTTTGTGGGTAGCGCTAGCATTGTCTCTTCCCACCAGGTCGCGGATGAAAAGTTGCCGTGGATGAACAATACCGGGATCCCATCTTGGGGGCCGGCAAAAAGAACCCTGGTAGTCAGTCGGTTTGTTGCCACAGTTTCCGCAGTAATACCGGGAAGAGTTGCAGTGTTCATGTCAGTTTTCCATTGATACACGCCACATGGTCAGGTGTCAGCTTCGCCCGCTTGTCGAGCCAGTCGGTTACCCCAAGAGGTTGCTGATTTGGAGATTGCTGATTTATTTCGCTGCACCCCATTGGACTATTGCCCCGGCCCAGACATAACCGATACCCGCGGCGATGATTGCCATCGTGTCACCCGGGCTTAAGGCGGCCTTGTTCGATGCCGGCTTCGATGTTGATAATTGCGTCCTGCTCTCCGATATGACCAACGCTCGATAGATAGACGCTCTGATCCTCGGTAAGACCAAGGTGCTCAAGCATCTCTCGGTGAGCTGACGGTTTTACCAGGGTCATGTTGAAAAAATCGATGTCATCACGTGTGTATGGCGACCCGTCAATTTTTGCACCCGAACTCTTGAGCGAGTGGTCCACACAAGTCAGCCAATTCTTGATGGAGACTTCACCGAGACGGGCTTTCATCACCTCGGGCTTAACAATTCTGAATTTGAAACCGCCTTCCGCCACAGCTTTGTCTGTTGGATGCTGGACAGTTCCGCTTGCAGGCACGATCACGTTTCGGCTTATTGAGCCGTCAGCGATAATATGCGTTCCGAGCACCTGGTTCTCGAACCAGTCACGTTTCACAATCATTGCTCCGGCACCTGCTCCGATATTGAACAGGAAGGACGTATCGACATCTGTAAAATCAATGAAGTGCGAGGTCGCATAACCACCACCTATCAGGATGGTGTCAATTGCCGGGTCACCGGCCATCAGGCTTTTGGCCAACTTCAAGGCGGCCACAGTAGTCGCGCACCGCGTATGGATATCAAGTCCCCAGGCGTTTTTTGCGCCAACCTCGTAGGCGAGATCAATGGCCGTCGTCCATAACATGTACTCGCGCCATTCTTCGGTGGTACAAAGGACAACGTCAATATCCATCGGGTCAATACCCGCTTTTTTAATGGCCTTTCGTGCCGCAATGACTGCCATCTCGTTCGGATGAACTTTGGGGTCTGCGACAAACTTGCGTTCAATTCCAAGTTTCTCTTTAACCACACGGACAGGTATTCCACTCTGCTCCGCAATCTCTTCGGCAGTGACGTAAGTATGCGGAAAGTAGGTGCCGGTTGAGACTATACCCATGGATGTCATGCGATTTCCCCCAATACCTCGATATTCATATAAATGCCTGTCAGCTCAGTTCCGGCTTTATGCCATTGGCGATCAGATCGGCCACGGTATTGGCAATGCGGGAAATGGGTATATCATCATCCCACTGGGTGTACCGCATACCCAGGGTTACGGCCATACCCATGATAGCCCAGGACCATGTTTCGTAATCACCCTCACGAATTTCCCCATTCTCACCGGCTACCCTGAGGTTATCTTCATATGCCCGGGCAAAACTCCTGTAGTGTTCACGATAGGCATCATTGGCCACGAATTCAGCCTCTGAAATGATACGGTAAATACCCTTGTGCAAACGGGCAAATTCAATATATGCCTCCAGACCTTTTCTTTCTGCTGTCATACGATCGGGAGCATCGGCAACACGCTCGGCGATCCATCGACGCGTACGGTGACTCATGAAAGAAACAAGTGCCTGGAAAATCTCATCCTTGCTTTCAAAATAGGTATAAAAGGTGCCAAGCGCTACACCAGCCCGGTAAGTAATCCCGCTGACGCCGGCTTCATGAAAACCCTTTCTCACCAAATTCAATTTCGGCCGCCCGCAACAGTTTGTCACGAGTGCGTTTACCGCGCGCAGTTTTGGGTGCCTTGCCTGAACTTGAAACTTGATTCATGTTTCACAATGTTGCATACTTTGGATTGAATGGCAAGGTTTGTACGCCAATTCGGGGACAGTTCGAAGGCTAGTGACCAGGTCTTCGAGACAGACATCGATACATAATTATTGGAGAAATAAATCATGAGAATGTCAATAGAGCAGCAACACGGCCAGTCTGGCTGGCAACGGCTGTTTACGGGTGTGGCCGCGACAGTTGTTGCATTGATGGCGATCCCGTCAACATCGCTTGCGCAATCCAATGCTGAAGATGGAGCGTCGATGCTTGAAGAAGTTATCGTCACGGCCACTCGTCGGGAAGAAAACCTGATGGAAGTGCCGATCGCGGTATCCGCGTTTACCGGTTCTGAACTGCAGGACTTTGGTGTCCTGGATATCACCTATATCAGCCAGATGTCTCCGAATACAACGCTCAAAGTATCGCGTGGTACCAACACCACCCTGACGGCGTTCATCCGTGGTGTGGGTCAACAGGATCCGGTCGCAGGTTTTGAGTCTGGTGTGGGTCTTTACCTCGACGATGTATACCTCAATCGTCCGCAGGCAGCGGTGATGGATATCTACGACGTGGAACGTATCGAAGTATTGCGTGGCCCGCAGGGCACTCTTTACGGTCGAAATACCATTGGCGGTGCCATCAAGTACGTTACAAAACGCCTCAACCCCGATAGCCCGGAAGTGAAAGCAAGGTTTTCCTATGGCACCGACAATATGCTCGACCTGGTGTTAACCGGTTCAATCCCCTTGTCCGACAGTTTCAGAATTGGTGGTTCAGTCGCCAGTTTCAATCGTGATGGTTTTGGTGACAATCTAAACCTGAAAGGTGTGGAAAACTACAACAAGGATGTACTGGGTGCTCGATTCAGTGCCGAATGGGAACCGAACCAAGACTGGTTCCTGAGGTTTGCGGCCGACTATGTGGAAGATGATTCAGATCCCAGGCAGGGACATCGTATGTATCCAGCTGCATTTTCTGGAAACCCTGTGCTTAAAAACGTTTATGACACAGAATCTGGTCTAAATAATCCCACTCAATCTGTGGAAGCAAAGGGTTTTTCACTGTTGGCTGAATGGCGTGCCAGTGACCTGGTTACGTTTAAAAACATACTTGCATCCCGTGACGATGAGAGCTGGACACCGATCGACTTCGACAGCCTGCCGGCAGTTGACCTTGATGTACCCGCCCTTTATGAAAATGACCAGTTCTCCGAAGAGTTCCAAATGCTGTTTTCGGCTGACAAGTGGTCCGGTCTGGCTGGTTTCTACTACCTCGATGCCAACGCACACACAGCTTTCGACGTGATCCTGGCTCAACTCGGAGACTTCTTTGGTTTACCGCCGGGCTACAATGCTTACACGGAGGGTGATGTTGATACCAAGACCTGGTCAATATTTGCTGACTTTACGTTTAACCTTTCAGATCAATGGAGCCTCTCTGTCGGCGGACGTTATACCGAAGACAAGCGTTCTTCGACGGTGTTGAGGCAGACCAAGATATTTGGGACATCTCCAATCTTTGGTGGTATTGCAGTACCTATCGATACCACATCCGATTTCAATGGCTCTGAAACTTTTTCCAAGTTTACTCCCCGGGTTACCGTCGACTGGACCTCTAATGACGACCATCTGCTTTACGGTTCCTACAGCGAAGGTTTCAAGGGCGGCAGCTTTGACCCGCGTGGTCAGACCACTTTAACCCCAGACTTTGATGGTGATGGCGTGGTCAGTGAAGAAGAAATCTTTGAATACATGAAATTTGATCCGGAGACCGTTGAGACTTTTGAATTCGGGTGGAAGGCCACCCTTATGCAGGGCCGCATGACCTCCAAACTTGCGGTGTTCCTGTCCAATTACACCGATGTACAGGTGCCGGGTTCCGTTGGCGTTGACACCAATGGTGATGGTGTTGAAGACACCTTTGAAGGTATTACCACCAATGCTGGTGATGCTGATATCAACGGTATTGAATGGGAAGGCCAGGCTATCCTGGCAGATGACATGGGACGGACCGGTAGCCAATTGCGCCTGGGTTGGTCAGTGGGTTACATAGATGCCGAGTACAAGGAATTTATTGTAGAAGGCGAGAATGTGGCGGATGAGAGAGTGTTCCAGAACACACCTGACTGGACTGCCAGCGGTATCCTGACCTACGAAACACCGGTCAATCTGTTCAATACCCCGGGTATGTTTTCTGTTATCACGTCCCTGTCATATCGGGGTGAGACCAGCCAGTTTGAAATACCCACACCCGAACTTGACCAGTCCTCGTATACGCTTTGGGATCTGAGCGTGATTTGGGCCGCTGATAGCGGTCACTGGAACGCAGGAATCCATGGTAAGAACCTGACCGATGAAGAGTACAAGATAGCCGGCTACGTCTTCCGGGACCTGGGTCTGGAAAATAATGTCACCGCTTTTTACGGTAACCCCCGCCAGATTTGGGCCACCGTACAATACAACTGGTTCTGATTTTTCCTGTAGATCGGAAACCAAAACGGCGCAGCCAAGCTGCGCCGTTTTCGGTTACACTTTTGCGTCATCATGAGAAACACAAATATGCAACCAGACAAAGCAAAACCTGTTAATCGTGCTTATGTGCTGTTCATACTTGTGGTCGTTTACACATTTAACTTTATTGATCGCCAGATCATAGGCATCCTCGCGGTACCAATCAAAGCAGACCTGGGACTGACTGATACCCAACTGGGCCTGATGGGTGGGCTTGCATTTGCATTGTTTTATACCGGTCTCGGCATCCCCGTGGCGATGCTGGCCGACCGTTTCAACCGCACGTGGATCATGACAGCAGCACTCGCCATCTGGAGTGCAATGACCGCCGCTTCAGGACTCGCGACCAATTTCTGGCAATTGTTTGCAGCCCGATTGGGAGTCGGAGTCGGCGAAGCCGGAGGTGTGGCACCGGCCTACTCCCTGATTTCAGATTTTTTCCCACCCGATCAGCGTGCCCGTGCCCTGAGTATTTATTCTTTTGGTATCCCGATTGGCAGTGCCATAGGAATTGTTTTCGGAGGTATTATTGCCAGTTTGCTTGATTGGAGAATCGCGTTTTTTATTGTTGGCCTGGCTGGTATCGCGATTGCACCGATCTTCAAATTCACCATCCATGAACCGCGAAGGGGTGGGTTCGACCGCCAACGGGAGGATGTCACACCACCCGGATTAAAGACAATTTTGCGCCTTTTGGCCAAAAAACCCAGTTTCTGGCTGGTATCGCTGGGCGCATCCTGTTCATCAATGATGGGTTATGGCCTGTTTTTCTGGTTGCCTTCATTTTTTGTCCGCAGCTATGAAATGACACTGTTGAGCGCTTCATTGCATTACGGAGCAGTACTGTTGGTTGGCGGTGTTGCAGGAATCTGGGCTGGCGGCTGGTTTGGCGATCGTTTCGGCCAGATGAAATATTCACGTTATGTCAACATACCGGCACTCGCATTTGTCTGTTCCATACCGTTCTATTTACTGGCCATGCTGTCAACAAACCAGAACCTGACCTTTGTGGTCCTGCTGGTGCCAACTGCACTCGGACTGGTGTGGCTGGGCCCGGTGATCTCGGTTATTCAGCACCTCGTTCCACCCAATATGCGGGCTACTGCTTCGGCAATATTTCTGTTTATCAACAACCTGATCGGAATCGGTATTGGCACCCTTGCAATCGGTGCATTGTCGGATGCATTGCAAGCGCAATATGGCGACGATTCCCTGCGCTATTCAATCCTGGCAGGCACCGGGTTTTATGTGCTGGCCGCGTCACTGTTTTTTCTGGCTTCACGTTGGCTGGAACAGGATTGGGAGCGTTGATGATAAATAGAACGATATCAACGCCCTGGAAATAACAGAAAAGAACATTACTGCTAACGCCGTGGCGTCGGGTTCTCGACCTATCCAGCTACAATCTTGACCGTCGAGAACAGGTTCAGCCCTTGGTATTTTTCGCTGATCATCTCGGCAAAAGGACGCGAGTGGTATACACCGGCGTAATAGATAGTCCCGCCCCACTCCGCGCAGGGGGTTGCATCTGGCAGAAGGGCACGGATGGATGCGCGTTCCTCGCGGTCCTGTGGGACAACGATTACGTTATAAGTGGTTTTTGGTTGTCCATCATTAATATAGTTTTCAATCATGCCTTTGATCTCATCAAGAATGAACTGCTCTTCACCACTAACTTTTTGATCCACGCTCACCAGTGAATTGATGATGTCGAGGAATTGCAAGGCCTGAGCCTTATCCGGCGAAATTGACAAGTATTCAGATAATTTTGTTCGCAAGTCGATGTGCATCTGGTCAGTCACTTGCTCAGCGTCTGAGTCGAATGCCTTGCGAAAATCGATTTTGATATTCCAGCGGTCGGCAAATGCCTGGATAAAAGCCATTTCTCTCTCATCCAGATCCTTATCGATCATCGCCAGTCTTTGCAGTACATTAAGGATGGTGCGAGCGCCTGCGGGGCGTATCATGGCATTGATCAGATCCATACTTTCCTCTTTTTCCAATTTTAGGGCACGCTTAACCTTGGCCCAAAAACTTTCACGCCCTTTTACCTGCACCCACATACCGATTCCGATCATCAGGAAGAACAGCGTCAGGGCTAGCTTGATCGACATGTTCGCAAGACTCATCAAGTCGCCGTCGATGAGCGCATACTCGATCAGGAAAGGAAGGCTTGTAAGAATACCGATAAGCTGTGCTGAAACGGAAACACTTTCTGATACAACTTTTTTGTGTTTACGTGACCAGACCTTGTTGGCGGTCAGGTAAGTCTTGACCACGGTCAGCACAATGGCGCCCAGCACCAGTATATTGATGAGTTCTTCGAATAGTTTCATTTAAGTACCTGTGTTTTTTTGCCTGTTCTTTGTCCACCCTGTGGTATTGTGAACAAACCTTCTCGTCATACTTACTCCCCGGACTTTGGCATGGCCTTCCAAGCTTCCAGTAAATCCATTTGCTCAAGGAAACCTGGGATAACGGGGATCACTTTCGAACCCCTTCAACCATTCAATTCCCAGGACACCACTCAACGTGAATTCATGTTGCTGCAGCGCTGGAATCGCTGCCAAGTTCACCTGCCGTATATGTACACCACCGGCCTGAGGCGACCTTACTCTACCAGATTGTTAAGGAGTACTGGCCTGAATTCGAGGCCGAGTTAGCCAATCACGGCAAGAACTTACCTGCATACGTCAAAAAAGAATTTTGAGTCATTGGATTTCATTTCCAGGCTCGTCTCCCTGGTTCCCAAACCGCGCGTTAACTTCACACGCTTTCACGGAGTATTCGCACCCAACTGGATCAGAAAGTCTCTTTACAGCAAGCTGGTTGCCTACCTGAAAGAAGCTGGGTCACAGACTTGGCTTGTTGCCATCTCTCCTGAATAAACGTAGCCAGAACATCATTTCCGATATCATGCCGAGCACCATAAAGATTGCTGCAGGTAATGCCATTCCAACAAAATAAAATACAAACGCGACAAGCAATAATGCAAAAGTGATCATGTGTTTCTTCATATTTGTATTCTAAACCATAATTCAGACCGGCAATACCAGCCGACTTTCAGTAGAATCCCCACTGGTATAAAAACTACCGGAAAGGTTACTCCGTTAAAATGAACAAAAGAAAAATCATCATCGATTGTGACCCCGGCCAGGATGATGCCGTCATGTTGTTGCTGGCACTCGCCTGTCCGGATGAATTTGATATTCTCGGTATCACCACCGTAGCTGGCAACGTGCCGCTGAAACTGACTCAACGTAATGCCAGGATCATGTGTGAACTTGCTGGCAGAACCGATGTTCCTGTCTATGCCGGTTGTGAGAAGCCCATGCGTCGTGAATTGATTACTGCGGAAAACGTACATGGGAAAACCGGTATCGATGGAGTCGATATCTACGATCCCGCCATGCCTTTACAAGACCAGCATGCTGTAGATTTCATCATTGAGACTTTACTTCAAGCCAAAGAAAACTCGGTGACGCTGGTCCCGACCGGGCCGTTGACCAATATCGGACAAGCGATACACCGGCAACCGGATATCCTGCCAAAAATCGAACAGATCGTATTGATGGGTGGCGCCATGCGCGAAGGTGGAAATACCACACCCTGTGCCGAGTTCAATATCCTTGAAGATCCCGATGCAGCACAGATCGTTTTGCACTGCGGTCGACCGTTGACCATCGTACCGTTGGATGTCACTCACCAGGCGCTGGTCTCGCAAAAACGTATTGATAAGTTACGCAAACTCAATACACCGGTAGGAGCCGCCGTGGTCGGCATGATGGAGTTCTTCAATCGTTTTGACAGCGAGAAATACGGCAGCGAAGGCGCCCCGCTACACGACCCCTGCACCATCGCTTACCTACTCGAACCTGAGCTGTTTACGGGTAAAATATGTAATGTTGAAGTGGAAACTGAATCCCCGTTGACGATGGGTCATACCGCTGTTGATTTCTGGGGTGTAACCGATCGGGAAAAAAATGCCAACTGGCTTTACAAAGTGAATGCTGACGGATTTTATTCGTTATTAATTGAACGGCTTAAATCATGAGCAAAAACATATCAATCGCCATTATCGGCTCGATTAACCTCGATATCGTCGCCAACATAAAGAATTTCCCACAGCCCGGTGAAACCATCACAAATGCCGTGGTCAACCGGTTTCCAGGTGGCAAAGGCGCCAACCAGGCACTCGCAGCGCACCGCCTGGGCGCGTCGGTATTCATGGTTGGCAGAGTTGGCAATGATCCTGCCGCAGATGAGGCACTGCAGACATTGCGTGAGGAAAACATCGATCTGACTTATTGCAAATCACTAGAGGACTTTTCAACCGGCCTGGCAATGATCATGGTGTCAGAAGCCGGTGAAAACCAGATTGTAGTCGCACCCGGTGCCAATGCAGCATTTGATCCGGAACACCTGGAGGTCCCCCAAACCGATGCCAGCATCGCCCAGCTTGAAGTGCCGATAGATACCATCCTTAAAGCAGCTCGCACCAACAACAATTTCTTCTGCCTGAATGGCGCACCGGCTAAACCCGTGCCGCATGAGTTGCTTGAGCATGTAGACCTGTTGGTTGTTAACGAGATTGAAGCCCAGGCATTGGGCAAAGAGCTCGATATTTACCAGGGTCTGCTTGCAAGTACCTATGGCGCCAAGGGTGCCGTATTAAGCAGCAATGGCAAGCAGATAGCTGAGGCTAAACCACCAAAAGTAAACGTTGTGGATACCACCGGTGCCGGTGACGCCTTCACAGCAGCACTAACCGTCGCACTAGTAAGTGGGATGGAACCGCAAGCCGCACTGGAACACGCATGTGTGGTCGGTGCCCTGACCACCACAAAAATGGGCGCGCAGTCTTCTCCGCTCTTAGAGATAGTTCAGGCATTAGCCTGAACCGTTGCAGATATCCTTGGGGGGATAGTGTGGGGGAGAGTTTAAAAGGACTCAGACTAAATTTTACTCTGAGCCGTTTTTCATTCAGGATCAACGGCCCTTTTGGGGAGTTTTTCAATCACCATACTCACGCTTTGTAAAAGTCTCCGCAATGGCATGGGTAAATCTTCCCAGTCCATGCTGTCCATGGTGTTTTTAACACCCAGTCCCAAGCTCGGTATCACCTTCTATTCGGATTCTGCGTTGAAAGAATAGCGTGTCAGGATCGGCCTGGCGGGTAGCCAGCAGGATAAAGTCAGGACTCTCACCGCTAATACATACATCGTCTTCCAAATTGCGCGCTATTGGTGTAAATTTATCCCTGCCCACGCTGATCAACCAGTCTATGTTCAGGTCGGTGACCTTGATCCTGACTTTGGCGCCATCCAGAAAATCCAGCTCACCATATTTAAGCGGTTCCCTGAACGCCTGGTTCAGAACCACAGAAAGCACCTGTTTCTGGGCAGAATAAGGAATTAACCGTCCGGGAATACCAATAACTTTTTTAACAATGGGACGGATAGAATCAGGAATTGGCAGCATGGTGTGTCTCAATTGGAACCAGCACCCAGTATATTTCCCGATTCCGGCGATGTGTTGATACAGATCAAGGTGCATACAAATTCTGCACCTAGAATGAGTCTCCAATAACCCTAAAATGGAATTACTATGGAATTGGTATGCCCTGCAGGCAACCTGCCCTCATTGAAAGCCGCTATTGATAACGGTGCTGACGCCGTTTATGTCGGTTTCAAAGACGACACCAACGCACGTCATTTTGCCGGGCTCAACTTTACCGAACGGACCTTTGAAAAAGCTGTTCGGTATGCGCAGGACAAGGGCCGGAAAGTCTTTGTAGCCATCAATACTTTCCCCCAACCCAACGGTTTCCAACGCTGGAAAGCGGCCGTGGACCAGGCTGCAGGTTACGGCGTCAATGCACTGATAATGGCAGACATTGGTGTGCTGGACTACGCCAGTGAACGCTGGCCGGACCTGCGCTTGCACCTGTCGGTGCAGGCATCGGTAACCAGCGCGGAAGGCATCAGGTTCTATCACGAAAATTTTGGCATAAGGCGGGTTGTCCTGCCACGGGTACTATCGGTCAGCCAGGTCGCCCACGTCATAACAGAGTCCCCGGTACCCGTCGAGGTATTCGGCTTTGGAAGCCTGTGTGTGATGGTAGAAGGCCGCTGCCTGTTATCCAGCTACGCGACCGGCAAGTCACCGAATACCTATGGCGCCTGCTCCCCAGGCTCGCATGTGCGCTGGGAGGAAACGGGAGACGGTACCAATACACGCCTTAATGGCGTATTGATCGACCACTACGGCGAAGGTGAGAAAGCCGGCTATCCAACATTGTGCAAAGGCCGTTTCCAGGTTGGTGACAATACTTTTTATGCCCTGGAGGAACCAACCAGCCTGAATACCTTATCCATCTTGCCTGAACTTAAAAAAATAGGTGTCAGCGCAATCAAGGTTGAGGGGCGCCAGCGCAGTCCGGCTTACGTGGCGCAGGTCACCGCCGTAATGCGTGCGGCGATTGATCAATGTATGAAGGATCCGGATGGCTATCAGCCTAAAGACCTGTGGATGCGCGAGCTAGCCGAAGTTTCAGAAGGCTCCCAAACCACTCTTGGTGCTTACCACAGGCCCTGGCAGTAATAATGATGAAAACAATGAAATTATCCATAGGCCCTATCCAGTACTTCTGGGAGCGCGAGCGCGTGCTGGACTTTTATCAACTGGCCGCTGACAGCGCCGCAGAAATCGTCTACCTGGGTGAAGTCATATGTTCAAAACGGCGCCTTGTGAAACTCGAGGACTGGCTGGCGATCGGCAAAGAGCTTGAACAAAGCGGCAAGGAAGTCATTCTGTCTTCTCTGACCTTGCTCGAAGCCGCCTCCGAGATGAGTAGTCTTAAAAAGCTCTGTCGTAATGAATCTTTCATGGTCGAAGCCAATGACATTTCGGCTGTACAGTTGTTGTCTACTGCCGGAAAAGACTTCGTCACCGGCCCCAGCTTCAATATCTATAACGGTCGCAGCCTGCAATTGCTGGCCCGCAAGGGTTTAAAACGCTGGGTCCTGCCGGTAGAGCTTGGTCTTGAGACATTAAAAGATTTACAGGCACTGCGGCCTGAGGGTGTGGAAACAGAAGTATTTGCACTCGGTCGCCTGCCGCTCGCGTACTCGGCGCGCTGCTACACGGCCCGTTCCCACAACCTGCCCAAGGATGACTGCCAGTACAAGTGCATCGATTACCCTGATGGCCGTATGCTGGCAACCCAGGAAGACCAGGAGTTCCTGGTACTCAACGGCATCCAGACCCAGTCGGCATTGACCCACCAGGTACTGGATCAACTACCGGAGCTGGAAGCACTCGGTGTCGATGTACTCAGGATCAGTCCCCCAATATGACGGTACCATGCGCATCATAGAAATATTCAATATGGCAATCAATAACAATATGTTACCATTACTATCTGAGGAATTACTTAAACTATTACCTCTGGGTGCATGCAATGGTTACCTGGTTGAACAGGCAGGAATGGATTATGGGCATCAGCAAACTGCTTGATCACCATCACCGGCAGATGAACAGGAAAGCCTGGGGTGATCTGCGCGGTTTTACCGAATCTCTGGCAACAGCCGGTTTACTGAAACCGGTACCCCAGTCAGTATCACCTCACCTGCAAGTCACTGCCCTGTGCCACCGCAGCCTGGTTAATAACGGTCCTGCCCTGTTATTTGAAAACCCGCAAGGGTTTGATATGCCGATACTGGGCAACCTTTTCGGTACGCAACAAAGAGTTCTGGCTGCCCTTGAGCTGGAAAACCCACAGGGTCTGCGTGAACTGGGCCATGAATTTGCCTTCCTCAGAAACCCACACCTGCCTGATAGCAAACAATCAGCGCTGGATGTTGTACCGGGCTTTGCAAAACTGGCTCATGTTACGCCCAAAAGAAAGGACAAGGCCCCCTGGCAGGAACATGTACTCGAAGGGCCGGATGTTGACCTTGGCCTGCTACCCATAGCAACCTGCTGGCCCGAGGATGCTGCCCCCCTGATCACCTGGGGTATGGTGATAACACAAGGCCCTAACAAACCACGCGTCAACCTCGCCATTTACCGTCTACAGGTCATCGGCAAAAACAAGCTGATCATGCGCTGGTTAGCCCACCGGGGCGGAGCCCAGGATTTTCGTGAATTCCAGCAACTGAATCCGGGCAAACCATACCCGGTTTCCGTTGCGATCGGCACCGATCCGGCCACCCTCCTGGCTGCAGTAACACCGATCCCGGATACTTTGTCAGAATACCAGTTCGCCGGTTTGCTGCGCGGAAGAAGAAGCCGGATTGTCCAGTCCACCCTGACCAGCCTGCCTGTCCCTCACGGTGCCGAAATTGTTCTGGAAGGTCATATCTATCCCGGTGAGATGGCCACCGAAGGCCCCTTTGCAGACCATACTGGCTATTACAATTCCCAGGCGGACTTCCCGGTATTCACCGTTGAACGCATCAGTCAGCGTACGAGCCCGATCTACCTGACCACCTACATGGGCAAACCCGGCGAGGACGAACCTTCGATCATGGCTTCAGCCCTGAATGAAATGTTCATACCGCTACTTCAAGAGCAGTTTCCGGAAGTCGTGGATTTCTACCTGCCACCGGAAGCCTGCTCCTACCGAGTAGCCATTGTCAGCATCCGCAAGCAATACCCGGGCCATGCACGCAGAATCATGTTCGGCATTTGGTCCTGGTTGCGCCAATTCACCTATACCAAGACTATTATCGTTATTGATGACGACATAGATGCACGCAACTGGAAGGACGTAATCTGGGCAATCTCCACCCGCGCAGACCCGGTGCGTGATACCGTCCTGATAGAAAACACCCCCATCGACTACCTGGATTTTGCCAGTCCCAAGCCAGGCCTGGGTGGCAAAATGGGTATTGATGCAACCAACAAGATTGGTTCAGAAACCAATCGGGAATGGGGAAGAATTGCCGGTGTGGACAGCGCCACCAAAGAACAAATCGAATATATAGCTGAAGCTTTGGGCCTGTAATACAGTCAACACATCCAGTTTTGCAGCTCGTGATGGTGTGGTCTAAACCCGAAGTGCGTCCGACTTACGTGTAATCAATAAATACAATACCGGAACAATAAATAAAGTAACAACAGTAGAAATCAGCATCCCCCCAATAATCACCAACCCCAGCGGCGTCCACAACGCACTATTCTTCATCGTCAACGGCAACAACCCACCAATCGTAGTTAACGTCGTCAAAACAATCGGCGTCAGCCGTGTCTGCGCAGCACTGGCAATCGCATCGCGTATGCCCTCACCCTTTTCCATCAGCTGATTAGCGGTATCAACCAGGATAATGGAATTATTAACCACGATACCCATCAGGCTGGTCAACCCCACAAATGCCATAACAGAAAACGAAAAACCGAATGTCAGCAATGCCAGAATTGCACCGGAAAAGGCAAATGGGATAGATGCAAATACAATCGCAGGTTGAGCAAATGAACGGAACTGCAGCACCAGCACCGCAAAGATCCCCAGCAAAGAGATCAGTAATGCCTGGAATAAACCCGAGAAAGAATCATCCCTGGATTCCTGCTCACCACCAATCCGGTAGCTTACCCCAGCAGGAAACTGAATTTGCTCCAGCTCTTCCATCACCTGTGCAGTAACATCCGCAGTCAGAAAACCCGCACTGGTATCCGCGGTAACAGACGCGCTGCGCTCAAGGTAATAATGCTGCAGCTGCGAAGGTACCGTCTGCAACTGGATATTGATTAATTGTTTAAGCGGAACAAAGGCACCATCATTGGCCATCACCAGAAGGTCATTGATATTGTTAATGTCGGGCGTGGACGCCCTGTCCAGACGAATGATGATATCGTAGTCATCGCCATTCTGATCGCGGTAATTACCTACCCCGCTACCCATCAGACTGGTGCGGATCACATCATCGATACTACCGATCGAGACGTTCAACAATGCAGCCTTGTCCCGGTGGATGTTGATGTTAAGATCCAGTTTTGGTCGACCCATCGGGTTATCCACATTCACGGTGCCAGGCGTTTCCAACAACAGCCTCTCAATATCTGCAGCGGCTTGTTGCAATGATTGCAGGTCATCGCCCAATACACGGATCGCAATCGGAGCCTCAACCGGTGGTCCCTGCAGAAACTCTTTCACGGTTACCTTGGCTCCGGGTGTAACTGCGAAATCCCGGCGTAAATTTTCGATGAGTTGTTGCAGTTCATACCGATCCAGCTCATTCAGGATAATGAACAACTGGGCCTTGTTCGCTGCTTCACCACCGGGAAACTCATTGTAATAAACGCTGGGATTTTCTCTGCCGATATTGGCGGCCACTGCCTTAATTTGCGGGTAGGAGCGGACTCGCTTGTCTATACGTGCACTCAGCTCCTGCGTTGCATAAAAACTGCTACTTTCAGGCAACTCGATGTTCAAAAATAACTGAGGTTTTTCAGCTGTCGGAAAAACGCTGACACCCACTTTTGGAAACAAGGCAAGCGAGCCGACAAACAGGACCAGGGAGATGACTATCACCCAGACAGGATGTTTCAACGCAGAGCCAAGCACACTCTGATAGTGGTCACATGAAAGTCGCTCCAATTGCCGTTGCACAATATTACGCCCGCTACCAGCTTCACCCGCCATACGTTGTTTAAACATACGACTGGCCATCAATGGCGCGAGTGTTACCGCGATGAAGAAGGATGCGGTGAGCACCAGCACCACCGTTACCGGCATTGAACGCATAAAGCTGCCGGTATTGCTTTGCATCATCAGCATCGGTACAAAGGCCAGGATGGTTGTGGCTGTACCGCTGGCAATAGCCCATGCCACCTGGCTGGTACCTTCGGCTGCCGCTTTCAACGGATGCAGGCCCAGCTTGATTTTTTGACCAATGGATTCTGTCACCACGATGGCATTATCGACCAGTAAACCAAGCGCTATGACCAGGCCGACAATCGACATTTGCTGCAACCCAAAACCAAAGAAATCCAGGCCTGCAATTCCAATAAGCATGGAAACCGGTATTGCTAACAGGATAATACTGGCAGAACGCAAACCTAAGGAAAAAAGAATTATAATTCCCACCAATACAAGCCCTTGCAGGAGATTCTGAAAAAATCCGTTAACCTGTTTTTTTCACGCTGACAGACTGGTCAAAGATGATTTCTGTTTTCATTTCACCTGGCAATTCGAGATTGAACGAATTGAGTTCGCTTTTAAGTCCATCAAGCACATCAAATATGTTGGTGCTTTCGCGTTGCTCTACGGCGATAAATACCGCACGTTTACCGTTATATAAACCAAGGTAGGTCGGCTCTGCATCTACAAGAACCACCTCTGCGACATCTTCAACATGAATAACCGTGCCATTCGGCAAATTCAGCACCGTGCGCCTGATCTCATCCAGTGACTGGTAATCACCGGAGGTCTTTACTGAAAAGCGCTTGCTGCCTGCGTCAATAAACCCACCCGGTACATTGGCAGCTGAGCCCATCAGACTGTCCTGGAGCGCGGACAAACCCAGACCAAGTTCGCGCATCACGGCCATATCAGCAGTCACCTGCACCTGTTGATCAGGGAAAGCCATGGCACTTGCCCGCTTAACGCCGTCTATCCGTGTGAACTTTTTCTCCAGCCGTTCAGCCTGGTAACGCATCTCACGGTAGCTTGCGATATCCGATAGCAGTGCCACTTGCAGCACATTCACATCGGTGGGTGAAACCTGCTTGATATCAACACTACGAACCTGCGCTGGCAGGTTGGTGCGAATCTTGGAGATGGCCTGGATAACATCGTCGTATTTCTCATCAGGGTCAACACCATAGTCAAATTCGACTTTTATAGTGGTGACGCCATCCATGATGACTGTGCTGATTTCCTTGATATCTTCCAGTTCATTGACCTCTTCCTCAATCGGGTCAGTAACCAGCTTTTCCATATCAAGCGGACTGGTACCCGGGTAGGTCGCGGTGACGATGATCAGCGGAAAATCAAATTGCGGATCTTCCGAACGTGGCATTGTCTGGAATGACAACACACCCAGCAAAGTAAAAAGTGCAACAATAATCAGGGTGAACTGATGGTTACGGATGGCACGAACAGGTAACTTCATGACAGTCAGCTTCCGTCAATAACGGTTACAGGACTGCCATCACTAAGGTAGGGAGCACCCAGTTTGATCACTTTGTCAGATGCTTTAAGACTTCCACGAACGGCCACTTCATCCTGCAGAAACTCGATAATTTCGACACTGACCTCATTTACGACATGCTTGCTTTCATCAAGAACAAATACCCTTGCAAGGCCATTATCTGCCTTGAATACGGCCTCGATAGGTATGTAATACTGCAAATCACCTAAGACCGGCGTGATGTCCACCCGCGCGATTAAACCCGAACGCAATGCAAAACCCTGATCATCGATCAGTATTTCAACTTCAAACGTGCCGGCGTTTGAATCTGTGCTGAGCGCAACCTCGGAAACCGTACCGGTAAATGTGCGTCCGGGATAAGCATCCAGGAAAATTTCAGCAGGGTCGCCAACGCTAACCTTAACGATATCCTGATCAATCAAACCTACCCTGACCACAGATCCCTGCTTGCGTGCAGCCAGTAGAAAAACGGGTTGTCCGGACTGGATCAATTCACTGGATTCAACAAAGCGCTTCAGGATGCGTCCATCAACAGGCGCGCGTATGACCGAGAGTTTCTTGTTGAAATTTACAATCTGCAATTCTGCCGCAGCACTGTCATTGGCTGACTGGGCGTTCTGTTTGATTTGCAGAGAAACCAGCGCTTCTTCGTATAACTTGCTGAACCTTTCCAGGTCATCTGCAGCTTTTTTGTAGTTGGAAGCGGCCCGTTGCTGTTGGGCATTAATTTCTTCAAGATCAAGTGTCGCCAGGACCTGACCGGCTTTAACCGCATCACCCTCTTCCACGCTTATCTGCTCAATCAAGCCACCTGTCTTGAACGATAAGCGCATTTCACTTTTCTGACTGATCCGCCCGCTATTCCTTATCGACTGTGCACGCTGTTCGTTTTTAACCTGTGCGACGGTAACTGCAACCGCCCGCGTCGAATCCGCAATTACCGGACTTGCCAGCAAAACGAACATCGTCAAGACCAAGGATATAAACATGGTTCGGGCGAAATTGTTATTCAACTTTTTCATCATACTCACTTCAGGAATTACTGATTGATGTTGACACTGTATACATTAATGTTGTCAGTGTCAACATACATGATGTATGATTGACCCATGAACGCACAAACCAATAAGCCCTATCACCATGGCGACCTGCACCAAGAGATACTCTGCGCCGCCTGTGAACTGCTTGAAGAAAACAACATTGCTTCGTTGAGCCTCAGGGCAGTGGCGAAAAAAGTGGGTGTCAGCCATACCGCTCCCTATCGTCATTTCAAGGATAAGGAAAGCCTTCTCGCGGGCATTGCCACTCTGGGTTACGACGAATTAGGCACACAGTTGGCGGACGCCGTTAAATCATACCCCGGCGATCCGGCAGCGCAACTGCAGGAAGCAGGACACCGGTATTTGCAGTTGGCTGTCAACAGTCCACAATGCACCCAGTTGATGTTTGCCGGTGTTCTTCCCTGCGACGATACCTATCCTGAATTGAAAGTATCGGGTGAATCCGCTTTTAATGGCCTGAAAACCATTATTGAAGAGGGCCAGGCACAGGGTGTTTTCAGAAAGGGGGACATTGAAATGCTGGCCTTAACCGCGTGGTCGGGAATTCACGGACTCACCTTGCTGGCTATTGGCGGCAACCTCCCGGATATCCTCTCAATACCCGTGGATCTCCGGGCAATGACCTCAGCTTTAACCACAACCATGCTGGAAGGCCTGAAGGCCGACTAATTATTACCGCAAGGAATCAACCGTGTCTGGACCCAACTGGAAAAACAGCATTGCAATCACCGGTGCCGGCAGTGGCTTTGGTGCTGCGCTGGCACATAAATACGCTGCCAATGGCTGGAAGGTCGCAGTTACTGATATTGATGAAAAACGCGCCCAACAAACACTCTTTGAGATCAAGCAGCATGGAGGTAATGGTTTCTCCATGTTACTGGACATCACCAATACCGACCATTGGCAACAACTGCAAGAGACTGTCATGCAGAAATGGGGTGGTCTCGATGTGCTGGTCAATAATGCCGGTGTTGCCGCAGCGGGCAATGTCGAAGATACCAGCATGGAAGACTGGGCCTGGGTGCTGGATATCGACCTGATGGGTGTGGTGCGTGGCTGTCACCAATTCGCCGGTATGATGAAACGTCAAAGGTCAGGACACATCGTCAATATCTCATCTTTTGCAGGTCTTGCGGGCCTGCCCTTTATCAGCGCCTATGGTGTGGCCAAGGCCGGTGTGGTGGCCCTGTCCGAAGCACTTCGTGCCGAAATGCAACCCTACGGTGTCGGTGTTACCGTTGCCTGCCCTGCTTTTGTTAAAACCGGGCTACTGGATACATTCCGGGCCAGCAAACCCGATACCATGGCCACGGTCACACGCTGGATGGAAACATCCGGCATCTCTGCTGAACATGTTGCCGAAGAAATCGCTAAAGCCATCGATGAAAATACATTCCTGTTGCTGACACATGCAGATACACGTAAAGCCTGGAGAATGAAACGATGGTTTCCGGAGCGTTATTACAAAATGGTCGCGAAACGTTCATCAAGATGAAGAACACACACGGTAGATCATTTCAACGCAACGGGTAAACCAGGTGATCCGCATCGGGCTGATAATACGGTGCCATCTTCATTGCTAGTTTTGCCAGCTTCTCTTGCCGGTTTTCAGGGGCAGGATGGGTGCTCAAAAACTGCGGGGTGTTTGACTTGGAAGTAGCCCCCATTTTCTGCCAAAGGGTCGCGGCCGCGGTCGGATCATAACCGGCCTTGGCTGCCAGTTCGATACCAATACGATCGGCTTCTTTCTCAGCCGCACGGCTATTCGGCAGATTCACCACAAGCATCGCCGTTAAGGCCGCGCCCGTGAGTGCAACACCGGTATTATCAGAAGCAATCCCGACCGCTGCGACACCCACGGCAGTGGCTATCTGCATCGACATTTTCTCAGCCGTATGTTTTGCCAGAGCATGCGAGATCTCGTGCCCCATGACTTGCGCAAGTTCATCATCAGTAGGCTGAATCTGCTCAAGATGGCCGGTGTAAATCGCCATCCGTCCACCGGCCATACACCATGCATTGACCATTTTGGGGTCATCGATCACCACCACACTCCATTCCCAGCTGGCGGTATCTGGACGCATCTTGATAGCCTCGGTAATGAGACGACCGGTGATGGTATTCACCCGGGCGTTGATCGCCCTGTCCTCTTCAATCTTGCCAGCTTGATCCAGTTCCTTGACCGTTGAAAGGTAGGCTTCTTTGGATGAGACAATGGATGACTGTTCAGAAACCAGCATTAATTGGCGGCGACCGGTGGGGCTGGTGGCGCAACCGACCAGCAATACAGAAACCAGGGCAAGCACCAATAAACGCCGAATCGTTGTCATATTTCAAACCTCAATCATGTAAGGTGCGTAATTATACGCGTGCTTAGGGCTGGAATGGTGACGGCTTATTCACACTCAAAATCGTTATTGCCACGGGGTGGCAATAATCAGACCATGCATGGTATTAATCAGATTGACATTCGTAGTCAATCTGCGAAAGTTACGTTATGAAACAGATAGCAATTGTCGTAATAGCGGCCCTCACCCTCAACCTGGTAACAGGCAATACCCTCGCCCAGGATCTTCCCGATACTTACTGGAATCAGCAACAGGTCAATGAAATTCTGGACAAAACCCGGTACGTCTTCCTGGACCCGGACCTCTCGGCGCTGACAACCGGCGAACAGGCCGCGGTCAGCAAGCTGATTGAGGCCGGCCACATCATGAACCAGTTGTATGAAGATTCCATGCATCCGCAAGCGCTGGAATCAAAACACAAGCTGAAGGCACTGCAT